>Ga0116231_10001492_pt1 | contig 47851 bp, 41 predicted proteins | sample S1TSphgellanicum_2_FD_89695 | JGI IMG/M metagenome (GOLD analysis project Ga0116231, IMG submission 89695) | Host-associated microbial communities from peat moss isolated from Minnesota, USA - S1T2_Fd - Sphagnum magellanicum MG | ecosystem: Host-associated > Plants > Peat moss > Unclassified...
CGACCCTCTACCCCTTTCTAGAGTTGGAAGCCGGGAGCGTGCTACCAAGTTCAACTTTCCGCAACTTGACTTTGTGAAACCCTCAAGTGTGTTTCACCCCGTGACTTGGGAGCGCGTCACGTGAAGCCACCACCTTCCCCCATATAAATATACTCTATAGCTCTCCGCCGAGGCTACATCCAAATGGCTCTTTTTCGCGGGACTCCCAAGTTGGAATCCCGAAACTGTCCCGGGTTGGAGTCTCGGGACTTTGGATGCTCATAACTCCTCACCTCGAACTCGGATCAGGACGAGGTCTAAACCAAAGTTGTAGTTCTCCTCGAGAGCTTTTCAACGCCGTGTTGCACTCATTCAGGCAACATTGGGAAGAGGTCGATTCCTGACTTTTAGTGGTCGGGAGTCAAACTAGCAATTTGACTCCCGGCCCTTCTTTTGCCCATAACTTGAGTTGCAGATGTCTAAATGGTTCATGCGAGGCCATTTTGGACATGTACATTTCAAGACCTTTCCAATGAGACCAAGAACATTCAAATGAAAGGATATTTGACCCTTCAAATCGAGCTCTGAGTTTTCGAGAGTCCCGGAGGACTCCATTTTCCCACTTTTGGGAGTGTGAGTTACATTCTCACATTTAGCCCCAAAGTGGGGTTGTGACAATTTGCCTCAAAATTTCAAGACTTTGAATTTTTCATATGATTTTTTTTTCATCAAATTGATTTAATGAACGTGTAGTTACATAAAAGGAAGGGTTTTTTTATACAAAATTTTTTAAATCAATTGCATCATTTTATGCATTTCTTTGGCATTCATTTATAAAAAATTGTAGTATGGTCAATGATTCAAAAAGACTTTAATATAACATCTAATAAATATGGGATTTTTTTCTAATTATTTTTTCTCAATATTCTAATTAGAACCACAATAATACACAATAGTTGCAATATATTGAACATTATGAAAATCTAATAAATTTTCCTTTGTAGTCTTTTTTTAGTTAGACATTCATTTTTAGAACTCCAATTATGAATAAGCCCTCATATCACATTTCTCTACAACTTTTTTTTGGTGCAAAAAAAGGGGATAATACTCCCATGAAATCTATTAAAAATGAATAATTAAAAAGTAACCATTATGAAGTTTAATATAAAAAAAAGATTTAATCACGGTTGTCATGGACTAATAAATCGACACCCAACATTACCACACTTTAAAAATTAGTCACACAAACACAAGTAGTAATGACACCTCCTATTCAACCTTTTTTTTTCTAGTGAATTGGTGCTAAAATTTTGCTTCAATTAGGTCACACAATAAACCAAGGAAACAATTTTGAAATAGTTTCACCAAAAAGGCCTTCAAACATGGATGGGGGTTCATATTTCACAATACCCTCATCATCCATCTATTTTGCCACCTCCACTATTGATAAAACAATGGTGGGGATCATCCAATTGTTGTAAAGTACTTTAAACCCTTACTCCTTTCATCCCAACATTGTAAAGCTTAGGTTTCAACAATTAGTTTTGCACCTTGAAGATTTATCCATCATTACCTTTTGTTGCAAAAGGTGGAAACCTTTCATCAAAATGTAATTAAGAAACATAAGAAGGATTGTTGGAATCAATATCAAACAAGAAAGTTGGGTGAAAACACATTAAAGAATGCAAACGCAATAAAACGACCCACACCCAACTCCTTGGTGCTTTGTTTAAAAGTAATGGGCTAACCGGTCAAGGTGATGTGGCAAAACTGGATTGGTTCATCACACAAAATATTGTTTAAATCATTTTTTACAAGTTTTCAAAAAAATATTTTGACCCAATAAGATGGTACAATTTACTATTTTTTACAAGAATATGTAAGTTTTTTTCATAAATATGTCATTTTCAAATAGTTATAAAGTTTTTTAAGAGTCTTTTACATAATAAAAACATTGGTTACATTGCTAAAAAAATGTTTTTGGGTGTTTTATACTCATTGAATTCATCTCAAACTTAACCAAATGTTTCCATAATATATTATAATCATTTTTGTACAAATGCACCAAACTTTTTTAACATTGATTTAACATAGTAGTTAAAAACGTGAAAAATTAATCAATGGTTACATTTTGAATGGGTCATTTTATTCTATTTGGACCCTAAAATGACTTCTTATCGAGCATTTTTGGGTTTAATAGTATAGAATATACCTCACAAAATGTGGTGCATTTAATTTTGGGATAAAGTTTTAGTGTTTGGACTTTAAAATCAAGTTTTCACAAAGCTTTTTCTTAAAATAAATAGATTTAATCATTTAAATTCAAGGAACCATGGGCATATTTATGGTATGCACAATATAATAAAACCCAATTCAAATTTCAAATTGCATCAAGTATTTGGTTTGATTAATCATTCAAATAAGTGTTTGAAATGGAATTTATGCATTGGCCCAACTCACAGTGTTCATCACATTTCATTGCAAAATGATTATCTATTAGAATTTCAATTTATTACATACTTAAGGTCAACACCTTGAAAAACACCCATTTGTGAAATGAAAATTATCAAACTTTTCACATGGTTTAATGTAAATCACGTGTGGAATAGTTATTACAAATTTCATAAAGGTTCTAAATAACTTCAAATGTTTTTTGAATATGTTTGCACTTTTTAATACACAATTAATTATAGGCATTATCTTTAAACAAATATGCTCCAACACCATGATATACATAGAAAACAATGAGTTTCTTTTATATTATTTTATTTGGATTATGTTTACCATAATATGCAAAAACATTGTGAAAATCCTTTGTACGTGTTGACATGGTTTAGGCTCAAAAACATTCACCCAAGACTTATGCTACAATGTGACTACATAAAAGGGGTCACCATAATGTGGTTTCATCCAATTATCACAAGAGCTTCAACAATGGGGGCTAGGGGTTCAATGGGAATAATCATTTTGATTTTCATGACATTAGTTATTAGTCATTTTGGTTTTCATGACAATATTTTCAAAGTTTGGATGTGAAAAAAGATTTGAACTGTGACATGTTAAAATAACAAAGTTTTATAAACTTTATCAAAACACAAAGGTGTGATGAGTTGGTTAAGAACTTGGTAAATATTTGTGGCTAAAAAGGTCAAGGTTCAACCCCAACTCCTTACATGCCTAGGGAGCTTGGTAAAATGGTGTATGATGTAGCCATTTAGGACCTTAATGGCTATTGGATGTATAGTTAAATATTGGATGTTAAGTAGCTATACATCCAAGATAGTTACTTACCACAACTTAGGTTGGTAGGTGGTAACTATCTACCTATTTTATGACCCACCTACCTACCTATTTATCTACTTATCAACCTCTGTATTTATTTACTTACCTATTTGCATTTGATTTTTTGGGTAGCCATTTTTTAATTTAAACTGGTGGGTGCAGTTGTGACCGGACAGGAAGTCACTTGGGTTTCTCCAATGTGAACACCATTTCATTTTAGGGTTTAGGTTTTGTTTTAAGCAGCCATTAACTTTCCTTATGCAGGCGGCAGAGTTGATAGCACTGTTTGTTAGTGGTTGTGAGTAGGAAACTTTGTTGTTTATGTGTTATGTGAAACAGGTTACAGCTAACGATGGGTGGCCAAGCGCATTTCAAGCATGCAAAGGCGATGGGGGTAGGAAGTAGTTGGATGAAGATAAGAAGGGGAGTTCGAAGGAAGAAGACACGTCAGTTTTTGGTGGAAACTATTGTAGTATGGGTAACAGGTAGAGCTTACAGGAATGTATAGTTGTTGTGTTGTTTTTTTCGCTATGCCAGTGACTATATCATGATTGGCTCTGTGTTTGGTAATGTGAAAAGCTTTATCACTATAAACTCCAAAGTTGTTAATGAAAACTCATAGAAAAAGGCCCAAGATTGGTTCAAAGACCTTGTTCATCAAACGTTGAAATGTCCCTAGAGAATTGCACAAACTAAAAGACATTACTATGTAACAAAATGTTCCCCATGGTGTGGTGAATGTGGTTCTCAATTGATCTTCTAGAGCAATTTTCATTTAGTGGTAGCCCGTGTACCTATCTCCAAATGTGTACATCTCATGCCTTGTTAACTCTTCCAAAATTTCTTCACAAAATGGTAAAGGGTATCAATCTTTTTTAGTTACTTTGTTTAAAGCTTTCTAGTTGACACGTACCCTTAACCTGCCATTTTTCTTTAACATTAATACCACAGGAGAAACCCATTCAGTTATCTCCATAGGTCTAATGAACCTTGCTTCCAATAACTTGTCAAGTTCATCTTTCATCATTGCAATGTATTTTGGATTCCACCTCCATTGTTTGGTCCTGACTGGTTTGACATATGGTAATAATTCAATTTTGTGTTGCTCCATGGTGACTTCCCTAAGGTCCTTGTAGTTAAAAACAAACAAATGGATATACTTACGCAGTAAATCCTCATATTACCTTCTTTCCTTAGGGCAAAGGTCTGGTCCTAGTTGAATCTTATTCACCCATTCCATAATTTTTCCTTCTCTCGACACACATGGAGTTGATTAGTCATCATCCCCTTGAACCTTTTGATCCACCTAAAATAAAGCTCCAACCTTCGGGATTATTTCCAAAGCATATAACCCTACTTCCTCTTCACTAAAATCATCTGTGTAAATCCCTTCAGAACTAAAGCTTGGGTTTGTTTCTGATTCATCATCATATTCACTTGTTCTTTCGAAGCTTTTCACAAAGTTGGAAAATGGAACTTTTTATTGGTTAGGATGAACTCCAATGGTCATGTATCCTTCGCCCCAATAGTTACTTGCATGTGACTTTGTTAACCAAAGCCTACCTAATATCATTGGGTAAGCCCCATCTTCCTTTAATACCACATGGAAATCCACAATGGTGGAAATTTTCATTACAGTGATTACAAAATTACTGCTTACTCCTTCTGGCCTAACAACTTGTTATTAGCCATTTTTAAAGTTACTGAGGCCATTCTATCAATTTTCAACCCTAAGTACCTCATTGCAGGAATTGTCATCACATTGATTCATGCCCCTCCATCCACCAACATTCCACACAACACTGATCCATTACATTGCACATCAATGATTGGATCACATTCATGTTCAACTGCTATGGCATTCAAAGGTGTGGGTACCTTTGGGACATTAGGTGTTGACAACCCCTTCCTCAATTCCTTTCAAGTTAACGACACCATTATCACCAACTATCCCATGGTGATATTTGCCTTCTATGATCCCACATCCTTCACCATCGAATAAGGACCCGAATCTCTAGAAATTGGAAAGTTTTGGAATCCAAACCTCCACCTTCAACTATTTTTCTTCTCTTTTGGGGCTCTCACCATCTCCTTAAACCTCTTGACGCTAGTGTTAGGATGAATAATGTCTTCCACCGGTTGTTTAGTTTGGGCATGACATCAATCACATCTTCAGGAATTTTTAGGCTCCTTTCTAAACCCATCAAAGCCTTTTTTCGCCCTTCATTCATCGGTTCAATTAAATGTACTTGAGTTTTGTTCTTTTCTTCTAGTAGACAAGGCTGGCAAATTTGGACATACTTTTGAATAATGTCCCATCTCCCGACACTTGTAACATTGAATTGTTGACAGGTCCTTCTCCATGTTTTTGTTCTTACTAATCCTTGGTTGCAATAAATGGAAGCTCAACTAGTTCATTTGATTTATCATTTATTCCATAGCTGACTCCATGCGGGGACTCATTTCTAGATGCTTTCGCTATTCAAGTTGAATTGAGAATTAAATTGTTTTCACCATGGATTGCACAGTTGGTCGTGGAATTCCCTCCATGCTCACCTCCTTCTTTTTAGCCACCTCCACCGCTTCATCAAATGTCTTCGCTTGTTCATATCTCATTTGTTGTTACAACTCTGACAATAGTCCAATGGTGGAATGTTCTAGTACAATCGCATTGATACCAGCAAAAATTGGATTAATTCCTTCATGACCTTGTGCCCTAAAACACCCTTGGAGTTTATTCTACAATGTCACTATTTTCACCTTATATTCTTTCACTAACTCTAAAGCCCCTTAGTTTAGTCGACTCAATTCAAGTATTAAATTTTGGTAGACATTTTTCACAAATTTTTTTTTTCATTAGGGCCTTAATTATGTCATTCCATGATCCCCTCAATGCTTCTATCTGTCACTCAAACAAATGTGATGTTGTACCTTCTAAGAATTTAAGAAAAAAATTAAGCCATTCTATAGTTGTTCTGAACCCCGTACTAATACAAGCTCTCTTATATTCCTTTAAAAATACTTCAAGGTCTTCACCCTTACTTCCCCTAAAAACTAGAATAACCATGTTGAATTTTATTTTATTTTATTTTATTTACTTTTAAAAGATAAAAAAAAACACACCAAACTAATTAATTCCTTTTAACCAACTATCACTAGTTTTCACATACTCCCCTCATGAATTAAAAAACTCCCAATGGCTTGAATTACACTCGTAATAAAATTCTCCCTATCTTTTCAATGCAAATCTTTAAAAGGACTAAACATTTCTAACCCTATAATTATTCTATTTAAATGTTTAAATTGAAAGATAGCATTTAGAAAATCACAGTCATCACAAGTATCAATGACGCTTCCATTCCACATGACATGCAAGGTATTGGTTTTGGCATAGTCCAAAGTAGCATCCCTTTTTTTAAACGAAATGAATAAATGTTGTTATGGTGTAATCATCCTTTGGCATTGCTTCACAAGTTCTGAATTAGGTTGAAGGCTAGATTCTTCTTGTCGTCTACATAGTTGTAACATTAACACACTTGATTCACCTATAGTTCCAAACTTTTCAATAGGTGTCTCAACAAATCTTTTAATAAGTGAACTTAGCCTAACAATTCCTAATGTCAATGATGCAGTTTGTTGCCTATCTTCTGGAAACTATGTACCAAGGGAATCAAAAGCCTTTCCTAATGTTGACATTAATGTTTCATTGAAAACACTAATCCTAAAAATAAAACATTTTTTTTTTTTTTTTAAATTTCTTTTCAAAAACCTGTAACATTTTTTATATCAGAACTAAAAAGTTTCAAGGTTTTAACAAGGTCTAACAAACATGAACTTATTCATGAATGCCTATTATCCTTTGTAGACTTTCTATTTACATTCTTTCATACGTCTTAACACATGCCATTCTTTTTCCTTTCTTACTTATAGCTTTCCTTGTGAAACTTTTTAGACTCCCACAAATCCAACTTTAGTTCGTGCTTACGATTACAAGTAAAATCCAAAAACATATTTGGGGTAAAAAAGAATGACTCGTGTTTATGGTTTTCATGATGTTTTATGCATTCAATTGTGCATTAAACTCAACTTGGTTTGCCTCTAATAATTTCCATTGCCACAAGTTGAATCTCCTCCACCCATGCTGTCATTTTTGTCCATGATTCAGGGATAAACAAATCACCTTGCATTTCATGTTTTAAAACAAAATAAATAATTTGTTCTTTCTTTTCTTTTCTTTTCTTTTTCCTCCCAAACTCTCAACAAAAAAATTAAGTTCCACAACACAAATAACATAGACTTGGGTCCTGGTTACAAAACCAAAAGATGTATATCACAAGCGGGTTTAGGACCGAAACTATGTATGTTTATTACATAACTATGGAAATTTATGTTCTTGTTTGCATAAATATTTTCTCACATTTCTATTATCTATGTATAACTAGTATGCCACACCATTCTCCTACCATGAATTTCACACAAACTACACCAAAACCTTTCACAATTAAAATCTCAATTCCCTTCACAATTTTATTCCATGAAATTTTACATTCATACAACAACTTATTTTTATCAAGTGAAAATGTTTCCAAAGATCACAAACACTCACTTATATACTACAAAAAAAAAACTAAACAAGAAATTTCCTAAAGTTTACACATCACATGGCTCCCCATGTGATTTCACATGGATAATAAAGTGCAAAGACTTTTCACATGACTTTTAAATAAATTATCATGTGAAAGTCAATGCACTTTAATGTGCCAAAGACTTTTCACATGACTTTCACATAAATTATCATGTGAAAGTCAAACACTATGACCAAGTCATAATTAAACTACGAAATCCTATTAACAAGTAAATCACCAAACTTACCTATTAAATAAGTACATGGGTAATAGTTTAACTACATCAAGTGACATGCACACAAAGCCAAATGTTTTTTAAACATTACAAAAATTCGAATAAACTTATTAAATTTGATGGCAACCTATAAATTAGTTGTCACAATGATGACAACTTGAAAAAAGGTTTTGTAGATTTGTGAGTTTTAAACCCATAACCAAATTGTTAAAGGTGGATGTGATAATTCGAATGTAAGGATATGGGATAAACTTATTTAAGATGAAACTATTTCATACATATCTAACTTTCCATGGCTAAAATAATAAATGCCAAGCTTTGAATGTATGGATTAACTATTCTCATCTATACATGTAGTTCTAGAATTTATGGTCATGAATTATGGTTGATGAAGCATTAGCTTTATTATTGGTAGATAACTAAATTATCTAGATTCACATTTAGTTTAATTCATGGTTGTGACCTTTCACCATGAAGTAGTGTAATTTTTCCTATGTTAAGACTTTCAAGTGTATTCCTAAATCATTCATCATTTAAACATAAAACATTGTATCTCTTGCACCTTTGTTCTATATTTTCTAATACTTATTAGGATGTTTCATTAACATTTATGATTACTAATCAAGCTTACTAATATAGTTGAATGAATAAAAATATGATGAGAACTTTCTAGAAACCAAGTATATAATGACTAAAATCTTAAAAAGGAGAAAATTTGTTGATAAAGAGTGCAAGTTGTGTGAGAGCTTCCTATAGTATGAGATACAATGTCATAATATGGTGCTTTTTTTTGTATTCCATGATACAAACCAATACATTGGTACATTTGTAGTTGTGGTCATAGTTCATAGATACAATTATCAACCTAAAGAAGGTTGATAAGCTTCTTCAATCGTTTTTATTCTTCATTTATGCTACTCCTATTATTATTTTCAAATCTATACCCTATAATTCATGCAGCTTTTGGTTAAATAACAAGTAGGAATAAACACTTTTAAAATGGTGGATGACCTACAAGCATCTAAATTATAGACAGGGTAAGGGTCATTTCAATATTTCAAGAAACTATAAAGACTTCAATCTTTTTCCTTTGGGATTTTTTATGGAAAATTTATTTTATTTCATAATACTTTTAAATGTATTCCGCAATATGCACTCATATGCCCCTTTCATTCCATTATCCTAAGTTGAAAATGGTGACAAACAAGTGAAGGAATAAAAATTCTGCTTGGCCAATGGACCCTAGAGGCCCTCAAGTTTTTCTCTTTTGGGGGGTTGGGGGCTGAGGGGCTTGGATTTGTTACTTTTGTGTTGTTCTCAATGTGTTCCCATCAGATTCCCAGAGTTCCCAAGGTATTCTCCCAATGTTCCCAGTAACACCACGCATTTATCCCATATGCTTTGCCCAAAGTTCTGCCATTTTCACCCATATAAGTTGGTCAAAGGGGGATAGACTACATCTTTCAATAGAAAATTCTAAAACTTTCAGGAGCCTCCAAAGTTTTCTTTTTTTTGATGAACCAATCAAAATGGCTGATTACCCAAAAAAAAAAAAAGGGGGAAAGAAAGAGTTGGACTTGGGATATACAAGCATATATCAATTTTACCCAATATACACCCATAGTTCAAGATTCTTGAGTTAGCTTGAGGTGAGACCCAGCCATAAAGGGTTAACATAAAATGCCTATCACCAAAAAATTGAGTAACATGGCATGTGGTTATCAAATCCAAAGGAGATTTAGGGTTCAGGCACAAATGATTAAAAAACACAATGTTTTGAAAAATTTAATGTCAATTAGGTTATTGGCCAAAAGTTTGCTTTACTAGCAATGATACAGGTGGGTGAGGCTGAGTGTTTTGAGAAGGTGCAAAGATTAAGAATTTTAGGGTGTAGGATTCTAGGGTTCATCAAAATCACGCATTGGATTAAGAGATGTAGGGTTTAGGGTTTATTCCTAAGCATACATTGGATTAAAGAGATGTCAGGTTAAGGGTTTAGGGTTTGAATCATAATCCTGATGCACATTGGTTTTTGATGCATAATTGCTGCCTCTTGGAGAGGAAGCTATGAAAGGGAGGGAGAAGCAGAAGCAACGTGTTACCTTGTGGGCAAAGGCTTGAAGGTACGGCATTCTGTGAAATCCAGAAACCTTGCCATTTGCAGGTGTGAATACTCTTTCTCATTTGTTTCAGTGCATGGATTTTTAGGAACTAAGATTGTCAAGCTGCTCACACAGAAAGAGAACCATCCAAGTTGCAAATTGGAGGTTGTAAAACTGAGAATCCCCTTCATCTCCATTCTGATCTTATTGAGTAGTAAATTATGCACTCTAGATAATAGTACTTGATTGTAATTTGGCTGTGATGGAAGACTTGCATTTTTTGCCTAATGAGCATCTCAGACACCAGGCATGGCACACTTCATGTTATCCAATTCTAAATCTTTAGGAAAAACAAGAATCTGACATGTTGAGACAAGGGTTTTATGGTTTAAACAACAAGATCTCCTTGTATAAATTTTGCATCATCATGCAGGATCAATTCCAAGGAGTTAGAAACTGAATGAATTCAGCAAGTATTAATATTAGTGCAGCTGGCAGAGAATCCATCCCATGGGGAAAGTCATGGTATCTAGACTTGCTAGAAAACAAAATTTTCAGCACTAGACTTCAAGCAGTCGAACAATTGTTGCAAAATATTCGCTGAACTAATTATATAAGATCATCTGAGGCCTGCACAAGTTTTCTTCAAATCCAGAATTTCATGCAAAGTCGCTAGCATGCATGCCAAGAACTGCAGCTGCCATCATGATCTCGACCTGTAGTTCCATCTGCTTCAAGGAAAAAACATCGAACTTGGATGTATCTAGAGCTGGAAGAACTGGTGCCATGATCTCGACCTGCAATTCATAATCTGCTTCAAGGAAAAACATGGATCTTAGATCTATCTAGAGCTGCTAAAGATGCAAAGTAGAATTTTGGATCTCAAGCTTCTTATGGTGCAAACTAGTCCAAGGTCGAAAAATAGAACTTCGGAAGGGTGCTAGCATTAATACGGAATGAAACGGTTTAGGGTCGAAAGATTGTAGCTAGATTATTACTGCAGGAAACTCGAAGAAGATTTATGTCGCTTAAATCAACACTAGGGCGCTATTCTTGGGGTCGCCACTTGCGTGAAAATATGTACTTAGATGCTGGATTGGACTGCACTATAAGACTCTTCTTCCACGATCAAGTTGCTGCTGATCGATTCATTGCCTCAGAAACAGCAGCTCGCTAGCTGCTTGCTATTTCATATGTTACAAGAGTCTTTTTGGGCGGTTTCTGGGTTTGAAATATCATGGAGCGAGGTCCTGATCTCCCGGGAACTATCATCATCTGATGGGTGCATGCGCGCGGAAGGGCTGCTGATCGAGTACTTAATTCAGCCACTTTCCTTGGACATGCAGAAATGCCGATCGATGGGTTTGCAGCGATACAACTCTCTTCGAAGTCGCTGATTCTAGTCACTTATGCAATTCTATAAATCTGTGGTGACGTTGTAAACGTGTCATCTGTGCAGGAAGTCGCGGAGGAGTTGGTGATGCAGCTGGAGGCTCAATTATTCTAGTGGTAGCTTGCGTACGTGCACGGGAAAGATCAACTAGTGCTGCACGGCGGGTGTCGTGATCAGCAGCAGCTAGTACAGTTTATAGAAGTCCAGGAGCTCGTCTTCTTCCATTTGTCGAATGGAAGGATCGTCGTTGGCCAACAGCCATAATAGATGTTCGAAGAGCACCACTTCACACGCAACTGTGAGTCCAGCTTCTTGCGGATTCTTGTGGTGATCGCCGGTCGTCGCGGCGCCGCACTCGGACGGATCGCTGGATTTCTCGACCAATCCTCGAAAAAGTGTGTTGTTCAAGAGATCCGCTCCTATGACGAAGGGCCGCCTCTCTTTCCCCACATAGACGTAGACCTTTTCGCCAGTAGTAGCTGGAACGGACGACAACGACTGATCATCCGACTGGCTCGAGCTGCTCGAGCTCGACAATGGTCGCTCCTGATCCTGCAGATCGCCTTCAGCTAGATCTTTCTGCAGCATCGAACTTCGTGACTTCCTGAGCTTGCCGTCCATGGTTCTGTAAGCGCTCTCCGGGTGCGTGAAGCTCCGCCACTTCCTTAGAAGCCCTTGGATCTTGTTCTTGCTCCCCGCCATAATGTTTAGCCCTTGGAACTCGACAGAATCCAAACCAGGAGATTTATGTCAAATGATCAGGTGCCTGCTGCCTGACAAGAAAGACTCTTATTAAAGATCAGTTCAACCCGCTGAAAGTTGTACAACAAAATCAACATGCAATCCTCCCCGCCAGACCCTTCAGCGACAAATGCAGAAACCACAGCTCGGCGCGTCCAGTTACAAACAGAAATTCCGGATCTAGCTTTAAGCTCAGATGAATCGGCAATGCACTTGCTAGAAAGAACGTGCTGCACCGGAAGGCGCTTGAAAATGGCAAGATCACAGTCTCATGATAACTGTGAAATGGAAATAAGGGGTCACTTGTGCAGCAAGTCTAGAATTATCACTTGAGAGAGATCACTCGCTCTGGCCAAGAATCGAGCATTACCCAAAGGGGAACTTGCTAATGCTATCTAGCTGAGCATCAGCCTAGATGAGAGAAACGAACTCCCAAAAAAATAGCACAAACTGGGATCACTACTGCACAGTACCCGATACTGCAGTTCTAAGAGACCCAAGTCCAGAACCAACCACCACATGAATGCTTGCACGCTTCAGGACTCCACAATGAAGTCGACACTACGGCGCGCTGCAGCTGATCCCGCTTGGAAATGTGTGCCCTTTAGAGAATGAAAACTTATAGCCTGGGGCGAAGAAAACCTGAACAAGCAAACCCAAAAAAACACACGCACGCCAACACAGACTTGTAGCAGCAGCTCAGCTCTCTAGCTAGATCTTCTGATGAGCTCAAACACCAAAGTTGAAACTGATCTCAGACTTCTAGATGATCATGTGCAACTGATCTTGATGCAAAATGGCTCTGATGTGAAGATTTTTTTGAGAGCCCTGGAAGGAGGTCCTAAAGAGACAAAGACTTATAGAGAAGATTCAACCAGTCTTAAGTACGTAAAAGAGAGGTGTGATGTGAGTGAGTGAGTGAGTGAGTGAAGAAGCAATGGAAATTTGGTGGGGGACATATAGGACGGCAATTTGGCACTAGGCTACAGAGTTAAGAAAGAGGGAAAAGATTGGAGCAAGAGACAAAAGAAAAAAAGGAGGCCTGCAGGGAAGGGCGTCCAGGATGTGCTATAATAAGAGTTCACTGCTCGAGGTTTGCGCTCGTTGCTTCTAAGTTCCCTCCAAGGAATTCAATTTTTTACAAGTCAAATTTGTAAGCTTCATGCCGAATTTAGTGGGTGGAAATACTTTAGATGCAACAAATCACGCATCCCAACCACCCCCGCCCCACCTCACCTCTCCATGCTGTGAACCCAGCCAGCAGATTGATTATTCAGATCAATTTTTGTCGTGCACAGGACGCCGATCCCGATCCTTTTTGTAGCTTTTATTTTAAGGACGGACGGAGAAGCTCCTGCTGGGTGGCTGGCTGGGTTCATTGCCGCCGCCCGCTAGCGCGCCCCCGCGCACAAGCGACAAAAAAAAAACCCAAGCGCGGATTTGAAGGTGGCCAAAACTGTTTTCAAGCTCTCGTGAAGCGCCTCGAGCACAAATTTATCCAACTTGCGGGTAGGATGCTGCCCTTCACAAATTTATCCAACTTTGGGCAAAGATGCTGCCCCTCACAAGTTCTATCCAACTTTGGGCAAGGGCCTCTCACAAATTTATCCACCTAGGGCGGGCAGGTGCCCCTCTACTTGGGAATGGCAGTTCATACCCGTGTTCGGATTTACTAGAAACTTCCCCGGGTATCAGGGTGGTTCGTATCTGGGTTGGTAACCAGGGTTCCTGCAAACACATACCCCGGTTATAGCATAACCACAGTTATATCAAAACAATGGACTGCTGTGATCTAAACTGCCATTTTCAATTTTGCAAAAAAGTCAAATAACCAGCCTGAAAACCGCCGGTCCTTTTCTGAGTTTTAAGTAACCCGCAAGTTCTTTGGTGAGGTTTTTCAAATGACCGGAACCAAAGGTTCTTTGATTCTGAATTTTTCAACTTCCCAGAATTTGGTGGTTATTATAAAAAGATAAATACCCGCCCAACACTGGAAGTTCATACCTATTTGAAGGCTTTAAAAAACGAGAATGTAGGAATGTACCTGGTCTTGTCTAGGGTTATTCTACAGTGTTGGGTGGCGGTTCTTTACTTTTATGAGGAGCCTAGGTTCTAACAAAGGAATTGAACTGTTGTTGTGATTCCACATATAAATGGAACCAGGAATCTGTTATTAGGAGGGTGTTATTTTGTGTAAGGTAAAGCTCCAAGTGCTTGAGTGCTGAGACTCTTGATTGTAAACAGGACACTTGGGACATAACCATCCCTCATAAGAATTGAGATGTTCCCTTTTTTCATCCATGCAGATAGCAATTATGAAATCTTCATCCTAGCAGCAAAGAGTTTAAAAAGCATTGGGCCAATGAGAGCCCAGAGGGGGTACCATGTGCGGTACCAGTAGCACACTAATGAAACAGAGGTGAAAAGGTTATGGATTGAAACTTGTGACCTGACAGCCAAATTAGAGCACAAAGATTCTCATGAGGGATGGTTATGTTTCATATTTTGTTTGGGCTTGTTTACACGGATACAGTATCTATTTGCAGCACCATGTTTTTTCAAAAATCTTCTGTTGAGTTTTGGATGGAGAAAATAATATGCGGTTTCCCAACATCTTTTGTTGAGCTTTGCATGAAATAAATATGCAGTGTTTTTGTAACATCTTCTATTGGAGTTTTGGATGAAATAAACAATGCAATTTTTCAATGTCTTCTGTTGAGTTCTGGATGAAGTCATGTGCAGTTTTTTTCAAAATCATTTGTTGACTTTTGCATGTACTGGTCCCCCTTTTCTGTCTGTGTACTTTTTTGGTCCTCATTTTTTATTTGATCCCCAATTTCTAGAAGACTGGCCTTTAGTAGCCCCAATTCAGTTACTTTACTTTACCCTTTTTTTTTATATATGGAAGAGTATAAAGTCCAGAACCATAGTTTTTCCCAACATCAAGTGTTCAACAATTATATCTCCTCACAGCCGATATGTAATAAAGATATCTGCAAATGGAAGAGGACTCAATGTGACAAGTAGTAGTTTTTCATTAAAGGGGTGAGCTCAAGATAAAATCATCACTTAACAGCGAAAAAAAATTACACTATAATAAACAGGGCTAGAATTTTTTTTTTTTCCTCCTTATGTTGGAGATAAATCAAGTTTCAAACTTGAATTTTGATTTTGTTTTCACTATAGTGAATGTTATGCAACAAATGCTCCTTCGTGAAAAAAAAGAAAAAAGAAAAAAAGTGTTGTTCTTCACTCTCATTTATGAGAAAACTACTCTTCTTTGTCTTGAGTGCGTTTTCTTTTGCAAATATTGAACAATTTAGAGATGAAAACAGATTTCAAAATGAAAATGGGTCCCAAAGGCAAAGGTTAATTTAAAGATAACTTTAATGAATGCAAAAAGAAAGTACCATCAAGTTAGCCTACACCAAGTGCAGGAATGAAATAATAATAATAATAAATCTGTCGTTAGTCAACAAAGATGGAAGAAATATCTCCTATATGGAGGGAGGCCCTAGGAGGGGGAGGGAAGGAAAATGCCCTTCTTATACTGCTTTCTCTTAGCAAAATTGACATTTATTGGATATCACTTAGAAAAGCAGTTGATGAATCTGTTTAAATGCTTTGAACATTGACTACTTTGCTGAAAATAACGAGTGGGGCTTACTACCATCACTAAATCAGGCTTTGATTATAAGCCTCCCTTTCCCCAAGGGCTTCATTGGCCTTCTGCCCTGGATTAGAAAGAAACCTCTCCTTCACAATTTTGAAGGAATTCAAAATTCCCTACTGACCTCACTGTGGGGTCATTTCAATGAAACCCTGCCAATCTTATATAAACCAAAGCACCCAAAAGAGGGGGAATACAAGGAACAAAATGGAAGGACCCATGTCCAAGAAGACAAAAGAACCACCTAAGAGAGCAAACCACAAGGGGAACATCAAGTTCCCAGATCCCCTCCTGTCATTAGAAGGATATCAAATAAGGAAATGGGAGGACTTCCTGAAAGGAGGCTTAGCCTAAAAGAACCCTCGCCTACTGCAACAGCACATCTCAAAATAAAGATCACCTGTGCACGCTGTAACGTCACTAAAACACATCCACTCAACTCTTGCACATACAGCGCCGCGCCCTTAGTCTAATGCAGCAAGAAATTACATTTTTATTATTTCCTACCATATTGGCAGGAAGGCCTGCTGTACATGCAGGGCTTTGGTTATTACATCATATAATGCCCTGGCAGTAGAGCATTAGACTCTAGACCTCAGGCTCCACCCTTGGTTTATGGAGTGTAATGCGATTACATTGCCCTACATATAAGAGAGGTTGTGCTGAATTTTTTCCAATAGTTTCCACAAAGCCTATGTACATACATACACATTGTGTATGTCATTTATGTTTGTCATGGCGGGTAGCTGACAACCTCAATTGGCATGTTTTATATAGTCATATACTATTGCAGAGATTAAGGTGTGCAGACTAAAGTCTAAAATGAAAGTGATACTCTAGGCTTTAGGGTTTACAAGTGGTTGCTGGTTGGATGTTTTGTCATTGGCGAAAAGTGATGGTGACCAGAGTTTTCAACTGTAGGGTTGGGTGCAGGGTTTTTTCTTCAATTTTGTGAGTTATTAGGTGGGTTAGTGATGAGTCACAAGAGGACTTACCCAAATTCAGCTACAGGTGGGAGAGCACATTTTTAAAATTTAGGATTCCTGCTATCTTTTGGCTACATGTTGGAACTTATTGTCCAAATATGGTTCAGTCTTTTCCCCTCCAAATATGGAAGCTTTGGCCCTGTTTTCCCAAAAAAAAAATCCTTTGTAAGATTGGCACCTTTTTCTTCCACCAAGTGCAAGAATTAGTCCCCTCAAAAAAAACACTGATTGAGTGCAGTCTTTCTTTAAATTCCATTTTTCATTTCACAAAAGTGACATTTTACTGCTGAAAAATCACATTTCTCCAAGTTTTTCTCAGAAAATACTAGGCAAAATAGAGATCTGAACCAAATAATAAAAATCATTGGTTAGGTGGGTTAATTACCTAATCAGAAGAACAAAATCAGAAGGCAGAAGTCAGGTTATCTGAATCTTGTGTATCGGAAAAAACTGACATTTGTGTGAAAATTCATTGCATAGTCAAAATCTCAAATGCATGAATCCACCCATCAAAAGAAAAGTCGATCAGGTTGGAAAGATGTGTTTACTTGCTATGGTTGTATGTTATAGCATAAAGGGGCAGATACTGAAAACATCAGCCTTGTCCTGGAGAGAAAGCAACAATGCCAACAACAGTGTGTAAAACTCAGCTTGATTAGGCCACAAATTAAAATAACAGAATTGGAAGAAGCTTCAGCAAGACCAGATAGTTTCAATCTCTGCAAAACAGCAGCTTCTCCAATCCAATCCAGTGCCCAAATGTGTCTTAAGGGACTCAGTTTAGGGCCATAAATTTGATCTGATCTGATTTGATATATTGCCAGAATTCGATGTGTGTGTGTGCCCACCAAAATGGTCTGTTCCCACCATGAAAGAAGAAATTAGAGTCCTCTGAATGGTACCTGAAGTAGAGAGCCTGAAAACCAATATGTACTTAACTGAGACTGGACAACAAGAGTCCATGTCTGCCAGAGCATGTCATTTCCATCTTTCTGTATCAGAGAGTTCAAAGAAAAATTTCAACAAGCTCCCACTCTAGGCTCCTACTTTAGGCCAAGCCGTTATAACCAATATTGGGTGGGTGAATGGGTATGTGGGGGGTATATTTCAGGGTATATGTGATGACTTAACCTATGCATAATTACAGGCAATGATTGAAAACTAGTTGTGTTTGCCCCATACATGCTTGGTAAAACCTAAAATCATACATGCATGTCTACTATCTTAGGGCAATAATAAATTTCTATAACATAAAAGGCAACAATAATACAAACTAATTAATCAATTAAAAGTTAATTTCATTATGATTTTTTGTTATTAAATTTTCATCAATGCCTTATTGAAGTTTTTTAAATAACATCAAAATATTTTTTTAAATTTATATCACAAAAAATAATTTTATATTAAAACTATAATTTATTTTTAAATTGATGTGTTTTATTTTAATCAATTCTTGTATAATCTTTCAAATCAATTTTTTAAGAATCTCATTTTAATAAGATTTAAAAGAATTGAAGCTAATTATTTGTATGTTTATTAAACAATTTTCATTTTTTTAAATTAGTCGCATGAATTTTTTTACATTTCATAGTGATATGAAATCTTGTGATACAAAAAAGCAAGTGACAACCCTAAAAAATAAAATGATATAGAAACATGATTAAATCAATTACCCAACATTCATATTTTGCGAAGAAACCCAACAAGTAGATGGGTAGACTTCAAAACAACCCATCAATTGGATTGGTGCACCCAAAATCTACACATGCGTCCAGTAGCTTGGGGCAATAAATAGCACAAGAAGACCTCCTTGGGCAGGCCTTTGGTCTCTCACACAATGGCAATGCACATATGTAATTAGGCTTTTATTTTATGAAGCCCCTGAATTGCAATGATGAGGTGGGCATATTAGATTGTGTACATAGACAAGACATCAAGGTTTTACTACCTGAAATTCTAGGGTGAAAAAGAGAAGCGCACCCCATTGAGAAAGTTAAAGATGCATCAAAAGGTGTATGAGAGACAAGAACACAATCCAAAAAAGAGGAAGCAAAGGCAATGTGAGAGTTAATGTTCTTGTATATAACACTCTCTTTGTGTTTGCATTAATGTAAATAGGTGATATTTATATTCAAGAGAAGCTCAAGCTCATGTAAGAATTTTTGCCTTAATCCTATATTTCTTTATTGCGATGTGAATTGAGCTTGTCTCACTTTGAATGTTGCAAGTTCTTGCTACATGTCAAGTGCTTCAAATGTTGCAAATTCTTGATTTGTAAACTATCAATGTTCAAAAGGTTGCAAGTTCTTACTTTATCGGTGATTCAAATGTTCCAACTTTTTCCTCTTTTTAGTTGGCAAATTCTTGCTTTGTTGGTTCCTCAAAGGTTGTAAGTTCTTGCTCTAACAACTCTTTGAAGGTTGCAAGTTCTTTTATTGTTGGCATAATGTTTGGTTCAAAATTGATGGAGTGTGTAAAATGAATTTAGAGTGAGATGTTGGTTTGAAGAGAGCAATAGAAGAATCCTAAGGATCACCTTTTGTCAATCATTGATTGTGATGCCAATGTTGGTGAAGGTGGATGGGGTTGGGAGTGGTGATGGTGAGGCTTGATCTTAATTAGCTAGTGAATTAGTCAAAGTGAGAAGAGATCAATTTTTGTTCAAATGATGTGTCAACACAATGTAATTTTGTTGTTCTATGTGTGGGATCATAGGATGTGGAAGTGAGTTGTTACATGATGTTTTAGAGTTGCTTTAGTTTGAGCAAAGTTGAATGCAACTATTTGAATGAAATTGAATGCATTGGTTTTAGTGTGTACACTTGAAAAGAGAGCTAGTCCCAATCTAAGAATGCACTTTGCACCCAATGTGCAAGTGAATCTATTGACATTCTAGCTCAAGAAAGAAACCATGTGACTATTGCATCAGCAGCCCCAACTTTTCACACCTTTTTCATCATCTAGGCTGCAGCAATTTTAATATTTAGTCATGGATGCAACATTTGAAATAATTTTCTATAATAGCTCGTATGTCCAAAACAATTTTTCCAAGTTGGGTGAAACATTTGAACATCCAAATTTATCCCGTTGAGGCTCTATTTCAGCTTGATGACAACATGATAGTTCTTTGAATCATCCATGTGTTTTTGCTTCAACAATGATGATTATGGTTCTACTTGTCAATACACATGCATGTCTCCATGTTTGAAGTGCATCTGACCTATTCACACATATTATGTATGCCCTTATGTAAAAGTAATAAAATCTAAGTCCATATCTTGAGGGGCCTAATTTTGCTAAATGTATAACAAGGCTGAGCCATGCATAGTATGATATAGTATGCATACTTTCCCACATGCCCCATCTGTCATGTATGGCTGCAAAAGTACTTGCCTGCACAACCGTCGGTCTTCACCTCCAAGTCATTCTGAAGTCTAGTTAGAAAGTAGAACATAATTTTACATTTTCATTCCACAAATGGAGAGGTTTGTTTGTTTAAGCCATAGTTTTATTTGGGAGGGATGTTGGGCCACCTCACAATCTTCATCATCAACCAATTCAAACTTATCCTTGCAAAGCCTCCGTTCTATGGAGTACAATTGTTAGCAATATAACAATCAGTGGTCAAGAGCTAAAGGCGTCATTCAGTGGACAACCCAAATGTTACAATATGGTTGCAAGCCAAAAAATTTAATGGGCTTATACACAAAAGGTCTAGCCAAAGAAAATGGAAATGTTATTGATATTTTTCAGAATAGTTGGAAATTGAAAACCATCAGGTTACTATTACAAATGCCTAACACCAGATGTATTTAGCATACTTATTCCTCAACCGTGGAAATCCTGGAAAACTAAGTTTGAAACTGCTGAAGCTCATTTTTCTAAAATAAACAAACATTCTGCAAAGAAGTGCTGGACATCAGTAATAGGTGCAGTATAAAAGGAGCTCAAAGCATGTTTCATTTTTTTCACCTATGAGTGTTAGAATCTGACCAATTTCCAATTTTTAACTCCACCTAAGAGTAGCATTTTTTTTTCGAAGGTAAGTTCGTTGGGCATTCATGATGAAGGCTACGAAAAAAATTTCATGAATTATTAAGCCCTTCAATCTTGTTGATCAGCATGGGCAACAAATGTTTAAATTACATTTCGTAGTTCCAAGCCACTAATATTTTGGTGGTGGCAAGACCTGCACTAATATCCTTTTTTTGTGTTGGGTATAGTGTGCAGAATAATCCTAAGACCAGAGAGCTCCTCTGCAGGAAGTTAGATATGCCAAGCTCTGATTAGCAAACCTACAAAACTGGGATTAGCAACCATAATCGACATAAGTAATGCAATTGCTGGTGCTTAATCATGCCTGCTCGCTGTTACTAACAGCAATGATTCCAGACATCACTTATACAGGCTGACATATGGTTGGAAGTTGGGTTCACATGCTTTGTTGAAAGTAAAACAGCTCAGAACCCTTTTGCTCTCAGCAGGCTGCAGGCACCCTTTCCTGCTTGGCCGGCTTTTTAGAAATTTGTGGTATGCCAGGCCTCATGGCAAATGCTACCTTGCCTCGTGGGGATTGATGTCTGCCTGGCTTCCTTGACTGGGACCCATTATGCTTATCATGCCACCGCCCTGATGACTGCACAAGTGATTGGCCTAACAGAGTTGCAATATGTGTGGCCATCTCTTCTGCCCTCCCCTTTTGAACAAACTGCTCCTCCCGGAAATGCTGGCTTAACCATAGGTACATGGACAAGACCTGGTAGTGACCAAGAATTAGATCCTCAAATGATACTTCTCACAAACCATATTGTCAGTCAGATGGGTTATCCTGGCATCACATTGACTCTCTGCAAACCCAAAACTGAGCACTGAGCTAACCAATAACACCAAAGCCCAAATGTCTGAACATGTTCCAGCCTGGACCTTCAACGATGTAAAACAAACCTGAAAACTGGCAGACTGCTAGATGTCTTACCTGATGCCGTGTCTCAAGGTCCATGAGCTCAAATTCATCACGAGCAGAATTGACAGGGGCACCCATTTGCACAACAACAGGGATCTTCTGGCTGTAGGCAAGAGCGTAGCGGTAGAGTGCCCCCAGCGATTGTGGATCCCGGACATTCACTGGTGCAAAGCAAAAGTTGAAGCGATCCTCAAGAGATAAACCCTTTACTTTATCAAGCACACTTGCAACCCTCTGTCCACATGACCCACACCCAAACTGTTATTTTTCTTTGTCCTCCAGGTGTTGGGTATCTCACATAAGAATCCTGACAGATGCCAAAAAATAGGCAAAAAGGACCTGGCAGAACAGCACTCTTGTACCTTGAGATTGTCATAGCGGCACAGGAAGTATGCACCATCCAGACGACATGTTTCTGCAAACCTATACCACAGACGATGAATCTCCAGTGTTTAATACTGGCACAATGCAGAAAGAGTAAAAAAAAGGAAAAATCTAAGCACCCACACAAATCTAGAAGAATCCATTTGAAGCAATCAACATGCAGTACAGGAAAGCAATCTGTGAAAGTAGAAAGCAAAGTGTGAGCCTCTTGAGCCCTATTTGCAGGGATACCTCTCAAGAAGTTGGGATAATGACATCTCTGGAAGCTGACTTGCAAATAACTCCACCTGCAACAATAAAACCACATACACATAACAGACAGGCCCACACAATTAACACTGAAAAAACCTGTTATGTGGTGATCTCCACAATGATGCTCATCACCTCTAAAGGGACAGTCAATGCATTAGGATACCTCACCTCTGATTTCTGTAGGCAAATTCTACAGAAAATTGTGCACCATGAAGAAAGAGACCAAGAAAAGAGCTCACCTGCTCATAAACAGGAAAGAGACCTGCACTGGTTGCATTTTCAAAGCCTTGTTGCATAGACTCAGAGAGATAAACAGAATCCTTAGAGAAAAATGTGGTGGTTATGCCCTCGGGGAAGAGACTGCCACGTCGCCCTGCTCTTCCTGCTATTTGTTTCACCTGCACGATGCCAGGAACCAACTCATTGTCAACATATGTCTACTCATAATATGACACCCCACACACACAAGGAGTCAAAAAATACTCTTAAAGGACCATATAAGATCAGCCTTCCTATACCTGGGAGGGTGGGACAGGTCTCTTGGCACCACCGTCAAATTTATCAAGGGAATAGAACACAACTCTGCGGATGTTGAGGTTCAGGCCCATGCCCACAGCATCACTTGCAACAAGAACATCATAGCCACTATCGGGATCATTAAAGAGTTTTGCCTGCTGTCGTCGTGTCTCTGGTGGCAGTGCCCCATACACTACACAGCAGCGATGCTTTGTTGCAAGCTCAACTTCTCGCTGTCACACAAATGGCATCACATTTAAGATTCCAACCACACTCTATGCAAAACCTAACAAATGGACAGCAATTCCCAAAGCTCATATGTCACAGAGAATCCAAGTTTCAGAATCTATGATCATCAATGTGAGACAGTTTTACACATGATCATCAGCTGCCACAAGATTTCCAAAGCAAGTCACTATGACACCAATTGCAAACTGTGGGCCAATGCTGTTGATATAGGTTAGCAAAACAACCTTGACATCAAAGATGTCCTTTCGAGAAAATGCTACTATACAGTCCCCAGCTTCCACATTTGCAAAGTCTCCATTCAATGATCCCTGTGGAAACCAGATGTGATTGTTAGAAAGCTCCACTTACCAATCATCTAATGCAAGACCCAGCCTACACAAATGAACCCCAAAACAGACCATCTGTTTACAACAAAGAACCCCTTTGTGCTGAAAGGTTGGAGCATTTACATGATCAATAGTAAGAGGCTTGAATCGCTCATAATCATTCTGGACTAATTCATCGCCTGTGGCTGCACAAAGGCTGTGCAACAGAGGGACTGCACTAGGGTCGCCACATACATGAATCTCATCAGCCTGTAGCCCTAAAAATGCACGTGTCCATGCCCAACCCCGATACTCATCACTCATCATCTGCATTTGTGAACCAAACGTCAATTCCATCTCCAACTAAAGTTTTCTTTGCTTTGTTCCTTGTTGTGATAGATTGACCCAATAAAAGGATGGATATTTCAGCTCTGACAATAACAGCAAGCAATCAGCAAGCATGAAAAAGAGGAAAACCCAATGTTAAAGAAAGGAGAACACACGACCAAAAACCAAAACTGGGGAGTGGATTGAACAAAAGCAACAGTCATATGTATGTGCAGGCACCTCCAATAGCAACATGTATGGTAGTCACCACCTACTCTAAAACCGCCCCAACAAGAAATGGGTGGAGGTTGATATCAACCATTAACCAACATGCCAAGAAACTGAAACATGTGCACTACATGAATGATGAAGGATTCATGTATCCTGAATTGTGTGAAAGTGGGGCATGGCAGACAGAAACAAACCCACCTGGATTTCATCAATGACTGCAACCTCCCACTGACGGTTCAAGTACGACATCTCCACTGTGCATGTTAAGTGATTTGCAAAAGGCACATCCTTCTTCTCCTGCCCTGTGTGCAGATTGCAGTAAACTCCTTCTGCATTTACTTTGTCAAATACCTGTCCAGAAAGCAACCTCATCAGCCCTGTCTGCAAACCAATAAAGAATCCTAGCAGCCACACAACCCTCCCCCAGCAAGTACATGTGAAGTGAGATACCTCCATGGCAAGAAGCCGGAGAGGACTACAGTAAATTCCATTTGCAGCCTTCATAAATCGCTGAAGGGCCACGTAGGTTTTCCCACTGTTTGTCGGCCCCTGGTGATATATCACCTTCCTCTTCATTGCACGAGCAAAAGGGTACCTAACCAAAGACCATCCATTCCAAAATCAAAAACATCACTCTCCACATTCTCGACGTCAGGAGTCACATGAACTTTGCCAGCAACAACTTAGAGACAATATTCTGCCCCTGTATCAGACAGGTCATAAACCCAGAACATGGACTCAGATCCAAACAGACTTCACATGAAACAAATTGAACCAATGGATTGTGAGGATGTGCAAAGACTATCATCCTGGGGCAGAGCTAGCCACAAGATGAGTGGCTTACCAGGCATCAGGTTTGGTCAAGTCTGCAGTGCTCACAAGATCTCGATAGCGACTTATTTCAGCAGCAAACTCATTGATGCAAAATTCTGCGAAAATTGGGAAAAGGAACCGCAACGCCTCATTAGTTGGTCCCATCTTGATCAACATTGCTCTTAATTCAGATGATGACCGGCTTGAGAAAAACTTTCGAAACCTGGACACAGCTGTTGGGAAAAACTTGGAGTTGATGTAAATGGCCAATGCCTGGTCTGAAACCCACCTGTAGGAAACAACAATTCCACTCAGCATCGCAGGAACTTGTTCACTGTCCTGAACCAGAACTACAGTGTCCTCAAAATACAACAAAAACGTTTTACCATGGGTGACACAATTCAGCCGATGCTTGTTGGTGAGGATGAATGCAAGAGCCTTTGGTACATACGTCAGGGCCTTGGTGAATAATATATTTATGAAATTGCAGAGAAATCTCTACAGCAACAATTCATGCAGTCATAACCTTCCGAGAGTCACAAGGTGTCAACCATCACCTTCATCAACAGTAGCAGACATGAGCTGCATGACTACCCACTGACTTCATCAGCTTCCAACCAGAGGGTGTAGATAAGTACATAATGAGTTCTCATCACCAAACAGGTGAGGGAAAATTACATACCCAGATTCTGCAAAACGGTGAAAGATCCAACTGAAGCGTGCTTTTTCAAAGCTCGAAACACCGCTAGGCTTGGACTGATGCAACATAGAGAAAACCTGCCGTGGATCAGAATATTGTGGTGGTATTGGAACCTTCACTGTCTTCTCATTTTGATCATTGCCAGATTCTCCTTGTGGGCTGCCCTTTCCAGCACGCATCACATCCACCTTTGGAAACTTCGGTGCCACTCGTGGTTTCAAGTCTCCATACTCGTGGTTCTCAAGCATTTCTTGGATAGAGTCCTCACTGAAAATTTCGGTCCGTTGTTTGCTTGGTGGAAACACAGAATGCAAATCCTCTTCAGTGGATAGAGCCTGCTTTGAAACTTCCTCTGGCACTTCTGTAAAGAATTGGGTCAGATTCACGCTGTCGTGGTGAACCAACTCTTCCACTGGAGATGTGCCAGCCTGAGGTTCAGACAAACAATCACTTCCAATACCAGGGAGACCCAATGTGTGCCCCGAAATTTCAGTCACTTCCTCCAGAGCACAATTGTGAAGGTTCTGCACCTCCAATTCATTGTCACTGATTTCCCCAAGAATGGCAGGTAGGACATCAACAGAGGATTCCAGACCTCCCAACTCTGTAGAAGAAGAAGCAGCTGGATTCTTCTTCAAGCCCACATGCTTGACGGACGAGTTCGGATCTCCCAACTCTATTGAAGAAGAAGCAGCTGGTGTCTTCTTCAAATGCTTTACAGGTTTTCGTCTCTTGGGTGCTGCTTGTTGCACATTGCTGTCTGCTAACCTGTTCGCTTCATCCTCGAGAACCAGCCCAACCTTGTGTGAAGTCCTTGGTTTCCTTTTAGCTTTCACTGCTGTGGTGGTGATCTCAGTAGTACCTGAAGAAGAATGAATTAGGGTTTGAAGGAGAATGACAAAATGGGTGATGGGTTTTGTGGAAGTTTGCTGCAAGTGTGGAAGCCAAAGTTTCAGGATATGAAAAAACTGCGACGAACACATGAGAGAAGTTGACACTAACCTTGTTCTTCTGGTTGGATTTCCAGAGCTTTTTCTTCTTCTTTTTTTCTGCGGCTGCGTCTGCGGGGCTTGATTAGCTCCGCTTGGTTGCTCACACTAGCACTGACACCCTCGTCTCCACCTTGCCCTTGCTCTCTCCTTGGTTCAACTTCCTCCGCTGCTGCTTCTTCCCCCTTTGCCACTGAGGTGGTTGTATATGCTCGAAACCCTAACAGATCAGATCTCCTCGTCGTCGTCTTCTGGGCGCTCAAGAAGCATTGGTGCTGCTGCGGAGCAGAAAGCCGTGGTGCATTCCATGATCCCAAACTCCAATCCCTGGAAGCAGCTTGTGATTCAGGAGCCACTAAAGCGGCGGCGGCTTCTTTCACAAAAACTGTGAGACGACGACGAGCTTCTTCTTCGCCCTCGCCATGGGAAGACGAAAACCTAAGGCTCTGAATCTCGTCAGAAGCGAGAAAGAAGAACTTGTTCTTCTCCTTGGATGCTGCGTCGAGCACTGCCTTCTCTCGAATCTCACTGCTGCGATCTCCTGACCTCGGAGCTCCAGCAGGCTCAGAAGGACTCCGTTCTCCCGGTCGCAGAATCGAAACCCGTTGCTGCACTCTCCGCCGCACCAAGCTCTTCAATACCGCAAGCTGCGCTCTCCCCCCCATACCGTCACCTCCTCTCTACCCCGTTGTTCCCCTTCCTCCTCCCCGCGACTCCAGTCCCACAGAAGTGATCAAAACCTCCGCGAACATCTGTAAACCATTCTCGCTACACGGCTTGTGCGGAAGCCGAACGGTGAGAACAGAGACACAAGACGGTGGTAGTGAGTGGGCCGGTGGCCGGGAGATTAGGGTTTTCTTGCAAAACTCGCAAATTGTTTGGCTCGCTTTTGCGGACGAAACGCTGAGGGAGAAGAAACGCACAGAGAGAAAGAGAGAGACGAACGAGAGGAGGGACAAACCGTGACAGGAGAGAAGAGCTGAGAGGATGGCGGCAGTCGAAAAGAGAGGAGAGAAGGGAGGAGCAGCAGCAGCAGTAGGAGGATGGGGCAGAGGACTGGCGGATTCGTCAGTTTATCAGAAGGCCAGGAGAGCGGCCAACAACACCGCGCGCTTCAGCCAGAAGCTGGCATGGAGCACAGGTAAGGCGGCATGGATTGCAGGCACGACTTTCTTGGTGCTGGTCGTGCCGCTCATCATCGAGATGGACCGCGAGCAACAGATGGTGGATTTGGAGAGCCAACAAGCCGGACTGCTTGGCAGTGCTCCTCCAGGCGCACCCAAATAAAAGAACCCACTGCGACCCATCCTTCCCTTCCCTTCTGCGACAAAGAAGAAGAAGACGACGCCCAATGCTGCAAAATTCTCGGCCCCCCCCGCCCCCCACCGCCCCCGCTCTCGCTTTCTCTCTCTCTCGGCTTCTCTGTCTCTCGATCCTTTTCTCGCTGCATCATCTCTTCTATCGGGCCTGTCTCGATGACTTTCTTTGTTTACCAGCCGCCAGTACCGCAAGCATGGCCCTCGATGCATGCATACAGACGGAGTTCGGAGAGGAGCAATTGGAGGTCTGTCGTTTCGAGGAGCAGCAGCAGCAAATTCCAGATGTGTTCTCTCTCTCTCTCTCTCTCTCTCTCTCTCTCTCTCTCTCTTCTGGGTGTTTTTTCTTTTGCAAACTTCGTTGCAAAACATCATGGAGCTTTGTTGATAGCCACAGTAACAGCAACATCAGCAGCTTACCTTTTGGGTGGTGGTGCTCTGATCTGTGATTTCTGTCTTCTGTGAATTGGGAATTCAATCTCCACACATGAGTCATCGTCATCAATACCCCTGAATTTCTTTGTGTCTGCTCTCATGGTCTGGATTCTATTAGTGGTTTTGTTGGGTTTGCAAAATCTGAATTGATATTCTTCATGTGCTCTGGAGTCTTGCTATTATTCCTGCTCTTGAAACTGGATGGATTCTTGTCTGCTTGGGCTGAGAATCTGGATTCTTATTATTATGTGTGTTCTTGAGACCAGATTCTTCTCTGCTTGGGTTGCAAAATCTGGATTCTTATATAATTCATGCTTGAGACTGGATTCTTGTCTGCTTGTTTTGTGAAATCTGGATTCTTATAATTCATGCTCTTGAGACCAGATGGACTCTTGTCTGCTTGGGCAGGTTCTTATTATTCATGCTCTTGAGACCCGATTTTTGTCTGCTTGGGTTGAGAATCTGGACAGGAGCTCCTTGGCATATCTAAAGGCAAAAGTACCATGTCTACAATTTGTAAGTAAGCTTCACAACAGACCCACTGGATTTCTTAGGCCAGATGACCCAGAAACTATTTTGCTACTAGAATCTCAAATCTGATTTCTGAATGTTTTCTTGCAAATATTTTCACTGAATTTTCTTTTCTGATTCTGGATTCGATCTGCTTGGGTTGAAAGTCTGCAGTTCCTTCTCTGTGTTTCGTTCATAATAGTGCAGAAAGTTAGTGCTAAGTCAGTAACTCTTGCCAACTGCAGCAATAAAAGTGGGAAAATATCAGCAAGAAAACACAGAAATCCAATTTGAGCTTGTAGTACCAAAAGGGTTAGGGTTCCTCATCATCTGTATGAAGAAGTCTAATGTGTCAGTTGTGAAGATTGTTTATGAATTGTTAACATGATACATGTCTAATGCAGTCCTCAAAAGTCTAACGTGTCTTGGTGCGAAGCTTGTTTACAAATGGTTGTCATGGTGCAAATCAACTGCAATTGGTTGTGAAGATTACATACAAATTATAGAGATTTGTACATGCAAATTGTCCCCGTGACTACAATTTGTAAGTAAGCTTCATGACACACCAGTGTTGGTCTGATATATAGGCACATGTGCCGCATATCAACACCAGTATCAAGGAACCTACCTACTAGGCTGGTATACCTTGAGGCAATACCATCCTTGTACAAATGCAAGCCTGGTTGGGATGCGAGTTGATATGAGTTTCAATGATAAGCATATATTGGTCTCACATCAGCAAAACATTGGTCTTGGACACAGGACCAAGCTAGTATGAAAATTTTAGAAAAGGACCCAATACCAGGGGCAGATTAGTATAGGCATTCAAAAGTTGATACTAGACTGAGCTACAATAGATCCATTAAACTTGGTATTAATGATGAGAAATGATTTTGCTACTACAAGCTACAATTATACCAATTTTGAGCATGTAAGTGTCAATAGCCATATATATGGCATGAAAGTCCCATAGCCATATATATGGCATGTAAGTCCCATGTAAGTGTAATACCTTTACACTTACATATCTGAACTTTTTACACTTACACTTATATTGTTGTTGTATATAAATTCTTTTTACACTTACTTTTACATGAGGCTAGTGTAAATATCTGTCAAATACATTTACACAACCTTGTTTAAATGTTTTGTGATGTGTAAGTGTACATATTATATATCCTTAATGACCATACCTTCTTGCAAATCCATATTAGTTAGTTGTGGGTGCATCCCAAAGCTCAATTTTATTTTTTTTACAATGGGCCATTCTAATTGGCCATTCACAAAAAATCATGATACTTTGATACTCCTCAAACATTAGCATTTTTTACGAATATGGGACTATGGTGGTGCTATTCCAAGGAATATCTTGAATGCACATTTTGCATCATCTCATTGCTTGAGTAAAACTTTTATTCCTAATTTTGTTCATCACCAATTTTTGGCCTGAACTTTTACAAGAGCTTTTTAGTACTTATTGTGATTTATATTAACGAATTTATTAGTTGTGATACATCCCAAGCACAAATGTTTTGATGGATTTTTTTTTCTTTTGCAATGGGCCATTTGGTTGGCCTATCACCAAAAACATTATGAAATCTCCCCTACCGAAGTAGAAATTATTATTTTCACATTGTTCTACACAATTACAGTGAGCTTATAAGTGTTTGTTTTACACTTGTATTGTTTTACATGTGTGTAAAATCATAAAAGTGTATTTATTTTAACACTTACACTATTCTATGAAGCATAAATAAACTTAAATAGTTTTTAATTTATGTGTTTAATCTTCTACATTTACACTTACATGAATGTAGATGGATATTAAACATTTACATGAAATGTAAATAAATTTCATAATGTTATTTAGATTTACACAAAGTGTAAATCCTAAACTAGTTACACACACAACATTCAATAATACATATGCATGCATGTGTATATATGTGCATATATGAACATCTACATACATATCATACATGGATGATAGCTTTCAAAAGAGTGTTTGAAAGATTTCTTATAGGAAAATAGTAATAACATGTTATGACAAGACAAAATGTGGCAGTGCTTAATAAAAATTTATGAAGTGTCCAATATGCTTTTGATATCTATGTTACATTGGTGCATTTGTTCAAATATGATCAATTTGTGTATGTTAATAATTAAGTTTTTTGAAATTTCTAAATGTATTTGTTATAAGGTTTTGTTGTGTTAATTATTAACTTGTTTTTATTAAATAGTATGTTGAAATCACCAATTATCATTATTGAAAACTTGGAAGGTATTTTTTTAAAGATAGTTTTTAATACAAAATTAAAATAAGATATTTTGATTTTAGGTGATTCATAAATTACAACTATATATATCACTTCTTGAATATTCTTCTTAAACAAAGATGTAATGAATTTACCACCAAAATGTGTTATTATAACATTTATTGGTAATGACATGGTTTTATCAAAAATTATAATTATTCCAAGTTTATTATTACTAGAAAAAATATGAAATTTATTTGATATAACATTAAAAGTTTCTTGATTTGTACTAATATTTTGTATTTTTTTTAAATTAAAACTTTGAGATCATAATAAGTTTGGATGTTTTTTTTTAAAGAAATATATGTTGAAAATATTATTAAGAAATTGTATAATGACATATTTTACTCAATATGATTTCAAAGATTCATCAATATTTCATATCATGTGGTTGTTTTTAATCAAACCATTATTTTTCCACAATCCATCTATTTGAAGAAAATTGTTCAACAATAGCAAAAGTAAACATAAATGTTTTTTGGATTGATTTTTAAATAAAATTGTATATGTTAAATCATGTTTTACTACACCATTATCGTTGAATGTTAAATGATCAAAGGTTAAACCTCATGCATGATGTATAATGTGTGTTAATGTCAATTAATAAAACATTGAATTTTTACTATCACATGAAACGGGTTGTTCCTTATTTATATTTTAATATCTTTCTCTTCTATTGATGTCCGTTTTTTGTCAAATATTTTAATTATTAATAAATTTGTGAACTTTTTTATTCTTATGTTGAATCCAACTTGAAGATTGTAAAATTTTATCCACATAATCAATTTTGAAAAATCCCATTAACAAATTGTCAAGTATTATATAATTGTTTGCACATAATTATATTTACATGTTTTTTTTCAATAATAATTCTCATTTTGGTTTGCGTTAATTGATAAGTCAAAATGAAAAAACAATGTGTGCACATGAAAATCTTGTGTTATAAATTTGAATATTTCACTCAATGTTTTTATAATGACATTTTTATTATACATGGTAGTTTTGGCATTTGTGTAAAACAAATATGATGATGTATCACCATAAATGGTGGTTTCAAACAACATTTATTAACAAAAGGTGATGGAAGGTTTGAAAAATAAATGAAAATAACATGACAATGAAAAATGATTCGTTGACCAATCATTATTCACAACATTTATGCTATCGAAAATTACATAGTTAAAATTCATCATGATAAAGATGATAACTTAAGTCACATTAACAATGATGATGATGATTTAAGTTTAATCTCGTGATTACATGAAGGTTTTTTTTTTAATAATGTTTTTGGTGGAGTTCATGATTTTCTTTCTAATCATAGTGATTAATGTTTGATTATGAATAAAAGGTTTTGGAAAACACAAAATAAATGTTCATGAATTATGTTTACATACCTTATTGATTTTTCTTCCACTCTTACACACGTGATTGTGAAAAAAAAAATGTGTGGATTATAACGTAATTAATTATACAAAACGAAGTGAATTATGCATATGTGTCATAAACTAAAGCTTTTGTAAAAAAAAAATGTTTGCATTATAATGTAATTAATTATACAAAACGAAGTGAATTATGCATATGTGTCATAAACTAAAGCTTTTGTAATAAAAAAAAATGTGTGAATTATAACGTAATTAATTATACAAAACGAAGTGAATTATGCATATGTGTCATAAACTAAAGCTTTTGTATTACACATGTTACATCGTCATCCAAACAAGTTCATTATGTTGTTTCCCACTTTATGACTTTTTTACATTCTATAACATTAGTCTTAAACCATGTTGTTTCTATACATAATTTTATCAAAACACATATCACACAACATCATACAACAAAATACTAACAATGGAACACTTTTTTTTTTCTACTAAGTAAAGTAGTTGAAATATTCAACATTTAAAAATGCAATGCATACACTTAAAGATCATAATGTCTAATGTAATGATTTTTTGATCTTTTTAAATTGAAAACATTCAAATCACTAACATTCCAAGGAGATATTTGTTTCAATCCCAAAAATATTATCATTTTCCGCCATATTAAACTTTACTAATGACACGTGATCATCAACGTATATAACAAACTATGAATCCATCGTTTAAATAAGTATCTAGGATTTTAAATACAAATTTTGAATTCAAATTTAATGTTCCAAAGATGAAAAGTTTTACAAATAGATTCAATGTATGTATACCTTGTGAAAAAGTGTAAAAGTTTTAATTGACACAATAATGACAATGAAGCTATAATACTTCTACAAAAATGTTACATTAGACAAAAAAAAATGAAAATGAATCCCTTTCTAATAAAAAAAAAAAAAACTCAAAAATTAAAAGAAAAATAAATGGTGTAATTTTTTAAAAATTAATATGAATAATGTCATGTTTCGACATATGAAAACAAAAGAAAAAAAGAACACAAAAAATGTGATGTAATTAAAATTCAATTATTACAACCATTTTGTAACAATAGTTATAGTCATTGGGTTTGTTGATTTTTACCATATGTAGGACCAACAATATACAACATTACATTTTCAAAATAGGTAAGGACAATTACATTCCAAATTTGAAAAGTCATGCAATGTTTTTTTTCTTTTCATTTTATTAAGCACAAAAATGTATTAAAATTTAGAAAGGAATAAAAAAGTTAAACACAAATTCAATAATTAAAAATGATCAGTTATCAATGTATAATCATTTGAGTAAATGTGTGTTATTTTCCAATTTCATAAATCTCTTATGAAGTTCGCTTTTGTTTTTAATTTTCAACATGTTTGACATTTGTTGAAATATGTTCTTCATAGTAAGTGCAATAATAATTTGCACATGGCATATCATCCAATCCATCCCAATCATTTATTATTTTTATTATTATTAATCCATGCCAAATTCATGTCATGAAAATTTATGTGCAAATATAAAAACTGTGAAATTAAAAATAAAAGTTGCAATAACAAAAACTAACCATTTGTGGATTTGATGACATGTTTTTTTATTTAAAATGAGTTGATCATTTTCCTCTTATTAAAAAACATGCAACAAATAAAAGTAAGTTCCGAAATTGTTTAAAAAAATAACATGTGTATAATAATATGCTTCAAAGGTGAATGCACAAGTTTTGATTTCTTATGCATATTTTTTAAGCTTGAGATGTACCCATTTTTGTGCATTCTTTCATGACCATTGTTGTTATTTCTTTCTTCTCAATTTGTAACAAATTATTTAATACAATAATGGAGAAAAAAAATTATAAAAAATACAATAGAATGGAAGCCTCTTTATATTCATTTCCATCCCAATGTGCTTCCTTTTTTTAATGAATCACAATCAATAACAATCTCGCATTTTCTGATCTTTGTCAAAAACCAATTTGTTAAAAAAAAATCACATTTAAAATTAACTTATTGGGAAAAAAAATGAAATGTTAATTAAACAAATTAAACATTATAAAATGAATTAGAACTAACATTTGGTATACAAAAAGTTGATAACATAATATGTCACAATGTGTAAGCTCTATCTCTTTTGTGAATAGTTTGATATGCCATTTTTCTTTCTCATAATCTATAATTATCACTTGCATATTTATACAATAATGAAACTCTTCTTAATTTATCAAAATTTATTTGTGAAAATAAAATAAAATTTGTGGTTTATACTTAAGAGCTAAATTTCAACTCATTTTAATTTTTTATCATGGAGTAAACATAGTATTCATATAAATTACTCAAACATCATTCACTTGACTAATGTGTATCATTCTCATGTGTTTTTCAATATGAACAAATGTTCCATAAAATTTCACACATTTTATTAACCCATTGAAAATAAACCAACTATGTATTCATAACCAAATGAAATAGGTCGTTTCTTCTTGTTTTCAACCTCCATGTAGGTGTGAAAAAAATTTCAACTTGTGTGTGGTATTCAAAAAATCAAATAAAATTATGTCAAATTATTTTGCATCATAGTTCAGCTAGCCCTTATGAAATAAGATGTAATTATAACAACCAATGAAAACACATGAAAAAAAAACTTTGGTAAAGGTCAAAGATGTATGACCAACAAATAATTAAACATTAAACTAATTCAAACCAATCCAACACCATGGAAGCATTAGTGGTAAGTATAACGATGTTTATTAGTCCAATGGTTTCATCTCCATTGAAATATCAATTGAAATTTATGTGTCATCAAGTTTTTACAATGCAAGTGCATTAAATTCAAATTACGGGCACCTAATCAACGTAAGGTTTAATTGTTTGATTGATACAAATGCATCAAATTGCGATAGTGCATCAAGTTACAACTATTTGGTTGGTTGTAATTGCAACATAAGAAACATTGTTTATCATAATATATGTTTGAACTCAAATTTTCGTCTTCTAGTTTTATACAAATTCAATCCCTCTTAAAATTTCAAAAATTATTCATGAGTGATATACTCGAATGCATGTTTCAAACTCATGTGCACAAATCTAGAAATACGTTGTTCAAAGCTTGATGAAGGTCAAAGGGTCCAAAAACATATTTCATGGTTGGGCTTTTATTGAACTGCCCAAATTTTTCACAAGAAATTACAAAGAATTTTGTTACAATTAGAATTTCAATTTTTTCTAAATAAAAGTTGTTTATTGTTGTTTGTTTATGTGGACCCACATGCAATTAATAATCTTGGATTTTGAACCATTTTCTTATCTAATAACAGTTTTGTTAGATCTTGGAACAAGTTTTAAAAAATTTTGATGAATAGTGTTTGGGTTTCATGTTTATATGTACTTTCATTTTTTGTAATCATTGAGCTAAAATTTTGTTGGTTTTTTCCTCCAAAACCATTTTTTGGTGTGATCATGACTTTTGTTTAATCTTGGATTAAGTTTTTAGAATTCATGATCAAAAATGTTTCAATTGCTTATTTATGTGCACCCCCATCTACCATTTCCTTAGTGAAGAATCGAACTAGATATTGATTTCTTTTTATAATTTATCATTTGATTATGGCTTTTATTAGATTTTAAAACAAGTTATGGTGATTCATGATCAAGTGTGACTATTGATATCTTCTTTTGGTTTCTTATTTATCCTAGCTATGGAAAGACCAATACCATTAGTTTCAACGAATCCACCACTTCTAATTATCATTGCCATTAACACTCCTACACACACTTCTCATATTATTATTACTATGGATTATTATAATCACACCTAAGATGGAAGAAAGTACTTTGATAATAAACACGTTGTTAAACAACCAATACATGCATCACTCTTTAATCTAAACTTCATGGGCACGCCTAACATGATAATCATTCATAAGCAACCTTTCGAAGTGTTAAAATAAACAATTTCATGACGTGAAAAATGTAAATAGTTTCGAGATTTCACATATATTACATATCACAAAAGTGATCAAATTCATTACTGAAATCATTCAACTTCAACGTGTCAACCATCCCTAAATATCGATGGGGTCTTTTGGTGGCTGCATAAATGTCTTCCATGTTGCACAACATTAATGGGGTGATCATTTTTATAAAGGAACTTGTATCAAAATATGAAGACTCCTCCCCAAAGGATAATGAAATTAGTGCGGGTGTCTAAACTGCACCCCATGCTTAATAAAAACACTAGTGATAGTAATTTTATTATTTATGTCCTTTTTGAAATGAATTTTAACTTTAATTTCAATGTCCCACCTAAAATCTTTGGTAACTTAAATTTCCTAAACATGTAACAAATTACATTAAACTTAAAGAAATGTCGAACCTGTTATGACTTAACCTACCCTTTAGACCACGATTTTCATAACATAAACTTAAGGATGTTACACATGCATGGTTAGGGCACTTGCACTTACAAAAACATTTCACAAAATTAACATAACTTGGGCATATTATGAACATTACAAAAGTGATCTAAATGCTATCAATTTGATTTCACCATTATAAACACAACATGGGATGATTAATGACTGACTTCAACACATCCATAATAACATCAATTTTATATAATCTAAACCTAACTAAACCTTAATCATTACATTTGGATAAAACATAAATCAAATAAGATTTACAAAATAATCAAAATTGAGTGGTACCTTGTTCCATGTACAATTAACCACACCAACTACAACCCCAAAGTTCACTACAACAATAAATGCACATATAAGAAAGCACATAACCTTTCACCTTCGGTTTCCCACCATGTAATATGCACAAGTTTTTGAAAGACCAATTAAAGAGTTTATTCTTGTTCTTTAAATTGTTAACTAATGACATACAAGTCACAAAACCCCCTTACCCCCTAAAAATGAACTAATATCCCAACCAACACAATGACAATAAACATGCGCACCTAACAAACATAAGATACACAAATCATGTAACACGAATATCCACTTTTGTGATTTTTACATAAGAATCACGATAAGATTTCAAAAGTTTTCCCATTCACCAATGGCACAACATTCCACCACCTATTGGTAATGAGAATGGATGCTTACCAATACATGAAATAAAAAAACTCAACAAAAGCAACCAAGTGCACATCACAATTATGTGCATGTGAACATGCATTCAAAATTTTTTGTCTCCAAATGGCTTGAAATCTCACACATTAATAGTGTTCCTCCCCAAAAACTCATTACTGCAAAGGACCCATTATTTTGCCTTTGTACAAGTGAGATGTGAATTTCCCCAAAAAAATGAAAATTATGTGTGGTGACAACAATAGTTATAAGGGCAAACATAAGAGCACACAACACACATGAAACATTAATGGTAACTAATTAAACTTTTTCAAAGGTATAATTAAAATATGATTTTTTTTACTTTTATACTATAATTAGGCTTCAAATGTTAAGGTCTAACCTTGTTTTTCTTCTTTTAAAAAAAAATCACTCCATCTCCCCATTGAACATCTTGACATTTCCATCAACCTAATGTTTCTTTTCCTTTTTTACTTTGTCTTTCATTTTCATCACCCTTTTAATGTCTTTTTTTAAAATTAAAGTTGTTTCCATGGGAATTGTTGTTGTGTTGATGAAACAATCTTCAAATTTTGTAAATTTTCATTTTCGCCTTCTTCAACTAATTTACCCTTCTTTCATTATTTTCAATTTCCCACTTATTCTTTCACTTACAAAAATCATATTACAATATTGAGATAATTAAAATTATGAAAAAAAATCATGATTAATGTGTGAATTTTGAAATTAAATGGAATGTAGGATTGTGGAATCACATGGAATATCGGTCAAATCTGACAATTCTATCTACTAAAGTAACCAAAAGAAAATCAACAAACAAAAGAACAATTGTTATATTTTCTTTGTTGCATCAATCCAAATCATTTGTTCAATCCTACTTAATTGGGGTACATGCATAACTTATGTTTATTGGTGAAACTTCGCCAAATAATAATAATAATAATAATTGTACACATTATCACACACATATATATATATATATATATATAACCAAAAATATATAAGGATCATTCAAATTTTGTATTTCATATTTGGTTTATAGTTAGATTTGGCTAAATCTTTCTATGGATGATTATCATTATGGCTATAACAAAAAACTCCTAAGAAAAATATTAATGCACTTTTGAAATAGTTGACATCCATTGTAACATAACCAAAAAAAGGGAGGGGGAGGAATGTGACCTTGTGAAAATCGATTGCCAAGTAATAAACCCATCACCTTCATTCAATGTTAATGACCAAAGTTTTTGGATGATGAAAAGCAAGGGGGTATAAATTGTCACATATTGTTTTTCAAATCCATCATTTTCTGAAAAACAATTTCAAAAAATTCAAAATTTGTAAGATGTTGACCTAGCTACTAGGTAGTTAACCATATTAAAGAAGGATGAAAAATGCCCAAAAAGATGGACAATGTTTATAAATGCATTGCTAAATAATTCTATATATCTTTTGGCATGTTCCCCAATGAAGCTACATAGAAAAAGTGAATTAAAAACTTGTTAAAAATTTTTTTATTAAAAGAATAAAAAAATAAAAACCATGGCAATGAATAGTTACCATAGAACTCCCCATCAACTTCATTAGCTAGTCACAATGCCTGTAAATAAGTATAACAACAATCAACTCAAAATTCCATGACAAAGAAAGAAGGTCTTTATCTCAAGATTTTGTCACAGGGCAAAATTCTATCATCTTATTGTATTACCTTCAAAGAGACATCATGTGCAATGAAAAGAAAAAATCAACAAGATTTCCATTCAAGCTACAACAAACTTGTGAATCTTGTGAACTTCATTTTATTTTATTTTATTATAGTAGGAAAGAAAACCATAGCAAGGAATGGCAAACTTGCAAACGGGCCCAATGAGCAAGTCGCTAATGGTGAATGTGAAAGGTATTTTTTTGTTTGTTTGATCTCTCCACCCATTACATAACCTCCTTAAATTTAATATATTCTTGTGTAGGTAGTAGTAATCCATTGCCCAAAAGAACCAAAAACCATATTTGTAGCCAATTCATTTGTGAAGCTCAAAAACCAAAGAATGCCCACCCAATGAAAATTCTATCACCACAAAGAAACACCCAAAAAAACTATCACCATTGACCACATTGTCTTTTTGAGATTAAAATGATTACATTTTGAATGTTTATTTACTTGGTTTAATGTTGTTACTTCTTTTCACTTTGATTGTTGTTTACTCCTCCTCTCTAAGAAATGAGATGACGATGCCCAAAATGTTCATTTTCCTCCCCTTCTTCAATTTTGTTGTTCTCTTATTCTTTTTCTCCATTTGAATATTTTTTGATGGTTATGCCCCCAACAACTTTAGTAGCTACCTTTGCTACATGTCGACCTTCCACATCACTACTACATATTATCTCACCATTGTTGCCCATTGTTCTCATTCTCTCAACTTCACACTTTGTTGTTCCTCCACAAACCAAACAATTGTATGGAATTGTGATTTCTTTTCTTCTATCTCTACAAGGATTAGGGTTTGGTGCCCATCTTTGTGTACAATCTAGTGTATAGTTCTCCACTTTTTTGTGATGTTTCCCAATGAATAGAAACCCCTTTACACATAATGAAAAAGAAAAAAAGGTTCATCCATAAAAAATAGTGAAATAGAGAGAAGCACACACTCAAGTATGTTTTAGGAATGGAGCTAGATTTTGGTTTTTTTCTAATTTGATTATTTTGGAATGAAGATGTTAAGTACAGCGTTGGGTGGGTATCAAAAATACCCCCAGGCATCATTAAAACATCCCAGTCTAAACACCTTAGGGTATCACCTTGAATGATACCTTGACTAAAAATTGGACCACCAATTCTCACTTATGTGAAAACTAGATTATGAGAACTAAATTGAAAAAAAAAGTTGAGATTTGGGTGAGGTCTAACCCCTTACTTGGATCAAGGTCTTAGATCTCAATGAACATCCAAAATAGGGTTAATATGGACTCTGGAATATGGAAGCATTACATTATAATGGGTACCTTCTGTAAACCCTAAAACAATTTATAAAAAAACCTTTTTCTTCTTCATTCCTCCTCTTTGTTTTTTCAGCATCATATGTTCATTGCTTGGAGTTGTGTTTGAATTGTTAGCTTAATTTTGAAGGAGTTATTTTTTATCTTCCCTCTACTCCCCCCCCTTTTTTTCCCCCTTCACATGCTTCGCTTGTGCCTTGTTCGATCATTGCCTTGATGCGTCAATCGTTCATTCATTGCTTCACTACCTTATTCGTTGCCTACTTTCACACCTTGCTACCTTCATGCCTTTTTACCATCACATCTCATTACTTGCTTCAAATACCTTCTACCAACCCCCACCCCTTTTGTTGTTTCATTACTTTGTTGTTCTGTGCTTTGCTACCTTGTGTGTCAATAAGTACCCCCCCACCCCTTCTTTCTTTTATAGGTGTAAGAGTTTGGCGCTTGGAACAATAAGCCTCAACTAAAGAAAGGTAAGGTTTTTTTTTTAAAAATTTAAATTTGTATATTTTGTTTATGTGTTTTCTATTGCTTTATTTTCCCTTTTTAATAAGTAGATTTTTTTAATTTCAGATTTCTTTTCTATTTTATGTTTTTATTATTTGCTTAGGTTTGATTTTTTAATGGGTTTTTTTTTTAATCTAATTTTTCCTTTTGTTTGTTTAATTACAGGAATAAAATATAAACAATTTTTTATAAACAATTACCCTTTTTTTTATCATGATGAGGGAAAAAAATGAGTTAATTTTTTATTATTTTTCTACATCTTAAACCCCATTGTTTATAAATTTTTTTAAAAATTTCTCTTTTCTTTTTTTCTTTTGTTTGTGAATAGAGTTTAATTTCCTTATTGTGCAAATATTGTTGTAGATTTGGTTTTTGCATTAGCTTTGGACATACTCTTGTGAAAACTATCAATGGAATAGTCTTTGTAGATGAAAATATAACAAGTAACAATGAAATTATTGAAGTATGTATGAGTGATGTAATTTTGGAAGACAAATAAGAAGAAAACCCAAATGTGCACACAAAAACAAATAGGAATCTAGAATATGACACTAAACAATTAATGAAAATAAACCTCAAAAAGTTGCATGCTCAAAGAAAATATTTGAAATTGCATGGGAGAAATTCTTTGTGTTGAGGTTTTTGTTTTAATGACAATGCAAAAGTTAATATTGAAAATACTCAAATAATGCATTATATACCTTGTTATCAATATCTTATAATTAAAATAAATCCAAGAAATCAAGCAAAGAAAGGATTAATTTCTTATTACCAGACAAATGGAATAAATTTTCTTAAAAAACATGTGGATACAAAGCACATTCTTATTGCAAAGAGGTTTGAAGAAGTGAATAGTGTGTTTGAAAGTAATTGAAAAAAAGCAACTATCAATGAAAAGAGCAAATTTGTTTGGAGGGGTAATCTTTTGATTTTTTTATGTGAAATATTTTTTCAAAAAAGGAGGATGTGTCATGAAAAGAGTTCCTAAAAGTGCTAAGTCTTTTGATTGTCAAGAATAACTTACCAATTCATTCGCTAAATTGAATTAATTAATCTAAGTTTGGCTAAACTTGGTGAGATTTAAATGTTGCTAAAGTTGGTTACATTTGGTTAAACTAAATTAAATTAGCTTACACATGTTAAAATATGTTACATTAAGCCAAAATATAAGATTAATTAAAATAAATCAGGTTTATTTCAAATACACTAGGTTATTTAAGGCGAACTAGCCTTAAGTAGGTTAAATTAAAACTGGATTAAATTAAACTAAATTCACTTAAATTAAATTAAGTTTAGATTAATTCATATTAAACTAGGTTAAAATATAATAAATTAGGAATTAATTTAATTTAATTTAAGCTAAATTAGGCTTCCCATACAAATTTAACCATGTTAATATGTATTTTAGTTTTTTTTTAACTTGCTCAAACAAGGTCAATTAATTATTTCAATATGGTTACATTAGTCGTGTAGTCATATATGTAATCATAATTTATAATCACAAACTCACAACTATGACTATAATTGTCAAAATCATTACGACTAAAATCCACTTACAACTACATGACTATTTTGGGCACGAATCACAACATGTCTTAATCATAGAAACCACATTTTAATGTAATGAAATTTAATCTTTTAAAAAGAAGAAATTAATTAGAACAAAATTAATATTTTCACCAAAAAAATCATTGTCATTGGTAGTGCAAATTAGCGTGGACCCCAAATAGTAATTATACAATAATTATAGTAATGTTGTTGTTATTCAAAAAATATAAATAATTAGTATAATAGTCTATGTTGGAATATATTTGATTTATTTGAAATTATAAGTAATTTACTATAATGAATTTAATATAATTACAATAATTATATGAATGACTTTAATTACAATAAAATTACTATGAATATTTTGAATACTAATTTGAAATATAAATTAAAATTTATGAATATTAAATTCAATCATAAATCAAATCATTATTATAATGAATGTATAAATATTGTACTTATAATGATTTTGCAACAATTGTACATTATTTACAATATATATTTTGGAATTGTTGGAATTTTTTAATGATTGAAAAATTAACAATAATTTGTGCACAAAATATAACCTACATATAATTTGTTTACAATCAATATATATAACCCATATTATACACATGTACATCATAATATATACTCATGTATTAATGGGTAGATTACATTTAGTACACCATTGTAAACCCACACACTTTAGAATACACATAATGATGTGAACATCATTTGTTATGTAACATTTTAAGTGAATGCAAACCACAATGAAGGAGAAAACAATATGTGCATGTTTGAAAATAGAAAATTCATAACAAAAAATGCTCCATAAAAAATTATAATCTATATGATAAAAACACTAATTTTACACAATTTTAATGTTTTTAATTTTATGGTCAACCTTAATTCTTGTTTTGTGTTTGAAACACATTTTCATTGGATCATTGCCAAACTTATAATGTGTTTTCACATTTGCTCCCTCTTGCCCTTTATGCATATAACTCCCACATGATATTTACATAATTACAAAAAATCAACAAACTTATATAATTTATGATTTATGAAGCAAAAACACAAGTAAAGAGGAGATTGAATACCATGCATAGTATTGAAAGGACTCTATCATGATTGTTTACACATGCTAAATGCAAAAGGCATTTTTCCATCTTCAACTTTTGCATTGGCATCTATTCCTTTGTTAACAATCTCTTGAACAATGAACTAGTATATTCATATGAAGCCTAATTGGACAACATATGTTAAAATGCCAATGACATGACATGTTGAAATAACTTTGATATAAGTGAATTTTGATCAAAGGGTAATGATGATATGATCCAATGTGTAACATTCAATAAATTCTGCTTGTTTGCATCAAGACTAAAAGAAACCCCAAAAAAATGAAAAAACAAATATCCTTGTGGAACAAAAAAAAATTTAAACATTTTTGAAATGAGAGACACTAAATTCAATTTTTAATCAACTAAATTCAATCCAACAATTGGATTAGGATTCAATAAAATTGAATTCAAATTTAATCAAAGACAAATGGGATGCAAATTGGTGGAAAATGTATTCAAAATCTTCTTGTGAATACATGTTGGAAAAGAAAAACTTTTAAAAGACATAAATCTAAAAAGATATTTTTCCATGCCTTTTTCACTTGGGAACGGGCTAAATAAATTTCAATTTGGAATTGTCCAATGTATGATGATTTATGGAACTGAAATTTGTCTTCCTTAAACTAACTCCAATGAATCATTGTCACTAGAAATATAATTAGAGTAACTAAATATAATAATTACAATGATTAAACATTATTTTATACATATATATATATATATATATATATATTCAATTTGTTGATGGAGTTAGGGTGATAGGCATCCCTAGGCATATTCAAACAAATTTCTTCAAGTTGGTGACATTATTTCAAAGGATTCTTAAAGTGCAACTAATAGACATAAATATGGCAACATCCTCCCTTCCGGAAAAATTATTGTCGTTTTTTGGTGATTTTGAATGAAAAAACCCCTTTGTGTTAGTAGCCAAGATTTTTTTAAAGCAAAAATCTCACTATAAATCACAAAACAAACGCACTAAATCATAGTAACTACATATAATAATTTAAAAATTATTAATATCATTACAGAAATAATAATATTATAATTTAATTAATTATAATTATTTAATTAATTGATTATTATCTATCCTATGCTACATTATAATAGGCTACCTAACATAGGCTAAGTAGGTAGTTAGGATCCTATTTATTTTGTTGGGGACAGGCCTTTTTTATTAGCTCATCCCTAATGGCACATGCACTATAGTGCATACCATGTATCGAGTTCATTGTTTCACTTACTTGTATACTTTCCAAGTTTGAAGTTGTAGATAAAGGATATGGGATAAATTCTAATGAAAGGGAAACACTACAACACTATCACATCCTTTGTCCCATACAAAAACATTATCATATATTCACACAATAAAATATTTACTATTTTCCCTAATTATTTACTACCTATCCTACTAACTACCTACTATGTACAAACTAACTTACCATATTAATTAATCAATTGATATAAAAACATTATAACATGTCCACACAATAAAATACCTCCGACTTAACTTAGCTACTTACTACCTACTACCTATCTTACTTATTACATATTGATTAATTTAATTAATTAGGTTAGGTACTTAATTAATTGATTAATTAAATTTGCTAAGTAATATGTAATAAGTAGGATAGGTACTACTAGGTAGTAGGTAGGTAGCTAAGCTAAGCAAGAGGTATTTTATTTTGTGGACATGTCATTGTGTTTAATATACAAATTGAGAGTTAGGAGCCCCATGTGCAAATCGAGTGGGAGGGCGGGAGTCGAAGGTCCAAGGTGAGAATCAAGAGTCAGGAGTCCCACATGCAAGTATGGGTTCACCCCAAAATGGCCTAAATGGCCTCATCCACCAATTAGTGCATTGGTGGGTGCTAGGTCACAATAACCCAATGCAATTGGATTTTCGAAGAAGAGCCTAGCTTGACAAAAAATTGTGATCACTACAATTTTGGGTTGAAGTAAATACATAAGCCCACAAAGCATGGGATCAAATCATCATCACTCTAGTAATAAAACAATTTGGCTAGGGATTAGCATAAGTGTTTTCTTCTTAGTCTTCCACATCCTTGGGCCACAAAAGGCTTTTTTTGCTCAATATTGGGGATTTATTGTCCATATTCTCATGGAATGATGAGCTCCCCATACCTGAGAGAGTAAGCCCAACCTAGCAAGGTTCCCCCATGATTGATTTTGGCTTAAGGTATTTTTCTTTCTTTGTTTCTCTTCATTTCATGAATTTTTTTACTGTCACACATACAAACAAATAGAAGCAACTCTAAATTAAACAATAATTTTTTATTTAATTTATTTAATTTAAAATTTATGGCTCGAAGTGGAGGTGGCAAAATATATGAGTCAATGGAGAAACATTTAGGGAAATTGAAGTTTGATGCCAAATTATTCTTGGTTACAACCATTATAACCAAAGTGCCCTTTGGAAATTTTGTAAATAAGTACAATCTATATGTTTTGGCTAAGGATACTAATTTTATTTTAATATTATGCCATGAAGCTTCAATTCATAAAGTCTTATCTAGCAATTATCTTTTTCAAAAAATTGGTAACATCCAAAACTTATTATAATCATGGAAACATGGGACATAACAAATTTGACATAATCTATTCATACCAAGTTCATACTGGCTCCAACCATTTGTTGTTTAAAACATTTACCCACATTTCAAAGGCAACATATGGAAAGTTGTTAAATTTGTGGATGCATTCACGCTATTAAAACCCACTTTAGGTGTAACAATTGCTTAATTTTACACTTTTTTAAGTGCTAAATCAAGTCAATATTTAAAATGTTTGGTAAATGTATACAACAATGTTTTTAATATAGTATGGAAACACTTGAAAAAGTTTGAAACAAATCTAATGAATATTGAATACCCAAAAAAAATATTTAACAATGTAACAAATGCCTTTAACACTTGAAAAACTCATAAATGACTCCTTAATGGACTTAAAATGACATATTTTTGAGGTGTTATTTAAATCAAACTTTACTATGATGGTATAATGCAACATCTTTGTGGGTTAAAAGGACTTTTTAAAGATATTTTAAAACTCACAAATGGAATATCCTTAGGATATTTTGAGAATATTTTAGAATAAGCATTCATTAAGTAAAGCACCAAGGAAGCAAATGTCCTAATAGCATGATTACACCCTTGTGTATAAATTAATAATTATGAAATTTAAATAATTCAAATACTTTGTATAAAACTTTAAAATGTTGTAAATAATGTTATATGTTTCATAGATAACATATTTTTTATAAAATATTTTTTATAATTACGAATAAATATAACACAACATTTATACAATTTTCATTGATTCGTTATATTTTTAAAAGGTGGGGAATACTATATGTATATAGATATCCAAAAAAACCACGTTGATTTTAAATATGTTTATTTACAAATCATTTCATGAAAAAGAAAAAAATAATCTTCAAGATATCGTTGTTGTTCAAATGTACGAAATAGTGAAAATTCAAATGCACTTTCAGTCAAATTACTTGATATTTTGGTTTTAAATTTTTTATAGATATGTAGATTTTGGAAAAATCTTTAAGAATGAAATTTATTTATTTTCATTTGGACAAAGTATGAAAAAGATAATAATGGTCAAAGTTGGGTACTTTTGTATGGGCAAACATTACTTGTCACAAAAAACAAATAGAATCCTACATAGTTATGACATTCTTAGTGCGGGAATGTTATGGAAGCCCAAAGAAGCAAGAATTTTAAAGAATTTTATAAATCAACCGGTGAACATTCGGTAAACATTCGTGGGCATGTTAGGCTTACATTATTAGGCTTATATCCTGGATGGACAAATTAGCCTGTCCTAACTTTACCATCAAGCAGATTCAGCA
>Ga0116231_10001493_pt1 | contig 47848 bp, 35 predicted proteins | sample S1TSphgellanicum_2_FD_89695 | JGI IMG/M metagenome (GOLD analysis project Ga0116231, IMG submission 89695) | Host-associated microbial communities from peat moss isolated from Minnesota, USA - S1T2_Fd - Sphagnum magellanicum MG | ecosystem: Host-associated > Plants > Peat moss > Unclassified...
AAGGTATATGTATGTAAGTTGGTCTAGGTAACTAAATTTTGAACTAAATACGTAATTTAAAATAATAATTAGGTTATAAAAAAATAGCAAAGTTATGTAGGTAAAGTAGGTATAAATATTACCTACCGACATTTAAGTAACTATTTACCTATCTTAATTACATCCACTCCCATATTAGCATTATTGCATGTCTATTTTTGAATTACCTATGATCATTTAATATAGCTTAATTTCGTGATTTGATTTAAATTTTTTATTTAATTTAAATTTTTAATGTATTAATTTTTTTAATATATTAATATTTCCAATATTCCTATTCAAAATATTTTTTAACAATTGACATTTCATGTTCTAGAACCATCAAGTTTTAAACATCACAATGAAATCATTATTTAAAATGTAATCTAAAACATGTAGTAATTAAGTTTTAAATTATTTGTCATCCTTATTATCTCTAATCATAAATTATGTCAAATTAAATTTTAAATGTTTAAAATAATCATTTAATTAAAATAGACTTACTTTTTTAATTTTATTTATTAATTAATATATCTATTTATTCATAACATCAGATATTATATAATTTATAATTTATAATATATAATTTATTTTTAATATTTATTTGTAATCATAATCACTTCAGATTAAATTTTACATATTTGAAATAATAATTTCATTTTTCTAAAACATAAAATATTTCAATATGTCATAGAACGATTTTTTTGTTTTAATAAATATTTTAAAATTTTCATTTATATAATTACTTGGATTTTTTTTTAATTATCATTTAATTGAATTTTTTAACTTTGAAATTAATTGATATTTTATTTATTTCAATAATATGTAATTTTTGTATTCAAGTAACTTTACATGTGAAAATGTATTTAAGTAGGTAGGTTAGGCTAGATTAGGTAGGTAGCATAACTAGGTTAAGTAGGTTGCTAAGTAGATTGCATATATTTATGTTAAAAAATTTCAATAAATTAACAAAAAAATATTCATAACCAAAGGATGTCAATGTTTTTCACTTTTATTGAATGGTTGTGAAATGGTTAAATACTTGAACCTTCTTCAAGGAGGTGAAAGGTTGAAGTCCTCATACTTGCAACCTACATTTCACAATTAGGTTTCCTATATACACCACTTTAAAATTGTTTTTTTCTTCTCAATGGTTCAAACTTTTGTCTAAACTCACAAGCCACTACAACTATCTCTAGCATCACAAATATATTATGTTGTCTTTCTTAAACAATGATTGGCATTTAAGGTATCCCACTCATTGCTCTAGGCATTATTGATAATGGTGTTAATTTTCTACATAGCCTAGTTCTAAATTGTACAACATTTGTTTACACTTTCTCTGGTATAAAATCTAAACTTACAAAAAATGGTTTTGCTTTAATCACAATAGGAAAATTATGAATCATTGGTCTACTTTGTACAAATTATCCTTCACCCAAAATAATTTCATGCATCCTTTCTTTTAGACTATTTTGAATCTACTATTTTGGATGTGGTTGTTTTACAAAACTTCTATCCAACATATGTTGCCCCCCATGTTTAACAAATCCATCCCTCACTTCACTGTCAATCTATGGACATTTTGTGATCACATGTCATATAGCTCTACAAAAATCATAGATTCTAGAAAGAATTTGAACCAACCTTGTTGAATCCACAAAATCTTAACTTTTATGTTCTAAATTCCTTCTTTCTTTTCTTATTCCTTTGCTCCTATGATCCAATTGAAATGGTAATGCTTCATCCATAACATTCACCTATGCATCATCATACACTTATGTTCTTGGGTAATTTGTATCTACCCACTCCGAAATGAGATCCCTTGATGCTTCATCCCTTGAAGCTTTTTGATCCATATGCCTTTGCGACTTCGAGTCACCATCTAATTCATATTGTTCTGTCAATCTTCAATTTCCTTCAACTTTTCGTATGCTTCCAACTTTATTCTTTACAAACTTCACCATTTAGACCTTTGTCTTTTGCTTCCAAGAAACTTAGAGATCAGGATATTTAAAAACAATATTTTCTTTTTTGAATTTTGACATCTACAAAAAGAAACGGTTTCAAATAAAACTAAACAACTCTCAATATTTTTAGTGTGTTTTTTCTTCAAAAAAACATTTGTCTCCGAAATGGTCGCCAAATCATAGGTGCAAATTTTACTTTGATTTATTCTATGCCTATTAACAACACTACAAATTATGCATACAATAGCACTTAAATCACATACAATCTATTGTTCCAAAACATTCAAATTAGTGTTCAAACTATATTCACACATTCATCTCATTATTGTACCTATTCCATATTTTTCAAATTCTAGATTAATATTCTTGATAATCAAAATCTATGATCAAGTTTTAATTATTACAAGTAGAAAACACAATAGTTTCAAAGTTTACTCATTGTTTCCTTACCAATATGCTACTTTTTTCTTTATTCAAAATTTAAGATATGCAACATCTGTAGTATTAAAATGCAGAAATCAAAAATAAAAACATAAAAATCTATGATTCAATAGAACTCTAAAACTACACATTGTGTTTTTATTTTGTTCTCTATCAACTCTCTAAGTTTGTCCTTGTGTGTAAACAATAACTCTCAACCTTAATCTTTATCAAGAACTAAATTTTAAAGCCTTTCCCTCCAAAAGTAATTTGAAAATCAAAACCAAGCAAATGTTTTAATTGTGTCTTGTTAAATCTAGTAACAACTAGTTCCAAGTTTCAACATGCTACAAGGAAAAAAAGTGAAAAAAAATCTATCCAAGAAGTCCATGTTTGACACATGTGTATCAATGTTTCTCCCCCCACATAGAAATGCCCAAAAACCCTAAATGCGTATACACACTTATATTTGACTCATGTAATACATGGTATAGATTCAACACATGTCTATTGAATAATTAATTAATTTTGAAATTTCCATGTTACAAATTATAATATATCCGAATATTCCCAAATATATTCTATTTTCCTTCACAAAACGTTTTTCTTTGGAATTTATTTATTTATTTATTTATTCATTTATTTATTCATTCATTTATTTATTCATTCATTTATTTTTTTATTTTTTTCAACATTTCCACAAATAATAATAATTGGCGTTGAAAATGGCAAGGTACTATAGTATAGTCACAAATGCTATGAGACTTAATTTTAACACTTGTATTTTCTCAAGATTCCTAGAAAGATTTTCCAAGCCAAAAAGAGTTGAGACAAAATTACCACTAATATCTAATACAAACATGCTCTTTTAAAATCCTTTCAAATAAAATCATACCAAAAAATTTATTATTATAAACACATAACAGCAAGGATTCTTTGGTGATCAAGACATTTTCCACTGTGCTAATTTAGCACACTCTATTGAGTACTATTGTGAATGAATGTGATTAACTTTATAATTATTATAACATCACAACATAAATTAAACTTAACAATGAATAATAGCTTCTATAACACGTGACACATATTACATTGATTTTCTTAAACCATTTTTTCAAACATCAAAATTTTGTAAAGGAAAATAGAGAATTTTTAGAATATCTTAGTTTTCAAAAATGAAATTTTCAAAACAAATAATTATTCAACACTATAATGTTGAACTTGCTATGGTATTATGATAGTTGTAAATATCACAAGCAAGATAAACCCTAATTGATTCATAACAGAAGAGGCTATAACCAGTGTTTTTTTTTTTGTTTGGTAAGTTTTTATCACTTGGTGGGGAAAAAAAAATTCAGTGCCAATCATACCACAAAAAATAATAATAATAAATTACAAATTAAAAATCATACAAAGGATTTTTTTTTTTGAAAATAAATGTGCCAAGTTGCCAGATTTGCAGGAAAGCTTTTATGAAATTTCCATATTTAGACAACAAGTTCTGGCAGGTTGCCAAAATATAGCAGGATTCTTGAATTGTCCTGTGTTTTTTCTCTGAGATGTAGCCAATTTTGGCTAATTCTTTTTGTGGATTATTGCCAGTGTGGCTAGTGGCAACATCACAAAATTGAATTTTTTTTTTAATTAATAAAATTCCCTTGGCTATATAGCCTATACCCTCTTTCAATTGGTTTCTAACATAATTCAAATGGTTGTTGTAGGAAATAACAGAATTTTTTTCCTAATTTAAAGTAACAACAATTAAATTGTTGGGTGAATATTGGAACAATTTTCATTATATCAATGGAGTTCTTGATCTCATTATGGAAAGGCACTTGGGAAAATTTTCCTAGTGTGTTTGGAGGTCACCTTATATTCGTGAATATCCCTCCTAGAAATGAGGAGGGACCCTCACGCCCATTATTTAGGGGTGAGAGTATAATAGGCATAAGGGACTTGACACCTTACCTATGAGTAGGTGTAAGATCCCTCTCCCTCCTAAACAATGGGAGTAAGATCTTGAAGCCTTCCTTGTGGTGGTAATTTTTCAATTGAGATTCTTATTCTAGAGCTCTGAAGAGTCGGGGTTTAGGGTTTAGGGTTTGTTTTCAAATTTGTGAAGTGGACTAGCAATCCTCCAGAAGAAGACTTAGCCAAGTTTGGCTACACATGCCAGACACCAAAGTAGAATTGTTTTGGAGACCCGCTCTATTCTAGCAACATCCTACTGGCTATGGTTGAAATCTGGCAAATTCAGTGTTTTTTTTCTCCTCGAAATATTGCGACTTTGTGCCATTTTCCCTCCAAAAAATACCTTTGAAGGATTCACAGCTCCTTTTCTTTGTCACTGACGTGCTGAAATTTCCCCCCCCAAAAACAAATCACTGCACGTCAGAGTGTGCCAGAAAATGAATGAAATTATATCAGATGATTCATCATATGAAGAGAGAGAAATCCAGTTTCGGATATCTTTGGAATACATTCAGAAAACATCCAATTCATTTGTAAAGGAATTGTATATGCACTTTGTTTCACTACCTGATATGGCAACCCAAAGCAAGCAAATTCACACTACCCCCCCCCCGACTCTGATACCAGGTAATTTCACAAATGGAGATCCAACCAGTAGTTGAAACTTTCTAAAGAAAAAGAGTGAGTCGGTGACAACAATGCTGAGTCCATACAAAAACACTTGTGTCAAACAGCTAGTGAGTGTCTGAAAGTACAAGAACTGATTGAGAAACTGCATTGGGTACTAGTGCAATTTCATGTAGTGTTGAAATAAGCCACAGTATTACCCACCCCACGACTCTTCTCAAAAGAAAAGGCGCATGTATGGCATAGAGGCATATACCGTGCATTGTTCACTTCTGTGAATTACAAGGGCTGCTGCCACTAGAGGTTGAATTTGAAAGGGACTGTCCTCCTCCTGTCCAGCTTAGGCGTCTGGCGTTGGAGATCAGATCTATCAACACCTGAGCATGATGTCTTAATTCTGCATATTACCAAACAACAAGCATCAAGACCTCAACATGTAACTAATACTGGAGTAAATTTGTTCCCAAGTCTTAACAAATTTGTCATTTTGTCAGGAGGTTAAGACATACATACAGCTCTTGGCAATGGATGTGAGGGTCAGATGGTATGGTAGTCAATAATCCACACAGTCTCAAGCATGTCACAACAAAAAGCGAAGAAAATTTGTATAAAATAAAAAATTGCAGCATTACCTCATGAACGAAATGTGGAAATTCTTATGATGTTTATTTCAGGGTTTTGCGCTTCTCTTTGAAATTTAGCTTTTGTGAGAATTTGGGAAGCTTTTAAACCTCATTGCCTGAGCTGCCGGGAAGTTTAAAGAGAAAGCTGAATCTCTGAGTCATAACATGTTGATACTCTAAAACCAACAATCTAGCATGTCCCTGAATAACTAATAAAATTCATTTGTGAGGTGGGTTTTGGGTGTGCACCTATGGATTCTCCCTTCCTACCAAGACGCCAGTTTTGGTAGTTGTCATAAAGCAAGTATGCTATAACTCCCAATACTATCAACCAGCTTGCAGTCCATCCTCTCACCTGCACATAAGACCACCACCACCACTGCCTATTTCTTAAACAATTATATTGAATGTAAAGGATCATACAGTCAGAGCAAGAAAAGGATTAAGGACTGAACAGACAAAAAAGGACTTCAGATGAAACACCAACAATTCACAAGACTTTCAAAGGTACTAAAGCCCAGAGAAAGAAACATCATTCAGGTCCAGGAAGAGCTAAGTACAGATCTAATACAAGTCGGATCTGCACACAAACTGGCAGTAACAACAATGAAAAAGACATGATCCTGTGAAACAAAGGGACAAACAGCATTCGGAGAAATTCTCAGATCAAAATATTTTTTCTGAGTTGTTTTTTTTTTGGGAGGGGGTGTGTGGGTGGATCTAGAAGTAGTGTTGGGGTTTTTGACACAAGAAAGAGTTGTAACAGCCCATTTGTGTGTTGGTTGTACCTCAGATTCCTCAGCATCTTTCCAATGCTTGTGCTTGTCTCCAGGATGAAGATGCTCACTGTTTGGCCACCCTCCTGCAAGAGGTATGATACATTAGGGATTCAGTTGCCAATAATCTGCTGCAGCCAGGTTCTTGCTGCTGCTTGCTGTATAGTGTTCATACCACGTGATGAGCAGCAGAGCAGAGCAGAGAGAGAAGAAGAAGAAGCTCATACCAGTTGAAAGAACAATGCTAAATTCAAGACCACAGCTGCCTTCAAGAATGTTCTCATCATCATCATCAGACTCAAATCCCTGCAATCAATGCATCACCCACCCACCCATGGACATGATCACCCATTAGCTTATGTTTATGTGAGAAGTACTGATCTGCCAATTTCCAAACTACGAATTAGGTAGCTGAAGGAAAGAAAGAAAGGAAAAGAGTTGATCTCACTCCTCAAGATTTCTCCTACCTCGCAACAGATTCTGGTGTCCTGGAATCGAAGATGTTTGGGTAAGTCTCCTCGGCACTTCCAAACTCCATGTTCACCAAGTCTCACTTGTGTGCAACGAACCATATCTGCAGAAAAAAGAGAGAATGCAACAGTAAACCTTCATCATCAAGCATGATGCTCTCTCTCTCTCTCTCTCTCTCTCTCTCTCTCTCACACACACACACACACAAACAGCAAGCTAGCCAGCCCTAAACCATGGAAAGGTTGAGAATGGGGATGGATCAAGTCTCTGTTGAACATACGAGACATACATACATACCTGGGACATATTCACAACCCTTGAGACACCGCAGCTGGAGAATGGATGCTGTTCTCCTGCTGGTGGTTTTCAGTCCTTTGTAAAACACGATGGTGTACATGTCTGCCATTGCCATCGGTCGTAGTTGGAGAGTATGCAACTCTTCTGCATCACGATGATGATCTGCCCTCACCATCACCAGCAGCATGCCGTAGATGATACACTGTAACAGCAGGCCCAAGCTCCTTGTCCTCCTCCATAACCATACTTGTGCATTCGTGTCCTTCCTCATGGAAGAATATGGCGCTGACATGATCCAGCTACCTCCTCCTTTTCCTCCTCCTCCTGCTGCTGCTGCTCATACTCCATAGTCCTTCTTCTTCTGCTGCTGAACATCTCTATGATTTCGTGTTTGAACTAGTTCTCTTGTTCTCTTGTTTCTGTATTTCTCAGAACACATGTGATGATGATCCAAGTTTTGCAGCAGATTTTGTTTGCGCCATGATTTCGCCCAGAATAAGCTCTCGAGTTTGGAATTCGACCCATTGGAAGAGGAACAGAGTGATGAGGTGCGACCGTTAAAATCCTTGACCCATTGCTTCTTCAAACCCTTCCTTCACCAATGCTGCTTCAAATCCTTCCTTTACCATTTGCTGCGTCAAGTCTTCACGGATGCATCTATCTGGCAATGATCCATTCAAGACCTTCTTCATCACTTACTCTTCCATCTGCACTTGAACTTCCTCAAGCACCCATCATGTGCCTGCATTGAACTGGATCTTGCATTTCTTCCTTGCACATCTTCTTCGTCACCTCTTCCATCTGCACCTGAAATTCCTCAAGCACCCACCATGTGCCTGCATTGTATAGGATCTTCACAACGCCATTTGAAGAAGAAAAACACATGCTGACAAGGATTTTACAACACAATTGACAGGCTGCTCGTGTCTGTTCTCATTTTGTATCGTCTGCTCTCATTTTGTATCATCTGTTCTCATGTGTTTCTGAATGTGCGTGAAGGTTCCTTCATCTCTTGAAAACCAACCAATGGTCTACAGTAACTTCCAGGATATGAGAGAATGACTAAGATCCATGACAACTTGCAGATCTTGAGGTTCCTTCCAGGTTTTTCTCATGACACGGTTTTGCAGATCTGACATTCCTTCTGGTTCAGGCACATCTTGTAATTCCAGGTGTGGGAAGCTTCATGCAAACATGGGTCAGATTTGCAAAGCAAGGCTCAATCCATTCAGTAATCTGAGTGCACAAGTTTGTGACCTATGTCTTGAACATTGGGGGTGGGAATTACCATCACGTGTGCATCATCATTTACACCACAATTCTTCAACACAATTCATGCAATCACATATCACATAATCTACACCATGATTCTTCAAAGACAAATTGCTATCAAGTATGGCATCATCATCTACACCATGATTTCTTCAAGACAGTTGCAATCAAGTAAGTATGCATCATCTGTACACCATGATTCCTTCAAGACAATTGCAATCAAGTATACATACACCGAAACCTCAAATTACCATTTGAAACCTTGATTGCTTTTTGTGATTTGCTTCTGTGTGATTGTTTCAAATCTGGCAAGGCTTTGAAGGAAAAAGGATAACTGCAAAAAAGCTGTAACTTGAGCTTGGTCATGGATGGGTGTTCCAATTGTCATTGTATTCTTCCGAGCTGAGCTCTCCTTGTGGACATTAAATTCTTGACAAAGAATGACTCTTGACAGATTATGTATGTGAACTATGTAATTGTTGTTCCTTATTCATCATGCCTTGTTACAAGTTGATTTCTTTGCTGATAAAGATGACTTTTGAATTACTACAAAAAGAGCTCCCACCCACAACTTCATTCCTTCTCAATATATTGATGGTAAAGAGTGATCAAGATGAATGCCCAAGTTTTCAGCAACCCAATACAGAGGGTTGTGGAATAATGGGTCAAAGAAAAATTTTAAGCTTTGAATTGTGCTAGAGTGTCAGGGTTGTCAAAATGCTGACAATCGGGATTTGATAACAAACACCATGGACATTGTTGTGCAATGTCATTTAAGAAAAGCTTTGAATCTATGTGTCATCACAGCTGTGGGTCTGAGTCCTTGGCACTCTGTGCACAATGTGCTATAAACTGCTGAAATGACATTCAGTCTAAACCAGTTTAGAAAGGCATTTGATTTTGACAATAACTGCCAGTTCCAGTTTTTATAACATTTCAGAATCAAAAAATATTTCTGATTCACAGTTGCAAAAATGAAGGACTGGAAACTTCTCCAACCAGCATAATATGGTTCCATTCTCATGTGTCCAACAATTTTTGATCCAGCAAACTTAGAACTAGATGTCATTCCAGATCAAGAACTAGCTGCATTGTCAAGTAACCAAAACCCAACTGTTCAAACCAGTTTCTTGGGCCAAGTACTACAACCAAAAAACCCACAAGACCAAATGCACAAAGTTTGCTCATTTGTATCCTTCAAAGTGATGTTGAGTCTGCTGGTGATGCCTGAATAAATTTGTTGTCCCTCCACAATAGTATATTTGCATACACAATACAAACCACATAAACCCTATACCCTAAACAAAGACAAAGTCCATTTCTTTATGATACTTGAGATTGGCCTTAAAGAGTTGCTTCTTAAAGAGTTGCTAATGTGGTTACATCACAAAATTGGAAAACAAAAGAAAACAAAAAAAGAAAAAAAACTCTAGTCTGCACTATGCAAAAGAGGTCCAGGAGAAGCATTTGGAACAGCAGATCTGATTTTCTATCATGTGTATGTACCACAACCCCAATTGTATTTATTTGATTCTTTTATTTTTCCTCCTCAAAAAGACAAAGGAAGAGAATTTTAAAAGTTTAAAAGGTTCAGTGGACAAAACCTCGATTTCTCAATAGCCCAATTGTAAGTTTGTGAAGGAGCTTTGTCCTGCAAAAAGTTTATGCTTTTCTTCTGTGTTTTTTGTACTTTGGGTTTGGATTCTTGCAATTGTGGGTGGCTTTAAAATTTAACAATCAAAGAGCAGATTTGAGCAACACACCTTGTGGATAAACTCCCCCCCATTATGAAAAGAATAAAACTCTATTCACTCCCACATTCAGAAAATGAGATTGAGCTACAGCACTAAACTAGGTTCCAATCAGTATTTTTTTGGGTACAAAATTTCACATGATTGTGAAATCCAAGAGAGGATTGCAAAAGGCTGTGAAGAAAAAATTCACCAAATATGAGCTGTTTTGAAAGTGGCATTGTCAGTATTGTATTGGGTGGTCTAGATCTGTCACAGCCCCAAACTGATGGTCAGATGTGAGTGATCATTGGATACTCTTGGATCATGATAATGCCTTGCATCCAACACTTCAAAAATGATGGTGCTCACGATCATTTCACTCACCTACGTTTCCCTTTAGGCATTGTCTCCTTCCTGTCATGGTTTAGTCATCACCATGCATTTGCAATTTCCCCTAATCCTTTGTTGCACAACTTGTGCAGGAGCTCCATTCCGCAAAGGTATTGTCGCTTACAAATCATCGCCACACATTGAATGTCATTAATTTTTCAAGGGTGGGTAGTAAGTTGAATGCAAGCAACCTTATGTTGTGCATTTGCTACAAATTGTTCCAAATACAACAAGATTTGAGACTTTATGTGCAAAGTTTGTTCAAAGATTTATAGGCATTTGACTTTATTTTCTTGAACATCACAAAGCTAGATTTTGTTGTACGATGTTCATTGAATATGATTTAGGGCTTTTTTTTGGCAAGGTGGAGGAGAACCAACGGTGCCATCATCAAAAACTTCAAGTTCATGATCAAATATATTATAAGTAAATCACCTTTTGAATCCTACTTGTTAAGTCAATTATTTACTTGCTCATGGTTTTGTGTGAAGGTTTGGGATAAGAAATCTTCTAGAACTTGTGTGAAGGCGTTTTTAGGTTTTGTTGTCGGAGAATCATACATTCTTGCAAGATTTTGATTTAAACACCCTTTCTATTCTTGCATGGTTCTTTTAAGCTTTCAATTTCTAGAAAGTTAAAAGTTTTGTGTGAACATGCTTTCAACGAGTCAACTCTTGCAAAATGTCTCAACTATGCATGAATGTGCTTGTAAGCTTTCCATTCTTGCATTGTTTCATAGGGAACTTTTTAAGGTTTGTGCTTGAAAGCTCTAGTGTGACAAAAAACTAAGGCGCATGATAATCAAAACACGAAACACACATATATTAAATGGTAAATACACTCACAAAGTCGTATGATGCGAAATTATCACCTATGGTTTTGGAGGGCAGGTTTTATTTTTGATATTTCTATTTGATGGGTTTTTATGGGATCATTAAGGTGGGTTTGCCTATATGGGCGTCCTTATGCGAAGGCAATTTTTTTTTTTTTTTTCACCCAATGGCTCATGCCAGTGGTCACCTGACTCAAATCCTGAAACCACTTAAATTACTGCCTTTTTCAACAAAAAGAGGCTTGAAGACTCTAAGGGGTCAAATCACTCTAATCTCTCTCTCTTGAACCCACTGGCCTTCCTTCTCCTTCTCAATTTCTTCAGACCATATGAACCTAAAACCATATTAGACTTCCACAGAAACCCAAGTTCATGTTTACATTTGGTAACATAGATCCCTGAGCCCAAATGGATTACATAAACTAGTGCTCATGACACCGTCCCTCAAATTGACAACACACAAGAACAAGAAAACAACACACTTCAACTTCCCCATGACTGCTTCACAAGTCTTACAAAGAACAACAACCCCCTTTCACATGATCCACCCTGTAAATTCAACGAACTATGGTTGTTTTTCTAAGTTCCCAGTAATCAAGGTACTCTCTCATGAAATGCAGGCCAACAACACTCACATACAGATCAACTTGACACACACATATTGAAAACGATTTCTAGCCATTGTTGAGACTTCTAAGATTTTCATCATCCCCCTTATCAACCATCAAAAACCAACTCCTAGACTAAATTTCTACCTCTTCAAATACATTGCACAATGGATTTCTCTGTACTTTTGTTGGAGACAGAAATCCAACTTCTTTTATTTGAAAACCTTTACCTACTAAAAAACAAACCTCTCTCCCACTTATATGCTTTTTCGTTCATCTTTCTTCCACTCCATAACGAGATTTCCACTAGCCGTTCCTTGGTTAACAACTCCCTTGCCACACATTCAGCCATCGCCCAATAATATCCATAGCAACATACTCGTCCCAAATAAAAGAAAACAACATAAAAACTTCAACGCCATAAACACCACCGCATCTCTATTAGTGTTCTTCCTTGTTTCCATTACCGACATGTGCAAACACTACCAACCAAAAATAGGAAAAACCATTCTTCCTCGAAAACCCTAAAATTTCTTCTTGTATACATCCAAACCCTAAAAGTTAAAAACTTGTTACATCATATTCATGCACATGTTAAAACTTGGGTTGCTTCAATTTCTTTTGTGGAATAGGCAATAGGGGCATATATATCTTGTGGAGATTATGTTCCAAACCTCACAAATCTATAGTATTTTATAACCCAAGTTTTTCAAAGATGTTAACTATTTGCTTAACTACAAGTTTTTATTATTGGTGCTTATTTTATTATAGGTGTTTGCACCTATTAATCTTTGGCCAAATAGGTTGTGTGTAAAAGTTTATTGGGTGTAAGAATTTATTGCAATTATTGTTTGACACCATTCCATGTAATGTTTAATGTTTAGGGTTTAAAATGTTGGGTGTTGGAGCTTGTTTAAAGCTCACCAATTGTTTATTCTAAAATAGGGTGTGTACATTTCCTTCTCCCATTGTGCTTGTTGAAGCCATCCAATTTTGGCATTAGTAGTTTTTCCCAACATTATATAATAATACAAATCTTACATCTCACTTGGTGGAACTTGTTGTCTTCTCTTAAGACAAGTTCAACCCATAGGAATTTGCTTCCCCATGTATCCTAGAAAAGCCTTTCCATTTCCCATTTAACTTTTTTTTCCTTTTATTATTTATAACCTACATAAGGTTAAAAACCATAGGGTCATTAGTTTTTGGGGTAGTTACATCCACATTTTTGGAAGCAAAAAGGATAGTAATCCTTGAAGTTGGGCAAGAACCAAAAGAAATGAGAGAATGTAGTTATATAACATGTCGTTGGGACCTAAATGCCAAATCTAGAATTGTGATACTAGAACTAATGAAAAACAAATGGTACTTGAAGTTTGTAGGGTTATTTAAGGGAGCCATTGTTAATCAACACATTAGAATGTTAGTCCCAAAAAACACCCACACCCAATATTCTGCAAATGTAGCCAACCAATAGTTTTATAAATATTTGCAAACAAATAAACAACATTAACACCTTTATGAATGAAGAATACACTACATAAGAAAAAAAAAATTAGTTTACACCTTAAACCCAATAAAACAAACATCTAGTGTAAAGGCATGCCATGATAAAAAAAATACATGTGAGTTTTTTTTTTTCCCATCTTTTGAAACATGAGAACCAATGATTGACTTTAAGAACATGCAAGGACTATTTGAGTTTTCAAAGTTAACAAAACACTGAAAAAACATTAGAATGATTAATGCGTGGGAAATGGCAAACTTCATGCACAATGTGGTCTTGGCTATGCTATTTAGACCTCTTGTTTTATTTCATTGAATAGTTGTAATGAAATAACAACCCTTAACAACTAAAGTTGAATGTTTATTTATTGTTAGATGGTTAAAAATTGAATGAAGGTTCCAATACTATTGAAAGTCAAGAGGATCATTGAAGGTGGTGGGTTTAACGAGCTAACCATTATGTTAGTAGATTTTTTAACTACTTTTGGGGATTGTCAATGGGGATTTGACATCAAAGCTACTATGTTTTGGTGTAAATGATGTCATTATTTTCTAAGGTTTAAAGATTGGCGTGATAGTGCAAATGACACAAAAACATGCACCATTTATCATGGGTATCCATTGCATGGCCCATCATTATAATTTGGCCATACAAACATTATCATCAACTTGTGAAGATTGAAGGCTTATTCGCCTCAATGTACATGTATTTTGCCCAATTTGCAAATATGCACTTTGAACATACCAAATTGGTAGAAATCATGGAAACCAAAGGTTTAAAAATTCTATGCAATGGTAAAACATGGTGGGTTTCTATGTTTACACCTTCCAAGCATGTTGTGTTCGAATATAAATCACTTGTTGTGAAGATGAGTGAAAATAGCATGAAGAATGCCCCTACAAAAACCAATTATAAGTTATTTTGTGATTTTGACATTATTTTGGGTCTAACATGTGTTTTGCCCATGTTGGAGCAAGTGCAAAGTTTGTCAAAGATGACTTAAAGCAAGGAGACTTTTGTATTTTATTTTTTGACTACAATCAAACTCATCGTGGTTGATGTGTATAACATTTATGTAAACCTTCAAAAAATATGATGGCCCCCAATTTCAAACTTTCAACACCATGCAGGTTGGTGGACCATATTTGTGATGTTCTACATAATGTGTGGTGGCTAGAATCATAGACTCAAATTGATTATTTGGCATTCATGTTTCATGGTTGGATGTACATGCTACATAAAACAAATGGAGAAACTAGATATGTGTTTTTGTGAATAGGGCTAATTGGGAACATGAAGTGCAATCTGTAAAATTATAGAACATGGGTGCAATAGAAGGTTTGATCAAAAAATTGGAAAGGCACTTTCCTACCCAAAACCTCATGAATACTTATAGGATCATTTATCCCCAGTATTATATTACATGTAATGCAAAAACAACATTTATGGTCATCTAACACTTCTAAAGGCACATTTTGCCACCTTAAAACAATACTCCATTTAGAACTATGGTTGGACTCTTATTGGATCCATCACTACTTGATCATCATGCTTCTTTCTTTGTGATTACAATAATGATCAATCACTATGGTGCACTACATCCATCACAATTTGAAAACCCTACAAGTAGGATGTGTGGATGGGTGACTTCTAATGTCATTGTTGCTTCTAGATTTTCTAAATATGTGAAGCTAATGGGAATGGCAATTGTGATGGTTCTTGATATGTTGAGGAAGAATGCACATATTTTACAATGCACTTCATGAAATATAAATTTCCAATTGGTTGACCACAAATTTGAACCTAATGATCTACATGTATGCACAACAATTGCACATGATGCAAAATTTTCCTTTCTACACTACAATCCATGAATGGGCTAATGGAAAAATTTGGTATGGTGAAAAACATTAGTTGGCTAGAGTTTTATGTGCCTCCTACATTTACTTTGTCTGGGCATTTATATTGAATTTTTTTTCAACAACTTTGAGGAGATGAATCCTCCAAATTATTTTTAGAAAAAATAATGATGGATTCCTTGTTGCCTTATTTTCTTTGTTGATGTTAAGTGTAAGTTCATGGAATTGATTATGGGATGGGGGTTAATAGGATCGGTTTAACATTTGTAGGCACACAAAATATTGGTGGGCTATGGTTGATTGGGTTTTTAGTATCTAAGGAAAATTTCTTATAAACAAAAACCTTTCAACATTGGGATGAACCAACAAGTAGATGATAGAGCAAGCATAGTTGTTTTAGGTGTATGTGCTAATGTTGCTTGTTTTGTGTAGGCCCTCCTCTCACTCTAATTTGGGAGAATCCAAAAACTAGATTGAAGTTCAACCCCCTTGAGAGGCACATTCATGTGTGTTGTTTAATCTTGCAGCTGCATTTGATATTCATATTTTGCATGAGTTGCAAACTCCTAGCTCTCTTGTTCATTGCTATTGCACAATGCCAACCACAAAATGGGTTTTGGTTCCAATCTTCTAACTTTGGTTTTGATTCAAGTCGTAGATAAAAATTAAACTTCAGTATATTTGTCTCCACCTATTTTTAGTCCTAAAATTAGGATACAACCCCCATGTCATAGAAAGTTCATGTGCTATAACAAAAACTTTGATCTTTTAAAATATTTAACGATCACTCATTTCAATGAACATTAAATAAGAAGTGTTAATGATGCTTTATCAAACATATGGAAAAAGAAAACACCAATTCCAATAACAAATATCGATATGAAATAAATAGTTATATATTTTTGGCACAAATGAAAAAATTCATTACAAACAAAAAATTTAGTATTTTGTAATAATTACCTTTCAGGTTGTTCTTGTCGGTTGATGATGTTGTGTGATTGTGTTTTAAATCTTTAAGGCTGATCTGGTGGTGTCCAGACCAAACATTTTGACAATGCCTAACGTAAAACTTCGTCATGTAGTTTTAAAAGTAAAGGTTGTCTGGGATAGATAGCTCCCAATTTGCCTTGAACTGGAAGCTAGCTGCAGCCCTAGCTCCAGCCCCAGCTTTTATAAGAAGCCAAACATGGAGAGAAGGTTGAAGTGCTTTGTGTGGATCTTTTTATTTTTTTGAAGAAATGGCCCCCCATTTCCTCCAGATTTTAGGAAGATTTTGAACACAAATCCTTCACATTAGGACTCAATCAATCCCCACAAGTCTCTTGCCTTTTGTGAACTTAAAAAGTTGTGCACAATTGTGTAGTTATATAGACAACTGAAAAAGGCCACTGGAAGTTGCCTCCTCCATACTCTGTTGTCCCAAGCTAGGGGAGGTCCCAATTCCCAAGAGCTTTGAAAACCCCCCACTCTCAACTGTTGTGTTGTCTACTGGTTAACAACATTTTCCAAAAGTAGATCAGTGGGGAGAAAAAAGCGCATCAGCTGAACTTTTAGATCATGAAGAATCATGGTAACTTATTTTCTCCGAAACAAAGGAGATCCAAGCTCAATCAAGAGCCAATTGAGCCCATTGTTAAGCTCCCATGGTATAGTTGTAGCACATCACCATTGTACTATAATTAATCTTAAGATACTTGGTCGGGGTTCCTCATCTCTTCCACACATCAAAGTTAATACACTTTTGTCTCTAGCTGATTTGTGGAAATGACAGCTCCTTCATCTTAAGTCTTCTTTGTTATCGTTTTTTTTGGGTTGTGTCTACTTTTGTTCTCATTTGCCTTGTACTTTTGATGGATGGATTCCTATCCTTGATTTTTTATTTACAGGGGTTTTTTTCAACTTATAAATTCATCGTACAATATTGCAGAAATGGGCCAAACACCCCAACTAGAGATTAGTAAATCACAGTTGTTACAAGTGTTATATAATTTGCTAGCTTGGCTTTATGTGTAGCACTTTTGTGAGGGTTTCTGTCTTATTTGGTTAATGGTTGTGAACAGCAGTAAATGGGAGCATCAACATGATATTGTACAACAAGGTCATTCATGAATTGATTAATCAGTAGAGTTATTCATAAAGTCAAAATCTTCACCCTGCCTTTGGGCCAGCTTTCACCCCCTTCCCCTCTTTCAGTGGTATCCACAAAGTAATGAAATTTTATTAAATCTCAGTATGAAATGCTGAAACTCAGCCATTAAATGCACAAGATTCGAGAGTGATTATAGTACTTGTATAAGTTGAAGCAGTGAGAATATAGGTAGCAGCAGCAAAGGCGCTCCGGATAAAGGAAAGACAGGATGAAACTCAGTTTACCACCAAAGTTGGTGGAAAAACTAGTTTGGGTCCCAGTTATTTCGTTTTGTAAAACTTTCATTTCCGGTTACTTGTATGATGCCCTATTATGTCAAAACTGGGCCGTTCTCGCCACCTATTGGCGGGACTTCACCTAATATATAGGTTAATGTCATAATCAATTTAAGGTACATTGTGTGATGAGTACATTATTTACAATTCTAAACATGCACTTAGTTCGGATATGCTGGAAAGTTTTAAGCAATTTTCCGAGTCTTGAGCAGTGTTGGATGGGTAAGTCTTATACCCTGATATATCTCTGGGTATACAACAGGATAAATACATACCCTGACCAATTGGTATACCATAGTATGTTGGCCATTTCTACATATGTCTGTCAAATAATTAATTAATTTGGAAAAATTCATTTCAACAAATGGAATATTCCTAAATATTCACTACTATCCTTCAAAATATTTTTTGATTTGGAAGAAATAATTTTTGAAAATTTCAACATTTCTGAAAATAATATAATTAGTGTTGAATTGGCCAAGGTACTAGGGTATTTGTTTAACTTTTTAATTACCTTACCCAGTTGATAACTGTTTCAGACTTGCCTTGTCTTTATTCTATGAGGATAGTGTATATTTGAGGTTTATCATTACCTGGGGGAGCATAATTCTTTTGAAGCAGGTGAAAAAAAAGGTATACTCCAAGATCATTCTGTAACATCTATGCATTTCCATATGTTGCAATGCATGTGGTTATGATGAATTTACTTGAATTATGGCAACGAAATATTGAACGTATTTGCTTTTGGGACTTTATTCTATTTTTACATTAATTACCTTGAACAAAAGTCTTACCATATGCTTTTGGAATCATCACTTTTTTGGGGGCAAATCTTTGCCATTGTGCAACCCAAAAAATCGAGAGTGACTCTCATACAAAGGATTTTGTGAAGGAAAAAATGCCAAAGCATGCTAACAAAATATAGCAGGGTTTTCTTAAAATTCTAGCTTCCTCTCTAACCTGTAACCAAATTTGGCTAATTCCTCTTCCCAACGGTAGCCAGTGTGGCTAGATCACAAAATTGGAAGAGAAAACCTTGCTTGAAACCCCTCTAGATTTATTTACCATTTGCCATTAAAAGAATGCTTTGAATTGGGCTATTGTTGATTTCATTCTATTCTTGTTAATTATTTTGATAATATGTTTGAAAATAGGTATCTACTAGGTAAGTAGATGGTTTATACATAGGTAAGGGGGCATTTTTTACTACCTATCTACTCAAAAGGTTTTAGCATGTCACATGCTAAAACCTTTTGTCTACATATGGAGAGTTCCAAAAAACAAAACCTTATAATGTGACGACTTTGGCCCCTTTTTGTTTTGCCAAGAATGGTGAGGCTAGTGTTTCAACTTGTTACATAAGCATATTGCCTATTTAAGTGCGGATAATACAAATAATGAGTTAGTGGGAAAGCATGGAAATTTACCCTTAACTCTCTAATGTCAAAAATTTAGAAAATCATTTCAAGAGTACAATTCAAAAAAACTTGCAGTTTCAATGTTTTAAAGAAAAACTTTAAAACCCTAAATCTGCCTACAAACCTGAGCATAGAACTGTCTCACTTAAGGATCTAAAACTGACCCTACCTTGAACCCAGAACCAACAGGAATCACTCAAATAAATGAAACTATGGAGGCTCCCCAAAATAGAGAGTTCCTCCTCTTTGGCCCACCTATAAAGGTGAAAGGAGGACAACATTTGCTTAAGCATATGGGATAGAAGTGAGGTGCTATGGAGAACATGTTGAGGAACTCATTGAGAACTTGGGAACATATTGGGAACCAAGGGAAAATGAACAAAAAGCCTCCCAAAAGCCTCAGATCATATGAGGTTGGTTAGGTCTTTGATATGAGTGTTGATACCCTCGATGATAAGCCAACATTGATCAAGATTGGTTTGTTGGTTGGGTCTCTTGGTTTTTGTTGGAGCCATGGGGTCCAGGTTTAGGGTTTTTTTTTATAAAGAGGAAGGCCTTCTGGCTTTAAGTCTAATTAATATTTTCAAAGTAAAACTCGTGGGTTTTGGGTCTGGGTTGTATTTTCTTTTCTTGACCAATGGTTTCGGACTTGGGTCAAAAAAATTGACCAATGGTTTGATGTGTCAATGTGCAAGTTATAATGTATCACATGGCTTCCAAATGCATACAAAGATGAAAGATAGGGGTAAAGCTGAGAATTTTTCTCTTTAGTTTCCAAGTTTTGGAATAGGTACATGAGTGAGAGAGAGAGGGAGGTATGTTTTAGGGTTACCAGTGACTTGATAGGGGAGATTCTTGTGGCAACTAAGTTATAAGGGTACAATTAGGCATGGATTGAGTGTGGGAATGACTTTATTAATACCTTTTTCACTAATAACTACTACTGCCTGACACCTAGTGTGTGGGGCTCCAGTGCTTTGCTAATTCTTTCTATAACAAACTGTCTGTGCATGACTAGTGGAGATGGTCCCAGAACTCATTATTAAAGAGAGTTCAGAGCCAGTGAACACCACCCAACTCTATAGTCAGACTTTGCACAATGTGGAGAATCATCATGTGTTTCCTGCATGCGATTTGAGGACAGAACATTGGGCCAATATTATATAATAGAGTTATCCGAAAAGTCACCCTGTCTTTACCCTCTCTTTCACCCCCTATCCCCTCTCTCAGTGGTATCGGCAAGGTAAGAAATCTCAGTATTACTAAATCTCAGTATGAAATGCTGAAACTCAGCATTTAATGCACGAGGTTCAAGAGTAATTATAGTAGTTGTGTGCGTAGGAGCAGTGAGAATATATGTAGTAGCAGTGGAGGCGCTAAGCAAAAAGGAAAGACAGGATGAAACTCAGTTTAAGACCAAAATTGGAGGAAAAACTAGTTTGGGTCCCAGTTATTTCGTTTTGTAAAATTTTCATTCCCAGTTACACGTTTGATGCGCTATTATGCCAAAACTGGCCATTCTTGCCCCCTAATCGCATCACTTTGCGGATAACTCTAATGAAAGGACTACATTTTATGTGCTACTTCTTAACTTCTTACTAGGGTTGCTTTCACAAGCAGCTATTTTTTTCAATTCTTTTGCTTGAAAGACACTTGGCAATGAAAAGCTATGCCTTTAAAGATTTGCTTGAGTTGTCGCAAGGTTGTTGTGAGATTTAATTCTTACTTTTTTCTTAAGGTAGAAGGAAGTTGTTTTTATAGTTCAAAAGCATGTTGAGGTTCTTTAGATATGAAGTGAAGTTATTTGAACTTTGTGTTGTAGCAATGGTGGTTGTTGCAATTGTCTATTGTGATTGTGGTGTTTTCTAAATATCAATTTGGTTTCTTAAGCTCATGAAGCTTCTTCTTTAACAATAAGCCTCATTTCTTGGGTTTCTTTCTTGGGAATGCAATTGTCTTATTTCTTTGTCATGCACATTCCAATTTTTCTCTTAGTTGTTTTCATTAATTATGGGTTTTTTTTCCCAAGGTTTCCAATTTTTTGTTGTTTTCTTCCTCGAGCCAATACCTATGTTTGTTGGAAAACTCACAAGCTTTATTCTAGGAATGACTTTTACATCAACTTTCTTAGTTGTGGAAGCAAGTAACTCTTGAGGCAATTTTTTCAAGTGTGACAATTTGGTTCACCTAATGTCTAATTTGGGTGTTGGGATGTGTTGGAACTTTTATGACCATAACAATTGCTACATCTTTTGTTTGTTGCTTGAAATATTTCATGAACATCTTTTTGTGAGTATCTCATCAAGTTTTCTTTATTTGTGTGGCTTTGGTTTACAACATAATCACAATAGTTTGAAATGGTAACAAAACATGAATATGCATGGAACTAGTGTAATTTGAAACAATGTCAAAAAAAATTTGTGGATGAACATGAATGGGAAATTCAAACCCTACGTCTGGATGGGTGGCAAATGCTGACAAAATACAGAGCAAATTTTCATGATCAATTCTTTCTACATTTGGTTGTTGTTTGTTTATTTATAGTTTAGTGTGTTTGATGGTTGTTTTTCAATGGAATGGTAGGAATGCGTTGATTTCGATCATTGAACGGGTTCCTTATCACAATGTTGATGGTATTTATGGGGAATGTGAATAACATCTTTTGGTGATGGTTGGTGTTGTCGTTTTTAGAAGGTGGAAGCATGGTGTCAAAGAGAAGCTATAAAAGGAAAGTTGCAAAGGGGGAGAAGGGAGAAGGGATGGTCAAAAAAAGCTAAGTTCTACTTCCAAATTGGTGAAATTGCATTGTTTTGGTCTTGATGTGTTTTAGTGTTGTGTTGTTGAATAGTTGGGGAAGAATGCCCTTCTATTGAATTTCAATACCTTCCTTGGAGCACATTTTTCCATTATGTTATGGACTTTAAGTGGGGTGCAAAAAGTTTAGTGTTAAAAATCTAGGATCTGTCTAAGGGAAATGACAATAGAATCTAAACATCTCATAAGTGAACATAATGGCAATCTTCATTTTGTTGCAAGGTCTTGTGGATTTCATGGGTAAATGTCAAACAGTCTATTTTGGATGAAATTATTAATGATGTCATTGAAGTTTTGGTGAAAATGGGAAACTAAAGGCATTTGTGGGTTATGGAGAACAAATGTTGCAATGTCTAATTTCACATTTTTCTTTATTCAACTTCCAAATAAAAGGATTTGATGGAAATGGGGAATCAATTAGTCATATTGTTGTTGCTACAAATGAGCTATCACACTCATGCCTAATTGGCTTTTAAAAGATATCAAGAATGATCTGATCCCTTGGAGTCCTTTATCTTTGTGTTATATTTTGAAGTAGCAGAATTAAGAGTTTAACAACTTGGACATGTATGCATGTTACTTTATTAATTGATTTGTTGTGTAACCATTATGTTGGCAAACTTTAATTCTATCAAGGAGTGTTTGAATCAAATCACCCCTCCCCTTTTTTTTGGTGACATAAGAATAATGTTTCTTAGAATGTCATTGTGAATTTCAATTTATGTGATCCTCTTTCAAAACAATTAAATCTAGGATTTAAATTTATCAATATTTGCAAGCTAAAATGCCATAAAAAAACACATTTTCTTTTTTAACACCCTTATGGATTATAATGTGTTATTAAGGAAATAGATTTGGAATTTCATGAAAAAAAATTCATGTGTATAATTATTATGTAATTTAGTTAAGTAAAATCATGGTATTGTTTCAAAATTAATGATTTACCCCAAATGGAGGGCTTTTGAATTTGCATACCTATTTCCCAACAACACATTATAAACAATTTACAAAATGGACTACCCATAATTTTAGTTTGTAATGATGATGTCACCCAAAAACAAGGGGAATATTTTTTGCAATGTGCACATCCCCATTGCTGGACATCCATAGACTAAAGTATGATTCTGAAACTTTTACTAAAGTATGATAATTCTGATTCAAATATTTTTTTTCGTCAAGATCCTTATAGACATCTAAATTTTATGGCCTTAATTCCATGGACCACAAAGGATCAGGCACTAATCTTGATTTCCTCTCTAGGAATCAACATGTTGTTTTATGTGGCTAACAACTCATACCCAATAATAGAATCCTCATAGAATATTAACTCTACTATTTTTAACATGGTTCAATCTTAGAGATTAGATAAAAATTCAGGGACATAGTCAACCAGTCCAAACATCACTACTTCCCAACATACCTTTAGTCCCAAAAACCTTTGGAGCTCCCACAAGATAACTGGTACTCTTCTTAAAACAAAACACATTCCATACCTAATTCAAAATCCCCAAAAACATCATGCATGAACTACCACACAACCACTCCAAAAATCTTAGAGACGTTCATCCTCTCCTTTGTGTCGGTCCTTACAAAAACACATGCAACAACTCTAGACCTTTTTTTTACATTCTTAACACAATGGAAGTCTTCTTGTCAAGATTTTTCTCATTCAGTCCTCTTGATCAAGTTTTGTTTCTACCTATTTACAACACTGCAAAATCAAAATCAAACCACACTTTTTTTGTCTTCCTTAAAAGTCTAACAACTTAGCTCAGGCCTCATAAAACCTGACATTCTATTTTTAAATGCCAACTTTGCCAGAATTAATTTCGCCAAAATGCCATAATTAAGTAATATAGTTATTAAGAGCATCCCCATTGCAAGTCACTAAAACGGTCACTATCACTATTTTTTGGTAGTCGGTCTGAGCTTCTAAGGGCCGAAATAGTGATTTGGGTGCAGTCATTTTTGTGGTTTCCCACCGCAAAGTCACTAAACTGAAATCATCATATTCAAGGGGGTCGTCAAATGCGCATTCACTATAGTTTTATCAATCTCGTTGTGTGTGTGTGCGCGCGCGTTCGCCGATCGGCTTGTTGATCCTACTCTTCTTGATACTGCACATCTTGTTCACACCTTGTTCGCACCTTGCATGTCATCATGAGTCGATAGACACCGTTTCAGGACAAACACACTGTGGAATATAGTCTTCAACCGGTGCAACGATCGATAGGCGGCATGATTACGACTGTGCAATGCCTTTTCTGTGTCCACATCGAGCGTGAGAAGCATGAAGGTCCCGGTGTAAAATGCCAACGCACCAAGAACACACAGTTGTTCCAGTTCCTGTTTTGACCCGAGGCCTACAAAAATCATCACGAATTTCAACATCACGAAGACTGGACCAATTATCAATTGTTTTTGCATCAAGAGAAGGATGCATTCTTCAAGAAAAAGGAGGTCTCTGGCATTCATAGTTTCTTGGACAAGGACAAGGATAGCCTGCAATTTGTCATTTCGAGGCCTACGATCGTCGATGATGTGGTGGGAAATTAATTTTTCCATCTAGAGGAAGACGAAGAAGACGATGCATCCGAACCGATCATGAAGGCCAACGCCATGAAGCTGTTCAAACCGCAGGAGGACGGATCATACTTGGTGACGATCAAGAACTCTCTGCGATTTGACCTCGCAATTCGGCACGTTTCTGTTGGGTTATCATTTCGGCAAACATCTAAGATGATTGAGCAACATCGTTCGGCGACCAAGAATGCCAAACTCAACGACCTCAACGACCACATGGTCGGTCAGTTCGTTCGCATTCTCCTTGCCGTCTCCCTGTAGATCATCTTTGATGTTTTCACGGATCCAGTGATTTGGGCGTTTTCACTAGCTGCTGATGCAAACACTCGTTTGGGTGTTCCTCTCCTCGATCAGCGGATTCGCGAGTGCGTGAAAGGCATGGTCTACAACCTTCACCTCGTCCTCGTTCCATTCTTCGAATGACATACCGCTCAGAACTACATGAAGCTCATCAAAATTCTGCTCAACACCGTGTCTCCATCTTGGCGCGAAAAAGTCATTTCGATCAGCTTGGATGGAGAGAACACCATGACTAGTTGACACGCTGGTGTTGTCACATTGCTGGAGAATGAGTGCTCGAATCATGTGCTTTGCATTTGGTGCATCCCTCACTAGCTCGATATCGTTGTTAAGAATGCCACACATGGGGTGTTGGACGAGGCGTTCTACAAGGTTGCCCACACGTTCTCTATGCATCTTTGTGTTCAGCAAATCCTCATCACCGAAATGGGTTCCAAGTGCCTGAAGGACACGACGCAGTGGGTCGCATGTGGCAGTATTCTATGCTAACTTCTAGAACACCATCGTCAATTGATGATTCATGTGGCCGACAAGCGACTGGTTCAAGCGCCATCCATGCAATGGTGGGTTATCACGGGAGCGCTAGCACCTTTGTTTGAATGGATCGCCGTCACATTTGCCACGCTCCAGTCCCGAACTTGGTAATCTCTCAACATCGCCAAGAGGTGTCGAACCTGATGGCGGACATTGCAACCGGTTTGGACATTCGCTCTACTGTGGATGTTACATTGATCAACGAGATCGATCCCTCCACGATCATTCAGCGAGATGGTTGGATTGTCACCAAAAATGCCATCGTCATGCACATCCGCGATCAAGGCTCGTGGGCATGCAATCTGTACAACGAGCTTTCCGACATTGAAAAACAGAAAACATTGCAGGAGATTAGCATCTTCTCACTTTCCATTGTGGCAGACGGATTGCAGATCCAGGCGGAGCGTGATTCCAACAACAATGCCAGGGAATTGGAAGCGCCCCTTGTGATGCCAGTGGATCTTGTCAAGATGTGTCCTGGTGTGTTCATCAACGAAATAGTGGATCAATATCGCCGACATTTAGCCAAACATTGGAGTGCGGACCTGATTGATAAGACAGAGAGCGAACACCCTGAATTGCTCGATGTCTACGTGCGCAAGTCGGATGTGAAGGTTGCCCTCGACAAGCACGACGAGAAGACGTTCTTTAACAAGGCGTGGAACTGCTTGAAGGGGCACGACACTTCATGCAGCTGCGTCAATTATGCGGTGGATTGGCGACAGCGTTCCTGAATACGACATCCGTCGAAAATGACTTTTCCATCGTTAAATGGGAGAAAAATGACTCCCGTAGCAGCCTGATGAGTTTATCCTTTGCAAGCATTATGCACGCGAAGTAGTTCGAGCAAATCAAAATGATCAAGCGCCAATCTTTTGCTTGAATAACAGTGTGAGTTTGTCTCCATGTCCATTCCATTCAACATATTCTTTGCCTAGTTCTGTTTCGTTCGCAATGGCCACAAGAATGGTAGTAACGGTGTTCATTTTGATTTTATTTTCTAGTAAGGGGAAGCTTGTTACGGAAAATAAAACATATGCCAGATGTGCCAATATTAAAGCGACAAATGTGCCAGGATTAATTTAATTCTGGCAAAGTTGGCATTTGCTAGGTTTTATGAGGCCTAACTTAGCTTCTCTTTCATTACCCCCCAGAACCTTCGCAAATTGATCCCCCCAAGTCCTTCCTCAGCCTACTTCAAATATCTTCTTCATCACCTTATTTCCTTACTTCCCCAAATCCCCCTTGCCAATCACATTATAGAAATCTAATCATAGAGCTCTTGAAGAGTTCTCATTGGGCTGCTCATTATTTTTTCCATCTTAGAAACTATCTCACCTACTTCTTTCGTCATAACCTGCCAAGCCACCAAAAACACACAAAAAAACAAAAACATAGTAGATTATTTTCTTTTCTTTTCTTTTTTTAGTGTCATTGAAACACTATGCTGCCATCAGTTCAGCTACAATCTTAGTAGCCTTCATCCAAAAACAAATGACACTGTTTTTAGGTTACAATGAGTCCATTAACCAATCTCCAAAATTAATGAATGCCACTAGCAATTCAAAATTGGAGTTTCCAAAGGTCATTTTAAAATGGCATGGAAGTTTGGGGGACTTTTAAAAGCAACAAAACAACAAGGTCCTTTACAACATGAACTTTATGGAATTCCTATAATTATTTTTATCAACATTGTACATTGGGATGCATTAAATGGTGGCCTCTAGTGATCTTTTGGGGAAAAATGATTTTTTTCTTTGAAAATGAACATTTGACAATTCTATGTTTCTAGCATTGTAAAATACATTGCAAAAAATACTTTTAAGGAATTTTATTGTGCCATTTTGGTTCATTTTAGTTTACAATCGCCCTTGTGATTGTCATGTGGCTTTGATTTCCATCAATGGAAGATCTTCAAAAAGATTCACAAACATTTGAGTTCCTTGTAAATGAAGAGTTGCAATATATGATCGCTTAGCAATTGGTTTGCATTAGCTTTCAAGGCTAACCACAATATATTCAATGCATAACGATTGGAAGATATACATGTGCAATTTTCTTTCTTTCTTTGGTTTATCAATTGTGATTTTTTTTCTTAATTATTGCAATCTTAAAAAATTATGGCATGTTGAAGGCTTGATGGTATTTAAACACAATTTTTTTATTCTAGCATTTGTTTTAGTAACAAGTTGGGTAGGATGGAGAAAAAATGTTTTCAAGATTTAAGGTTTATCTCCTTTGAATTTTTTATTACCGATGCATTGATTACATTCCTTTTGTAGTTGCTTTTAGGTTGTTTGTATTGTTTTAATGTTGGATCTTTTTTCTTTCATAACACATATTTCTAGCCACATTTCTAATTAAATCTAGGTATGAAATTTTATTGCATCCCCTTCCACTATTGTGATTTGATTTAAAAAAAACTATTTTAAAGGTTGTAGTTTGAAATTTAGAGCTTGCATAGAAAATTTGTTACAATTGTTCTTGGTTGTAGTTTTCTTTTTAATGTGATAATAATTTTATTATAGTTTGGAAATTTTGAAAGGTAAAAGCACATTATGTGATGGATTTTTTTGGACGTCCTTATAATGGCCATTTCTTGGGTTTGACAAGTATCATTGCAGAGATCCCCAAATGAAACATGAAAAAAAATCAAGGGACTCAATCTATTGAAAATGTGAATTAATTTTTCAACTTTGAAAAAATTACTCCAAAACTATCAATATTCAATCAATGATGTACTTTACAATTCACATATGTTCATGGTCCTCACCCCCTCAATGGATTTATTACTTATAGTCATTGTATGGAAATTATTCAATATTTTGGGGTGTGCTACTTCAAAAATCTATGACAATTGACGTAAGAAAATCTAGCAAGAAAAGAATCTTATCTTTTTATATTCATTTAATGAATTTAGAATATCCATGTTTTGCAAAGTCAATTTACCTACACAAACAATCTTTTCCAAAACTTATTTTCATTAAAAATGTTTAGAAAGGTTTATAATAGGTTGGTGTAAGAAAAAACATACACAAAAAATGTTAATTTCAACATCAAATTTGAATGTTTTAATTTGAAAAGTAATTTCACTAGGCTTCATTAGGTTCAAAATACACTTATTATGGATTTTTGGAATGGATTTTCAATTACCATTTTTGGTCCATTGTCATGTGTTTTTATTTTGAAGTCAACATGTATTACAATAAACAAACATGTTTGTTTATGGTAAAGAAAAATCATTGACGAATTTTGAAATTACAACAAATCTGCAACCTAAATGGGCCTTAAACTATGTTTACATGTTTTGATTTTGCAATTGTTATTAAAAAATTCAACTCATCGGTTATATATACTTGCACTAATAACTTAAATGAACCTTGGACCAAACATTTGTTTTGTTTTTGCAATTGTTATTGAGGAACTTAATTCATTGGTTAACCATCATACTAATTTTTCATAACAACCCATTGGATATCGCTTTGATTGTTATAAAGAATTCATATAGCCTAGAACTTTGCAATAAATTTAGAAAGAAGAAATATCAATATAGAGTTTGATTTGATGCCCAAATTTTTCAAATTGTTGATCACCATTGAAAAACTATCAAATTGTTTGGTCACAATAGACACCCATGACTTTAAAACTTCTTTTGCTCCATTTAATGACAACCTTTTTTAATGGGGAAGGAGGGAAGACCGTGAATGTATGATATTATGAAATGAATTGGGTGGTTATTGAAAACATTTATATTGGTAGCAAGAAAATGGCTTGCACATCAAATTTAGTAAATCAAATAAAAAATCAATTATTGCCCATAAGTATCCAATTTTGAAGACACCCAAGAGGAGGATTGTTATGTAATAGCACCATTCACATCCAAAAGAAAAAAAATCAAAAAAATTATAGTATGAAAAAAACCTTTCATTATTACCAATTTTGGATTTTTGAAACATTGCCCAATTTAGTAAAAACTAGCCTAATAATCCTGTGGAGGATTCTATTGTGGCACGGAAAGTTTGTGGAATATTAAATTTAAGGAGTGAAAGAATGTTTGTTGAAAAGGGGGGACACATTGATCAAACATGTTAAATGCTCTAGTCTACCAGAAGAGGTGTAGTGGTGTATTATTATTTTTGGTTGGTTTTTCTGGAAACACTTGTGAAATGAATGCTCAAGGTGTTTGGCTCTTATCTTTGACTTTCTGTTGGATTGGAGATTTAAGGTTTGGTAAATAAAATGTCTAGAGATGGGTTGATGGTGAATGTGACGAATAACATAAGGGATTTGTAGAACTAGTCCATCATTGACATCTATGTTTCAAAAGTGGATGTTCAAGTTATGTTTTGGCTACCCCACTAACTAATCAAGAGATTGCAATGGTTCCCTATGTTCCAATTGAAATATGTGGTAATGAAAAGTTGTTGAAATTAACCTCATTGTTTATTTAAACATCTTCATCAAATAGTTGCCCAAATGTTGCCTTTTCATGAAGCCACTTGCTTGACCATACACCCATACACATCTCTTTCTCGATGCTTGGTTTGCTTCCATAATGAGAGTAACTATCATCATTATTCCACTGTAATATTGTTGACTTGCAACTTGTTGCATCGCTACAACTATGGTAATAAAATGTCGAATTGCCATGAAAAAATATGAACTACAAAAATGTTGTGTCTATGTTCCCTCATCGATGGTGGTCTAACTTTTAGGGTTTGGCTTTAAAAAGGAAGGAAGGTGAGGAGAAGAATGATAACAAGAGAGAAAATTTGAAAGCATCTGCATGGTTGCAGCCTTGGTTGCTACCTCTCTGATTCAATGACTTTACACATGAACCAATTGACCTTCAGGAAATCATTATTTCATCGAGATCTTGAGGCCAAACAATGAGTGAAAAGTGGTCAAATTTCCCATTCTTGACCCCAAGATTGCCTTGATTCCTAGTCTAAAGGCCTGACACATCAGATTACCGTTTTAGGTTTCTTGGTGTCTAGTCCTTTGCAAGCATTCATGTGGTCATTAAAAGCTCGTTGAGTGGACATGGAAACTGTAGCAAGCTCTTGTTAGGAATACGATTAGGATTTGATAGTCATGGAATATTGGTTGTAGGATTTTTTGGGCTGTTCAAACCCAGTTTTGCTAAGATGTTTCCTCTCATCTGTACCAAAATGAAGCTTTAATGAATTGGATCAGAGGTTTGCTCCTAAATATAATTTTTGCTTTGGCATTCTCTATTGGTGAAGACAATGATTGCATTAGAGAAGAAAAACCAGCAGCTGTATACTGAAAGCTACCAGGTCAGGAGATTGAAGTCTGTGGGTGGGTTTGCTTGACATTCTCCGAGTTACAATTTGCAACATGTTTCAAGCCCAACCAAGGGACAACATTGAATTTTTTTGGTTTGAATCTCTTGAATCTCTGGCATTGCATTTGATTTTCCGCTGGAAGTTTGCAGGCTCATCACCCCATTGCTTATCACTCTTTGCTGTAAAAGATTATTGCATGAACCCTAAATCAGAAAAAAATTGTTTTGCAACTAAGTCTCAATTGGATCTTTTGTTCACATCTCAACTCACCAACCCAATCTCAGAGGTCCTGAAAATAGTGTGCATCAGGTCCTTTTCCATACATCAGCACAACTTGGACCTGTTAAGAAATGTTGCAGAGCTCCAGATGAAACTCACCATCTGTCACTCGCCTTTCAAGGATTGTAAGACTTTTCTTAGGCAGCAATGAGCAAAACATTTCCTACTGAGTAGGCTACTCATCTGTTTCTCGTGAGATTCCAGCTCCCTTGCAAGCAACTTTGCTTCAAACTTTTTCTGGCAAAATGGATAGAATTCTGTTTAAAGTTTAGCACTTTTACCTGCACGTGAGCTCAAGCAGAAGAAAAGCACATTATATCACATCCCTCAAATAATTTCTTATGGCAGTTTTCAGTACCTCAGCTTCATACTCCCACAATTTCAATTTTTGCAGGATAATTTAATGATGAAACTAACCCTAGGTAAGGTATAGAACATGACCCCCATCACCCATACTGTACACCCCCTATTTGGGCCTCTACTAGTGTTTACCAGGTCGACAAACAACCCCCCCAAATAAACATGAACACGGGAATGGTATAAACTATTTAAATGTCACCACATGGACCAATCATTACAGACAAAATGAGTCATTTCCCTTTACAGACCTTTTTGGAAGGCACTTTAGCTCGAGCATTCTTTACATAGTTTCACACAATTAGATTTCTATACTTTATCCAAATTTTAGTGTGCAAACCAGTTTCGTGGTGTGGGTGGAGACGCTACTCAGAGCATTCTCTGGGAGTGCTCAGAATGCGACCCTGAAAACATATTTCTCACATCCAAGTTTGAGTTACTTTTATCCAAACCCACCCATAAAACTGAAACTGGAACTGCATATAAATGGGAGACTACTAATAGCAACCCACCTGGACCAATCATCTATCTAGCCAATCACAAACAGGGAGTAATCGATAAAAATGATTTGAGAGTGTTTAGAGAGAGAGAGAGCAAATATTATTTCACATTCCGGTGTAGGCTATATGAGTATTCTTGAAATCTGAATCTTGTTTAGTATGCACAACTAAATTGCAATCATGTGGTGTTATCTAGTACTTGTTAGATGAGGATGAAAAATGGATGTTGAATGCAATAGGTACTCAAGCTCTTAGGAATGGGTATTAGGCCAAGTCAAAAATGGTGATTCACAATTTTATAAGTAAAAATTTCACTCGGTTGGCTCAACATTCATCCAAGAGGGTCCAGTTTTTTTCTTCCTTTATGGAGCTTTGAAATGGTTTTTTGGGATTTTTCTGTTCCTTGTTGTTTTCCCATCATGGTCTCAAATGGTTTTGAAAGATGCTCTCACTGTGTTCCTCAAGTTCTCATGTGTTCCTCAATCTATGCCCAATAAGACCACACTCTATGTAATATCCTTTGCCCAAAATTTTACCCTACAATGTAAATACGAAGAAGACCAAAGAGAAAGACCACATAATCTTCCATTTACATAAATCTTCCATTTTGGAAATAACTGACCAGTTCAGAGAAATGCTCTGTGGTTCTTTGAATTTTAAAGGACTGTTGGTTCCAATTATTTCAAAACCTTGAACAATAAGCAAAGAACCAACAATTCTTTCACTAGTTTTTTGACTTCTTCATGTTTTTGAGAACCATGGTTATATACCAAATTGATTCTTTGAATATTTTGAAAATTGACAAGTAAGTGGATATATATATACTTGAGTTGATAACCAACGAGAAGCTATACCTCATTTTAAGAACCATCCAACACTGGTTCTGAGCCCGGGTTGCCTTGCTCATTGAAATTGCATAAAAAATGAGATGCAAAACACACCCTCCTCTGTGTCACCCAATAAGTAGAAACTTTGATAAAGGTATGATGACATATAAGGCCATTAAGTAGTTGATCTTAGTATCCTTACTTCACCAATGTATGTATTGAGTTATATAGGGAGCTGTGCAACAACCTGCACAAGCCTTCCTCGGGTTATGCATTTGCAGTCAAGCACATGGTTGCAACCTGGGAAAAGCTAATGTGCGGATCCGTGCACTTATGCGACAGATTGCAACCATGTGGCCATCAACCCCTAGTTCATATGAGCATATGAAGTCTTGGTGATCACTACAATAGAGTGAGCATCAACCCCCATGCTTGCTTTCGGAGTCTCTTACTAGTTAGCAACTGAAACACAATGGCCACCACCTTCGTAACTTACAAGTAAAACTTGATCATCATCTGGGTTCAGATCATCTGGCATCTAGGAATTTAAGTGACCCTGAATGATCGGTACTTGACCATGTGCAATACCATAGTACCTTTTCAGGTTTGGCATTTATTTTGAGAAATTGATTTCACGGCAAATTTTTTTAAAAAAAAATTTCAGCAAAATTTTATTTAAATTAAAAAAATTCAACAATGGCCTGCAATTGCTTAAAGTACACATGCAATAGTATACATACTAAAACCCTAAAACTAGCCTGTAACAATTTTTTGAATAATATGAAAATTTGAAATCAGTAAAAAAATAATTAAAAAAATTTTCAACAGGAAAAGACTATCATTTTCTAATATTTTGGCATTTAAAAAAGAAAATTCGGACGGTATAAAGGTACTACAATGATGGAACAATCCCACAATTTGCTATTGAAATGGCAATACTATTACTAATATAATATGTGATCTCAGGCTATCAGATCCAAAAGGAAAAAAAGAGAAGATCCGACACCCATGCGGGATTTTCGCATGGGGGACTATGGTGTGAATTTTCATCTTATGGAGGCAACCTCTACAGACAAGGTCATTTTAAGACAACACAAAAGGCACAAAAGGGTGGGCTCAATATAATACTATTGTGATATAGTAAGAGACGGGGAAGTACATTATGGAAGCACACAAGCATCATAGTACAAGAGGCAAGTGGCATGTTGGCATTACAAACAGCTGAATGTTCTTAACCAGTAAACACCCAATAAGCCAAAACTGGATTTATCTAGGAATTTTAGATGGATGTGGGAGCTGGGAATTATAAACATTTCTCAAGTTTTTTTTCTAGAGGATGCTGCTGGAGGCTTTCCCAGAGCTTTTCAGATGGTGTGCTGATGGGAATCTGTTCACAAATGATGACTATAAAGCTCTCTAATAACTTCCTCCCAGGTGATCAATAAAACCTTGGTTATAGATTCAGTGGAACTCTTGAAGTCCCATGCTTGGAGCATCATTACATAATTGTTGGCATAAGTAAAAGCTGATATGATGCCCACTAAACTTCTCCTCCCTGACATTTTGTGAAGGGAATTTTACTTACCTGTTGTGATGATTCCAATTTCTTCTCTGCCTTGAGAATTGCAGGAATGTTACGCTAACAGTTGCTAGATAGAACCAACTTGGTGCTACACGGACTCCTGACCAATTCCTCAAAGGTAGGTACTTGAATACTGAATTTCCACATCTCTGAAAGAACAATCACCTTCAATCCAAAATGGCGCAGCAGCTAAGTTATACACCAAGCAAGTTTGTTTTAGAAAAGTAAACATCAGGAAGGGGCAAGCCAGTAATAAAATCAACCTATACCCCATTCTAACCTCAAAATCAGCAAACACAAAACCATGGTGAATAAATAAGTACCCTCAACTTAGAAGGGGGTATTAGTCCATGAGAAAGAATGCTTCTATTTTGGGGGAGGGAAGCATATTTAGGCTTCTATGTTGGGGCAGTGCTCCATGTTCCAAAAATATTGGCGATGGGCCAATTACATAGCCCCTTCTGATGATGGAAAGGAAAATAAAAATAAAACTGTGTGCACACACCCCTCACTAATTAATAGAAGCATGAACAAATAAGTATCCCCAACATGTAGAATAGGGTTTGATATAACAAGGATTGAAATTTGGGAGCATGAAGATGACCTTAAAATCTAGCAGATGACTTGCTTGTTAAGTCTGCTGCTCATGGTGGGTTTTACTTACATGCTAATAACATGCCTCAACTCGAACAAGTGTGTGAGGCATTTCCTTTACATACTAATAATACGACTGATCACAACACGACAAAATAATAGTAATATTAATAACAATTGTAAGGGGGAAAATTTCCAAGTCCAAGCCCCATCACAATTTTTGCTGGCATTGATTTCAGTTGAAAAAAGCCCTAAAGTTAGCAGCAGCATCTTTCTTCTCACTCAGTTGGGTCCACTTCCTCTTTTTTGGGGGTTTCACTAAACACCAAAAGAAGGTGCATCATGGGAAAGTGATGATCGGATCCCAGATTGAGAATGTACTTGAACATCAAGGTTCGAGACTAAAAGAAAATGAGAGTGTTGAGAGATTGGGTGCAGGGACCCACTAAAGTGTCTGCCTATCCTGCAACAAACTCAACTTTCTTCAATATAATGGTTGGCTATATTATATCCAGCTTTGTTGAATTTGCACTCTTTGGTTTGTAGTGAGAGTTTAGTAATGTTTTGCTTGCTTGCTTGATTGATTTGCTTTGGCTTCCCCCAGTGACAGCTATGCCAGTTTTAAGCCCTATTCACTAGAGACCACAACTCCCTCACACTTTGGTTTTTGGGTGGGGCCTGAAAACACTGGAATCACTCATACCAGGCGAGCTGCCAAGCAAGCACCATTCTTTGTCAGTCTTTTGATCAGTTCAAGACCAGAAACAACAGACTGAAATTCCTGCTGCTACTTCACTGACTCTCTCTTCTGTGTTCAACCAACCTCAGCATAAATCTTTTCGGCTTGAGATTCATGAGCAGGAGGAACTCTGTATGAAATCTGCACCTAGAAGAAGAAGAAGAAGAAGAAGAGTGCTTGTACAGGTTTTCTCTTCTTGAGTATACATACCCGTGTTGGCCGGGTACGAATATCCATTTTAATATATCAGCTGCATAAGGGTATATACAAAATCTTCAAAAACAAATATCAACCAGATATTCAAAAATTCAAACTGGGTTAGGGTAGGTATTTCATCATCTACCCTAATCATGTTGAAGATATCCATTAAAGGAAGAGGACTCAAGGTGAAGACCATAAAAGGGTGAGCTCGTGGTGATGTGGTCTAAAAACACATCTAGTTTGTTACCAAACAAACATTAGGGTTTTGGGTTTTGAAGCTTTCAACTAAGGGTGCTTGTGGATGGTATAACCCTTAGACCTTTTCGTTTTCTCACTCATGAAGAAAAGATGATAATGGTGGTCTTATGGTGTGTAAGGAATTTTAATTATGGTGTACACATAATTGTGTTTTTCTTTTTTTAGTTTGTTGTTGGGAATTTGATAATGTTGCTCGTGTTGGAGGAATCGATGAAGGAGAGCAAGACAATTGATGTAGATAACTAAAGAAGGGGTTGAGAATTCAACGGTTCATGATTTTTGGGTTCAAAAGATAAGTTTTTAGTTTGGTGTAGAGAGAAAATTTGTGTGGCTTGTTCTTTGTCAAGAGGGATGTATCTTATTTCAATATGCAAAAATCTAGGTCTTTTAGATGAAGAAATGAGTAGGAAATCGATTTTGCATTTTGGTTTTCTTAACAACAAAAAGAAGGATGGAGACGAGGAATGAGCTAGGTTCAAGGTATGTCATGCCTTACATGTGTCAAGAAAACATATAAAGATGTGGGAATTTGGTGATTGTTGTATAACATATACATTGTGAGGATTTGTGTATGGAGTGGATGTTTATAAGCTTGGGAATCATAGTGAATTGGTGAAATGTATATTGGGATGCAATATTGTTGAGAGAATTGCGTGGTGGGTAGGGTTTATCTGAGAAAAGAGATTTGAACATCTAATGTTCCAACGAGACATTGATGAAGATGTGTTGAGACAAAAGTCTATTTTATATTTGGGAGTACAATAAGATTTTGGGTTTATGTTTAGAAAGAGATGGAAGTATAAAGAGTGTGTGTATGCAAAGTCATTTGTGATGTTAAGCAAACCAAAATGTGGGATGATACCTAGATAGGAAGACCAAGAAAGGTGGACATTGAACATCTAATCCAATTCATGCTTTCAGATTATTGGGTGCATATGCAGGTGTAAACAGGATGAGCAACACATTATAAGTTGTTTACACATTGACATGAAGCTTCATTGGCCCCTTCTTTTCAGTTACAATGAGATCAACACTCAACAACAACAACAACAAAAAAAAAATTATAATAAAAATAGCTTGAAACTTTTTTTCCTTTTTTCCTCTTAGGTTAGTGATTAAAAAAAGTTTCAACTTGAGTTTGAACTTTGTTTTCATTTTTGTTAATAGTGTTATGAATGTTGTGCAATAAATGCCCCTTCATGAAAAAACATGTTGTTCTTCATCTTCCTTTGCGAGAAAATTGTTCCTCCTTGTCTCAAATCATTTTTTTGGGTGAATAACCAACATCTAAAAATTTACAAAAAATTCGAAATGAAAGAAAGACCCAAAGACAAGGTTATTTAAAAATAGCTTTATTATGTAAATATAAGTGGGTAAAATTTGATAAATCAAATGTGGAAAATTTCAAAGTGAAGAAAGATAATTACTTGTGCAATTGGCATTGCAAACTTAAACACACGAAAATTCAAGATCATATTATAAATATAATCAAATCACTCATAAGTGATAAAAATATATTCAAAATATTTTTATGATAAGAAATAGTAGTAAAGTCTAAAGGTGTTTCAAGAACATAAGTTAAGAGTTTTCTCTATGGTAATTAATGTAATGTATAAAAGTAAAAATTTCAAAAGAAAAAATATTCAATATTTTGTTTTTGTGATTTGAACAAATCCATCTTAACCACATGCATAGCAAAATATGGAACTATGCAAAGGCTACATAATGATTTTAGCGTGTACCCTCTATTTACCCTTCAACACAATTATCATCCCCAACTAAGGGTAATATACATTTCAACTTATATACTTGGATAGGAAAGTTTTAAAAGGGTACCCAAATAGGTAGTAGGGTGTTCTTTGCAAGGGGTATTAGCAGCCCAGGCCCAAAAAAAGGAATTTTTTTTTCATTTTTCCCTGGTTCCCAATGTGTTCTCACTATGTTCCATTCAAGTTCCCATGTGTTCCCCCAACATGTTCTCCATATAGCATGTCATTTTTATCCCATATGCTTTGGCAAATGTTGTCCTCCTTTCACCTATATAGATGAGCCAAAGAGGTGGAGAAACTCTATACTTCAAAATAGAACCTGGCATGAAAAAAATGTAAAAGTACTCAAGGACCAAACGGTATGTTCAATATGTTCAAAAAAGTCCATACCAGATCAAGTGTGGTTCGTACTACACACCATAGTCAACTGCTTCCGACACAATTTGAAACTAGAATTGGTGGCTTTATTTTTCCAAGAGATATATTATAAAAAAAAAACACACACACACACACACACACACATATATACACACACCATTTGAATCGACCATGAACAACAAAACAATACTATCATCAAAGAAATCCACAACCCCTCCAGAAAAAAAAGTTTTCTCTCTCTTATAATGGGAGTATTTAATTATTATTTTCAAAAAATAAGGTAGAGAGAAGATTTGTCAGTTTTCATAGGCTCAAAAATCAAGCTTCTTACTGTAAATCTGCAAACCACAGGCTTTTTTCAGCTCCAATGATATGAATCTGGCAACTTTTGTATATATTTTCCAAAAAAACCCTTTATAAAAATAAATATATAAAAATATAAATAAATAAATAAATAAATTATATATATATATATATATATATATATAGGGAGGATTTTTGCATTGGAATGGATTTTTTTTTCAACCACAATGCAAAAATTACACCCCCCCCCCCACCCCCCCTAAAATTTATTTTTAAATGTAAAAATAAAAAATTTAAAAAACACTAACATGTAGCACTCTAGCTTGGAAAGTGGCATTTTTTGGTTGCTGAACATTTGAGAAGAGTAGCCACCTGGGAAAGAAAGGGGACAACATTCCATCATATATTTATCTAGTTAGTTAAATAGATAATAGGAATGTTGTGATTAATGATAATAATCATGATCTCATGAAAAAGGGGAAAGGAGAAACACATACTTAATAGAAGTTTCTATTCATAGATGGAATGCCTTCCCTTGGGTCAAGCTATCTAGATAAAAAGATCACAACTTGGAGCAAAGCATATGGGATAGAATTGAGTTGCTATTGGGAACTTGGGGAGGAACCCTTTGTGAGCTTGATGGGAACATATTGGGAACCAAAGAAAACAAAAAATTCCCACCTTGCCCCCCCTCCCCCCCACCCCTCTCACCCACCAAAGAGAAAACCTTGGACCTCGTGGGTGCATGTTGCATTACCTCATTGGCTTACTCCAATTTCTATTCCTAAATTCAAGAGAACAAGATATTGAAAGCACGTATAGAAAAGAGGCTTTTTGCATAATGTTTCATGTGGTGTTCCATTGGACAGTTCCACGTGGAAACGGCCTTAAAACATGCAAATGTGTCTTTTTCCACTCGTGTCTTTTTTGAGTTGTTTTTTCTCCAACAGCATAGTCATGAATGATGGAAATGACGACTAAATTTTCAATACTTTTTTTGTGTCAATTAATTGTAACTCCTTTTTTTCTTTTTCTTTTTTCCAATTGAGTTTCACATATTCAATTCAATTGTGAATTTAAATATGAATTCACTTGAATTTGAATTTTCATTATTTAATATTTTAAATTCAATTCAAGTTGCATACAATTGTCATTCAATATTTTCATTCAAATGGAACTTAACTTTGACAAAATCAACTTTTCTTTTTGATCATTGCATCATCACCCCTATTGTGGTTTGTCACATGTTTTGACCTACCTAGGGTAATTGTAGGGACATTGAGAAGGCTTGTTTATTGTGGCTTTGTTCTTTATAGTTTCTTGAATACCCTTTTCTTTATAAAGCTTGTGGAAATTCAAGGTGTACAATGAAGGATTTACTTGTTTCAAATTTGATGTTCATTATTATTATTATTATTATTCTTATTATGGGTATTGGTTCAGCCTTCAAGTGTAGTTTTTAACAGGAAAAAAAAGAAATGGTTTTTTATCGGGCAATTTTTAAATTTGAAAACCCATGTGGCAAATATTTTGGCCAATTTGAAAATTCTTACAAATAGGATCAATGGTGAAGTTTTTCTGAAGCAAAGGTGTAACTAAAAATAAAGAGCACAATTGACCTGAAAATCCATCCTCATGTAATTGACTTCCACACACTTTTTCCTTCATCCATTCTTGTCATTCATGGTCAAAAATTTACAATTTAACAATCCAATACCAATCATCCATCCATTATTATCCTCATTACTATTTATAATTTAGCCTTCCCCAAGTAACCTAGTAAGTAAATAAATAAATAAATAAATATTAAGTAGGCTACTTCCTTTTTGTATTTCCAAAGGGGCTTCTATCCTGGAACAACACGGTTATGCCATTGGAGGTGCAATTTACAATCTGTAATGCACTCCAGTCTCCAACCCTAAATCCAAAACCCTAAATTGGAATGCATTAGGGTTGGAAACGCTTTTGGGTCTTCACTCTTCATTACTCATTACCTAGGCATTGGGTTTACAACAAAGTATGAAGGGGTTCTTTTTTCTTTTTTCCTTTTTGTTGGTAGGCAAGGATATTGCGTTTGGACTCATTATAGAGTATAGTAGCTTAAGGGATTTTGGCCCCTAGTAGGAAATAATAATAGGTCTATTTTTATTTGAGGATTTTTTAAAGGTGATATTTTGGCTTGTGTTGAAACTTGAGATTAGTTACAAAGTCATAATATCTTGAAGGATCTTGGTTTCTTTTAGAGGATATGTTGAAGATTATATTTTTGCATGGTGAAAAATATTTGAGTTTTCATAATTCTTTATTTGCCTCAAGATAACTTTTTAATGTAAATGGCAAGGCCACAATGTGACACACCCCTTGTTTGGTTTAGGAGAGAGAGTATCATGGAAAAAAGCCTCATATACTTTGATTTGAATTGCAACGAGCATTCTATGACTATACACAATGAGTCTAACCCATTTTAGGCTCCGTGGAATATCGATATTTGTATTTTTACAAATCCCTCGCCATGTGCATCTTGTAAAGTTGTGTGTCACTTAATTTTTGTATTGCCATGACTTCCGTTATGTATGTGATAATGCCCACCATCTGAAACCAACTCCCTCCACCATCAAGACCCAAGAAAAAGCTTAACCTTTGTTCATGACAAGCTACCATACAAGTTGACAAATTGTATTTTTTTTTCATTTCTCAACCCATTATATAATATCTACACTCATGGTGCATTTTCCGTACCTAATGGTCCCTTCATGGTTTTGGGGGAGAAGGTGGAAGAAAAACAACCACCTTGCCCTTGCCCCCCCTTACCTTTACACCATTACCCACCCACCCACTTTCCCACCAGGCCCCCAAAAAACAAGGGGGTAGGGGGGAAAAAAGAAAAAGAAAAGAAGAGTGTGCAACAAACCAACCTAGGAAAATGCGGCATTTGCATCTTAATTTTCCCAAAAAAGAAAGAAAGAAATTTGGGCATGTTAATAAATTTCCAGCCCTCTTTTTAGAGCCAACTCCAGAGAATTTAGTATGCAACTTTTTTTCCGTTCGATTTTATTCCTCCCCCCTTCCCCCTTCTCTCAAAACAGGGCCCTCCCCTCCCCTCCCCTCCCCTTAATAGGTAGTTTGGGGCCATATTTCACCGCTAGTATCGCTGAGACCGTTACAACGCAGAAAAGTTGCCTTATTTAGCCCAGAGAAAGTTACGACTCGCCATAATGTGCACCTCCACGCCATAACGTCCACCTCCACCACTAGGAGGTAGATAAAACGGCCTACCCTTTTCCCACCGGCGGAGAACTTGCACACTGGCTAACTTAACTTCGTTCCCCCGATACTCCGCCTTCTGCCACTCCGTGGAGCCCACGCCTGCTCACGAACGAGCCCGCACCGCACGATCCAATACGGCGCTTCCGATGACCGTCCGATACACCTCCTTAACAGATAGAACACCAACTCCAGTTCTAGGGTTCATCAATGGACATAACACGTGGCATGATTTCATTCGCTCTCCTTTTACAGTAATTAATGAAGGCACGCCGCCGTCAGTCGAAGTCAGCTACTCACTTTAGCTACTAGGTACCTATCCTATTTTAGTAGGCACCTATACTGTAGCTGGACCCCCCTATAGCTACTATTTTCTAGAGCGATCTCCACCGTCCGTTTGGGGCCCTCTGCACTGCGCACTTGGGCTTGACATCTCTCAGCTCTGTTTGTTTCTGCTCTCTCGTTTTCTGATTTGTGTTTTCCTTCTTCTCCAATCTTCTTCTTCTTCTTCTCCTTCTTCAATTCTGGTTTCGATTTGTTTTGTTTTGTGTTGGGTTTTGTGGCTGATGTTGGGACTGGCATCGCATTCTTCTTTTTCGAGTTGGAAATTTTCTAAGCAATTTTTTTTTTATTGGGGAATTTTTTTTGGGCGGGTCTGATTGATTGTATCGTAATTCATGATCTCTTGTGGAAGAAATTGATGTGGGGGGACAGGATGTGAGAGAGAGAGAGAGAGAGAGACGAGAGACTAGAGCTGAGAAGTTTGGAGTTTGGCTTGTGTAGAGGATTTGAGTCTTGGGGTAGGGCAAATGGATGGAGAAATGAAGGGGGGATTGTGTATTTGTTTTGGTAAATGTAGTCATGGAGTGAGTGATACAAGGATGTGAGAATTTGAACTAGTGAAGTGCAAATTGTTTGCAAAATTTTGAGGTTTGTTTTGTGGGAGTGGAGTGTGGGAGTTTGTGTGTGTGTTTTTTTTCTTGCTTGTTTTTTGTTGGGGTAATTTTGTGATTGGGAAGGTGGGAGGGTGGAATTGGAGTGGAAAAAGGGGCAATGCTGGAGACAGACGAAGGCCAGGCGGCCTATAATAACAACTACGCACCAGGAGGCGGTTGCGACGTCGACAGCGGTGAGGAGGGGCTAGCGGTACTTCCAAGGCATACCAAGGTGTTGGTCACCGGCAACAATCGCACGAAATCCGTATTGGTGGGACTTCAGGGAGTGGTGAAGAAGGCGGTGGGGCTCGGCGGCTGGCACTGGCTGGTACCTATTCAGTCAATCCTTTCAAAAATGGCTCGTGTTTCGATCTCAAGGCAAAATCTAGAGCCTCTGCAAATCAAGTTTGCAAATAATTTGGTCTCTCTCTTTTTTTTCTTCTGCTTCAGGCTGGATTCTCGGCATGGGGAAGGTCATGGGAAATGTGGGAGGAAACTTGAACTTAAGGCTAGAATTGAAGAATCTAGCTTTCAAGTTCATGTCATGAGGAGGATTGGATGTTAAAGGCCTGCAAATACTAAGCTCTCATGGTGTGCAATCCCTGATGTACTATAGGTAGAAAACCTGGAACAATTAGGCCGGCCTTCAGAAACAGCAGCACTGCAGGGCTTTGACCATTTGCTGTGGCTGCCTTCAATGTACATGAAAGTCCGCACCTTGTGGTTTTTCTGATTCCCCTGCCGGCCTATGGTCAGTGAGGAACCAATGATTAAATTGTATTTATTCTGATGTGTAATACTGCTGGGCCAGGTTCTCACGAATGGTGATCAAGTCAAGCTTCAGCGGAATGCATTGAGCGTGGTTGAAATAGCCACTGGTCAAGAAGATGATGATGACATTGAGGACAATCTGTTTTTCAATGGAAATAGCCTAGGTTTGTTTACCTCATGCCAGCTAATTCCATCTCTTATTTTTGTGCTCATAAATCTGAATGTGTGTAAGGGACCTTCTGACTTCAGCAGTCTCAGACGAGGTCTCTAGTTTCTGCATGGTCTCACTGATGGCAAATGTAAACCAGTGCAGATCTGCTCTTGTAAGTTCCATTAGTTTCTTAAGGTGGATCATCAGGTCTCAGTCAATTAGAGAAGTATGTGATGGACAATATGTGTGAGAAGCAGTCTGTGATGGTATATTGTCTTTGTAGCATTTCTTTTGAAGGTGATTGTGATGTGAGCAATTGTACTGACAATTTCTAAGATTGATCTCTCATGATGCCACAGTCGGGAAAGGGCCATCTGATTGTTAAGGAATCTGGTTTCCTCAATTACAAGGGAATTACTGTAGGGAATGCCAGCCAGTTCCCAATTTTATCTGAGTTTGATGAGGAAGGATTAGATTGCATAGAAAATTGGTGGTCAACAATCCTGACACTATCGTGGATGTGCCTCAGAAGATGATTACCCAAGAACATTCAAGCCTCCTGGGCAACCTCGAAAGTCAACAATGACATCTGCCATAAACATGTCAAGTGCAAGAGATGATAACCGCACAGAAGCTGATATTTCTGAATTCGAGGATTCCTATGAGAAGAATGGAGACATCAATGAAGGATCAAATCGATCCTCCACTGCCCTACCGGTATGATAACACCTGAGACACCGATCCCATATCGCCGGCTCATCACCAAAGTCCCAGCCAAGCTTCCTTATGTATGACAAGTGTCTGAAGAATTGTATCCCCTTCCTAGTAAGGGCCAATGTGGATGCTGGACATTTTTAGTCCTCAAATGTTGATGCTCTACCGAACTGAGGCTTGAGTTCCAGTAGCTGAGTTCAGTTATTGGCAGGTTATTGGCTCAGGAGGAAGATAGGCACTTGTTTGGAAGATTTTGTCTTAGAAGTGCTTCATGTCATTCAACATAGTTCCTCCCACATTTGTAAAACTCTGGTTTATTTTTCCTGTTCTGGATGCAGACAGTGGATCTCAGCAAATTGGAGACTGCAGCACTAAGGAGATATCGAAGGCACTTCAAGCTGGTACCAAAATCTGACCCTGGATTGAAAGGGATGCATAGGTGGAGGGATTGAGTGTGAACCAAAGGTTGTTGGTTTCTAGATTTCATGATTGCATATTGTTCTGTAGTGCCATCATGTATGCTAGTCCTGCAGAGTCAGATGAAAGCACAGCAGCAAAATCAGTAGATTGACATGAAGCTGCTCTGAGGATGTTCTGTATCATCAATGGTAGTTCATACTTACCAGACTTAGGTCTCTGGAATTCTGACTGGAACTATGTCTTCGAACATTCAAAGCTTGGCCAGACTGATATAAACAAATTTTGACCACACTTTAATGTGTGATTGAGTGGTCAGATTCTGCTGCTTTGGTTATGGTGCCTGGCCTAGCTTAGAAGTTCTGTAATTTGATCACCATATTGGTTTCATGCTGCGAAGTGACGGTGTATGGTTCTGTTTCAGCTCTTGTGTCTTTATATGTGGAACTAACACATGGTGTGATGTTTGTAATGATTCCTTCCAAAGGTTGAGGTTGGTCCAAATTCTTCGAAGGAACAACTCCTGCATGCAGTTGGCAAACACTTCATGTCTCAGGTTAGAACCAAGAAACTGATTTCATTGAATTGCTGTCCGGTCAAAAATGGTGACTGCTGGTTTCAGAGTATGTGCAGTTGCATCAAAATTACTAGGGGATATGCAAATCTTATAGAACCACCAGTGGAGCAATTGATGGACTAGTTGTGAAAAAGTTGAATCGTTGCTCTTGGGCAGCTCCTTTAGAACTTTGGCAGGGTGGACTCTTTTGTAGCACTCAGTAAAAAAGTTGACACTCATGTGTGGTGTTCAATTGTGTCTTAATTTTAATGTGTTTACCAAGTGTCACAACTCCACGGTACACTAGATGCTTTCAGTACATTTGCCACCTCTTTGCATATTTTGAACTGATCCATACAGACACGAGCAACTTGTATCATATTGACTGGTTGATGCTGCTGTACAAATTTCTTGACAATGAGTTCCTACATATTCCATTGTTGCTGTAGCTGATGGCAGTTGTGTGTTGAATGTTGTGATGATTTGGGTGTTGGGTGCAGCAGGAATTGGATGAGTTGCAGGTGATCACAGGCTTTATGCAGGCTGCTAAGCGCCTCAGATCATAGTTATTATCTTTAAGAACGTGTCGCTGACATATGAGTTCATCAAAGATTGGCCCACACCTTTGAGACCTGCATTGCAAGCACATCAAGAAAGGGAATGTGAGGAGCAAGGACAACATGTCAACATTTTCTTCTGCACAGTGACCCTGCATCCTATCCTGTCGTTGTACCACACAAAGAGCTAAAGCTCTATTGTAAGGATAAACCAGATGAGCTATCTACCACACTAGATAGCTGGAATGTGTCCTCAAAAGGACTTGTTACATGCAGGATTGACCTTTATTTGGTAAGCTTGTCAGATTGCCTCTGCTGGTTTCCACCACCTGTACAAAGCTTGGGGCAAGCTGTGGCATGGTAAGATCTCACTCTATTTTTTCAGTTGCCCCCTGGATGATAATGTACATAGTTGTGTGATTCTCTTTTGACTCTACACATATGTGCCACCTGTCAAATAGGAAACCGATTAATTTCTCAAAGAGCTGTAAGAAACTTTACAGACTTTTTTGGTGTCTTGTATTGGATCCTTTTGTGGCTTGTTTGAATGATTGTGTGGAGTGTATTGTTATGGATTTTAATTTTTTTTGTCTTGCTTAGACTAAGACTGAAGAAGGAAGTTGAGCTCTTTATTGTGCACCTACTAGTTAGCCTCCACTTCCATAGATGTTATTTGCCAGGCCAATAGTGACAGGAGGGGAGCTCTTGCATTGTTTCTTTTTCTCTTTCTTGGGTTATTGGGTTCTCTTCTCTTTTAGATTTTGTACCTTCAACCCATGCCTATCAGCAGTAGGCATATTGCAGCTATGCTCAACTACACAACATTATAATGGCAAAGATCTTCAGTGTTAACTTTTCCTGTATTCACTGGATTCCCTGTCCCTACTATGTTAGAAGTAACCAGCAGTGCATTGTCTCTTTTTAGTCTGCTCTCACTCATTGACACATCTGAAGTGTATTCCACCACTAGAGGTGGGCGTGGGCTTTCTAGTAAATATGCTTAAGCTGTGAACAAGTGTGTATTTGCAGCTTTTCTTACAGTTGTATCTCTGCATTTCTTGAACTTCGTTTTGCCAGTCCCAGGTTGCATTGCTCAAATTTGCTGTGTGAAGTGGCTTGCAATTTAATTTACTTGACAGAGAACTGAGATGACACCCATTGCATAATACCTGTTTTAGTTTATGACATAGCGCTGAAGGTTATGTGTGGATTGATTCCTGGTGCACTGATGTGTAAATAATACACAAAGAACAAAGACCTGCTGAAAATCTACTTGTGTATTTCAATGGCAGAGTGCTGCTATATTGATGTCCATTTTACAGTGGTCATTTCAACCCCTTTAAAATCGTTTTTCTACTATGGATTTGGACAGTGACTATTACTCATCCAGATGTAAAACAATAAATGGTCTTTGAGTGTTTAAAGGGACTTCTATGTTTGTGGGTGGGCACAGTAATCATTAAACAATATTCTACTTTAAATCGAAGGAGTCGTTTATGGTTTTGGGGTGGAGATGCTCTTACATTTGGCAATGCCCTCAGACCACAGGCCTTAGAGCGTGCCCAGCTTAGCCCTCTTAGAACGTAGCAAATCCAGTGTGCACTGTTCAATTTCTCCGACAGCACATGAACCTGAGAAGATGGACTGTACAAAGTGAGACTACATAACTAGACTATTTAACTCTCACCACCCAGGCTAATCTACTATAGGTGTCGCGGCTCCTAATAGGACTTGCATGGCTTCTAAAATTAGGTTTTCTGTGTAGGTATCAATATATCAAGAATTTGTTGAAAAAAAGAAGAAGAGGGTATTAGGCATCAAATTTTTAGGTTTTTTGGGGGATGGGTTTGGGGTGAAGGGTAGAGTGGGGGTTTGGGTTGTGGTTCTTTCACCTTCAATTCCATTTAACTATGGTTTGAGTATATATGGGAGTCTTAAGA
>Ga0116231_10001495_pt1 | contig 47814 bp, 40 predicted proteins | sample S1TSphgellanicum_2_FD_89695 | JGI IMG/M metagenome (GOLD analysis project Ga0116231, IMG submission 89695) | Host-associated microbial communities from peat moss isolated from Minnesota, USA - S1T2_Fd - Sphagnum magellanicum MG | ecosystem: Host-associated > Plants > Peat moss > Unclassified...
TAATCTTGCAACTCATTGTCATCAATGATAAAAAAAAAAAAAGAAGAAGAGAAAAAAAGAAGGAGAAAAAAAAAAAAGAAAAAAAAAAAAAAAAAAAAAAAAAAGAAAAAAAAAAAAAAAAAAAAAAAAAAAAAAAAAAAAAAATAAAAAAAAAAAAAGCAAAAAGGAGAAAAAAATTAAAAATAAGAAGAAAATAAGAGAAATTTTATAAAGGAATAAAAAGAACAAAAAAAAGTAGAAGAAAAAGAAGAGCTTTTCTTTAAAAAAAAATTTTGTCTTGGGAATTTTATTTTATTTTTAATGCAAAAGATTGAATTTTTTTGGTAATGTATGTTTGGAAACTTAAAAGGTTTAGATGTGCTAATTTTGGTAGAGTATGTTTGGAAAGGTAAAAGGTAAAGTACTATTTGATGCACAAGCACTCAATTTTATGGAACATCATGAGGAGTATTCATGTAGGTTGCTAATGTGCATAAATTCAATATGAGCTCTAAAGGATCCACCATGGTCATTGCAACATAGACATAAATGGTTGAAATGTAATGTTTCCTATGATTGAGTTTATATAGTGTAACAAAACAATTCGGATATGAAAAATCAACACAATCATTGTTTTCATGAATCCAAAATGATTCATGGATGATATGCCTTCATATTCACCCATTTTTTTCCTTTTTTCCTTGTTTGGTTTAAGGTTTTTTGGAGTGCTAAAGATAAATATAAATGCTATAAATGCTAGATCAAAGATAAACTTATGTGCCCCCTTGGCATTTATCTTTCATTGAATGTTACAATTGTGGGTTGTTGTTTTAATGTAAATTTAGTGGGACTAATAAAAACATGTTTGTGATGATTGTGATTTATTTTTAACTAAAGAATCATAACATTTATACCCACCAACATGTGAAAAATGGGACAAGAGCAATAATAACCTATTGCCAATTGCATGGGATGGGCAATGTGGACTATAGTTCTAAAGAAAATTCTCCCCCAGATAAAGATTAAAGTGTGGGTAGGATTGTATGTAATACACATTTTTGACATAATTTTATAGGCCTGACAATTTCCATCCACCTATTGTGTACACAAAGGCTAGGGTTTTCATTTGAAGATGTCATCCCTTATTACATTTGGATATGTGTAAAATAATTTTGATTTTTGATAAATTTTTTGTGTCTTAAGCTCAAAACCATCTTCTATTCTTTATAATAATTTCACATTTGCATTGTTAAATTTTTAAATTCATAAGCAATACCTACATACTATCCTGTAAAATCCCCATGATGAAAGGAAAAATTTGCAATACCCACATATGGTGATGCAATACACATTGGGCATTTGGAATCATGTGCAATGCTCACATATGGGTCACAAATATGCATTGAAATATGAACAAAATATTGCAATACATGCATATAGGTCACAAAATATCACTAGAAGAAATTTGGAAATAAACAACTACAATTTTAATTGCAAAAGAAAAAAATTTAGTCATAATACACATGCAACTACAAACCTTGCATTTGCTTTAGACAAGTGGCAAAAGACAACTAATCGCAAAAAATCTCCACATGGCATGTATAATCACATCAATACTTGCATATTGCTTGTGATTGTAAGGATTTTTCATCCGTTCACTAATCGTAGGGCCATTGGGCAACATTTTAAAATTAAATTAACTTTAAATGATTTAATATAATTTTTTTAAAGGGTGTTGGCAAGCTATGATCTACACAAAAAAATGTCATAGTTTGACAGTTTTTAGTACCTATCCAAATTTCAAACATCATGGTGGAAATTTGGAAAATAATTTTCATTAAATTTTTTTAATATGGTTTATATCCCAATCTAACATTATGTTGTGAAATCAATTCACATATGAATGATATAATAGTCCAACAAAATATTATTTTAATTTGGAGAACCCTATCACATTTCTGCAATTTCAACAAAAGGACTAAGAAGTACTACATTTAATAATAAAGTTTCCATGAAATTTTACAAATACATAAAAGAAACCATAAACAAAAATATTTCCCATCAAAGTTTTCAATTTTTTTCAAAATCGTGGAATTTAGATCAAATGATTTTTAAATGTTCATTAGTACATTATGGTATGACAATGTTGATGATTATGATTTTTTTAGGTAGAAAAATATTTTTTCCATTGAAGATTTACTTAGGCTAAGTGTTTTTTTAATCATTTGCCAAAGTAAAATGAAGTTTTGAATTTTTAAAAAAATGGAAAACTACTATCAAATAAGGGTTTAAAAAAACCCTTTATTAAATTATTGGTGTACATTTACACAAATGTACAATTATGTCTCAATTTCATATTCATATGATTTGTTGACATGTGTCACTTCTTAGGCTAAACTAAAAAATTAATTTAGGTAGCTAGGTAAACACCTAGGTTAAATAGCCTAACTATATATGTAAGGTATATTTGGCCAACATGCCATTGTTGACCACAACAATGTCTATTGTGAGATTTGATCTTCAAACCCCAAGGATGGATATGAACTCCTTTGCCATCAAACCACCCCACTTTATGTGAAAATGTAATTCAATGCATTTTATTTACCCCATACCTAATTTTAAACATTGCACAAAAATCAATTTCTATATTTCATATCTTATTTATATTTGTCCAAATGGAAAAAATTAAGTTTATTTTTTAAGTACTTTCAATGATGTACACAATTAAATATACATTAATTTGAATAAATTGAAATTTATTGGAAAAAAATTCAGCCAAATGCTTTATAAATGAAAAATGTTTTATGGCTATTATTTAACAATAAATAAATAAATAACTTATATCCCACATATCAAACCTTCATTTCATTAAAAACCATAGTATAAAATGTGATTATAATATATCATAATTTTAATTAATTCACATTTTTTATTATGAATGGATAACATATCAATTTGAAATCACATTTCATAAAAATATAATAATAATTTTTACATTAGTTATAATATTGTGAACTATAATATTTTTTATATTTTAAATTATAATTAAATAATATTAAATAATATTAAATAAGAGATGAATTTGATGGAATTTTATATTTTATATTTTTACAAATATAATATATAAATTCTATTTGAAATTGTGACAAAAATATTATGATCAAATAAATGATATATATATATTTAAACATGAAACCTTTATTTGATTAAAAAATATAATATTTGATTATGATTATAATATGTTGTAATTTTACCAATAAAATTTATTTCACATGTATAATATATAATTAAATAATCATCATATATCATATTTATAAATAGATCATAACTAAATACATTTTATATATATTTTATTTTATTTTATTTTTTATTTTATTAATGTCAATATACAAAATACCAACAAATAATTAGACATTGGTCAAGCTGATTATAAAGCAAATATTGCAATTCCAAAGATGCCACATATGTTTTAATCATCAAAGTATTGTAAATGGTAATATTTTTGGCCCTAGTTTCCAAAACAACTATGACCAATTACAAAAACAACTAGGTTTTCATCCATCAAGGATCCATTCACAATATTGGATGAAAAATGTGCATTTTCATTTTTATTTTCCATTCAAACATGTAACACTCATAAACCATAGTCACAATTGCAACTTCATTTGGTTATATTAACACTGTAGTTGCATATGTGACTACAATAATTGCATATATGATTACACACATTTATGACTCAAATAACACATAAGACTAACTTAACTATAGTTGTAAAAGTAGTTGATTTGGAAATTGTCACATCTATAATGACAACCATATGGTTGGAATAGATAAGATTTTTTCTAGTGTATGTGTTGATTTATTGGGGTTTTACTATTCTTTTGAAACCCAATTTGAATAGATGGAACTATTACATTTTGCAATTATGTCTTTAATTAACAACTGTGAACTAGAATTAAATCATTTTCATCATAATCCATGCATGACTATTACATAATTACATAGGAAAACCATTATTTTAACACAATATTTGCATGTGTGTCATAAAAATAACTATTGGTTTCGGGAACCCCAAACCATTCTACACATGATGGCTTAAGGTTGACGCATTTATTGCATTTTTGGATTGGGTTGTCACCCAATCACCTTCAACTAGGACCCACTAGTTTTAAGAGTAAGTATTACATTCTTGGATTGGGTCATCACCCAATTATCTTTAACCAAAACCACATGGTTTTCATAATTCCCTATGTGTGGGTATTGTGTAATACAAAGCCAATCTAAGAACACAAAACCCACATCCCAAGGTAAACCATACAAATGGAAAACAAAAAACTTTAATAAAAACTAATTTTACTTTGAATTTAAAAGCTATTCAAATGAAAAAAAATTATTGAATGAAAGAATTAACCCTAAAGTTTAAATTTAATTAAACCAAAAAAAATACATAAAAACCTAAATAATTTTAATGGTAAATGCCATTCATAGTATACAAAACATATATAAATGTAAAACAAAACAATTATATTGGGTGGATGAGTAAATAGATAGCTAGGGGGTGGGTAGATAGGTGGGTAGGTAGGTAGGTAGATAAGTAGGTGTGTGGGTGGGTTGGTAGGTTAAGGGGTTAATACAAAGGTTTGGCTGAAAACTAAAGGTTTAGTTTTAAAATAAAAAAGTTTTGCTAAAAACTAATTTATTTGATAAGTAAAAAGGTAAAGGTTTAGTTAAAAAAAGATAAAAGTGTTGTCAAAAGGTAAAAATTTAGTTTAAATGCATAAAATTTTGTTAAAATGCAAATGTTTAATTAAAAAATGAAAAGGGAAAGGTTTAGTTTGGAAAAAATAGAAGTTTTTATCAAGAGGTAAAGGTTTAACTAGCATGTATAGAGGTTTGGGGTAGCCCAATATCTCTATTGCATTAACAGTTTTTCCTGTATTTCAACGTACTTTAAATTTTTTAAATATTTTTCTTTGAAATATCAAAAAAAAGGGACTCACTTATGTAAAGCTAACACAATTAACTTTCCAATAATGGGAAAAACACATCAAGATCATGGACATTCAATAAGCAATGGACTTTTGAATTTTGGCAACAATTTTTGTCATGCCTACAAAACACATGAGTATGGACTTTTATCTTATAATGTGTTCCATGTATCTAAAACTTTGGGATCTAGATTAATTTTTGTTTAAAAAATTAAACATGCATTGAATGAATGGAATATGATTTTAATTTATTATGTTATGGACTTTTCCAAATCCCAAAAACTACAATTATTTTAAAAGTCCTTTTAAACATAAAAATTGATTATTTTCTTGAATTATCTTTTAGAAAAAATTAAAAATTCCTTATAACATCCTTAAATGAAATTGGAATTGAGAAAAGATGTTAATTTCAATAACATTCAAATATTCACATTTTAAGCCAATTTCCAAATACACTACGATATGGACTTTGAAGGTAACACCCCATTATTGTAAATGAAACACCCTAATGTGTTTTCACCTTTTGGTAAGACAAAAAAGTTTAGTGAAAAAATAAAAAGGTTTTGACAACATGTAAAACTTTACTTAGGAAAAGATAAAGGTTTTGCCATAAAATAAAGGTTTAGCCAAAAAATAGATAGGTTGTGACGAAAAGAAAAAAATTAGTTAGAAAAAAATAAAAGTTTTGTTAAAAGGTAGAGGTTTAGCTAGAAATAAATAAATGTTTTGTCGAAAAATAAAGGTTTGGCCAAAAATATATAATGGTTTTTTTTAGAGATAAATCTTTAGCTAGGAAGAAATAAAAGTTTTAAAAAAAAGATGATTTTTTTTTCAAGAGGTAAAAAGTTTAGCTGTGAAAAGATAGATGTTTTGTCGAGAAATAGAAGTTTAGTTAAGAATAGATAGAGGTTAGGTAAGTAAGGTGGGTACGTAGGAATTGCTCGTTAATTGGTAGGCAAGGACAAGATGTAGGTCCGCAAAGTAACTTGGTCAATAGGGTATTATGGAAATGAAGTTAGGGAAAAACCAACTAAAAAACAAAGTTCGAAGGTTAACAACTAAAAAAGGTTGATTACAAAAAAATTTCCATTTTTTTCATATTGAAATTTTGACAAAATTTTTAAAACAATTAGCAAAATTAATCAAATTTGCACTAGAATAAGAAAAAATTTGTCGAAAAATAGCAAAATTTTGTTAAAGAAAAAAACATTGATTGATTGTGATACAATATTTGTTGTTGACCTAAAAAAGGTTGATTTTGGTACATGTTCATTGTTGGTTAACCCAAGGTCAAAATCCAAATGAAAAAACACAATCCATTCTATGGACAAAACGATAAACTAGTGCATTGCTGGGTGCTAGTTCACTTTGATCCCTTTATGATAGGTTCAAACTAGTGTTGGATGATTATCAAAAGCCGAAATTGACCTTTGTGGTTATAAGGCAATTCTTAATATTCATAATTATGGTTTTCAAAAAATAAAATAGTCAATTCCAATAAATAATCATGATTCTCAAAATTTGAAAAAAAAATTAACAACCAACCGTAAAAAAAATTGTCAATTCTTTATCAATTCCTTCATTAAAAAATTGCAAGTTCTTTAAGGTTTTAAAAGTAACCAAGATCAATGTTTCTTTGAATCTGATTTTTTTTTTTAAAAATATTTCAAAAACCACAACTGACTAATATTTAAAAATTAATTTCAGTTGCAGCTACAAAATAGTAAGTAAAAATAATGGCTGGTAATAAAATAATAATAATATAAGCCTATGGAGCTAGCATTTTTAAAACATTAAAAAAATTATGTAGCTTAATTGACAATCATCCATAGGAAGATGGTGAAACAATGGCAATCATCCAAACAAAATTTGGAAGATTTAGCCAAATCTCAGAAATGAAATACAAAACTTTAACAACAATTTTTTTGGGGCCCGGTGAATTTTGGCATAATGGCAACCCCAAAAAAAAAAACCATCACTTATACAAAGGCATATTATGGGGGAAAAAAAAAGGCCCAAAGTTGCCATATATATTTATGACTAGAAACACAGGAAACCAAATACAGAAGAAATCTGGCAAATTGTTTTGCTCACTTTTGGCACATTAAAACCAGTAAATTCTTTTGAGGTGAATTTTCGCCATTTTACAAAAAATGTTTTCAGAAAGAATATTCTGCTGCAAATTCCCTCCTTTTTATTTTAAAATTCCCCAAAACTGGATTTTTTTTTTTTTAAATCACCAAAAATCACCATACTTGCCTACAATACGAAAGGCAAATTAAGATTTTATATTTTCATATTTTGAATATTTTCAAATTTGGCTAAATATATTTATGGACTATCACCACTTGAGAGCAACATCACAAAACTGAAATTGAAAAAATAAACACTGATTGAAACCCTCCAAAATCACTCCATTTTCGAATTTCTTAATTTGAATTTCTCCTTTTGGTGAAATTTTGCCAATTTAAAATAAAAAAGGCTCTTAACAATAATAGTCTTATGCAGTGTTTTTTTAGGAGTTTCTTTTTATAGCCGAAGTAGCAATCATCCTTAGGCAGAATTAGCCAAATATGGCTATAAATGAAATATGACGTAAAAGAACAAATTTAATCATCCCTTTACAAAAAAATTTGGCTACACACTTTAAACCAAATTTATAAAAACCTGACAAGTTTTACTAAATTATTTCCCCTCATTTCTGGCAATTTAAAACCTCCAAAATCATTTCATTTTCGAATTTTAAATTTCGAATTTAAGTTCCAGGTTTTCATAAAAAGAACCAGCAAAGAATCGCCGGTTCTTTGCCCAGTTCTTTGACCTCTTAAAATAATAATCATTTGAAAACCATGGTTATATACCGCAACCGGCTATTCGAAACGTTTGTGGACCGGAGGGTAAGTGAGCACGTACCCGGCATGATAACCGGCGGGCATACTCCCCGTGCGCCCCCCTTCTAAGAACCGCCCAGAACCGGAGACCAGCCAGCATGCACGTCGACGTGCTTGCCTCATGCAGTTTGGGGAAGTTTGAATCTAGACTTCAAATAGGGTTTTGCAAATTTTTTGATGAGAGTTTGTGAGATTGTGTTTGCTGGACGAGATCCTGTTTGATCGCAATTGCGCAGGAGTTCTGAAAGGGAGGGGGGAGGGAGGGGCGAGAAACTAGTTGCAGCAGCAAGTATGGAGTCCATGCTGAAGCCGATGCGGAGCGGGGACCAGGACGTGTTGGACAAGGATGCCAGTGTCACCCCTCAGGGAGGTGTAAACGATACTTACGGGGAAGATGCCGCAACTGAGAATGTCGCTATCACTCCCTGGGCACGCTTGGTTGCAAGGTTCGTTTGATATATAATTACTTGCTTCTTATTGTTTCTGTTACAATAATATTGATGCTACACAAGATCCAGACGAGTGAGCTATATTATCATCACGTGTTTTCAGAAGCAGAATGAAGGCCAATTAACGTCTACTACATTGACCCATTAGGGTTTCCAATTTCACATTGAGCGCATTAGAGTCTGCTCAGACACCTACCATCTGTAGACATGAGTGCATGTTTTTGTGTTGTCTGGATTCTAGATTGAATATTGATCCAGATTTACTACCTCTACTACATTGATCCACTAAGGTTTTCAATTTCCAAATCAGAGCGCAATGGAATCTGCTCAGATACAATCTGTAGACATGCATGCATGTTTTTTGTGTCTGGATTCTAGACTGAATATTGATCCAGACTTACTACGCCTACTACATTGATCCATTAGGGTTTCCAATTTCACATCAGAGCGCAATAGATCTGCTCAGATACCATCTGTAGACATGCATGCATGTTTTTGTGTCTGGATTCTGGACTGAATGATATTGATCCAGATCTGGTGAAACCATTTGATGATTTGAGCAGTGGACTGGAGCTACTCAGGAACCCCAAGTATAACAAAGGAACTGCCTTCACTGAGGAGGAACGAGATCTTCACTACTTGCGTGGCCTTCTTCCACCTGCTGTATTTACCCAAGATCTCCAAGTATGTCATCAATGTCCCTCACACACATACACACGTGCACGCACACACACACTCGTCTGTGAAATTCTTATAGAACTGCAGGTATAAATTCTTTGCAGCTGTACACATCTGCTGGTGGGAAGGCTGCTTACAAAGTCTAGTTTCATATCAATTGAACCAGTTCTGTTCTTTTCCCCCACCCCAGTTGTAGGGTTTCTAGGGTTTCTTTGAACTATTGATTCTGTTTTTCTGTGGTCTCTTTGCTACAGTCCATAGTGAAGTGCCTCTTGGACATGTTGGACCTTGCATTGTATGGCAGATGGAACGCATACTGCACAATTTGAGGCAATATGAAACTCAATTGGAGAAGTATGTGGACATAATGGACCTTCAGGTGCAAGCTTGACTCAGACCAATGTATTGTTTCTTCTGATTGTCCTTGACTCCTAGACTTGCACTTCAGTATCTCCCTTTGCATTTTCTGGCACTGATTTGATTGGTAATATACATTTGGATGTTGGAGGCCACAGACAACATTCATAGATTCTGGTTGTCATTTTTTATTTTTTATTCATTAGACATTTGGTGCTACAGGAAAACCTAAGGTTGGCTGACATTGACCATTGGCATGTTGGATCAATTGTGTGAGACTGGCAGGAAAGAAATGAGAGACTGTTTTACAGGGTATTGATTGAACATGTGGAGGAAATGCTGCCAATTGTTTATACACCAACTGTTGGAGAAGCATGCCAGAAATTTGGCAGAATCTTTAGGCGTGCAAATGGCATATATGTCAGCCTGAAAGACAAGTGCATCCTTGAACCCAACACTTAAAATTGTGGAAGTTGTGAGGAAAGACAGTAAAGGAGTGCAATTAGCAAGTCCCCATTGAAGCAGCGAAATATTTGTGAATTATGCATGGGTTAGAGGTTCTTAGCCTCAGAGCTTCCATTCTAATGAATCCCCTACTGACTGCATTGTTGTACTTCATAGGGGTAAGGTGCTGGATATATTGAAGAACTGGCCAGAAAAGGATGTGGAGGTCATAGTTGTAACTGATGGTGAACGCATCCTTGGACTTGGTGATCTCGGAGTCCAGGTGCCACTTTCTGCTGTCTCTCTCTTTCACCCTGAGTTATTCCCTTATGCACTGCATTTCTCTTAAGGTTACGTTGGAGCTGTATTCCACCATTGACTTTGATTAGAGCTATGTCTTGGTTTGAGTCAGTTGGGAAATTACAACCACAATTGATGAACAGACCAAGCCTCAATGGATGGATAGTGTCCAAGTTTGTTTGCCTCTTCGAATCTTTCAGGGGGGCTCTAAATGGTTTCAGGAAGAGTAATGGCCATTGAATTTTGTAGCTCCACGCAGCAATCATTAAGCATATATCCAGAAAGCAAGTTGACAATAGATTTTCTTGTGTTGAGGGGCAGTCCACCCACACTGATGTGCACTGTCGGTGAACTAAGATTATCATGGTACAAACATGTCAACAGAGAGACGTCACATGGTAGGTCTCTATACAAACCACTCTCTCACATGATAGGTACTTGGATTGGTTGGAATGACAGGGCATGGGAATTCCAATTGGAAAGCTGGCACTCTATGTAGCACTGGGTGGCATCAGACCATCCACTGTAAGTATAACCCAATTTAGATTTGTGGTGTTGCAAGCTTAGGGTGTGTGTATAGGCCAGTGGTGATGACAAGAGATTGTGCTTACCTATGAATTTGTCCAGAATATAGGCTCCAAGTTACTGTTGAGGAGTTTTGTGTGAAGTGTGGAAACGACTTAGGGGACTCAAGAAGAATTGGTACATTGCGGTGGTCTGTAGACACTTCCAGTGACAATTGATGTGGGCACCAACAATGATTCTCTACTAAAAAATCCTTTCTACATTGGATTGCGCCAGAAGCGTGCCACAGGCCAGGTTTTCATCTCCTTTTGCATGATTCATTCTCCCCACTTGTCCTTTCTTTAGCTCCAGACCTGTTTGAGGTACCAAAACCAAGAATATCGATCTATAGATATAGATGCTAGCCATAGCCAGGGTGACTAAGAACCTTTTTCCAGGTCCGTAAGGGCAAGCCTTAGGACTGTTGCTTTCTCAAGTGGGCTCTGAGTAAATATCGGTAAAGAATGACTCAGGAGAGAGAGGGTGTGCTGGACAAAATGTTCTAATCTACATCACCAAAAATGTCCCTTGCATGCACAGGAGTATGATGAAATGATCCATGAATTCATGATGGCTACCAAGCAAGCGTATGGAGAGAAAGTCCTTGTCCAGGTGATGCATCTGAATGTTGATCTCTTGTCAAAAAATAGTGGGAAGGAATAAGGTTTTACTGTTGTTGAAGTGACCTTTTGAGTATTGAGTAACGGTCTGCTTAGCCCCCATGCTGGATGAAGTCTATTTCAAACCTAGTTCTTGAGTTGTTCCAGTTAGGACAGAGAGAATTGGACTCTCCCTATGGACCTGCCTCACTTGATCTACCACAACAGTAAGCAATACGAGCATGAAACTTACTTGTCATCTTAATGGTCAATATGTGGGTTGCTGAAAGTTAGAATGCAGGAAAGGACAATCTTCATGTTTGTCCATTCTGTGAGATTGTTGAGATAGCATGGAACTTGGATGCTCATGGGATGCTGAGATGAAGGAATTGTAAAACTAGATATGTTGAAGTTTGGGTTTACCCATTGACTCATATAGCTGGAGTAAATAACCTTTGGTGCATCCTAAAACACCTGACACAGGGGGATCATTCTGCTTGTACTTAATTTTCTGACATTGCATTTCCATTGTCTAATGGACATGCAATACAGTTTGAAGATTTTGCAAACCATAATGCATTTCGATTGCTGGCAAAGTACAGTGCAACCCATCTTGTATTCAACGATGACATCCAGGTGGTTGATTTGCTCTTTCCTCATTTCAAGATTTGTCATTTACATCATCCTGTTAGATGGGCTCACACAGTGCAAAAACCAAGCTTTTTCACAATCCTTGTCAAGCTATTCTGTTCATTGATGTTTCCTTCAAAAGAGCCATCTGGAAACATACTGTGGAGCATCAGGATGATATGATGATTATCTTGACTGCTTGAGCAGGGAACAGCAGCAGTGGCACTGGCAGGACTCCTGGCAGCCTTGCATTTAACAGGAGGCACACTTTCAGATCACAAATATCTCCTCGTTGGGGCTGGTGAGGTATGTGGAAAGGTTGTGCCAATTTCTCAGTGAAGTTCACAGCTGAGTAAGTTTTATCTGTTTGATGTGCTTTAGTACAATGTCTTCTTTGTTTGTAGAACTAGGGAAAGATCCCTGTGTACCTGAGTAGCTGAGGGATAACTGAAGTTTCAGCTGTGGAACCTAGTATCAGTTTTTCAGTTGGAGACACTTCAATGTGTCATGTTGGAATGCAGGCAGGAAGTGGCATTGCAGAGATATTGGCATTGGAAATTAGTAGGCAAGAAAACAAATCAGTGGATGAAGCACGGAAGACAATCTGGCTCATGGACTCAAAGGTAATTCTTATTCCATATCTGCACATATTTTTCCAAACATGTACAGTCTTAGTCTCCCAGCTTGACCTCTACTTGCAGTATCTCTCATACAACTGTGTCTGTGGTCACAAAGCAAAGTCCTCTAAAGCCTTCTTTCTTTGCCTCTTTCTTTCTGTAAAGTTAACCTTCAGAGCTATTCTCTTGTTACTCCCTTTAACCTTCCCTAACTGTTCAAAGGTTGCATTTATATCCTCAGGGACTGGTCACAAAGGCACGGTATGAGTCATTACAAGAATTCAAGAAACCATTTGCTCATGAGCATCCGCCCTGCTCTACCCTAGTTTCTGCCATCAAGGTATAGTTGATCTTCTCTTCCCAAGCTTTCATCTTTCTGCTCTTTACTCTTTATGTGTGAAGATCTACTATAGAACCATATCCTAAAAGTAGTAGGCAAATGTGTTAGCATGATGTGCACGCTACTTGGCCTACCCCTACCAAGACACCCATACATCAGATCTAATTTTGGAGCTTCTAATTTTGCATTTGAATGTGACTCTGTGATCAGGCAATCAAACCTACAGCGCTCATCGGGACATCTGGACAGTTTGGTGCCTTCACCAAGGAAGGACTGGAAGAATTGTCTGCATACCAGGATGTGAAAACTGGACATTACTTTTCCTGTTAGTTGCATTTATGGGGCACTCTTTGCCCAGCATTCTGTTACTGTACTCACCAGATGTGACCAGATCACAAATAACTCTCTGGGTTGGATATGTTTCGCAGTTACCAATTGTTTTTGCACTTTCAAATCCAACGTCTAAGTCTGAGTGCACAGCAGAGGAGGCTTTCATGTACACCAAGGTTCTTCCTTTCTTATAGCCTGTCAAACATGGCTCTTCATGAAGCCACAAGAGCCTGTAAAATGAAACTATAAACAGTTTCTAGGGCAGGTATTGGATAGCATATTGTTCAAGCTTTGATTCTCACAAGCAGTTCCAATGTATTGTCATATCATTGTTTTCTCCTTGAAGAATTTGGTCATCTGCAATCACTTCTAGCAGTGGTTAAGTTCTAATGGACATGTGTGTCAGGCCACATTGTGAAGAACAAGAATGAGTCAATTATGAAAAAGAAATTCTCTTCATGATGGGGGGTGCTACTTCCTTGTGCACTGAATTGTGATGCATAACTTGAATGATTTGCAGGGAAAGTGTTTATTTGCAAGTGGGAGTCCATTTCCTCCTGTCACTTATGGAGACAAAACATTTGTCATAGGCCAGGTATGATGCATTATTGAGGTTTCTGTGCACTCTATGCAGTCAAGAGCATAGGACGAAGAGTTCACACACTGACGATGCTGTTTGGTTGTCAAGAAGAAAGTAACCTAAGAGAATACTTTTTGAGAGTAGAGTGTTCTTTGAACAAGTATCTTGAAAGCAAATCTATGTTTCTTATGTGATGACAACATAATTTGTTGAGGATCAGTTGGTTCATGCTCACCATGTTTTACATGCAGTCAAACAACTGTTACATTTTCCCAGGCATGGGTCTTGGCTGTGTCATCTCAGGAGCAATTCGAGTTCATGATGATATGTTCCTGGCAGCAGGTACGAACGTTCATGTTTCTTTTCAGCATAAGGAATTTGCAAACTATCAGTGATTTTCTTTCTTGCTAAAAGTATGAGATTTGACACCATCCCACTGATTTCTGCTAGTTACTTACAAGGAATGGTGGATGTTGTTGGGGAGCAGCTGAAGCATTAGCTGCACAAATTAGGCCAGAACATCTTGAGAAGAGGCAGTTGTTCCCATCCTTCAAAGAAATCCGGATCATATCTGCCCACGTTGGTGCAGCAGTGGCTGCCAAGGCATACCAGCTTGGTACAATCACACCCATTACTGTATCATAAGAATGACTATGCTTCTCATCCCTACCTGGTTTTCAGTTTGTTTTCAATGACTGGCAACAATTATTGATACTCTTGAGACCAGGTTCAGACCTGTAACTATGTGTGGAATACATCACTCTCTAGGCCAGTAGAGAAATATGATTGACTTTTGATTGGTTGGTCACTATGATTGGCCCATGGGATGACAATTAAACCAGCCTCAACTAACACCATCCAGGATTTCATGTTTATGTCTGGGGATGGGGAAATGAAAAGCATACCATTTTGGACATGGTAGACATTTTTAGTGGCCCACATACCAGGCGTGGGTGGATCTGCTCTGATATTTGCATTTTTATTTCAATGTGTGCAGGCTTGGCCACTCGACTGCCACAGCCAAAGGACCTTTTCTCATATGCAAAGAGATGCATGTATACCCCAACCTACCGTCGATATCGGTAGGAGTGACCTTCCTGTTGGTAGACTAAGATGGAGATTATAACCTTTGTGGAGGGTGGCAGTATTTCTGTCCTCATGCAAGTTGGCACTATTGATGGTGAGACAAGCATCATGTAAATAAGAGGTGGCTTGCATTGTATAAAACTGTTCTATAAGTGCACTGATGTTGTGCATTGGGAATGGGTGACAAGACTGTACTAAAGGGGTACCATGTTTGATCTTGCAAACAATGTACACGCCCAAATCTCACTAGTATCCTGTTCTAGATCAGGAGGTGGAGAAGTAATAACTTAAGTTTCATTCCAGGAGCTTGTCAGTGAAGTAAGACCGGAATTCCACAGTTTTGAGATGAAACCTGAGAGCTAGAAACCTCCTGCAAGCATTTTGCTCCAAATGAAAAAGTAGGAAGAAAATGCAAAGAAACAAGATGGAGAGAGTAAGAGGAAGATCTTCAGAGAACACGAGACAAAAGTACAAACATTATGTGCAGAATCAAGGTCATTGACAATACATATGGTTTTCAAGGGGGGAGAATACCCACCAGTTAGTTCACTACCACTAACTACACTCGGTTGATATACTGAGATTTTCTATAATCAAGCAGATACAAGAAACTTTCAACTTGATCCAGATCCACTGTTAGAAACACCCTCCTGCCATCTCCACCACATCACCAGCAGGATTTATCAAATTGAAGCAGTACCTATCAATCCAATTTACATCTGCAGCAGTCTGATGCAATCTATCGTAACTGAGTGTATAATCTTTCTTGGGAAAGTTCAAAAGTGAGAGTTGCTGTAAACCTTTCACACCATACAGTCAACACAGTGACGCTGAAAAGAAATAGATGATACTTCACTTATGTTCTTGTTTTGAATGCCTCCAGCTTTTGTAGATGTGGTCCTTGTTCACATGCCACAGATAAACAATGCACAAGTGTCTACCTGAAGTAACCTAAAAGTAAGCTCCAAAGATTATCATCCCTTTAGCTCAAAGAATTCAAGTTCGACCCTGAAGCAAGCAAGTAAACCCTTTTAAACATCACAAGAGGCACAGAATGGATAGAATAGCCTCAAAACTTACAGGTGTTCCTACATGGGGGGCTCTGCCGCCTAATACACAATACTAAGAATCTGCCTGCATAAGAATTGATCACAAAGCATTGTACTCAGAGAATCTTGCACAAAACCAGGTCAGAGCTTTGAAGGCTTTGGGAAGATGTCGGGTGTGAATTTCTGGGCAGCACTCATGCTTCCTTTGATCTTCATCTTACCCCTGCAGCCCAAATACACAGACTCTCTAATCAGGTTTCTTCAACTTTAAAACAGGACTCCTGAATTATAGACATATTGAGCCTCAACCCTTGTTGAATTTTTCATAAAGAAAGCATTTCACACAAAATACTCTTTGCAGAACTGTGGCTGCTACGATTGATCAGAGGCACAATTCACAAAACAAGTATGGGACACCTCAGTAAGTTTGAACCACAGGAATGAAAACAATAGCTCCCTTTCTATACCTGATAAAGGCCATTTGAGGGTTAATGGAGCCAGAGGACACAGCAATGAAATCAGCATCTGCAAATGAAAAAGTTGCATCCGGTTTTCCCTCACACTTCCCTGCAACAACGACATGCCCATCAATTCCATAGCAGAGGAACCTGACACCATACATAAATATCTCATGTATTCAAGTTTGACCAAAACACTGCCACCACAGAAAACATTTTCAAAAGCAGGTCAAAACCATCACCTGCATTCAAGTCATTGAAATTGACAAAACAGGAGATAATCTACAAGTGTATATCAAGCAGATCACCAAGCCTCAAAGTGCAAACAAGCATGCAATAGTCCATGCACATTAGGGACTGATTGCAATACTGAGATTGATTGCAACACTGATTGCAATACCCGAGATTCACAATAGGAGTCACACCTTTGTACACCTTCAAGTTCTTGAGATCCACCACAAAGCTTTCCTCATTGACCCCTATTTTCTGTCCACAGATCAAGCCATAAAGGAATCTTCAATACTTGGGTGAAAACCCATGCTTGTGGAAATGTTTCAAAAACATAATTATTAGGAAAGAATGTTGTTGTGCATGTAAAGAGCAAACAGCAGTACATTTCCAGACTCTCAATCAACAGGATCCAGAGACACTGTTTCCCTACTGGAAAAGGTTCCTCTGGTCAGGCAAACTAAAAGCAGGAAACACTATCTAATGGACCAGAAAAGAATGTCCCCGCCAAGACTTTAGACCGACAAGAGTTCCACAAGGAGAAAAGGAGTTCATTCGTCCACAGAATTACCCTAGGAGAGAGAGATTTAGAGACAACCAGTGCTGCAGAGCTCACATCTAAGAACCCCGCAGTCAAAAAGAGACACACTCTACATTTTCAAGATCCTCCAGAATCTCGTGACAGACACACAAGGCAATTGAGCCTTATTATGTGTTCAGATGATGAATCGTTCCTAAATGCTACTACGACGAAACCAAGAGATGTCACAGAACTGAACACCGATCAATTTTTGGCGAATAGGTACACCATCTGGCAAGGTTCTTCTGCTCCTGGCATAAATTGTGTTTAAGACAAAAATCAAGAGATAAAAAGAGAAGGAGACGACAGAAGAGATAGAGAAACGAGAGAGAGAGAGAGAGAACGGACGAAGAGAGAGAGGAAGATGGTCAGAGAGCCCTAAGGCACCTTTGGTGCGATGTTGATCTGATACGTAAATCCAATTTTCTGCTGCAGCTCTTTGCCCGCATCCGTTGCCAAGTGCGCCTTCACGAGCTCCAACAGCTGTGCGGACTTGAGCTTGGAGCCCTCGCTTACGCTTCCCTCCGACGCCATTGCTGCTGCAACAACCGAGAGTGCGCAACAACACGAGTCTCCGCAAAAGCACGCTTGCGGAGCCTGCACTGCACTCCCCCACCGGGTCACCGCGCGGGGCTGCCGAGCCGGACGGCGAAGCCGCGGGGGCCGCCACGGAAGGATCGGGTAACCCGGTAGAAGCGCGGTCCACCGCTTGCTTCAGGTCGAATTTATCAACTCTGTGGGACCCTCCACAAAGTGACTTTCTTTTTTCTTTTTTAAAAATAAATTTCGCCATTTTGCTATTAAAAAAAACAGTCCCAAGCAACATGATCGAGGGAATTTTTGGAAATTTTCCAAAAAAACTCGCCAAATTTCGAAGAAGAAAGTTATGAAATAGCCAAGATTTTTGGAAGATTTGGACAGATTTTTAGATTTCTTCTCTTGAAATCGCCATATTTGGCTAATAGGTTTTAGTGCTTCACCAACATGTAATACAGATCCTAGATTTTTTTTTACTTCATTATTTGTCTTGTAAAACTAGATTAGCTAAATCCTCTGGTGGCTGGTCGCCATTTTGAGAAAATTGAGGGAAAAAATAAAACACTGCCTTCACCCCCCAAGTCCTATTGAATTCCTTTTGTGGCGAATCTCACTATTTTGCAACTTTATTTTATTTTAGTGTAAAATGTGGTAACACCCATCATCCATGAGTCCCATTGATTTTTTGTTTTGGCGAACTTTCAATATTTTCTAGCCCAAAAAAAAATTTTAAATGATAAACATCAATGGCAGTGTTTTTGTTGGCAATTTTTTTGTTATAGCCAAAGTGACAATGATCCACAGCAGATTTAGCCAAAATTTGGTTACAAGTTAAATATGAAATTTATTTATTTTTCAAAAAAATATCCTTCTATATTGTGGGCTACCTACTTGAACCATGTATAGAAATCTGGTAATTTTTTTGAAATTTTGCTCGAATTCTGGCTATTGGAAATCTCAAAATGCACATGATTTTAGCTCTTTTGATTTTAAATATAGCTTTTTGGCTCTATATATAGTTGGGTCATCATATTCACGGCTAACCAAAAGTTTGAGAAATGTGTGGAGTCTGGACTCCCAGTGTTTTTCCTTTTCAACAATTTTATTTTATTTACAAAAAATTGGGAATTTTTTGGAATTTCTTTTCTTTTCTAGTATAAATTCGTGTAAATTGGAGGAAACTGGCTAATGATTGTTAATAAATTCGCCATATGTTCAATAACACTAAATTGAAAATAAAATATAATTCAATAATCATTTCTTTTCTCTTGGACTTGTAAAAGCACACTCCTTCCATTTTTCATTTTTGAAAAACTCTATATGGATCCTTGTGGATGAAGCTCATCCAAGTTAAACCTATAATCATGGATGCCACAAAATCTCGAAAAACACCACCTTACAAAGAACTGAACAAAGGTGGAAACATTTCCACCTTGGTTCAAAAATTATGAAAAAAATTGGTTCAAAAAGTTTTGACCCATAAAACCCTAATTTGTGTTTCTATATTGGGGAGTGCCCAATGTTTCATAAATTGGTGATGGGCCAATCAAAATGGCTCGAGGATACCGAAATTCAACTTTGGCCAAAACATATGGGATAAAAGTGTGATGCTATTGGGAACATCTTGGGAACAAATTGAGAACAAAAAAACATAAAAAATCCTCTACCCACCCCCAAAAACCCAAATGAAAAAAACTAGGCACTCCTCAATGCATGTTGAGCCTTCTCATTGGTTGCATGAAATTTTTATTTCTAAAAATTATTTGTTATCATTTTTTAACCTAGGCTAATAGAAGGAAGGGGAGTATGAGTGAATATTGATTATACTTTTTTTTTTAATGTTTGCTCGTTCAATATCTTGCATCTTTGCACCAAAGCCAAATTTACAAGTTACATTTGATCATAAGATTAATACAAAAAGAAAATCAAAATAAGGTTTGAAAACAAGTTAAGTTATGATAAACTTGTAGAAAAAACTTCTCTAATTCAACATGGAAGTGTCGGAAGCTCATTCAAGGTGAATTCTAGGTTAGATCATAAGACCTAATACTGAAGAAAAGCTAACGACAAAGTGAACTATCAAAGTTTTTCTTTTCAGATGTGAAAGGCTATCCACATGATGGAGATTACTCACAAATCACAAGAGTGAAATCAAAATTCTCACAAAATGTGAGTCGCCCCTTCCATGATTGAAATTTAGATTCGTGAATCTTTCTTTGAGAAGGTCCAATTATAGTGCATTCAATTGGTAAGAAGGAATTCAAAAATCTTCACATATGAAGATTCTTTGTAGTGACAAGAATGCAAAATTTCTTGAGGAGAAGCCCTCAGTTTTGTTCTCAAAATGTTCAAATTTTGTGGACAAAATAAGGGAGATTGTGGGGGATCAAAGAAGAGATGGGCCATGAAATAATCATGTGCTTGTTGTTTGTTTAAAATTGGGTTTACACTAGGAACAAACGTGAGATGAAAGGAAAGTTTGATGAAAGGGTTGTTCTTTGCCCTCTTTCAAAAGAGATGATGTCACCAGGGTTCATTCTCAAAGCCAAGAAGCCATACCTCTTGTGTCAAAAAGGTCCATCGACTCTCATGGCTGACCTGTTGAGATTCCAGAGGCAAGTCATGGCACACATGCTGCCCATTGAAGAGGCATCCTGTCTACACATGCCAGAGAGGTCCAGTGGTATGCAGTGAAGGTGACTGTCAAGACAGGATCTGCCAAAATACTGAATACTTTTCAGCTCAAATCAACAGAAGTGAACATCACAGTCAGTTTTTGTCTATCTCATTTACATTCAACTGCAAGGCTATGCGTGGTGGAAGGAAGAGTACACACCAAGGAACCAAGCTTGGAGGAAAATCATGGGTACTCTGTAGGACTCATTGTAAATCACATGGTAATTGTACACATGATCCTCATAACCAGGTAGCCCAGGACCTGCTTCCTACCAAAGTGGAACAGAAAAGCATTGACAAAATGGTCAAATCATAATTGTTTGCTTCATTCTTGCAATACTGAGACACAGGTCTCAAGCTAGAAAAAAAGCTTTTGCACTGGTAGGGGCTCCAGCCACAACCTGTCATAGAATATATGATCCAACATAGTTCATGCATACCCATTCAATCTGCTGTGTGGCTCTCTCTTGTTTCTTCTCTCTGCATATTGCAAAAAAAACTTGCAAATCATTCCAACAAAAGTGAAGGCCACTGAAGTTTACACTGTAACCAGGTGTACCTTTTGTTCAGACAACATATGCACATCCTGTAGTGCTGAATACCCAACTGCCTGCACACACACACACACACCTACAACAGAATCATATGACTCCATATATCTTCAAAATTGCAGAGAAATATCTGCAACAAAAGCTTGAAGGCAATATGACAATTCATACAGCCATAATCTTATGAGGGTGTCTCACATAGCGTCAGACCACCACCATCTTCATCACAAATTACAGTGAGACTGCCCACTGACTTCATCAGCTCTCGACATGTGCATGAATAAGTATATGATAATATTTAGGCAAACCATAATACAAATACTGAGTTTCTTTGCTTATTAGGCAATGGGAAGAATCAGCAACTCCAGCACATCATAAGCCTCCACTTACACTACAAGGGCAACTGCCATTGTCATAAATGTCCCTGACGTCGCCACTTTCAACAATAAGAAAACCTTGACATGCTTTACTGCAAATAGCACCTTCTTCACACTGTTCACACTACCAGATGTGAGTCATGTGAAGAAGAAGATACTCTGCTCCCTATGATTTCTGAATGACAGCAATGCTCCTCCCCAGATGACAGAATCCAAAGCCAGTTCTCTGGACAGCTGCAGCAAAACCAAATGGCACATACATTGCTGCTGCTACATAGTTCAGCTGTAGCTTCAGGAGAATCTTACCTTCTTACTCCACCAAAGCTGGGTTTGTAGCTTTTGTAAACAAAAGCACAACAACATGTCCGTACTTGTTTATACCAAGCATACAAGAAGAGCAGCAGGTAGTGCACAGAGAGAGGTGCATACAAAAGAAGCAAGGGCTGGTGATTTATTTCTTGTAAACATGCGAGGTCCGTGCAGGAGGTAATTGCAGTCATTGTGGCTTCCAGACCCACCAAATACACAGCTGCTGCTTCAAACCCTAAACCCTAAATTCCTGCCATTGAAGAACGTAGACCTGCCGCTGCACCTGGAGAATTCCGGATCCCAATTTTAGGTTTCTTCTTCTCTCCAAACACGACCTTCTTCTTCTTCTCCTTCTTCTCCTCCTGCCTGACACAATCTCTTTGCTAGTACTGTGTTGCATTGTACTCGACAAAAGAGACTACTGTGCAGCTCCAGACGTCCCACATTCCGCTCTTCCAAGAACCAGAATTGTAAAATGTAAAGCAAATGAGACGGCAGTGGGAAATCAGAAAAAAAAAGTGATTTGTAAAATTGGGTTTGATCATGTAGGGTTGTAGTTTAGCACAAAATCCCACTGGACAAGGATTTCAGCTGAATTCAACACTGTTTTTGTTTGTGAAGAGTGTAGGATTTAGGACAGATAGCAGCAAATCCTCGGTGATGTCAGGGGCCAGGATCTTTGTCCCTTCAGACAGACATCTCTCTGCAAAAGATCTCACTCCTAGCACGGCTAAATCTTATAAACTGAACAGTGCACACATAACATAGAGAACACAAACACTTCGTCTTCAAGAAGAAGACAATAGTCCGAGGGAGAAAGGAGCAACATGCTGCAAAGAACGCAAACCCTAAAACAAAACATGCTGGAAAGAATCCGAACCCTAAGAAGCGCGCTCATAGAAGGGTTTGTTGTTTGGATTTCTAGTTTCAGGAATTAGACTTGTGCCTTGGGTTTGTGTTTTTAAAGACGGATTTGGAGGGAGCGAGAGATTTCTCTTTTTTGGGGGTTCTTTTGTGTGTGCAGATGGCTGCTGCTACACTCATTTTTTCCACCGTCTCTTACACTTCTTGCTGCTGGAAAGCACGGTGCTCTAGTGTTGTCCTTCCTCGCTCCGCATGTTTGCAGTCGTCGTCATGTTGCTTCCGCTGTGTCAGGTTCCCGCAGTCGCAAATCGATTTGTTGAAGGCGAGACGAAGACCGGCCCTTGTCTGTGCTGGCAGAACTGGAAGAAGAAGGCAAGGATCATCCTCTTCAAAAATCAAGGTTGGTAATGTTTTCACTTCCTTATTCTTCTTCTGCTCTCTCTCTCTCTTCGTTCGCAGAAGCAGATGCTTTTTCAGATTCTGAAAGAAGAATTTGCAATATAACAAGAGGAAGAAGAAGAAGAAGAAGAAGAAATGATCAATTGCTGTTGTGTTTGGCAGAAAAAGAGGAGGGAAGAGGATGATGCAGCGGCAGAGGCAGCTTTGGAGGCCCTGTTTCTGCAGCTAGAGAAGGATCTGGAATTGGATGGTGAGTCAGGGGAGGCGGAGGACGATGATGATATTACAGAAGAGGAGATGATAGCATTCGAGCAGGAACTTAATGCTGTGCTGGGACTTGGTGAAGATGACGGTGAAGGTGATGACGAAGCTGCTGAGGAAGGTGAGGTGGAGAGTGAAAATGGGGAAACGGGGCTACTTGACATGGTCATGAAGGATGGGATTTATGGTCACACCACCACTAGTCATCCTGACGAGGATCAGAAGCTTAACTTTGCTTCAAATGGTAGACTTGAGGTCGAGGAATATAGTTATGATTCTTACGAAGATGAGGATGATGATTATGATGAGGAAGACGAAGAAGAAGAAGAGCAGAGGACAGTGAAGCTAGAGAAATGGCAGCTGAAGAAGCTAGCTGTAACAGTGGAGAAAGGTCGGCGGCATGTAAATGTAAGACTATTCTGTGCTCTTCCTCAAACAATCCATGAGTATTTTTTTTTTGGGCAGAGTGGGGAGTGGTGTGTGGGTTTTGATGCTTTCTAGTATCAGCAGGTTGCTCTTGTAGGATACCTGTCCTACTCATCATTTGTGTGAATGCAGAGTTTGGCGGTGTCTGTGGAGTTTTCAGGGTCCAAAGGGTGTGTGTGAGGTCTTTCACATGTTATGATTCCTCCAACAGATTGTGGTTGCCCTCTTACACAAGCTCTTTGTGACTATTTGTTATACAGACTTTGTTCTCTTGTTGATATCTGTCCTATTGTTGTGTATGTGTAAATGCAGAGTTTGATTCTGTCCAAAGGGCTTTTTGGGGTCCAAAGGTTGTGAGAGGACTTTCTCATATTATGATTCCAACACATTGTGGTTGGCCTCGTATGCAATGTTATTGAGTATTTTCTATAAAGACTTTGGGGAATCTGTCTTCCAGAATGAAATGCTGGGAATCTTGTAGACATATGACCCTTAAGGATTAGATTTAATTTGGGTCCGAAAACTACGGTTTAGGGCTTAGCTTTGTGGTCAATTTCTGTTCTGATGTTTTGAGTTGAGGGAAAGAAGTCCTGGATGTCAGTAAGAGTGGTGTAATGGGCATTGAATCTGACTGTTCATTATGTAGTAAAACTTTGGATGCTCTTTTCAGGTGAAATCACTTGCAGCAGATGTGCGAATGGACCGCAGTGATGTGCTTTCTTTTCTTCGGGACCCACCTCTAGACCTTTTAGTTATGAGTGCCTCCCTTGAAGATTCTGATAGCTCAGATGATGAGGATGAATCTGCACAGATTACAAACAGTAGGCTGGCTGAGTTAACACGTACAAGGAGGTTAGCACCCACAGGTCTTCCTGACAAGAGGATACCTAAGCTGATGAAACAAGCCACTTTGGCCCCAGGTGGGGGTGCTGGGGGTCCCCAAAGCTGGCAGAGGAACAAACGATTGCGCAAGGAACATATAGCCACATTTGAGCGCGTTTATCGGCAGTCAAAGCGGCCATCAGTTAGTATTCAGTCCTCTCTTTGTGTGTTCACTGTCTTAGTAGTAAATGATGGGAATTCCAAATCTTCTTCATGAAGTTCTGCAGAAATGGGATGATATATGTAATTGAGGTTCTAGAGAGATGATTCTTACTGAGAAGAAGTGGTTTTTGGGTGCAGAATGCAATGATTGAGAATTTGGTGACGCTGACTCATGTACCACGCCAGAAAATCCTCCAATGGTTCGATGAACAGCGTTCAAAGAATGAAACTAGACCTACATTTGAGGATGCTTTGTAAAGATGCTGGTGGAAAGACGTCACTGAACTTCATGATCCAACTTCATGAACAACTTTCAAAGAATGAAACAAGACCTACATTTGAGGATGCAGAAGATGACAAAGAAATGGACTATGTACCTTATGGTCAAGACAGTTAAGCCTGTCATAAAGGGTTGGTTCTAGGAGGAAAACAAGCTGGTTGACCCTAATCCACAGTCTCAACATCATTTCTAGTTGTCAGTGCACGCCTACAGCACAAAATGACTATCTGTACCACATTTCCCAATTTTAAAGGATGGATAACAAGCAAACATCAAAGAGCAACCAGGCTCTACATTCTGGAGAGGATAGCTAGCAATTATATCTAAAACTAGACCTAAAATTCCACTCAATTCAATTACAAACTGGCTACTTACAGCATAGTTGGAGGTCTGCATACATTTATTTTTTCGTGAAGTTGTATCTAGGTGGATCATCTGAATCAAGGGTGAAGGTTTGTTCCCCCCTTAGCACAGGCATTCAGCTTTGATAAGAAAGCATCAATCATGTCTGTTGTCCCATGGGCTAATTTTCTGCATAGATACTACAAAAGGATCTTTGATTTCTATAACAGTCCAACACAAATCATGAAGACATGTATGAGCATCCCCAGCAGTGCTCAGTATATGACCCTGCACATTGCAATTGGATGAAGAAAAGTTTAAACATGTCAGTTTGGCTCACAAAAATGATTTTGCTCCTGTATGTGTGGTTGGTCCTGGTGGTTTGCTATTAGTAGTCTCCCATCTACTTGCAGTTTCAGTTTCAGTTTTATAGATGGGGTTGCAAAAAGGTAAATAACTAAACTTGGATGTGAGAAATATTATTGCAGGGTCACATACTGAGCACTGCTGGGGATGCTCTAAGAGCCATACAGAAAAAAGTTCATACAAATTACTGTATGTGTTCAGAAAAGCTGTGATCATACAGCAATGGAAGCAAACAAGAGGGGCAAGGCACACCAAATTTGCAGATCTGGGAGGTCATGCAGTTCTTCAGCTGGTTTTCGGCAACACTTCTTCAACCTGCCCACATGCAGGTTGAAGAAGTGCAATCAGCTAATTCTAAAAAGACCAGGATCTTGGAGCCCATGGTCTCCAAATTCTAGATAGTCTGATTCACTACTTACCTGTCTAGGACTTGCTATGCACAGCACATTCTTCAACAGATTGCCGTCATGGGCAGGTTACAGAAATTCATGACACAGCAATTACATGATCCCATAAAACACATAACTGAGTTCACAAATAATACAAATCATCTAATGTACTGCAACCAAAGCTCTTTAGATTAACCTGAACTCAAGTCTGGATGTCCTTTACTCAACAAACATGAATGTTGTACATAGATAAATTCGAAGAAGTCCATGGCCCATCCTGTATTGCAAAATTGCTGGGCATTCTGCAATATGTACTGGATTCTCCCTATCACCCCAACTAGGGCCCCATTGCTGTCCATTATAACTCAATTTGGCACCCCAATGCTTCATCAGGAATCACAAAATTAGCATTCCAAACATTAGCATTTCATAAACTTGAAGCAAGAAAATTGTGTGTGAGTTTATGGGATCTCTAAATTTTGAGTGTGAGGAAGACTTGTTGCTTAGTTATAAAATTGTGCAAATGAAAGAGATACGCTTGGAATGAGAATGAGACTCTGAGCAAGTTTTGTCTTTATTGAATTCTTTTTTTATTTATCTCCTCATCTTCCCCATGTCAAAAGTCGGTTGGAGTTTGAAAATCTAGTGAAAAAAGATGCTTTATTTCCATGAGAGATTGGTGGTTGTTGCTCAAAAATTTTAAGTGTTATAGCATAAGCATTCTCAAGTAGCAATGCAGAAAGATGATGATTGTAAGCCCTCAACTTATAGTGAACAATTTGCTATGGACATAAATAACATAACTTCACTAATGATTTTTGCATGCATTTGTTACGTATATTTATACATTACTAGTTGGATCAACCCAAGTGATGGATCACTATAATTTTAATCTAATCATTGTAAATCTTTTACTATTCACAATCAATCTTCTATTGTCACCACTTCTACATTATTGTTACAACTACTACTAGTGTCACCATGAACTACAAACTTAAATATTCTAGAACATTCACGTGTTTGAAAAGGATGCACATGACTTATTTTCATGCACCCTCCATCATTCCTTCTCAAACCTGAAATTCTTATTTTACTTTCTTGGCTGGAAAGACTAGTACTATTGGCGTTTGAAGAAGTGGTGTAATGTCAACTAGATAGCTATTGTGAGAAATTGTAGCAATCAAATAGAGTGTGAGATACAACTCATCTAATCTTGATGATCTACTTCTAAATGTGAAATTGTAATTGATCAAGGACACCTTTTTGATCTTTCAATTTTCAAAATGATGTCTGGATAATGGTTTCATAAGAATGTTTGCCTCTTGTTCTATTGTAGGTACATGTTCCAACTTCTATTTCATTTATGTTGAATTTCTCATGAATGAACTAATGCTACAATTCCATTTGTTTTGTCTTTGCATGCAAAATTGGATTTTCAACAAGCTTCAAGACATCTTGATAAGCCTTGAAGAATTGTCACATTGTATTGCTATGTGTTCATCAACTTTTGCTTATAGTTTAACTAACAAGGCTTGTAACCAAGTGATTACCTTTGCAAAGTTTGTTGTCACTTGACATTCAAGTTTCATAATTCAAATTAAGATAATTCATACAATGGTGATGACTTTTCATATGTGTATGTCCTTGCTTTAGGAGGCCCCACCTTGTATAATTTAAGAAGCAATTGAAATAAAGATGTAATTTTCATGGGGGTATCTTTTTTCTCCTTTTCATCCACATTATAATTATTTTATTTTGTAATATGCATAATTATATGGTAGGCCATTTTTATATTTGACTACAGTCACTAAATATTTGACATTTTATATCAACATAAAAATGAAATTATTTGTTTCAAATATGATATATTTTATTAATCATTTGAAACAAACTAATTCAAAGTTTTAACATCAACACCATTCAAAGTGTAAACATTTTGAAATTCTCATCCAACTCCAAACTTCCTTTCATCTGACCTTCATTCAAGTCTAGCCCACCTTTTTACAAAGCTTTCAAATTAAATCGACCATAAACTAAATGGCATGTGCCCTACATATGTATTTCACATTCTTGTACCCCTATTATTAATATTATAAATAAATATCATATTCATAATCCTATATTATTTAAATGTGGTTTTTTATTTTATTTTGAAATTTATTTTTGAAAATATTATATCCTATGTGTTTTTGCATGTCATTTGGAAAAAGATGGAAGTGGCCTCCCAAGTATTGTTGGCATAAATATTTTGGTTCAAAACCAAAAAAAATGTTCAAATAAATTTCTATAGACAAATTGACACTTTTTTGCATGATGATTTCTTGCACATGCAACCTCTACATGGGATTATACATTTAGGCCCAATGAACACAAACAATAAGTCAAATGGCCCAAAAAATAATGAATTACATAATTTTTAAAATTTTCATACGGTTTCAAATATAATTTAATGGAACATTGTTAAACATAAATGTAAACATCATTGATTAACCCTAAATCAATTGCAATGTTACATAATTCATTCCTTTTAATTTTGTATTTTAAAAATGTATTTTGAAAGACTCTAAAAACAATTATATAATATCTAGTCTACTATTAGATTTAAAAATGTATTTAACATGACAACATTCTAATAATAAACATACAACAATCCACTATAATTTTAATCAAATAAATATTATGAAAACCCAAGTTGGGCTATGAAATTTCATTTTATTTTATTTTAAAATCCTTTTGGGAACCTCAACCTTGAATAAGACTTGCAATATCCTATCTTATGAAAATTAATTTAAATTAAATGTTAAGTTTGATAACACATGTAAGCTAGTTTCCCATGACTAATTTGACGTATTACTTAACCTTTCTTCCTTCTAAGTCCTAGAAAGTATGAGATAAACCGAAAGATCCAAACCACATACACAATTGCAATGTCATAGCATATTCAAAGAATTCAAAACAAATTGAAACATGCTTCTACTCATGAAACTCCAATAAGAAATATCAAAGTTCAAAAAACCGATCTTCATGAGGTGTATCCCTCAACTTTATATAGAAGCTTCTTCAAAAATTGAGCTAATTAATAATTATAGGTGCAATGTAGTCTATATGACTAATAACTAATCAATAACTTATAACTAGTAACATGAGACTAGTAACCTGATTCTAACTAAACATTTTTTTTTTAGCATTTAGAATCAATTCAATTTTGCAAAAAAAATTCTACCTATGAAACATGATATTTGATGTTTAACAAACAATGATATGCATTCTTTTATTCAATATAGACATGTTATCAATATTAAGAACAAATATTTTATAATTCCTGACATATAACTAATTATGAGATTGCAAACATAATGCATTGACACCTAAACCTCCAACAATTGACAAATAAATACACTATCTAGAATGACACCTTCACCTATGCATATTATACAATCCTTCACCATTGAGACTCCTTTGGCTATGCTACTACTTGCCTTCTATTGTCAAAGTATTTCCCTTGATGTAGCTTCTAAAGCCAAAAGTTCAATGACAATTCCATTGGCAACAATCACAAGTTGATATGTAATGCTACTAGTTGGTGTATCAATGGACCATATGATGGTGCCATTATTTGCATCAATAGCTACCCAACCACCTTCATTTGTAACTTCATTTGATGGAAGAAATGTAAACTTGTTGCTTTGAGAATTAACAATATTTGTGTAACATTAGTTGATAAACCCCAAATTGATCCTCATGGCCTAACAACCTATTCAAGTTATGGAGAGATCATCAAACTTCCCATAGTTCATAAAAAGCTCCTTACAATAGAAGACAATTAACTTGGAATCCAAAGAAAGAAAATGTATTCATGAAACAATTGTATGCTCTTTGTCAAAAAAGAGGATTGGATAATATAAATCTAGGTCAAAAGTTTCATGACCTTTAAATTAACCAATATGCATTACTTCATGGGTTGTTTGATCAATATTTATGAATAATGTTTAGCCATTAATGAATTACAAATTTGACTTGCAATACATGTAAGCAAATTGTCATTCAAAATGTTAATAGATAAGTTTATATATGTATAATGAATGGATTTAACCTTTTCTTGCATATTGATCCCCAAGTTTTCCTCTGTAGATGATGTACTTACACACACAAAAGTTGCAACATGGTGAAAATTAGGATCACACAATATATTGTCCAACCCTTAAATACCTAGAACCACACTATCCCATTTCACAATCTTCAACTTGCATTATCTTTCCTTACCTTATATCACAAATGGCAAACTGAAGACCTATAGAATGTTTTTGGTTCACAATGTCAAGTCTTTTTTTTAGGTCCCTTTAGAAGTTGGAGAATTAAGTTGAAGACAAATAGTAGACATGCACAAATGTGTCTTTCCCATAATAATTCACAATCCATGTATTTTCAATTGTTGATATGTAAGAGCAAAGAATATGTTTAATCAAATCTTCACAAATTTAATCCATGTCCTAGTGGTCTTAAGTTGTGAACTTGGAAGGTCTTGTCTCAAAAGACATAAATTTATTTTTTTAAAAACAACTTGAGATTGCCCATGCCTCATTATGGAAATATTCATCCAAGGCATACATGACACAAATGCTAACACAACTTTTGTCATATATTAAAGTAAAGGCTCTATTGGGTCTTATATAATGTGTAGGTGTTTTGGTGGTATCTTTTAAGTTACCCAAGTAGATGAAAACAAAAGTTTGAAAATTTGGGTCCACCTTTAATGTTGGAATGAATTGGATGACCCTCTTCCACCCCTTGCATGGCCCAAATTGCAATCCAACTTTGGACAAACATAATTATTGGATAAGTGGCAATTATCGAGTGATTTCCCTTTATTTCTATTCCCTACCAACTTAATTTGAACTCCTTATGTTTAGTGCTCTTGTCAAATCAAAACCCCCTTACACCATGAATGAAATGAACTTGGGGTCTTTACACCTTGGTAGTGGCCCATAAATAATTGTCCATTTACTTTGGGCCCTTGCAATGTATAGGAGAAAGGTGTATCAATAGACTAGACCATTTTCTTACATAAAGCATTGCTATGAAAGTGACATTGCAAAGTGATAAGACAACGATGCAGTGATAGGGATAGTGAGAAAGGACATGTTAATGGGTAACTTCCACCCAAGTGGAAGTTATTTTGACACACTAGAAAGTACCTTCTTACTATTCCTATGACATCATTACAACATCAATGAACAAGATTTTTCAACCCAATGAGGGACCAAAATATACAAAGGAAAAAATGGAAAATGTTCAAAATGATTTTATGATTGCTAATCATCCATCATAAACTAGGTCAAATTATATAGTCCAAGCATTTCAAAATCCATCCTAAGGATATGTAATCAACAACATGCATACCCATTTCTTGCTCAAAATTGAAATGTATTGGACATTCCACACTCTACAACCCACCATCAATCCCCCTTGACCAAGCCTAGACCATTTACACTTTTTATAAATGCCCTTGAACTGCACACATGCAATCATCAACTTCTAAGGTGTTGATGACTTCGGCATTACCGTCTTCGCTTCTTTCAACTTGGACATGGATTGTATCATTAAATATCATTGATGTTTTCCATCTTGGTTTACCACGCCACGCTCATACCATCATATTCCATATATTCTTTGTGTCAAAGTTCAACATGTTTTGCGCATCCTTTTAGATTGGTTGATTATCAATCCATTTGACATAATAGCTTGAAATGCATTTTTGTTTTTCCATTCTTAGTTTTTGGGTGAAAATCCTTTAAGATGTACCACATAAAACGAAAAGGGCCTAATCCTTACTATAGTCATTTTTTACCTTATATTTTTATCCCCATAAAAATTAATGAATCAAAAGTTGTTAAACATTTCAAAAGGACTATATTTTAGACCATTCCAATTTTAGATTCTATCATAGTCATCCATAAATGTGATTTTACATAATACAAAAGGACTAGGTAATTAAAAAAACAAAAAAAGGTGACGTTGTGACAAGATTTTGGTGCACCTTAAAGAATTTGGACCCACTCGTCATTTCCGCCATAGGTGTTGAAAAAGGCCACCAAAAGACTCATGCCCATTTGCATCGGTACATGGCAAGGGATTAAGAAACATTACAAGATGAACATATAATTAAAGCACAAACGTTGGTTTTCGAAATATTTTCAAAGAAGGCACCAGATCCTATTCCACCTCCATTAACATGATTGTGTCACACACATGCATTTGTTCATGTAGAGGAATATGTTTGAGCAATGTGTGCATTGGCCCCCAGCATTTTTGTAGCCCCATCAGTTGAGACCATTGCAGCCCTTTGCCATTTTCATCCATTAGTTGAGGTTAACCTGTTCCCTTTTGTCAATAATTTTCATCTAAAGATGAATCTTGTTTTGGATAAAACGACATTTATTTATGTTTTAACATGTTCACCACGTCTTTCATTCAACGATCTTTTGAGTATGGTGTATGAGCTTTTACAAGATTATTTTGTGTTTGATGACTCTATTAGTGGCTTTGATATTTTTAAAAAATATGCAAGCACATCATTCGTGGTAATGTTCTTCCATTAATATCATGTCTACCTGTTGCATTTGCAACTATTGGTTTTGGAAAAACAAGTTGGAAGCATTCGACCCATTGTGATTGGAGAGGTGATTTATTAGTTAATCGCCCACACACTAATTATCTAATTCAAAGATACATTTGCAAAACACTTTTGTCCACATTAATTTGGGGTGGCAATGTCAAACGAATGTGAGACAATGGTTCATGGGGTTAGAATTATGTTGGATCTACATCTAGAATGGGTGGTATTACAAGTGGATCCTCAAAACATTTAATTTAGTATCTTGAACATCCATTTTTTAGGAATTATAATTTTGTATTAGCACTTTGGATCAACTTTTCCCATTTGTTCGTCAATTTTACGCATGCCCATTTCCACTATATTTCTTGGAAGCTTTTAGACACAAGGATCTCATTGTCATTTCATTTGAGTCTAGTACACAACATGGGGATCCTTTGGGAGGAGTGTTGTTTGCATTGGTTCATTTTCGTGCTCTTCATTTTATTGCAACAACCCACCTTCTTGTGTTTTTCCTTCATTGACAGATGATACGCACATGATTGGTCCTTCTTCAGATGTGTTACCTATTTTTTGTAATTATAGGAAGAATTTGGAACATTATGACTTTTAGTGTAGCCAACAAAATGTGTAGCCTAATCTCTGCAAGGGTTAAACCAGTCTATATCACTTTTTCCAAGTTTTTTTACGCCCAAGTCTAGTCATTGTATTCTAAGTGTTCTAATGGGTTCTTTGTCATTTATGGAATCTTTGTATCAAAGGCATTTTAAAAGGACTTCAAGGTGATCATTAACCTTCCTATGCTTGCAGATCTTCAAGCAACTTTTGCGATGTTTTCACTTTGTTATGCCGAACAACTAGACTACCTACAACATACTATATTTCCATCACCAATTATCTTGTAACATTATACCGAATTTGATGTTCGTATCATAATTATGTTAGAAAAGCCATTAAGGTCAAGATCCTTTGGCACCATAGTGGGCCATTTGGCTTGTTGTCAGGTCATTCTTTTTGTTTCCTTAACAAGGTTAGGCTTTCCTTTAGTGGTTCGATGTGCTACCCCCTTTTTCGTTTCCAACATGATGATCACCTTACTCTTCTTAATGTAGTGGCACATGTAGAGACCAATACTTATCCTTTCCAGGGAACACTATGGATACTTGTGTGATGTTACATGAAGTTGTTTGATCACATGTCTTGCCTTTCGAAAATCTAATGGTGTAGTATTATCTTCAAATGTAGTCTTCTTTGATGGACCGACTACATGAGTAGGAATTTATTTCGCTCTAGCAAATGTTCCTTTGAATGTTATGCAAACACATTTTCCCTCATGTGCAAGTCCAATAGTAGGGGCTTGGTTATTAGCTCATCCTAACACCCCTTCATTCATTTGTCTTTTGTTCATTTTCTTATAACATTCTGTATTCATCTCAGTATACCACATCCTATGGTTACACATTTTTCACAATGTTAGTGTGGTCACACCATCAATGATTCGGGTATCCATTTCCTACGTTGCCCATGCGAAAGTGAACGCACTACAACCCACGATACGCTTCAAGATACCATTGCAACTATCGCGTTGGAGAATGGAGTTCATGTATAGAAACAAGTTTCCCACCTTTTCCTCCACCATACACGGAAATGAATGGATATTGTCATCACCAGAAACAAATTTTTTGAACCTTGGTGGATGTTGTCATTATTGATCCAACTCCTACAAATTTGGTGTAGCATGCTTCAACAATGATAGCACATGCAACAATAGTTGTTGCTCAAGACAAAACATGATCCTACATAAAACAAGAGCCAAGAAATAATTTAATTCCCCTTGCCATAGAGACCTATGATTGTCTCCATCCTCATTTTGATTCCTTTTTTACTTCTTGTGTACATGTCAATATAACTCGCCATCAACAAACCTCTTTGGTACCTTTGATGCTTATATTTTATTATAATCAACAAATGTCAATAGCCCCTTCAGGGTGCGCACACCATCATGATTCTTCAATGGGTTGTCACACTTAATCACAATTCTTTATCTCTTTCACACATACCAGCTAGTGCACCTCCATCACTAACTGATTTGTGGCAGAGGATGCCCTTTTAACATTACGTCTTCCACTTCATTACTACTATTTTGATTGACTTGGTCTTCCTTACATTTGTTTCAACATGCCTTGTATTTTTTGTGGATGGATTTCCATCCTTGTTTATACATATACAGGGTTTTCTCCTTTGAAGGTTGCCTTGGATGAGCCTTGTTGTCCTACAACCTTCATGCAGAGGGTGTGCACTAAAGAAAAGAGCATGAGAGTACTAATCAGTTTGGATTCTGAATCCAATTGACGTTGTCTCTGTTTTTGAGGTAACTGGTAAACTTCAAGGGGTGCAAGTGCAATATTCTTGTGTTGTTTAATAATAGAGTTTTCAGTAAAGTCAGGAAAACACAGCACCAGAACCCTGAGTTTGGTCCAAAACCGGGTGAGATAAAAAAAAAAACCTGCAAAAAAGTATCTACATTAGCCTTCAAGGGGAGGTCAAACTCAGAAATGCACCACTTTTTGTGCCAAACTGAGGTTCATCCTGTTTCAATCCCGTCTTTCCACTTTTGATTTTACGTTTCAGCGACATTATCCTGAGCGTCTCCACTGCCGCTATGTGTATATTTTCACTGCTCCTACATGTACAACTACTATAATTACCTCAAACCTTATGCATTAAATGCTGAGTTTCAGCATTCCATACCCAGATTTAATAAAACTTCCTTACTTTGCGGACCTCACTCAAGAGTGGGTGAAAAGAGGCCCAAAGACAGGGTGAAAACAGGATGACTTTAAGGAAAACTCTAATATCTACACATCTGGGAGAGAGCTTTCAAGGACATGGGTCTTGCAGTGTATAACCTTGTTTTGAGCCAGAAAGTCTTTTATTCAACTTCATGATGTGAATGCTATTTTCGAGTACCAGCATGTAGTTGGTGGTATGTTTCTTGCATCACAAATTGAATCCAACAACCAGCAAAAGTTGTTGATAGTTTATGGGGCATTCTTGAGTCTTGTCTTGATGAAATCTTTTTTTCTGATGATGTTGTCACCAGTTTGGCATGGAGAGTTGTTGCCAATGTTGGATCAAGACTTTGAGTTAACATATGAGCTTTTGAATTCAGAGTAACTTGTCTGTTTGGTTGGGACTCCAATAGATTTAGAACCTTGAATGTACATGATGATGTCCATTCCTTAAAGATCTGATCAAGCTCTATCATTGCTCTAGAAGAATCCAATTACAATTCCTTGCATTTGAAACATCAAGCTTTGCCATTGCTCTTGAAGAATATCCAATGACAATTTCTTGTATTCAAGTCATCAAGCTCTGTCATTGCTCCTAAAGAATCTGATTGCAATTTCTTGTCTTTGAATCGAATGTGGAAAATGTGAAGTAGAAAATTCAAACCAACCACAGCTACCTTGTGATCAATGTTTGCAATATCTTTGTACTCAATTTGTTGCATCAGTGCTTGAAAGGAAAACATGGATCTGGATTTTCTTTAGATCAAAATGAGGCAGCAAGTACTTCATTCATAGCTCTGGATTTTCTTTGAAGCAAATGAGGCCACAGGTACATCGCAGATCCGGATTTTCCTTGAAGGAAAAGAATGGTGCAGCAGGTATGCCATGGATCTGGATTTTCTTTTCAAAGCAAAATGATGCAGCAGGTACATCACGGATCTGGATTTTCTTTGAAGCAAATGATGCATCATGATCATCTGAATTCATTCTCCTTGCAAAATTTGAACAAAAATAGAGTGAATTGATTTCATGAAGCCTGTCTGGAATGGAGGAGATGTGGATGCATGCACTCACAGGAAAGGAGCACATGATTGAATGTATAACTAGGCAGGAGATCACACAGCATTTCTGCACTGAGTATGAGAATCCTGAACCTTGCAGCACTTTTGTCTCCAAGCTTTTTTCCTTCTTGGAGGAGGAAACGAACAAATCTGTGGGAGAAGTGGCTGATGATGATTGAGTCAGATTTTACACAAAGAGAAAGCTGCTGATCATGGCGTGCTCATCTGTTGGAAGAAACAAACACAATCTATGGGAAAACTGGCTGTGCTGATGATTGAGTCAGATTTTCAAAGAGAAAGCTGAGGATCGACTGTAGCCCCATGGAGATGCTGATTGTAGCCTGCTTTCTATTTCCAGTGGCACAAAACAGACAGACAGACAGACAGACAGAGAGTTGTTGCAGTGAACGGGAGCTCAGTTCCACTCTGAAAATGGGAGCCTAGAGGAGACTTGCATGCAGTGCACATGCAGATTCAGCAGCCAGCAGCAGGCACAAGAAGAAACTGGCAGTGCTAGTGCTCAGCAATTGCGGCATGATGGACATGGGTGTCTTCGAGTTCCACCATCCCTCCAACCCCATGATCATCAAACCAACCGGCTGGAACTCTTTCTTCTTCTGCTGACCACCAAAGAATTGAGCTTGAGCTGTTGCTGCTGCCTGCCTGATGAAGAATTCAAACAAGCAAGAATTTCAGGACCTGCTGCTCCTCCTCCTTGTTGCTGCATGCATTTGATGATCAGGCTGCTTACATGCTGCTGGTACTTAAGGAGCTTGTTGCAACCTCGAGATCTGTTCCTGATGTGGAATTGCTGATCCTTGTCTTGACACCCTTCTGAAAGAGATCATCAGGAATTGCATGATCAGGAGTTTTGCAGCTACGTCTGTGGGTGGATTTTCAGCTTCTGCGAGACTGGATCTTTCCCTTCTTGAGGCACGAAGGAATTTGTGAAGACGAAGATCATTTATCTATCTGTCTATCTATCTATCTATCCAGAAGACTAATTCTCGCGAAGAAAGAAAGAAAGAAAAATGGGTCAGAGCCTGAGCTCCATGTTCTCTGGCTTGAACCTCAGAGGCGTTTTCGGGCCCCGAGTGACGGCGGAAGAAGTTGCGAGAGGTGTTGATCTGTCCAACCGCACCGTCATTGTCACTGGTATGCATGCACATTTCTCTCGCTCTCGCTCGCTCTCTGTCTCTCTGTCTCTGTGTGTCTCGGAGTTTTTGCTTCAGAAGAAATGGCCGACATTGGGTGGTAAACATTGTAGGAGCGACGTCGGGAATAGGACGAGAGACGGCGAGAGTGCTGGCAATGCACGGAGCGCATGTGGTGATAGCCGCTCGCAAGATGGAGTCCGGATTGGCGCTCAAGGAAACCATACTCACAGAATCTCCCAAAGCCACAGTGGATGTGATGCACATCGACCTGGCTTCCTTGAAATCCGTCAGGAGTTTTGCTGAGGAATATAAGGCCAAGAATCTTGGCCTCGACATTCTCATGTAAGTTGTCCAAATCTGAAACAAGATCTTCAAGAATCAGAAGAAGTTTCCTTCCGCAAGAATGTGGAGAAGATCTTCAAAAGATGCAAATCCAATTGAGGTTTTGTCTTCCTCACAAGGAATCAAGGAACTTCTGCTGCTGCTGCAGCAGCAGCATCAGTACAACACATTCCTTGAACTCAGGTTTCTGGGTTTCAGGCCATCAAACTAGAGAAAGCTTCAACAGTGAAGGAATCAACGGGAGGGCTATGATGACGATGCCAACTTGCTAACTCTTTGTGTGCACTGGGGTTTGCTGGATGCATCTTTTGTGCACTGCAGCAACAATGCCGGAGTGTTTATGAAGCAGTTTGTGGCATCCGATGAAGGAATCGAGTACATGTTTACAGTTCATGATTTGGGTACTAATCCAGAACTTTTCTTGCCGTTGAAATTCTTCTTCCCATATAGATTGAATGAGTTTCCTAAAGCTATTTTACATATGGCTTACTTCAGAATGAATCAGATGCAGCCAGTTTGTTTCAGAGCTTGCAGCTCCTTTGCAATCAAATCCCACTCTGCATGCCAGACAGTATCACCACCTAGATTGCTGCAATCTTCTCCAAAACTTGGCAAGCACACTCACCTCTGCCAATGGGCAGTACGAGTGAGAGTGAGAGAGAGACACCAGAGAGACAGAGGGAGGGGGGCTAGGTTTGCAATAGACAAAAAGCAGGGAAAACAACCATGAAATTGTCATTCTACTTTCAGAGGCACACATGGGATTCAGCAGATGTGCATTTTGAATTACCACAGACAGACAGGTCTACAGGCAGACGAACATATGGATGGACAGAAATACAGGATTTTGTGTTTGACAAAGCACACATGATGTGGTTAGAGGACTTGGGTTGCATAATAATGTGCAACATTGTTTGTGGTGCAGGGCATTACTATCTCACTGCACTGTTGCTTGATACCATAAAGAAAACAGCAAAGGAGAGTGGCAACGAAGGCCGAATTGTGTTCACAGCCTCTGAAGGCCACCGCATCACATACAAGGAGGGAATCAATTTCCATTCCCTCACAGATCCAGCCCTGTACTTGGCTAATCCATTTGCTTCTCACTAGGGGCTTCACATTTTGTGCAGCATTCACATCCTCCCCAATTGCCCACACATCAACAGTAAAATATGTGGAAATCTCTTGAGAAATCTTTCTTGAGTTCAAGGCAAATTTTAGTGCAGAATATGGAGTTGTTTCTCATCAGTTTGGGGATTGTGTCCACAGCTTCAACCCGTACAAAGCATATGGGCAGTCAAAGCTTGGGGATATTCTTCTTGCCAAAGAATTTGCTGAAATTTTGAAGGCATAATTTCCTTGCTCCAGCCCTAGTCTTGTAATTATAGGAGCTGGGAACAGGATCTCATCTGTGTTATGTGAATCTGTACCTTAAGTATTTGGATATAATCCAGGTTTCAATAGAGGTTTGAGGGTGCACTTGAAATTGTGGGGGTTATATTGCAGGGTTAAGTATGATATTGAGTTGTCCCCCCATAGAAGAATTGTTGATGGATGGGATTGGGCAGGAGGAGGGAGCACCAGTGACATCAAATGCTGTGCACCCAGGAGCTGTGACCACAAAGTTGGGCAGGAATTTCTTCAACCATGCCATCACAGGTTTTTGCTACTGAGCACCCATGTACTCCAAGTTTTTGGCAGGTTCAGTAAATTAGAATGTAGCTCGAGGAGTTTAAAACACTTGGGTGCTGTAGTGAACATCAACAATGGTCCAGTTTGAAAACATGACATGGGTGAATTTTTGGTTTTGGTTGTTGCTTGCACAGATGTTGGCTATGAGGTTTCAAAACCATTTCTGAGGTCACCAGAAGAGGTAATGTTCAATGCCATGCATCTTTTGGAAGATTTTTCTTGTCAAATGCAGTGAAAGGTGGAAGTTCAATATGCAGAAGAAGACAACCATAGTAGAAACCTGTAATTATGTGTACTTCTTTTTTGGGGGCTGAAAATGCCATGTATTCGGAATTGCAGGGAGCAGCAACAATAGTATATGTTGCAACATGTCCTGAGTTGAAGGGAGAGACAGGCAAATATTTTGCAGATTGTGCTGAAAAGCAACCAAGCAATCATGCTTGCAACAAGGAACTCCGGAAGAAGCTATGGAAGTGGTGTGAAGATTTTGTGGCTGCACGACTGGGTACCTACTCAGAACAGAAGTGAGAAGAAACTATCAACCTTTGCTCAAAGACACATCTTCAAGCATCTACAAATTTGGAGAGATCATGTAAGCTCTGGGTCAGGGACTTGACACTGGGGGAGCACATTGTACATAATGGCAATGGGTGCCATGGATAGCTGTTTGTCTGGTCTCTCAACACATATGAAAAGATGGAAATTTTGCACAGGATGGATCAATGAAATGAAAAAACGTATTTCCGAGGACATGGGTGTCCACTTGGTAAGTGACATATCATATGTACATTGATACACAAGAAGGGTATTAGTCAGTCAGGCTACAAAGTGCATGTATTGTTTTTGTAAGGTTCGTTATGCCTCCCTCCCACACACTTTGTAAACAATTTTGAATGCAACTACGGCAACACTGTGGAATTCTGCAATATCAGTCAGAAAGCAGCAACAGTATTAGTATAGTAATGTCCACAATGACCAGCAGAGTGATGGCTACAAAGTTAACTTCTCTCTCTTGAGGGGGAAAAAAAACCTTGGAGACCTGCTTCAAACAGAAATAGCATGAAACACATGCACAACACAGCAGGCTTTTCTTCCAAAGATCTCTTACTCACAGAATTGGTTAGAGGGTTTTTTTTTCCAGTTCCTGCAATGCATGCACAGAAATATCTCCAAATGTTTCATCTCAACACTCTTATATTATGGCATGGCATTGTTTCTTTTGTTTCAGAAATGCAGACATGTTGTCAGATTTTTTTAATAATGAATTATTGTGCTATTCAATCCATGAAGACAAGAATATATCAAGTAATAAATGTTCTATCAGACCATAGCATACAAATATCACATAAAAACCACAATGCATCAATGAGCAATATCATGACACAAGCCAAATAACATGCCCAAACTTCAATAACTCTGCATCTTTGAGTAAAATGTTTTTTGCACAAACTTATTGACAATAGACAACAATGAAATGTCCAAGTAGCTTGCATGCACCATAGCAAAATTCCTTTAAATACACTCTTCATGCACCGTACTGCAGACATTGATCAAGTTTCAGAAGGCTGAGCCCTTCTTCCCATGGACATACAAAATTGTCTCTATGCCATTTTACAGACGAAAGCAATCTTTGATGCCACTTTACATAGGTATTGACAACCATTTCAAATCTCCCAACCCAGAAAAGACTAGTATCCATAAGCCCTCCTAATATGTATCAATATTGTCTCCATTTTTTATACCTGTTAATTATGAGCCCTCTTCACATCCCATATGCATGTTGCAATGTTACCAAAGAGCTCAATTGACTAGCAAACAGGCATTCACTAGAAATAACAAATCTACCACTAGATTCATTTCTACATCTTCTGTCATTTTGCCTGCAATCAGGTGGTTGCACCATGCCACAAACAAGGTGGCCTCTCAGAACCCTGGTGAGTAGTGCTCAAGGTCAGGATGACCACCTGGAGGACGTGATGGATCCCTGCACATGTAAAGCACCAAACAAGGCAAATTGTGATCTCAATATCCATAATTTAGTACATCTTAATGGTTTCATGAGTTGCACTTACTGTCATGTACTCACTAGTCTCCTCTTTCAGAAGAATAGTCACTATTACAAAAGAAAAAGCAGCTCATCACAGTATGTTTTAAATTGGGGACACAGCGCTTTGATTAGAGGTTGAACAAGCACACCTGGCAAAGCGATTCCTTTCAAACCCTGGGACACCCGGGGGCCCGTAAGGATCAAATCTCGCACCTGGGACCACACCTCTACAAGGAAGAAAAGCATGGAGCACAACAAACAGTGTCATCAACATGTTTGAAGAGAAGCCCTGCCATTGCATCACAATAGAACTGCCCTACCCAAGGTGCAACAAGGGTTCAGGGTTGAAATCATCAACCTATTTCACCACACCAGGCTGGTGATCTCACAGGGATCAGAGTTCAAATTATGGGATCAAAAAGCAACTGAAGAGACAACAACAGAGTACATTGAAGGATCCAAGGTCACTTACATCCCACCAGTGTCTGGAACTCCAACTCCTGGTTCCAACCCACCCATGCGACCCCACCGTGGATCATTTGGGCCTGCAACACAAAAATAACACCACTTTACCTCTCCTTGCTCTTGGCTCTTTTAACACTGGAGAACCTCTGAAACTCCCATCCCTCTCATTAAACATATATAGAGAGTTTAGTAGAGATGAACCCCAGAAAACATTCTACAGATACATGACATGTACCAACAGGTTACCTGCACTCTGATGGCAAATTCCTGCAAGTCTTCTTTCACACAATCAAAAAGTAAATAGTAGGCAACAATACCTACATAGCAGGTGAATGGAAGCCACTAACTACAGGAGATTAATAGTACTGATGTCCTAAGACAACCAAAACACAACTGAGAATGCCAGAATGGATCATTGAATATAGGGATGACTATGTCACTATCCATCCATCCAAAGGCATATAGCAACAGCAATGTGGCCAGAGTTGCATCACAGGTGAACATTGTGCTATTTTGTGATAGATATTCAACAGTTAACCAATATTCATATCCTGGTGGCAAGTTGCCTATAATCTCAGTCAAGTTTTGGCATTCTAGAGGTAGATTATGGAATAGCATACACACCTAGGAGCATTCCATCATATCCCCGCTCAAGCCTGCAGACAACATTCAAGTAATGGAACTCTGTCAGTAGCAGACTATTTATGAATTAGCATCACAGAAAAAGCTCTCTTCACTTAAAACAACACTATAAGTTAAACAGCTACCAAAGGCACTTTCTACTAATGTACATCCACATGAAAGCTCAGACAGCTAATGAAACATATAGGAACAAGATCTCTTGTACATCTAATCCAAGACATCTTGGAGCCTCAGACAGAAAGAAGAAGGAAAGGGTCATACACCTGTTCATTGGACTTGCTCAATTTGAAGTGAGATAGAAAGCCAGAAGAGTGTGAAGATTACCTTGGACCAAAAATACCAGCACCAGGTGATGGATAGAGATCACCGCCGCCAAATGCAGGCACTGGAGGATAAGCAATCCTGCCACAGAAAACCAAACGCTAATTAGGTGAAAGATTCAACTGGTTTATTATTAACCCCTCTAATCAGCAGCATACTGAAGTCCTTTCAGCATCTGGATATGTTAGGAACTTTCTGTCCAACGGTACTTGACCTCTGCAGTTGAAAACAATATTTCATTCCTTAGTTAGCAGGTTGGGATAAAAGGACCACAACTTCTTTACAGTCCCTTCACGATTCCATGCACTAGGCTTGTGTCTGGGTGGTTTATTGTACAAATGCTGTTGCACTTTCACTATGCAGACTCTCTGGGCTGCCATCAGAGAGACTCACTCTCAGTTCACCTCAGTCATCAGGTCATTAACATGGTATCAGTATTCTAGTCTTGTTTCAATCCATCAGCTGCATGGTGAGACAAGAAGGCTGTCAGCTCATATGGGCATGAAGCCTTTGTTTCATGAATATGAGCTTCTGGAATGGCCAATTGGGGGAGCAGAGAATTTACTGCGATAAAGGTGCCCACCATAATAGTCCTATCATTTTGCCTCAGCTGGAAGTAGTGGTCCACTGGCAGACAGGGTCATGGATGCTTAATGTTATTCATGTAATGATTGTAGGAATTGAGGGAGGAAAAAATCTCATGCAAATGCTTACATACCCTGGAGATGGATATGGTTGCCGCTCATCAATAAGAGGATTAACAAGCGGTGGTGAATGCCTGTCCTCTCCTTGCCCAACTCTGCCACCACATCCACAATTACAACAGAGCTGAATCAAACAAAGAACCAGTGAGACTAGGCAAACATGGCTGGGTGGATGGCCTCAAGAAACTCTCCTTCAGAAGAGTTTCTCATACAATGTAAACACCAGCTCGGGATCATAGGCTTACAATTGATCCATAGAAAACCTGGAGATGCTTTCAAAAGGGGAGTAGTCTGTGCAGAAATTATCTTTTGTTTGTGGAACAGAAGACAAGCTTAAAACAAGAAGATTGCCAATGCCAGCAACCCTTAAGAGAAAGGAAGTTCAGAACAGATTGCTTTCCCAGATGCCTAATGAAAAAATTCTGCCTTTAAGCAAGCACACACCATTCAACTGGAAAATAAACACAACAAAAGCAACACAAGAATCCACAAAACAATCATAAAATTCCAAGACCAGCATGAGGATATTGATGTTGTCAGTACAGCTATCATTGCTAAATCAAGGGGTAAACTGAGATTGTATCCTCATGTCACAAATCAGCAGGAGTAATGAGAAGGACAAGAGGAACAAAAGAAAAAATTGTCCAGAGACTAACCTGCTAGATGAAGCTGTGCCAGGGCTTGGTTTCACAGGTGGTGGGGCAAGCTTTGAAAGGATGGAAGAATGAACACGGTCGACCAAGCCTGGCAAATTCGTGTACTGCTCAGCATAGTTGGTTGCACCTCCATCAACAGCAAATTCTCTTGGCCTGAAAAACTCAACCATTTGTCAGATTCACATTAAGCTCAGTGAGATCCGATACCTAGAGACAACTCCCATAACAACAGAATTCAGTGTCCACACTCAAACATAACACAATGGTCTCCTTAGTGCATCAATATCGTCAGCAAAGTACTTATGACAACCAACAAAAACATAGCTATTGGCATCAAAAGGACAAAACTGACAATCACTGCTTCTAGGGCTTAGTTACAAAGTCAAGGGAAAAAATTTGAATGTCACCCAAAGATCAGCTAGGTTCTTGAGCATGAAAACAAATGTTCTTGATGCAAGGTGCTCTGCTAAAAGTTAGTACTGTTTTGGGGTGTTTCTATATAGCTCTGCTGCTTCCAAAAACGTCTGCAAAAAATAAGGACTGGAGAAACTTACTTGAGCTCCAAATTAACAGGGGTATCTACATCAAAAGAGACAGCATCAATTAAGAGAGAGTCACCCATAGCCAGGCACTTCACAGTTACTGACTTTGAAAGCCCTAACTCATTCCCTGCATAGCGAAAGGCATATGCACCATCCATCTCATTCCATCCATCAATTCCAACCTCTGTTTCTTCTCCACTTCCTGAAACACAATACCACAAACAAACCATGAAGACTCTGTCATTACACTGGAGGGTGCTGCTTCCACTCTATCTACTTCTCTCTGTCACCACCAAAACCATCATAGGACTCCTCAATCAAGCTTTTGTCTTTCCCATGGAAAAATTATACACCTGAAATCAACTGCAACATCTGGGATATCTCTCTGATATGTGGAAAGAGATTTGTGATATCTCTTTCTTCCAATATCATTGAATAAGTTGATCTAGCAAGGTCAAACATCCTTGCAAAGTTCACCTGAAGAAGAATTTGCATTGCTGCCAGTTGCTACCAACGAGTAGCCAGCTGCAAGAAATGTGCCATGCACTGCAAAAACCACCCGCTCCATTGCATTTTGTAGTTGAGGCCGAGCAGCTCTGATGACTCCTAAAACTGCCCCTGGTGTTGTCATTCTTTTCTTGCTGATTAGTCTGCTCCTTCACTTATGCTCCTCGTCTCGTATTTTCTTGTTCTCTGTACCAATAAAATGCATCAGTCCTTCAATTTCTGAATCCTTCAGATTCATGTATCCACAGATTGCTCTCTTCTGCATCATCCCTTTCCACTTCCTGGCATAAAATCTCTAGCAGATCAATATTCATTACTTGTTAATTCTGATTGCAAGCACCCCATTCTTCAAAAGAAAATATCTGATGAATGTCTCCATTTCTCATGTTATGCACATGCATAATTGTTTCTCCTCCTTGTGAAGAAGTCTCTCTCAACTCCAGTAAAACCCTAAAGCTAGGTTTTCTGTTTGTCAGTAACATCACCATGCATCTTCTAGGGTTTGGAGTTTGAATCCACAACAAACAGCTTATCGTAGCATAGCTCTCAAATTTGCCTCCTTTCCTGTGCACAGCTTATATACCTTCTCTCAAGAAACTCCTCCGAATTTTGTAATTATCAACAACAAAAACAACAACATCCCTCTGATGAACCTGAAACCCTAACCCTAACAAGAAAATCACCATGCATAAGGAAGAAGACTACTAAAATGCATGGTGAAGAAGGTTGCTTCGTCCTTGTCCAATTCCCGACGATCTCGAGCGAGCGCCCCGTTTTCATGTTCCGTTTCCATTCCAATTCCATTCTAGGGAAAAAAAAATCTCCCAAAAGAGAGAAAGAAAAGATTGCATACTCACCAGATCTGCAACCAAATTTGCTGACGAAAACTTTGTTCAACCGGTTTTCCGACTGCACCAGAGGCTGATGTGCTGAAGGGCGACAGATAGACAGAACAGAAGCAAGCTAGAAGAGAAACGTGCAAAGAAAGCGATCCTAATAACTGCAGAGGACGAAACGCAATTGTGCACCCACGAAGAAGAAGAAGAAGAAGAAGAAGAGAAGCTCGTTCGTTCTTCGCAACAACACCAAACTCTACTCTGTATTCTCTCGCTGCACTTTAAACCCTAAGTCATGGACCTCAAATCTTTTTATAGAATTAGTGTAAAAAAATATAAATAAATATGGGCGGTCTGTGGAGTAAGGCTTGTGCCTCCGGTTTGAAAAACATTTTAAAAATAAATATTTCTATTATATTATATTATATTATATTAATTGAAATATATATTTTAGGGCCAATGGGAATATTAGAATTGGTAGCCTTGCATTTTTTTTTGAGGAATTAACTTGATTTATAACTGGCACTTAAATGTTGTAATAGCATCAAAGGGTTTTTTTGCACAAGTATTGTGCTAAAACCCTTATTTGTAAATAACTCTGCTACCTAATTTAAATAAATTAGTGTGAACCCTGTGCATTATGCACAGGTGTGTTATTTCAACAATGTTTGGTTGATGTTTTCAGTTTTTTAAAAAAACTTTTCTTTTCAAACAACTGTCCGTGGTCACTGTCCATCCGGAGTCACTGCCACAGACAGACCAAGTGAATTAGTATATATGATTATTGGCCTTTGCTTAGTAGGCAAGGATATTATTGTGTTTAGATTCATTATAGAGTATACCGTAAGTACCTTGGCCATTTCAACAGATGTCGGTCGAATAATTAATTAAATTGTTTTTGAGACATTCATTTCAACAAATTGGAATATATTCTTAAATATCCACTATTTTCCTTCACAATATATATTTTTTGATTTGGAAGAAATAATTTTTGAAAAATTTCAACATTTCTGAAAATAATAGAATTAGGGTCAAATTGGCCAAGGTATATATATTAAGGTAGTAGTAGCTTAAGGGATTTTGGGCCCCTAGGTAATAATAATAGGTCTATTTTTATTCGAGGATTTTTGAAAGATCATATTTTGGCTTGGGTTGAAAACTGAATTTATTTTGAAGAATTGCCTTCAATAAATAATAATAACAATAATAATAATAATAATGGATTCCAGAACATTCCAAAAGAATCTTGATTTTCCTTCACAAAATTATTTTGTTGTTTTGAATTTGTTCGGTTGAATATTTCAACATTTCTGAAAAATAATAAAATTATTATTTTAGTGTCTAAAGTTTGCCAAGATACTACATAAGTGCCATCAGTGTTTTTTTTTTTTTTTTTTTTAATTTTTCCATGTTTCTCCAAAAGTGGCTGTCTCCCCCGAGTTGGTTTTTACCAAATATAAATAAAAGACAAA
>Ga0116231_10001496_pt1 | contig 47813 bp, 43 predicted proteins | sample S1TSphgellanicum_2_FD_89695 | JGI IMG/M metagenome (GOLD analysis project Ga0116231, IMG submission 89695) | Host-associated microbial communities from peat moss isolated from Minnesota, USA - S1T2_Fd - Sphagnum magellanicum MG | ecosystem: Host-associated > Plants > Peat moss > Unclassified...
AAAGATACAAGAACCTCGCGTGGCAGGTTTGGGGGGAGGGAAAACCCCCCCCAATAGAATAAGAGGGGGGAAAAAATAAGACCCATCCCCACCCAAAAAAAAAAAAAAAAAAAAAAAAAACTTGAAGTTGGTTGAGTATGGGACAATACCCAACTTGACGGGTCATAAGGTGTTTTTTATTTAGGGCTAGGTCTTTGATGTAGGTATAGGGTGTGAACTTAAGGTTTAAGAGCCCTACTCCAAGTTCCCATTATAGTATTTTTTTTCACTTCACAACCCATCACATTTTTGTCCATTATTATTTCATTTTGTTTTGTACAATACTTTCCATTTCTTCATTAAACACTTTCACTTTCCCATCTCTCTACAAGAATAAATCATAAATAGAAATTAAGGAAAAATATTTACTTTGGATCCATGTGAAACGTACATTTGAAGCTCCCATGTTTTTTAAGATGTCAAAGGCCCAATGTAAGCATGTGATGTCAAACCTTGAAATATGAGTAGGATGAATGGTTTTCATCCAAATTATTATCTTTCATTTTACTTACATGTGTTTCATATGTGTTTTGACTGCATGATATCCATGTGCAAAAACTATGAACTTAAGAAAGACAAATTTCACACAATTTCACAACATAAGATGCAAAATTTGTGATGGATAGTTTGAGCATGGTCACTAGACTTTCACCATGATAAGTAATTGTGTTCATTCCATTTATTCTAGAAGGCTAAATAACTAGTGTACTCACGACTAAAGGTTGGCACAAATAATTTGCAAAAAGTCAAGTAAATAAATTAATTTTTGATGAATTTGTTGAAAATTGAACTCCCATCCCATCCATTGGGTTACTATTACAAATACACAACACAAAGTGTCGTTTGCATATTGTTGGAATTCTTGAACTCTTGAAATTTTTAAAAAAACTAAATTTGAAACCACTAAACCTCATTTTTTAAACTAAATAAATATTCAACAAAGAAGTGCTAATTGTCAATCATAGGTATGGTTATCAAAAAAATGAAAAAACTTTTTAATGACATCTAAAAAAAATCTTCAAACCTTTTGGGATAACATTTAGTTTGATGAAACACAAAATACAAATATCCAAATAATTAAAAATCATGAGTTCTATTTAGTGGCACAGGTTGTATAGGTAAAGTTGAACCCACATATTTGCATCTCATTCCATTTTCATCCCATTTTCATCCCATTTTCATCTTTTGGTGAAAATGTCATGGATAGGGGAAAATTGAATAGGTGTTCAATGACATAAAAAGAAGTAAAGTAATAAACCTACCAAGGTTTAGAATGTTGCATCTAAATTGAGATTTTCACACTATTTATGACATGTTCACAAAAAAAATTAATGGGCCCTTCAAATGTCATATGTTATCCAAGCTTCTAAAGAAATGACTAGTGATGGGTAGACTATTGATTTTAAGATATTTGTGAATAAAGGTTAGTGAAAATATTCATTAAATATGTTACGTAGTCAAAAAAACTTTGCAAGATTATTATTTTTCACAATGATGACAAGTAAATGATAAACAATTTACCTTGTAAAGGTAGAGCAAAAAATTGCACATTTTTCATCCAATATTTATCCTATGGATGTAAGTAGGTATATGCAAGGTAAATGATATAATAAATCACAATTTGTACATTACATGTGTAAAAGTATACTACATTGGCAAGCAAATTGAAAAGCAACCAATTGTGAAAGCATATAAATGCAAATATTTAAACATGACATTTAAAACATCATGAGGGAAGGTTTCCAAAGTGAGGATTTCTTTTTGGACACCTTTTGTAATACGAGGAATTCCTATAACGGCAAATTGTAATTGAATTATTTTAAGAAACTTTCAGAAGTATTTGGTGATAGTTTTGCTAAATGTAATTAGGGCAATGAACATCAATACAATGTAATAAAAAGAAAAAAATTACTAAGTAAAAAAATTACCTTAACCCGAACAAATATATCGTAATTGGATGCAATGCAATACTTTTAAATGAATGTAAAAGATATTATCATTCTTTTTGCTTATACCTTTTAAAAAAAATCAAGTACACAAATTACAATGTGCATCTGTTCTTAAAGGTCAAACCCAACTCCAAACCAATTGGGTAAAATAAAGGTAAATTTAATATATTTATTGGCTCTTTATTTATCATATTTTTAAAATGCTAATGATTTGGGCAAAAGGCTTCCCACCCAATATTGAACACCACTCCCAACAAGGGGGGTTACCAAATACCCAACCATAGTGAATTTAACACCCACCATGAAGGATGAATGGTTGGATGGTATGTGGATAGAAAACTCTTCTTTTGTTGTATTTTTTGCCCCAATATAATTAACAACAATAGTTAGTTGTTTACTAACTAACTAACTATACATTCCCCTTCAATGGAGATCATATAGGTACAAAGTTTTTTAACAAATTAAAGTTGGAGATGATATAGGTGTGGATTTTTAAAATAATTAAAATTAACATGTAATTATAAAGTTTAGCGTATTTGTCAACTTTTTCCAAAAAAAATCAACTTATTTATTTTAAAAACCAAGTTTCATGGTCCAATTTTTTTACCAATTCCATCAAAACAAAAGGGTGTTGATTCAAGTCTAGATCACAATTATAACTTGAGCTTGAACCCTTGTGTTTAAGACTCCAAATTGTTGAACCTACCCACATTGGTATTAAGGTAAGATGGAATGTGAGGTGATAGTGGGAGTGTCTACAAGATAGGTTACCAAAATGAAACCTTTAATACAACACAATGCGTTTTTTTCCTTACACAAAAGGTTGTTATTTATGACACATTTGAGGTAAACTTTATGGTTTACTCCATTACAATGTACAATATGTGATGTTTATTGTGCATATATCTATCTATGAAGTAAGGTTGTTTGTTTGTTGTGTTTGTCAAGTTGAGATCTCCCAAACCACAATGCTTCTTGGTGCATTCTTGGTACCATATTGAAAAGGCCTTGATGAATAGGGGTGCACCAAGTTGGTTTCATAATGTTTTGATTTATCATGGAGAAATGATTGAATATTGAACAATTATTTCATTGAATATTAATGTAAATCAAAAGTAAAAATTGTAGGGGAATTTGGGTGCATTGTTGGTATCATTGGAAACTGGGATTTAATGAATATTATTTGAAAATAAATTAGACTTAAAATGCAAGAGATTTTGAATCTTGCATAATTTTTGTCATTGAAAATTCAATTAAATTGCAAAAATGGTTTTGGAAGGCATAATTAATTGTGTAACCAATTCACACTTAAGCCAATGGCACACTTTATAGTTACTTGGTAGGTAGATGCACATGGATGGTTAGTACATAAGTAATGACCATGGTTAACTATGGGACAAGAATATGATGAAAAATTGCTCAATGTTTTCATATCATTCATCTTGCTTGAGTGTGCTAATGGATGAAAAGGTGTTTCCTATCCTCAAACCATCCATCCTACATGGCGTTCAGTTAGTTAGTGCTGGTTTACTCTGGCCACGCACGGGTGGGTGCTGGGTCACGTTTTATCCCTCAAAATGGGAGAGAATTTTATTTTATTTTATTGTTTCCTGCTCATCAAATTATATATATATAGAGAGAGAGAGAGAAAAATTTCCAACTTTCTTTATTGGGTTGTATGATATAGCCAAAAATGCAAAGGATGCTGAATCTTTTTTAAGTTTCATATCATGTTTATAAGAAAATTTGGCTAAACTATCTTATGGATGATCACCAGTTGAGCTACATGATAAAAAAGAAAAAAAGAAAAAAAAAAGGTTGGAACACTATTCACAAATTGGATATGAAGGAATTTTAAAAAACAAAAGCTACCATTCCTTCAAGCTACATACATATACGCTACTTATGTCATGTTTGGTGGGAAAAAAAAAACCAAAAAAAGTCCCATTCCTTCAAGCTACATATATATAGGCTACTTATGTCATATTTGGGGCTTGATGGTTGGGCTGTTTAATCATGTGTTTGCAACCCACATCTTGGGGGCATTGGTGAGAGTACCTAGTGACTAATGACATTAAAAAAAAACCCACCATATCTTTCCCTCCATTTAGGTAGGACCTTCATTTTCTATATACTTCACAAAGGAATAATCATGTAATTAACGTGTGCCTTTTCATGTCCATGATATTTATATTAATTGAAATTAAATTTGACATTAATATAAATAATGATGAATTATTGGTAATCATACGGAAAACATAATATTAAAAAAAATGAAAATGCAATACTGGTAGGTTGTGCATAGCAGCAACCCAGAGCCCCAAAGAGTTTTCTAGAAGCAAAAAAACTGAGGCTTCTTTGGAAAAGTCAAGACCGTGCACTGGAAGAAATTTTGGATGTGGTGAACATGAGTGGAATCCAGTGAATCCACTCGGAAACTCTGAAAAATCCCACTAGCTTTCAGAGCATTGGAGGAGACCTGGAACACTCGAATAAACAGAGTCAGAATCATATTTGTTGACTCTGCTCCCTGTTTCTAATTGGGTAGATGGTTTGATTGGTCCAAGTGGGTTGGTGCTGGTAGTAGTCTCCCACCTACTTGCTCAGTTTTATGTGTGGGGGTGGAAAAGAACAAGTAGCTAAACCTTGCGATGTGAGAAATATTTTTGCAGGGTTACATACTTGGAGCCTTGGTGGGGATGCATGCTCTCATTCGAGCACCAGCCCAAAGTAATCTCATCATTCAATCCTTTATAAATGTAAGGTGAGATGTTGCATTCACTGTTTGAATGAAAATATGTTATTTATCTTTAGCATGACATTCATCCACAACAAATAAAATAATTAGATGTAAAGAGAATTGTTGTTAATTAGTTAGGGCTTAGATAATTATGGGTTACAAGTTCAATGGTGCATGCCAAAAACAAGGGAATGCATTTTGACAAACGAGGGAATGCATGCTAACGAGGGGGGTTTGTTGTTCATTTCAAATGGAAGCTTTGCCATCATGATGATTGCTTTTGGCACTCACAAACTAAGGCAATTTGTAAACTATGTTTTTCTTTCATGGGAAAGGCTTCCTTACAAGGTTGTTGTTATGTATCAAGGTTGATTCAAATCTTTGATGTGCCCGGAACACAAAATTATTGGAGAGGGGAATTAGGGCACAAACACAAAGCTGCAGGCAAGGAAGAACCATAAAACCTTTTCCTTTAGGGTTTTTTTGCAATTGAGAAGAAAAAAGGACTTGAGATCTAGAATTCTCTTTGTGTGTGGTGGTTGGAAATGGGATTGATATTTGTTAGTGCTTCCATTGAACAAATAAATGCAGTTCCTTCTGTTTCAAAGGTTGAGTTGACAAGTGTTGTTGCCACAAGAGGTTGATGTTAGGCCTCTATTGTTGAGGACCATGAATACAAGCAAGTGGTTGTTTTGAATCACACAGGTAGTTTGGAGGAGGTAGCTTACTCCAAGTTTTTATGCATAATCCTAATTTGTGAGAACAATTAGGATGGAATTTTGTTACTTGTTTCTATTACAAAATTAGGGTTTCATATTTCCCTTTCTTTGCAGGGGTTAATGTGCAAACCAATGAAGAAGTAGCTATTAAGCTAATAAATGCAATGTTTTTTTCAATTGCCATTGATTGTCTTGAATGTCTTTTTTCTCTCCTTCCATGGTTAAAACAAAGAAAGTAGGGGTTGCAAAAAACTAGTTTTGGATGGTGTTTTAATTTTTACTTTCAATATTCCAAGTGAATTGGATAGAGTGCTGGGGGCCCCCATAGGGTGAAATACATGTGTCCATGAACAACATAGAAATGTATGTGGATGAAGCTAATGGAGGAAGAAACTTTTAAAAAACGATCCATAACAGATAGACTAGCAAGCATCAATGTGGTGCAACTTGCAATTGGCCATTAGGCAAACATAAAAAGGAAAAAAGAATGATTTTTAGCTACCATATGAAAAAAATTGTACATTGGGTTGTTGTTGTGATGTTGGAAGTTCATTTGTTAAGTAAAAATTTTGTCCTTTTTGCATGTGTGTGCATAATTTTGTATCTTGAACTTTTAGAGGGTCAAAGTATGGTTGGGGTATCAAAAAGGATTATCTCCTTTTATATCTAGTGAACCCCCTCATTTAAAACATGTTGTTGTAATTGAATGGCACATTCATATTGAAAATTTAATTTTCTTTATGGATAGATACATTACTAATTACTATTCTATGCATAGCATGTCAAATTTGAACAAGTTTTAGGATTCCTATTAAGTCTTTAAAAAAATCTAGGACTTCATCTCTTAAAAAGTAAATTCAAGACTCATAAGGAATGTTTAAACAATTTTTTTTGGCCCAAGATTCCTACCACAAACACCTTAAGTACTAATGTACATAAAATGTATGAATATGACAAAAACCAAGTGCCCTATTGCAATGTAAATTATTTTTTTAAGTGAAATTTTTGGAAATTTTGGGCCATTGATAAAATATGGCCCACATTGGATAAATTTTACTATTTTTAATTTTAGAAGTGAAAACAATAGATATTTTATATGCTTATATAAATTTTGGAAAAAAATTATTTAATTTTCCATGAAAAAAAAGGTGAATTGGAATCCTTAGGAGTTTCCATAATGATCCTGAAGGGATACCCCAATCATGCTTTTACCCTAAGGTGTGCAAGGATGATGATGGGAAAATGGAAACATTATCTATATGAAGACATGGAAAAAATAGGCATGTAATATATTAGTATCCTACAAAACTCAACTTTTTACTTTAATTGAAAATGGTCATACACTCTTACTACTAATGCACAAAAAGCCATATGTTAATTGAAAGTTGAGAATTGTGACAAATTTTCCATTCGAATGACCTAAATGGATATTTGGGGGAAGATGCACAATAATGTGGTTCACTTTTGTGATGAAACGATCTTTTTTCCCTTGGTACCCTTTATTCAAATGCATATGGTGATTAATATATTTTTAGATTTACTAATTGAGAATTTGATTTAAATTAACAAGTTCATTATGAAGAAAACTATGTGGTTATTTATTGATTAAAAAATTCAATTATTAGTAGTAATGGACTTTTGAAATAAAAAAATATGGATTGGTCATTTGAATAAAAACATCACAAAATGAAAAAAATTATGTTGATTCACATTCCAAATTTGTTATTGGGATTCAATATATGACATAATACAAAATGCTAAAATCATATAAAGAATCTTTTCTTTGAAAACCTTAACCATTTAATAAGAGGGACTTTTGAATGGTTAAAATTTGACTATATTTTCATAAGTCCATATTAGTTGCAATTTTTGTTTGTTTTTCAAATTTTTTTGTCCCAAAAACATATTTTTTGATAGTTTTACATGGGCTATTATTCATATGGATTTTGTGGGTTTTTCTTTTAGGATTTTCCAAATTTAAAAATGACATTAGCCACATTAAATACAAGTTTTCACAAAAATTTGGGAAGGTTTGTTGATCATTGAACATGTATTATTCAAAGATTAAAATAATAATAATTTTTAAAGTAACAACCATGTCCATTTGAATCATTTAAAAAAATATTGTGTGAATTTATAAGGAGTGTAAATCTGTCGATATTAAGCCATTTGATCATGCATTCACCTTTGGGGTTTGCAATTCAAGTAAGTGTAATATTTGCATTCATTTTTTCCCTTTATTGGGTATTTACATGACCATTAGACTTTCAAGTGTTTAAACAACCTTCATTCACCAAGTTACAAAAAATTGGCCTTTTTGAAACCCAACATATTGACATAGAATTCATGGATGCTCTTCCATTTTTAGATTTAGGAAGTTGATTAAGGTGATGTTGGAAGCTAATTAGGGTGATTCCTACAAATCCTTGATTACATATGATCTACACCTTAATTCCTTTGTCTTCGGAGATCTTTAGTTAGTTCAGTATACATTTTTGCATCTTTCAAGTTTCCTACAACTTTTCAATTACAGCTTCTATGACCTGACTAGGGAAGGAGAAAACCTACATGCTCCTCACCCTTTCAAAACGCTATTACACAACACCACCACAACTTCCCATTCTTTGCAACAACAACAACCAAATGTGTAAAGTTTGCCACAGTTCACTAGTGCTTGTTGGTGGCGCCCTTCCCACTAATTCAATCTCGTTAATCCCACATGCTAATTAGGTTTTAAGTTAAAACTCTAATGACTTCCACTTCCGATGTTCATCATAATCAAGTTTTTAACTAGTTTTGGCTAGTTTTTATTTAGTTCTTACTTTTCAAGTGAACATCTAATACTTGTTCCATTGTGGGACGAAGGGAAATTATGATGAATTACAGTTAAATGAAGAATTAATGGAAAGAATCAAACTGCCAAAACGCAAAAGAGACAGAATAATGAACTGTTGATGGTGATTTCTTCCATTCCTTAGTGGGCATGAGTAGTGTTGTTTATCTGTTGCAGGGCTATGGTGTATCAACAACTAATGGTGTCGCATTGGTGGTTTAATTCAAGATAATTATTGAAACAACTAGTTCTTCTATTGCTTTTGATGAGTTTTGGAGATGGTGAAATTTGGCGAGAGAAGTTGTTTGTGAAATCAATGAAGGGGAACACAATGTCTCATATAAAATGAGACACATTTTAAAAACTAAGTATCAAATTTTTTTTAACAGTTGTGGGCCTAAGTAGTCAGATGTGTATGTTCCTTATGTTAGACTATTGGAATTACTTACATTGTTGAGATCAATTATAAGACTTCAGTATTTCTTTATTGTTTATTGGAATCTATAAATTAGAATTATGTGGCATAACTACATGAATAAAGCATGTGAGTTTGGTGGAGATGATGATAGACCATAAGAGACGAAATGGCTGTTTTGTACAAGGCATCAAGATTTGTGGGTTAATGGGTACATTAGGTGGTGAAACATGAAAATCTTAGAAAATTGAAAGACTTACATGATTGGGAACTTTGGGGGAATGTGTTAGATTACACAAGAAATTTGAGAAGTGAGAACTACAAATGTCCAACAATTTTTCCATTAACTTGCCTCAATATAGATGTTAAAATTAACAAGAATCTTTTGTAGGAATAGATGCCTCAAGAAGACAAGTATTGTTTTGAAAGAACCTCTAGTTAAATTTTTTTGATATAACTTCTAGTCTAGTTCCAAACCCAGTTCTTCACATTCTAGACCCCTTGGGTTTTAGGTTAATAAAAAATAAAATAGTAGGTGAATCCAGTTCCAAACTGGGTCCAATTTTATTTACCTATGCATAGCCCAAAACTACCCAAAGTTGAATTTTTTTTTTTGGTTACTATCATTGTACCACCAACAAAATGTAACCACCTAAATTTTACATAGTTTTTTGGATCACACAAGGTATCAATATAAAAATTAAAAAATTAAACACCCTAGTTATCAATTTCATTTTCAAAATAATACCTTTTATTATCAACTTACTCAGTTAGCTTTTTAATATTAACTACTAGTTTTACGTAAAGGTCAATTATCAAATATTCATTTTGAAAACCATTGGTTATATCTTGTATGGTTATGGTAAATATAGGTTTTTAAAATTTGTTTTGATTTTTTTTCCTATCATAAATGTGTTTGAGGTTTTAGGATTTATAATTTACTTAGATGAAAATTTCAATCATATGGATAAGTTTTTTAAATTTGAAATCTCAATACTAACCCCATAATGGTCTTGCCACTTCTTGGATTCATATCTATCAAGTGGTAGGTTGTCGATAGGTTCTCAAAAAAATCAATTATTAATTGGTTGCAAGGTTATTAATAATAAGTTGGATTTTTTTAATAATCAAGTAACATTGGTTTTAATTTCCTAATTAATAACTCCACATCAAGTGTTTGTCATAATTAAGTTTCAACACCTAATTTTTAGGGTGATGACAAGGTATGGTGATTCATTTTTTGCATCACAATGTAATTGTTTACAAAATGTCATGCATTTACATGTTATCAACATGTCATAATAATAATAATACTCCAAATTGTTTATTAGATTTTGATTTTCAACTTGAATAAAAAGAAATCTATATAAAAAATTATAACATATATGCACCAAAATATATAATGATACATTTTTGAATTTGAAAAATATGAATTGGTTTTTTGTTTATGCCTTTCTATACATGCATTTTTGTGTATGGTTTTTATTTGGGATATCTTATAAAGACTCAATATATGATATATTAAAATAATAAGAATATAGATACAAAACGTTTGCTATAAGAACTTTAATAAAAAAAAAAGTTATGGATTTTTGAATGGCTTGAAATTGACCATATTTTCATAAAATCATATCATAATTATTTTTTACTGCATTTCAATTTTTTTCTCTTTACATGTATGTTAAAAAATCATTTTAAATGATTTCTCTTCCTATGGACTTTTAAAATTCATTAACCACCATATAATTCCAAAATTAACCAATGATATCATAATATATTATGATTTTAACAGTATTGTATGGACTTTGAAGTAGTGACAAATTTATTGAAAATGAGCCACCTTAACTTGCAACCACCTTCCACATTCAATTTTCATCATAATTAAGTTTGGGCTCCTAAACCCCAATTAACAACTTCCACATCCCACATCCATGATAATCAACTTTCCAAAAGTTAATTGATCGAATGTGTTGCATGTTCTTTATATTGTTTTGAATTGAAAATTTGAAACTTGTGCAAAATAGAAATTAATTAATCAATTACGTCATATGCTTTTCATATTTATTTGATTTGAAATGTTTGCGATTTAAAAGTTAATAGATAAAGTGTGTTGCATGTTTTTCATAATGCTTCAATTTTGAAATTTTTGCAAGTGATAATAAAAGTTAATTAATCAATTTGCATTCCATGTTCTTCAGTTTGTTTTGGTTTGAAATGTTTGCAAATTAAAAAATGTGTTTTGAAAAATGAGACAATTTTTGACATCAAATAAAAAAAGTAGATCCAAAACCTTTTAAAGTTTCATTATGAAAAAATTGGGAGTTTTATTTAATTTATGGTACTAAATTGAATACAAAATTTGAAACAAATGCATTTGAAATTGATAAGGTGAATATGATGTTCAAAATTATTTATATGTTAAAAGTTGAACATATTATGATTATAATATGCAAAAAACAATGAAAATGAATAAATATCTTTACAAAGTTAATTTGATTTTAAATTTTTAAAAATGCAATATTTCATCTATGTGAAACATTTTTTTTTGGTTAGAAAAGACGATTTATTTATATATCCTTGTAATTAAAAAATATACTTAAATGAATATGAAAAATGTGATTCTTCAATATTATAATAATAATAATAATAATAATAATAATAATTTTCACATTAATCATTGAATTAAATGATTTTTTTATTATCAATATATGAAAACTTATTGATGGTTGTCAAATTTTTTATAACAATGAGCAAAAAATCATTCACTCTTAAATCATAACTTCAAATATTGTGAAAAAATATTCTTTGGTTGGACACTTGGTTTTCTTCTCCAATTCGCCCATTTATATACACTTACTTGCATGAGCCCTCTCACGTTTTAGTGGGCCGAAGAATTCTCGTGGCAAAAGATCTCCCTGACCACCACCACCACCAGCAGGACCGGAGAAGCCGAAAGAACAGGCGACTTTGACATCTAGCTAATTGCTGCTTTTGCACTCTTCTCTCGCGCTTTTCCGGAACTATAATGGTACTGTTGCATAGAAGAAACGCTATTTTAGAGACATGATGATGCTCCCACGGATCATGATCTCGACTTCTTATTTATAACTATATCGCGAAGAATTAGAGTGCAGGAATAGAATCCAAAAGTTGGGATTTTTTTCGCCTGAAATTATAGATCTCGCGAGCACTAGGTTAGTGTAAGTCTAGTAGCCAAGTTCTGGATTCCTCGTGCTGCTGAACTGCGGTCTGCCAGAATTTGTGGATTGAAATCTTCATCTTGTTCAGCGATTTCCGTCAAACTTATTTCTGGAGAACTAGACTTGACGTAGGATCATACCCATGTGGATTTGATCGACTGCCGCGTGCAGGCCGGCGCTAGCTAGCTAGCTAGCTGTGCAGCAGAGACGGTTCTCAGGGATCAGTTGGAGGATCGAGCCGTTTGGTGTGTGTGTTTGTTTGTTGACGCATCATGCAGGTACGTCCGTAAGTACTTGAGAGATCCTAACTGCTAGCAGGAATGTGAAGCCGCTTTGTTTGTTTCGAAACTTTGAGGTTGGTGCAGTACTAGTATGTTCTTTCTAGAAAACAGCTCAATGGGGGGATTTGACAGAGCAACTGATGAGATCAGAACGCGACCTCGTCCGGAGTTGCTTTCATCTCCAATCAACAAACTTCATGGAAATCAGCTAATTCTTCAGCACCGATCCAGGAACCTAAACGCATCTCGAGTAATAAGAATTTTATTCAAAATTGCAGGAGGAGGAGGAGGAGCAGCAGGAGCAGCAGCAGCAGCAGAAGGACACGAAACAAGACACCGTCCCGTCGAACATCAAGTACGAGGAGGTGAAAATCCTCACTCATATCGGATTACTGCAAACAGCTTCTCTTTGTTTCTTTTGTTTAATTCTGTTCCTCAAATCAGCTCTTCCATCAAACACAATTCACAGGGTGGTGCACCAAGTTGTGAATAAATTCCCAGAACTCTTCATATTTACTCATGTGTTCTGGATCCCAAGTGAGAGCTCCACTGGGCACACAATCTTATTAATTGCTACATGGATTATTAGTCCGGGAGTTTGGTTTCGGAGAGATCAGAGCTTGAAATTAGGTGCAGGATCCTGAGCTCTAAGACTTTCTACAAGACCAGTTTCAGGTCCTAAAGTACCATTTTCCTGAACTTCCTAGCTAGAGCTGAGCTCTCTACTACAAAAAGTGTTTTTGAATTTGTGTTACAAAACGTCTGTGCAGGAGTTTATAACAAGAAGGGGTTTGAAACTCTTCACTTGTCGATGGCTACCAACAACTCAAGACATCAAGGCTCTTGTATTCCTATGTCATGGTACAAATCCTTCCAAACCCATAATTCTTTTTCCTAATCCTCTCTGAGAGAGAGAGAGAGAGAGCTTCTCCCCTCACAGAGAGCGCTTCTCCTCACTCACAGAAGAGCTTCTCCATAGTAACCCTCAAGCATACAGAAACCCAAGCCCACATGAACTGGAACCGCAAGGTCAGGTCTAGTAGCAAAGCAATATCTGGCCCAGTTACTTATGTGGTACTGAGTTCTGACCCCTGTTAGTTATGTGGACCTGTGGTTGTTTGTGAACAAACCAGGGTATGGTGCGGAGACCAGCATCCTAATGAAAGGTAATTTTTTTTTTTTTACAAATTAAAAAAACCCTAAAGAAATTGAACAGAAAAAAAAATTCAAAAAAAATTTGGATGCCCAAAAAAAAAAAAAAAAAACTTGGATTTTCCAGTCCTGCATTAGGATGAACTAGTAGTAGTAGGACATGAATTTTTTTGGATGAATTTTTTGGATGAATTTCTTTTTTTTCTTTCTTTCCAAGAGTGTTTTAACAGGGGATTCCAGTTCAATTCTGCCCCAACTGGTACTTAGGAGATATGTTGTGGCTTCCATTTTGCAGGGGCGGGTATCAGGCTGGCACAAGCCGGGTATGCAGTATTTGGGTTGGATGTGGAGGGGCATGGGAAGTCGGATGGATTGCATGCCTACATACCCAGTTTCAATAACATTGTGGATGATACTATTTCCTACTTCAAGAGTGTCAGAGGTTTGTTCATTCATTCATCTCCTTTGGGAACTTTGGGAACTCAGTTGTTGTGCATGTGGATGAACTCAGGAAGTTCATCCACCAATTGAGTCATAATGGGGTTGTGAATATGGAAACTAACCACCATGGTTAGCTAGGGAACTGGAACCCAACAGAAAAACTGTTTCCTGACCACTTACCATCCATCCATCCATCCTTCCTTCATGGGTGCTAACTAGTTCACTCTGGCACTAACTGGCCTATTGGGTCTTTTAGTCTAAAAGTTCCCATATATTGGGTAGATAACCAAGAACCATGGTTAAGTTTTTACCATTTAAAAAGAAGGGATCATAGGGTGTTTCAATCTTGTATTGCGGAATTTAGACTAATGAAAATGAGTTGGTTAAGTGGTGCTCACATGGGAACATTGGGTTCAAATCTTTCATGAAACTGAAACTTGCTTTGCTTGCTTGCTTGCTTGCTTTGCAATTGCAATTGTAGAGCGAGAGGAGTACAAGAACAAGGCAAGATTCTTGTATGGAGAGTCTATGGGCGGAGCCGTGGTCTTGTATATCCATTGGAAAGAACCACAAGAATGGAATGGAGCAATTCTAATCGCACCAATGTGCAAGGTAGGCTTATTTTGAGGCACTTACTTCCACAATGTGTTTGAGTAGGCGCACAAGAACCCTCACTCCTCATACGCCTCATGAAGTGAAGGCCAAAAGTGTTGTGTGGGTCTTTGAATTTCTAAAGAATCAACAGGTTCTGGTTCTTTGGCCCAAAAGAATCAGAATCAAAGAAACCATCGGTTCCAATTCTTTCAAAAACCCTAAAAAGAACTGCGGTTTTCATGAAAGAACCAGAACAAAGAATCCATGGTTGTATGGTTGATTGTTTTGACTCTTTTGAAAACCGTGGACATATATGAAAGCTGGTTCTTTGAATATTTGAGAACCTGCAAGTGAGGATTAACAACTCTCTGTCTACTAGGGCCGAGCAGACACAGGGTCATTCTGTGTGTGATTCTATCTATCCACTGCAACATGCATACACACATTGAAATACACATCGGGTTTGGGTGTTGCAGATAGCTGAGAAGGTGAAGCCTCCTCGACTCGTGGTAGCCATATTGATCAAGCTCGCCAACATCGTTCCAACCTGGAAAATTGTTCCAACCAAAGACATCATTGCCAATGCGATCAAAGATCCAGTGAAAAGGAAAGAGGTGAGATCTGATGTTCTATTTCCTGGTTTGAAATTTGGTGATACACTCATAATGACATTGCTATTTTGCCAGGAACCCTAAACCCTATCTATATACACATTCGGGCTTGGCAGAATTATGCAGTAGACATACTGAAACATCTCTGAATCTCTATTCAAACCATACAGAAAACACCATTCCAGAAAAGTGCATGCAAAGTGTGCCTCATCACACTATTTGCAAGTTGACCATTTTGGTTTTTTTTCTTCAATGCCAAATTCCATCTTCTAAATCACTACGGGAGAACATCATTTTGTTACAGATTCTGAAGAACCCATATCTTTATCGAGGCAAACCACGAGTGAAGACTGCTCTGGAATTGCTCAATGCGAGCATAGCTCTTGAAAAACGGCTTGACCAGGTTTGCTAACTGCTAGTAATTGTCTTCTCAATCTGTTGAAATGTGCAATTGAATCCAGGAGAAGCTTGTTGTGAGTGAACCCACTGTAAACACACTTTGTCAAACACGGTGTGTTCTCCAACCTCACAGAAACTTGTTGTGAGTGAACCTCACTGTGGTCATGTAATTGATTGTGGTTCCATAGCAAAAGGAGTTGAGGTCCATTACCTGTCATGAGTGAAGGCAGTAGTCATCTGGATTGATTGTGATCCCGCTGGATCCATACCAAAAAGTTGAGGTTGACAGATTGCCATGGGATGAACATCTTACTGGGTGCCAAATGCAACAGGTCACCATTCCATTTTTGCTGCTACAAGGGGAAGCTGACATGATTACTGACCCGGAGATCAGTAAAGAGCTCTACAAGTCTGCCAAGAGCCCCGACAAGGAGATCAAGCTGTATCCAGGGATGTGGCATAGCTTGTTATTGGGTGAGTCAGATGAGGATGTCAACCTTGTGTTTAATGACATCTTCCAATGGCTCGATAAACGGAGCTCTGCAGGAAGCATCCAAGGAGGAGGCAGCCCATCACTCCATGAAGATGTCTCTCCTGTTGTCACTGACTCTTCTGGAGCTGCAGCAAAGCATGAAAACATTTCATTTCAAGCTTGATGATTTAGATCATCTGAAGAAGACATGAAACAAGTACAATCATAACCTTATGAGTGTCACTCACAAACGATCAGAGCATCATCTTCTTTCTTCATCATGAAATGGCAGTGACTCAGGGTCAACATGATAGCTCCCTGATCACAACATTGCTGGAGTGTGTAGGTAAGCAGATAGTAATCTGCCCAAGATTTTGGGGCAAAAAAAATTTACAAAGAATTCTGCATCCTGATTTTCTGTAGCACAGAAGAAGATTGTTATCTCTGCTCAAAATTTGTGGGCAAAGAATTATACAAAGAATCTGCATCCTGAATTTCTGTTGCAGCAGATGAGTTGATCTTAGCCTGCTCCTATTTTGATAAACAAGTACAGGAGACATCTGCATCCTGGGTACAGAATTCTGTAGTTGCTACCGGCTTTCTGGAGGTTGGAGAGCACACAACTGTGTTTGGGTTTCATTGAGATTTTACCTCTTTGAAGGTGCAAATGCTGAAAAGACGGATTTGAACAAGTTTCATCCTCCTACAACATCTGGCTAAAGCTGATATGTTCAAGGTGCTGTGGAGTCATGAGAACAGCAGCTTCAGAACCCTCTTGCCTGAGAATCAGATATCCTTCAAGAAGGATTGACCACCAAAATGAATGTGAATCAGTAAACAATCATCAGTTGAATACAGTTCCAGAAACTTTACCCAAAATCTGAACCCTAAACAATCCCAAAAATCCTAAACCTTAAACCCGCATTCAAATCCAGTTTTTTTCTTTCTTCCAGGATTGAGGAACTAGTGTGGGAATCAGACTTTGTGGTATTGGGTCCAGCAAATCCTCTTAGACACACATTCAAAGTCTCAAGGACTAAAAGAAATGTTCAACAAAAGAAAAAGTTTGTTCATCATGGCAGAGACATGCGCTGGATTTGTGCTGAGAAAAGAGAGACAGGGACAGAGAGAGGTTGGGGGCGGGGCAGGTGAAAATCCTTCTTCTTCATCACCAATTCTTGGATTTTTGAGGAAGGTCCTGAAGAGTTCTTACTTGCTCCTGAAGCTCTGTGATCAGCTTAGTTCATTGATTCTTGCTTGCTCCTGAAGGCCTCTGATCAGCTTACTCATTCCGTTGATTCTTGCTTGCTCCTGAAGCTCTTTGATCAGCTTTCTCATTCCATTCTTTGCTCCTGAAGATCTCTGATCAGCTTCATTACATTGACTCTTGCTTGCCTGCTCATCAAGACCTCTCATCGGCTTCACCCATTTTATTCTCGGTCGCTCCTGAAGCTCTCTGATCTCTAATATCTCCTCACAAATCACAAAAAACGCTCCAGAAACTCTCTGCAACCACAAAACCCTAATCACGGTTTCTTCCTTCAGGATTGACAACAAACAAAGCTTCATGATCAGCAGGAGCTTCGACAATGGATCAAGATCTTTAGAAACAATTGATCAAGATCTTCAACAAAGATAAGAATCATTCGAACGCCATCGTCGTAGTTCCGCTTCTTTCTTTCTTCATGCATTCTAGGGTTTCAAAAACTCTCGATCAATCCTCGACCACCACTAGCAGGTTCTTCAAGGATTTCTATCTTTCTTTTGGTTTTTAAATGCACGCGGATGTGATCGGATACTTACATCTGTTTTGATTCGAGAATTGATCTTCTTCTTCTCCGGGATTCTTCAAGAATATCTTCATTTCTTCTCTCTTCTATTATTGTTGTTGATTCGCAGATCGCGATAGCTGTTGTTGTTGCTACTTCTGGTGATTCTTTCATGGAACCAGCAGCAGGTTTGATAGAAGAATCCGACGAGGAGCTTCTTCTTGTCGAGTAATAATAACAAGTCTTCTTCTTCAACAACATGTCTGGATGGGAGCCTTCAGACTGGAATAGTAGCAGCAGCCTCGGAGGAGGAGCAGAAGCTGTAGGAGGAGGAGCAGCGGTGAGAAACTCGTTCTCTGAGATTGTCTCTTGGAAATCATCATCATGTCGATGGAATGCTGCTTGCTGTTTGTTTGTAGTGTTTTTCTTTCTGCTGCGCAAAGAGAGAGAGATGTGTGTCGAGAAACACATTCCTTGGATCAATTGTAACACTCTTGCGATGATGATGATGATGATGATGATGGCCGCCGTGTGCTGCTGCTGCTAGCAGGCGCAAGACAGTTTTGCCGATTTGGATTCCTTTGCAAGGAATGGCAAGACTCGCATGTTCTCCGTCGATACTTTGGAAAGGAATGCAAGCAAGGGCCATGGCTTGGTCACCTCCGTTGCTGCTGCCAACAACGTCTTGCTGGTCGGCACCAACAAAGGCTGGCTGGTTCACCATGACTTTGCAGGAACCGATTCTAATGGTACAAATCTTTTTTTTCTCTCTCTCAGATGACAGATTTGATAATTCTTGCCCATAGAGTTCACAAAACTAGGAAGGAAAAACTAGAGCTTGCCATGCATAACCCTAGCCTTTCATATCAGGAAAAACAAAGAAGTGATTCTGAGCAGCACAATCACATGAAGTTGATGATTGACTGCATTTTAGTGTGTGATTTGCATGCCCTAATTGACAATCTCTTGAAGAGCTTGAAGTTCTGAGCATTGATCTGAGGCTTTTTTTCAGTTAGAGAAAGATTTGTGCAACATGTGTCTGGTGGGTGGCATCACTGTTTCCCTTCTTCAGTTATGCAGCTCATGTGCTGTTTTTGAGCTGCTCAAAACCACTCACTCACTCAATCAATGCCTGGGTTTTTGGTGGGAATTGACAGAGCTGGATCTTAGCACCAGGGGTGTTGTAGATCAATGGATACACAAAGTATTCATAGATCCTGGTGGAAGGCACTCTCTTGCTACCATCTGCAGCAGTGTTACTGCAGATACTTATTACATTCATGGAAAGTGGAAAAAACCTCGTGTGATCAGCAGACTGAAGGGCATGACAGTCAGTTCGGTGGCTTGGAATCGTCAACAAATCAATGAAGGCATGGATGATGACATTTTCTCCTTATTACCCTTTTTCTGATTTTGCTGTCACACATCTAATGCACACATCCTCAAGAACTTTGAATTCAAGAGTCAGTGATTAGGGTTCAAGGATCAATAATTGGAGGAGATTATTGTGCAAATCAGGGTCAAATGTTATGAATCTTTTGGAAGTTTATCATCATTTTTGTGGACTGCATATGCTCTTCTCTTCCTCTAGAGCTGTCAATGGCATGTGGGTTTTGTTTGCACTTTTGAATTCTTGTGTGATGATTCATCATGATTAGCTACGAACTGTTGGAAAGTCAGTGACTGATGATCTATCTCTGTGTGTGCCCAACTACAGCTTTCACACGAGAGGTCATTTTGGGGACCACCAATGGTCAACTGTATGAGACAGCAATAGAAGAGAAAGACAAAAAGGAGAAATATGTGAAGCTCCTGTTTGAGATCACCGAAGCTCCAGAGCCTTTTATTGGTGTACAGGTGACTACTGTCTGAACAAAGTGTACTCCCAGTTTACTGGTCATACCAGACAAAATTGCTCAGTAAGAGTGTTTCTAGGATTGCAGATACTCATTGTGCTTTAGTGTAATGCAGATGGAGACAGTGACCACAGGAACTGCAGTGCGCTACTTTGTAATGGCAGCTACTCCCTCTCGCTTGTACGTCTTTCAGGGTACCACTTCTCTAGAGGTTAACTCCTGTCTCCCCCCTGCGATCTTATGTGCCCATAGTCTTCTCTGTCTCACTCCTTGTCTGCTCTCTCCAAGTTGGGCAGGGGATTTTACAGCACAAGGCCCATGGTCAGCATATTTGACAACATGTTTCTTCTTCTTTTTTTAAGGTCTGGTAATGTTGGATGGATGTATGTGTGGCAGGCAGTGTTCATGAGTTACGCTGAAGGAATAGCCCACTTCACTGAGCTTCCAGGGGAGATCCCAAACAGGTGGAGTAAATGAGATTTTTTTTTCTGTCATCATCATAGTTGCCAGTTCATTCATCATTCGTCAGCTGTTTCCAACCCTCAGAAATTGGATAGGCAAATGCAAATGCTATCATATTCAAGGGATTGATGAATGCATGCCAAAGTGTAAACTCATTCCAGTGTGGGTCATTGCAACTATTGTGCAGTGAGCTGCATTTCTATGGGAAGCAGCGCAGATCAGAGCGGTTTGCATGGCTTGCTGGGCCTGGTATATATCACGGACATCTCAATCTTGGCACTTCACCAAGGTCTTCACCAATAACACATACCCTGATTGCAATAAGCTACTTGTTCCCAAAATGCCTTCTGTTTACTGCCAATCTAGATTATGCTGTTCAGAAAACTGATGCAGGTTTCTGGAATGACTCATGGCAGTGCTAATCACACACATGGTGGAGAAAGTAATGTTGAGAGCAAGTGGCTTTTAGAGTACTCCAAGATCTTTGACAACGCAAGCACTGCAAAACCCTGCTCTCTGGCTTTAACAGAGTTCCATTTCCTCCTACTTTCAAATAATTTGCTCAAGGTCTGGTGTCTTCCTCAAGTGAAATATCATGGTCTGTTTCATTGTGCCTAGTTACTGGCTGTCTGTTGCACTCCAGCTGTAGAGGAAGTTTTCCCACTATTCTCAAATCTCTTCTGCTGAGTACATTATCCTTATCTTCTCTTCTTAGATCATCCTATCTTCTGCATGCTGGTCAGGTGGTGAACAGGGTTAGTCAGAAGGTAGTGGAGGAGGAACGGTTCGACTCCCGTGTGGACCTGGGCTCTCCCACCATGCTGGGCCTTTGCTCTGACACAGCTGGTGGTGCATTCTATGCCTTTGATGAGAATTCTATCTATGAGGTCAGAACAATTGTCCTGAGTTTGCTGGGGGGTGCTCTTTAGCATTTTGCTTAAATTACGGATGGGTTAGAAGTGATACTTGTATCTTATGGCAACATTGTTTGCTGCTTGTGATCAATGCAGATAACAGTTCAAGATGAGGGTCGAGACATGTGGCAGGTGTATTCAAGTTTGAAAGAGTATACTGCTGCCTTGGAACACTGTCGGGATAGTTTACAACGAGATTGTGTCTATGCTGCACAGGTCTTTCCTCTGGCATTATATACAGTCTTTGCTATTGGGAGAAACCAAGGTTTCTGGAGTGCAATGTCCTATATTTAACGATGTGTGGAATGTTTTCACTGCAAGGAGAGCTTAAGACTGTGCACATGTTTCAGAGTCTTATGTTCTTCCTTCTGCTCCATTCAAAAACAAGAAATGACTTCACACTGAAGAACACATGAGAATGGAAAGATAATCAGTGTCTATATTGAATGAAGTTACAAATCCTGGTTCAGTTGCCCACAAACATGCAGTCACAATGGATTTGGGAATACCAGAATCACTGATTGGTGCTACTTTGACATCATCTATTCATCACATTCCCTGGTGCTGCAGGCAGAGGCTGCCTTTGAAGCTGGAGATTACTCTAGAGCAGCCTCTTTTTATGCCAAGGTTGTTTCACAACACATTCAACTTTTTGGACTCGTCAGAATTGCAATAGCCAGTTGTGTTTTGTATGCACAAAGGATTGCTGGATTCTGATGCTGAATCTTCTGCACAATGTATCTGTGTTTTTCAGACAACACAAGTGGCGACATTTGAGGAGGTTGCATTGAAGTTTGTTTCAGTGGGAGAGTCGGTAAGAAATTGTCATTTTTTCCAATGTGTGTTTAATCCATCTGTTTTCTCTTCATCCTAGCTAAACCATTGTTATTTGTAGCTCAACTGTCTATTGATGTTTACCAGGATGCACTGCGGACATATCTTCTCAGGAAGCTTGATTATATGAGCAAAGAGGATCGCTCTCAGATCACAATGGTCTCAACCTGGGCTGCTGAGCTTTACTTGGACAAGGTGAGGTTCAGGTTTCTTTTCTCTTTGTTTGTGATTCAACTGAATGTTCCAGCAAAACTTTAAGCTAAGGCTCAGGTTTCTGTATTGCTTCTAAGTGCCCTCATGAGCATTTGGGTCTGCTTTGACAGATCAACCGGCTACTCTTGGTTACTGACAAAGAGGACAAGGGGGGAGAGAAAGAGGAGAACTCTGCAGTTTCTGAGTACCAAAGCACTGTGCAAGAGTTTCGGGCCTTCCTGAGTGACTGCAAGGATGTGCTGGATGAGGCCACCACTGTCAAATTGCTGGGCAGGTATAGTTGCCTCCATCTGTGATCCACAATCATGGCTGCTTCTGAATTATATCAACACGTGAACCTAGAAGAAGAGGAAGAGATACCAGTGTCCGCCAACCTGTGTAACCTGTGGTGTTTGCATCAGCCCTTGAGACTACACAAGCTTGTAAATCTGTTTCCCCAGCAGCAAACTAATCAGTTGTGCTACATGGAAGCTGAATTTATTGCAGTGTAAGAATGTGAACTGGTCACCATACTGTTACAAGCATATAAGTCCTAGAAGATGCAGTTAAATTCAACGTAGAAGCTCATTTTCAGTGTGTGGTATAACAGATTTTCTTTCTCCAGAATCAACAGCACAGTAACCTGATGCCTTGTAGCTCCCTTGCACATTTGTAAATCTCTTCATGGCTGATTAGTCAGAGGACAGGGTACTCTGGTTGTTGTCCTAACAAAAGGCCATCTTGTGACTAATGTGAAAAAGTTATGGACGAGTGGAAGAGCTGGTGTTTTTTGCGGGTTTGAAGGAGCAGTATGAGACACTTATTCATCACTACGTTCAGGTCAATCACATAGACCTACTTGATGCATTCTCACTTTCTCTTTCTGCAGAGGGAATTTCTGTTTGTTGTTGATTACAAACTACTCCTGCTGATTCAATCTCTTTGGTGTGATGACTTTCTCTCAACTTACATGGTCTGCTGTGAGAAGGAATTGTGAGGGAATTGTTTTTGAAATCCTTGGGACCATTGAACCTGCAGCAAGGGGATGCAAAGAAGGCATTGGCAATTCTTCAAAAACCAAGCATATCTCCAGAGCTCCAGGTGCTGTGATTTTGGTTGGCTCTCTCTGCATCTGACTAATTTTAGACTTCAGGCTGGGTTTGCGAGAGTGACTTTATTTATAGCAATGCTTCCATAGCCTTGTACCTGTAGACCTCTCAGTCAATATGCACAGAGTAAGCATCATGAGAGAGAGCCAAGTGACTGAAGTTTATAATGACTGGGGTTCAGTACAAGTTTGCACCAGCATTGATTATGCTGGACCCACATGGGACTGTGGATGCTTGGACAACCACCAGATTGAGTTTAGATCCACGGCGCCTCATTCCAGCTCTGATGCGATATTCCAGTGAGCCTCACCCAAAGTACGCTTCACTGTGTGATCCCCTTTCCTTCTTGTTTGTTTGAGCTTTCTGTTTGTGGCAATTGGGAAAGAGTTCCTTTGGCTAAACCATTGCAAATTGACCATGGAAAAGTTGAAAGTTGATTGCTACTTTCTTGTCTTTGAACCTTTCTATGGAAGGTGATGTCTTTTCCAATTTTCATTATGCTCAATGGTGTAGAGGCTGCAGGAATTTGCGACTTCATGAAAACCAGATCAGAGTTTTTTTCAAATCTTCTTGCACCATTGATAAAATGAGAGATTGAGGAAAAAGAATGCATTGGATTGGTGTTTTGTGAAACTGTGAACCATGAGTCTGAAAACTTCATCTCTTTCCTCCCAGAGATGAGCCAAATGCAGCAATACGGTATCTGGAGTATTGCATCCGGCAGCAGCAAAATGAGGATAGTGCAGTTCACAATCTATTACTCTCTCTCTATGCCAGACAGGTTTGTTTTCTCTTCAGGCAGTCTGGACCATGGAGGAGATCATGCTATTTGTTTCTGATTTTCCAAACCTTAGTCCCTATTGTGGTAATCTCTTGATACCCATTGAGCACAATCCATCAATTAGGTTTGCTCAAGACTCTACTGCAGGCAGAAACAGCTTGACAGCATAAAGTTACTTGCAATGTGGGTGAACAAACAGGCAGAAGAGAGTGCATTGCTTCAGTTTCTTGATGCTAAGCATGGGAAGGGACGCCTGGATGGCCCAGACTACTTTTATGACCCCAAGTATGCATTGCGACTCTGCCTGGAAGAGAAGCGAATGCGTGCTTGTGTGTACATATATGGCATGATGCATATGCATGAGGAGGCCATTGCTCTAGCGCTTCAGGTAATACACTCACATTTCTTTTGAAATTGTCATTCTGATTCTTTTTCCCTCATGATCTAGACCATCTCAATGTTCAGAGTGTGTGCCATGTAATTGCCCATAAATAGACCCAAGTTGTTGAAGCCTAGAGTGCCAACTTTTTCCCATACTGCCACAAATCTGCAGGTGGATCCAGAAACTGCAAAGCTGGAGGCTGACAAGGTGGAGGACAATGAAGAGTTGAGGAAGAAGCTCTGGCTCATGATAGCCAAGCATGTTGTCCAACAGGGAAAGGCCACAAAAGGAGAAAACATTAGAAAAGCGATTGCGTTTTTGAAGGAGACAGATGGATTGCTGAAGATTGAAGACATTCTTCCCTTCTTTCCAGATTTTTCACTTATTGATGACTTTAAGGTCTTTTTCTCCCTCAGTTTGACTCTCTCTGAAAGCTCTTCCATTCTCAAGAGTTTTCATCATTGTACACCAGGTAAACATGCAAGTGCATGTGTGTTAGTGAGTTGGAATCATTATGACCTTTCTCTATTCTTGGCATGTTGTATCATCCTGATCCTATGTGCCTTGCATTTGAAACTTCCCTGAATGTAAGTATTTGCTGCTGGCTAGTAACTCAAATTGAGTGAACAGGAAGCGATATGCACGTCATTGGAAGACTACAACCGACAAATTGAGGAGCTGAAACGGGACATGGTGGATGCCACTCATGGTGCAGAAAATATTCGGAATGACATCAGTGCACTGACACAGCGCTATGCTGTCATCAAGCGGGACGAAACATGCCAAGTAAGTCTTTTTTGATATGTACTTGTTTTGTATCACTCACCACAAGCAATGGAATTCTTTTCTATGTTTTAGCATGGATTCACTACAGGTTTCAACTTTGCTTGCAGATTTGTGGGGAACGGATATTGGCACCAAGAGGCATGCATGGTACATTGGGAGCAGCCCGAAGTTACTCATCACTGGTGGCTCCCTTCTATGTTTTCCCATGTGAGCATGCATTCCATGCAGATTGTCTCACTGACTATGTCATCAAACACACAGACAAGAGTGAGGTATTTATTTCTTCCTGGTCCATCTGCCTGACATTTCCTAACTGGTTCTTATCATTCTTGATACTGTAACAGAAAGGAAGGAGAAACTACTGCTGATTAAGCTGCAAAATATTTTAGTTTTGGTTTATTGCAAAGACAATGGGTCCATCTTCTGCTGAACATGAAGCGTGAAATGTATGGTATGATTGTCCAGAGAGATCGTATACGAGGTTTATTGCGGCAGCTCACTGCTCTGGGAAACCAAGAGCCTCCCATAACAACAGGTAGCAAAACCTCAGCAGAACCTGCACCAGCTGATGGGCGCCCCTCTCCAATAGATCAGGTATGACTTGAAATAGAAACATACATTTATTCTTTTTCAGTTTGGGCCTCTTTTGGGTTCACAAGATCTCCAAAACCTTCATTCCTGAACCCTTAGGCCATAATCATTCCTGGATGAAGCTCCTTCTGCTTAAATCAAGAACCACCTTCTCCTTTTTCTCTCAGTTGTTCACTGAAGTGTAGTAATTGTTCAGCCAAAGGATCTTTCTCTGAATTTGTATTGCAATTTGGACATTGTACTGCATTTTCTGTTAGGGTGATCTTGAAGCCAGGTCCATTCCAGGTTCTTTCTTTAAAAAATGGAACATGATGTCTGTTAAAGTGAGGTGATTGAACTACATACACAATTAGGACATAATGCCTCCTAGTTGAGAGACTAAGGAAGTTGATGCTGAATCTTGACCTTTCATTTTGTGCAGCTCCGGGCACAGCTAGATGATGCAGTTGCAGGCGAGTGCCCATTTTGTGGGGAGTTGATGATAAAGGAAATTGGACAAGCGTTTATTGGATCAGAGGACTCTGACTTGGTTGTATCCTGGGCTTTGCCATAGTAATCTCCTCACATGAACTTTGGTTTCAACTCTACTGCAATTGAGCTTTTTGCTTTATCATCTTCCACCATCCAGCTATAGACATCAAGTGCTCATCTATGGTTCCCCAAACTACAGTGGCCTCTCATGTGATCCAGTAGTTGTTGGAACATTCCTGTTAGTCCAGGTGGAAGTTGTCACTTGTGTCCCTGTTCTTGACCCCGAGGTGGTGCCTGATTTTGCAACAATTGTTCCTCATGAAGCTTCTCAGTGATTAGGTGGAATGATGCATTACTATCATCATGTTCCCTGTTGGACAAGTGGATTTTGCACTCTTAGGATGAGAGAAAGAGTATCATAAGGATGACATAGAAAAGCTGTATACATAAACAAGCTAATGGTAGCCTGAACAAGTAAAAATTATGGAGTTGGGAATTGAAATGTAATCTTACTCTTTCTTGTACAACATGCATGTACAACTTGGTGATATGGTTTCTGTGATATGCAGAGTGTACATAATTTGCTTCAAAACATGTTCCATCATGTTTGACAGCTCATATTTGAGGAGTTGCATTCCTGGAAACAATGCCCATCGTAAGTTGTTCATGTAAACCTTACTACACCACTACACTTCAATCACATACATTGCCTTGGTGCACTGGACCTGCACAAGGAGAGAAGGAGATTTGACAGAGAGATGTTGACAGATTTTGAAAGAAAACCTGAGAGATACAGAGAGAATATGCACAGAGTTTCTGGCTGTTGGTGCAGCAAGCAAGAGAAGAGTATCAAGTGCAGGTTCTGTGCAGGGAAGAATATCATGCAAACCAATCTTCCTGTTCTGGAAATGTTGCACACCCTATTGCAGGTAAATACAAACAGAATTCCTTCTTCTCTCGCTCTAGTTCTTCTTCGGTCTTTTGATCTCTTGATCTGCTTTGATGATTGATCTAGTGCTACACTTTGGTCTGAGTAAAGGGTTTCTGATCAGTAGCTACTTCCCAAAAGGATTTTAGGAAGTGAATGGCATAATTTCAGGCCCTGGAGATGGAAAGATGAATTCCAAGGATATTTCAAAGCCCATATTCCCTGGAAAACCATGTTTCCATCTCTAAGCATGCATTTTGACGATTGAATATTTGAATTCTCAACCCAACTCTCTGAACCTTTTGCCTTGTTGAAAACCAGCTTCTGAACCTATCTGAATTCCATATGTGCAGCTTTCCTTCCACAGGTATGCAATTCAGTTGTGCTTGCTCTTCCTCACTTTCACAAAAACTGTGTTGCCACTTCTTTATGATGGTAGCCACCATAGACATGGAGCTCATCTTGTTGCTCAGATTACAGTTCTTCCAGGCATTGGGGGAACTTTTTATGGGGAGACTTGCAGAAACAAGAGAATGAAGGATTGGAGTTCAGATTGAAGAATACTCTATAATATTCTATCTGTGTATATGTTTGTGGGGTATTTATTGCAGGAAAGAAAAGTTTGGATCTGTGTTTACTTCATGAAGTAAACACTTACACACTGGTTCATCTTCAATCAGACATGAATGTGGAGATGGACATCAGAAATCAAATCTTCAGATACATTTGCAGAGAACTGAAAATACCAGCTGAATTTTTTGCCAAAAAGACTATCTGTGCAGCTTGTGAAAGAATAACTGAAGAAGATTCCACTTGAACTTTGCTTGTTTGGATTTTGAGGCAGAAGCATCATCAGATGTGTGTTTTGTAGTGGAATGTTTGCAACCCCGGTTGTCTAATAGTTGCATAACTCCATTGTTTATTAGTTGTGGAACTTATGGAGATCAAAGAAGCTTTTGCATTTTTCTCCCTAACTTAGTTGAAAGAAAAGCAGCAGAGAAGAAGGAAACAAAGTGTGACCGACATGGGTACTACGTACATTAAACTCTCTCTTTCTCTCTCTCCTCAATCACAACATTAGAAAACCGCATCCCATTCTCATCCAAGAATCATGGGTACTTACTTTGTACAGTTCATACCTTTCAAGATAACCTCCAGTCCTAGTTCCAACTTTTTTTCTTAAATTGAAAGAACAAGTGGGTTCTGGTCTAACAAAAACTGCGAGTGCAAATAGGTGGGAGATTACTAATAGCAAACCATCTGGACCAATCAAACTATCTGACCAATGAACAGCAAAAAGGGTAAGGTCTGCTGTGCCTTTTGCCGAACCCCACTATCTTGTACAAAATTGCTAGGCCAAAATCATTTTGCTAAAGCCAGACCAACATGTTTTGACTTCTCTTCATCCAATTTTCTTTTGATAGGCCACACAATGAGCACCAGTGGATTCCTCTTCTCATCCAAGAATCATCAATACTTTCCTACCTGATGCTGGTGATGATGGGGTGGGGAAATGCTCTCTATCTCTCTCTCCTCAATCACAAACTGTAGAAAACTAACTTCATCCCACTCTCGTCCAAGAATTATCATTCTCATTCATCAGGCACAGAGAGAGTTCTCTCTCCTGCCCTCCTCCCCTTATCTGAAGCTTGCCAATGCATTTCTTCTTCCTTTCCACCATCTCACCTCACCTGGTGCTTGCTTCTTTGCTTCCTTCCATTTCTCCCTGCTCCCCATGACCCCAGAATTGTGATTCTGGTGTCATAAGCTCAGTACCTGAATTGGGTTTTTTCTTTTTGTTTGTTTGTGTTGTTTTTGTTTTGGCTCTGCTTCGTCTGTTTTGGTTTTTGCTACATGCTTTGTTTATTTGTATGAGCTCTTGTTTGTATGTTCATGGTTAGTTTCTGGAGAGTTTCTGGTTTGTTTGTTGTTTTTCTTTTTGTTTCTGTGCACATGTAAGCACACATAGACGGGCTGAAGGAAAAAAAGAGTTTTTGCTGAAAGAGAAAGGGTTTTTGACCTCAGTAGTATCTGAATTGGATTTTGTATTTTTCTTCTTTTTTTTCTTAGGTTTGGGTGTTGTTGCATTTTTTGTGGATAGAAAAGACAAAGCAGGTGAAGCAGGAGAAGAAGGAGTTGCAGCAGGAGAAGATTGCACAGGATGTTAGGTGTTCATACTTCTGTGGGGCAAGCGCCATTTGGGTTTTGTTGCTGTACCCAATTCTCTTCATATTCTGGTCTTGTTAAAACTCAGCAGCTATGGAGTCCGAGAAGGAGGAGATCATCTGCTGCTGCTGCTGGAAAAAATGGTGGGTTGCTGCTACTCAGCAATAAAAGCCTGAGTTACAATCGTAGAAGAAAACATAAATCTCAGTCTTGTAGAGCATTAGGGCAGTTGCCAAAGGCAGAGGAGGGGAATGCAGCAGGAGGAGGAGGAGGAGCATCAACAAGAGGTAGTATGTTTGGGACTGAGCAAGAGCTTTCAGGTCCCCAGAAATTCCTGGAAGGTTTGCCAGCTTCTGCACGGTATGCAACAAGCGCAGTGATTGTGGTGGGAGCATTGGCTGCTGGGTATGCATTGGGAGCTAGAGTGAAAGGCACCCAAGGAGCTGCAGTCGGTGGTGCACTAGCACTGGGTGCAATTGGGGGTGCTTCCGCTTTTGCTTTGAATGCTGCTGCACCCCATGTTGCAGCTGTGCAGGTGCGAAATGCACTTGTCAACCATTCTGATCCCAGCAGCTTGAGATCCACTGAAATTGATGCCATCGCCCAAAAGTATGGCTCTTCTCGTGCTCCTCTTCTCTGTCTCTCTCTGTCTCTTTCTGTCTCTGTCCCTGTCTCTCTCATCCTCCCAATTCTTCTAGGGTTTTTGCATCTAGATCTCACATCCACACAATGCCAGGAGCTGATGAAATCAGTGCTGATGATATGGTAACTGATGTCACTATCATACTTTTATTGCTGTCAAATGTTCACTGAACATGCCTGCCTGAGATTGTTGCTATTTGTTCACAACCCTCCTGGATTGATGGTTCCGGGTTTGTAGCATTATGGTCTCCACCTGTTCCTCTGTGTGATGACTTTGTGAAATCATTGTCATGTGTTTTATTGAGAGATGACCTTATCATCTGCTGGGTTGCAGAGGTTTTCTGATTTGGGGACTTGGGTTGCAGAGATTTTCAGATTCATTGGTGGCTTATATAGTTTGCCTTTGTGACCTTCTGCTTACAGATATGGTGTGAGCAGACGAAATGAGCGATTCAATGCAGAGCTTCGTGACCTTTATGATAGGTAGGTGTGCAAACTTTTTGTTTTCATATTTCCTAGGGTTTCAAAAGAGTTGCCCTTTTTTCCTTGATGTGAAAAGTGATTTAAGTCTGTTATTATTGGGAAATTATCCAGATATGTGACAGAGATTTTGCCTCCTGGCAATGAGGATCTCAAAGGAGATGAAGCAGATTCTATCCTTGCTTTCAAAAATGCATTGGGACTGGATGATCCTGATGCTGCTGCTGTGCACATCGAGGTAAGCCTTTCTTATGCCACTACTGACTGTTCTTCTGGCTACTGGAGTCTTTATATCTGAATTCTCTCTTGGATAGAGCTCTTCTTGAGTGCAGGAATTCAAAGTTGCTATCAGGGTGCAGGGCTTAGGTTCCAGGGTTTTTGTGATCGAGTTCTTTGGCATCCTAGTAACAGATTTGGTGTTCCATTTATGTATCATACACTAGATTATCTGGATTTGGCATTAGGGTTGAAGGTTGGTGTAGGGTGTAGTTCCGGTCAGAGATACAAGCAGCCCCTGCTGAATTCCACTTCTCGCACTCTGGAGTTTGGTTCGTGTTTAGCTCCAAAGACACATGTTTCTCTAGGATTTTCGTAATGTGTCCGCATTCGAATTCTTTCTCAGGAGAGTCTAGTATGTGACTTTTATTCTTTCTCAGGAGAGTCTAGTATGTGACATTTTTCTCAGATAAAAGTCTTTTGAACTATTTTCTGCAGATTGGCAGGCGTATCTTCAGGCAGCGTTTAGAGACTGGCAATCGTGAGAGTGCTGTTGAGGAGCGTAGGGTATTTGTTTTTCCTCATCTTTTCTTCCAACCTCTTCTATTAACTGTCTTTTGATTAGCTATGTCTACTGCATGTTAATTAACATTACAACTGAATCTCCCTATTACTTCAGAAATGCAACAGAAAATACAGATGCAGATCACTGTACAATTGTCAACCAAAATGTTATGATCACAACCATTCTTGTCATTTTTGGTTTTGGGTTTTGCTGGAACTGACAACAACAGTTGCCTTCAGAGGCAAAGTGCTTTTTGCTGGGTCCGACACAATAGTTGCTTTCAAATCATTTTGTGGAGTTTTGTGGAGCAATCTTTATACATATGTTCAACAAGACAAATCCATTCATCAGATGTAGTTTCTGTTGTTTAATGGGGTCTCTCAAATTTCAACTTCTTGTTGTGCAGACATTTCAGAAGTTGGTGTATGTGTCAACATTGGTATTTGGAGAAGCTTCCAAGTTTCTGCTCCCATGGAAGCGTGTGTTCAAAGTCACAGATGCACAAGTAAACATTGAAAATGCAGTTCTGTCATGTGGTGAAATTTTCTTGCATTAGGATCAGAGACTCTTTTCTTGTAGAGTGGCAAAGCCTGCAATTTGCACACATTTTCAATTGATTTTGGTGAAGAGCTTGAAGGGGCACTTGCAACTCCTCGAAAGGACCCTGCAAAATGTGGGACTAGAAAGTTGTGAAGTACTCATGTTTGTTTGTCCTCAGCGCAGATTGATGTTGCAATTCGCGATAATGCACAGCGCCTTTTCACAACCCACCTTGCTACTCTTGGCAGTGGTAAGTTATTACTACCCTTTTTGTGATAAAACCTTGAGAGTTGCTTCTTCTTGCCGTTCAAACTTTCCAGAGTCTTTCTTTTTCCTAACATGCTCTCTTGCTCTGCTGGAAATGGAGCTGATAACTACTATGCTTCCTCATTATTGCTTTCTTCTACATGTAAGTGCAGACCTCGATGTGGAAAAAATCAAAGAATTGCGGACCATCCAGCTCAAAGTGAAACTGAGTGATGAGGTTAGACTCTCGTCCTGCTTCTGTGTCTCTTGAACAGGAAAAGCCTTGTCAAACACAGACAGACAACAGTTCCAGATGCCTGTGAATTGATAGATGGATGTTTTGGTGCAGGTGGCATCACAAATGTTCAGAGATTACGCACAAAAGCAAATTGAGGCCCATATAACAAGTGCCTTAGAGGTGCTTAAGTCCAGGGCAAGAATCAAGTAGGGGAACTCGAACCCACCCTCCCACACCTGAATCATCTAGGAATGTATGGGATGTCAGTGGAGACTTTGTAACCCAGAAAGCTCTGCTCTTTTGGAAGCTCTGGGAATGGCAAACTGGGGTGAGATCTTATGGGCTTTTACTTTATTGGTGTTTACAGAGACACAGGTAAAATGGTTCGGGAGATGGAGAATGTGTTGGCCTACAATGCAAAATTGTCTGCAGTGGCAGCAATACAGGCTGATGCTTCATTCCTACTTCCGGGCATAGGCCCTGTTACTGTTCTCGGTCTGTCCCTTTAGCCCTTTAGCCTAAATATTCAACCTTGTTTCTGCAGATAGTTCCATGAATCAAATGAACAGGATCCGACTTAGAGTCCCAGCCTTTCTTGTGCACTCGGTGATATGTTCCTTCTTCAATGTCAAAAGTTCCAGCTTTGTGGAGAATGACTGGGTCTTGTTCAAAAGTGGAGAATACAGCTCCCAAACTTCACATTTCTGACAGAAGTGGTTGAACCCATGTGTGCTTTCTCAGGTGGGCAGTTTGAGTCTGATCGCCAAATGGATGACTTGAAGCAGCTCTACCGCATCTACCTCTCTGAAGCTTTTGCAGGGGGTCGGCTGGAGGATGATAAGGTATGTACCATGGAATGCTTTTCAAGATCCCAGTCAGTTTTGAAATCACGTCAAAATGGCTCTGCCCCCCTGTGTACCACACATGTCAACCTAGCATTTCTCAAGCTGAACTGTCAGGAGTGTCTCTGACTGCAGTCTGGGATTTCTGAGATGAGAACAGGTGGTGGCATTAGGGCACCTGAGAAATACGTTTGGAATGGGCAAACGGGAATCAGAAGATGTGTTGCAAGTGGTCACAGTGAAGGTCTACAGGCGAAGGCTGTCACAAGCAGTGCAAGGGGGTGACCTTGATGCAGCACCCAGTAAAGCAGCCTTCTTGCAAGAGCTTTGTGATACTCTTCAGTTTGATCCCGAGAAGGCTGCACAAGTCCACACAGGTACATAACTATTATTTCCCTGAATGAGAATGTTATCAGAATTTAGCACTCCAGAAAATTGTGTGTAAGTGTGTTTTTGGATGTGAATCTGGGATTTTAAGAGGAGAATCAGGTTGATTTTTGGTGGGTTTACAGATATCTATAGGCAAAAGCTAGAGCAATGTGTGGCGGACGGGAGCTTGAACGATGAGGATGTGTCTGTATTGCTACGGTTGCGTGTTCTTTTGTGCATTCCACAAGAGACAGTTGATTCTGCTCATGCCGACATTTGTGGTCGCCTCTTCACAAAGGTCTTTCCTCTATTTTCTCACTCTCACACAATCATCTGCCTTTCTGTCCACAACTAGACATTCAATCCATGACTGACCTTGTGTTTTGAAGGTTCCCAAATCTCTTTCTCTTTGTCTGCAGGCTTCTGCACAAACTTGTGACTCAACATTCCATATTTTTTTCTGCAAAAAATGTCTGCCATTTCTTGCAGGTTGTAATCTGGGTGATTACAATGGAATGGTATTTGTCTTACCAACCTTGCGTTTTGTCTATTTCAGATTGTGGACGATGCAATCAGTGCAGGTGTGGATGGGTATGACATGGATATGAAAGCTGCAGTTAGAAATGGTGTCATTGGACTACGTCTCACACAAGAGGCAGCTATGGCAATTGCCAGCAAAGCTGTAAAGCTGTCCTTCCCCTCACCTCCTCCTATTGCCCCCCAACATTACAATTTCCCTTTCCTGCATTCATTTGCCTGATGGGTTCTTGAAAAAATTGTCTGCAAAGCAATTGCCTGGTTTTCTGGATTTGCACTTCTGATTTGTGAAGAGAAAATTCTTGAGCACGAGCACCATGAATGTATGAGATTCTTCAATGTTCACAAGTAGTGGTTTTTAAAACCTGTGATCACATCTGCTGACTTGTTCTCTAGCATGTTTCTCTTTGCACTTGCATGGCATGTACCTTACGGAAGGCAATGGATTTTTCTTTTCAACCAGGTTCGAGCAGTGTTTTTGACATATGTCAAAAGATCAAAGACAGCAGGAAGTCGGGTTGAGTCAGCCCGGGAATTGAAAAAGATGGTGATCTTCAGTAACCTTGTGGTTGCGGAACTGATTGCGGACATCCGGGGTGACTCTCCAGAACCTAAGGAAACCAAAAAAGAAGAAGAGAAACCAGTCAAGACAGATGCTGAAACTGACGAGGAGGATGACTGGGAGAACCTGCAGAGTCTGAGGAAGACAAGAAAGACTGCAGACATAGAAGGCAGAATGGAGAAGAAATCACAGGCTGAGATTACACTTGTGAATGAGCTTGAGCTCCGTGATCGGACTGATCTGTATCGTACATTTTTGCTCTACTGTTTATCTGGAGAAACGACTGGCATGCCCATGGGCACTCAAATTGTTACACAACGAGATAGTACTGAATTTGTCCGTCTTGGACAACTGGGCACCATTCTGGGTCTAAACCAGAAAGAGGTTGCTGATGTGCACAAAGGCTTAGCAGAACAAGCTTTCCGGCAGCAAGCACAGGTCATTTTGGCTGATGGGCAGCTCAACAAAGCCCGAATGCAGGACCTCACAGAGCTTCAGAAACAATTAGGGTTACCTGCAGATTCAGCCCAAACAATCATTCAGAGTATCACAAAGACAAAGATGTCAGGGGCGATCGAGGCAGCAATCAACCAAGGGCGTCTCAGCATTGATGAGGTGAAGGAATTACGGGAAGCTGGAGTTGATGTCAATGGTATGATCCCCAAGGAAGTTCGCCAAAAGCTGTTCAAGAAAGTGGTGGATCGTACTTTCTCGTCTGGAACTGGAGACTTTGACGAAACAGAGCTTTATGAGAAGATACCTGCTGAACTAGGCATAAGTGTTGACATTGCAAAGAGAACAGTCCAAGATTTGGCCAAAGAACGACTCTCCAATTCATTGGTGCAGGCTGTCTCCTTGCTCCGTCAAAAGAAACCAGGCGATGTGGTATGTTTCATTTCTCTTTCAAGCTTCCAAGGATTCAGGATTTCGTGGGTCATGTTCAGATTGCAATTTTCTGTTACCTGACCTCATCTACAATTGTCAGAAGCCTGAAAGCAAAGCTCAATCAACAAGTGGTCACCAAAAATGCAGTGATTTTTGAGCTACAAATATGCACTATGCTTTGTGGCCTCATGTTTGATGCAGTCTTCTCAACTACAATTTACCCATCTTTGTAATGAATTGCAGAATTCAGTTGAGAACTGTCAAGGGAACCAGACATGGTCAATTGGGTGAGAGATAGACTGAGACAAGCAACTAATGATCAAAGAGGGTGGTGGCTTTTGTTGTACATTGACAGGTAGCAACACTGAACAATTTGTTGGCATGTGACAAAGCGGTGCCATCACCACCATTGTCATGGCCTGTGAAGGAGGAGCTCATTGACCTCTATTGCATTTACTTGAAAGACTCACAGTCAGCAGAAAAAGCTGCTAGGCTACAGGAGCTTCTGGGTATTGACGAATCCCAAGCATCAAGCCTGAAAGAGATGGTCACCACCAGTGGATTCTCTCTCGGTCTTGAGGAGGAAGAGTTCAGTTTCTAATTTTCGTGTGTGTGTGTTTTTTTCTTCTCCTGTAATCCCACAAAACTTTGCATGTGTCAATTAGGTGAGAAAAACAGGCTGAAATTGTATTAGATGTTTATCGAAGTGAGCAATTTCGTGAAATGGCGTTGAGTTGATTCAAGCGAAAAGGATCTAGAGAGATCATAGTGGTGATAAAAGAGGCAAAGATGTTGCAAACAAGACTACTGTTAATCATGTCATGTTCTGTACCCTCCATTATTGGTAACCAACTTTTCAGGTAACAATGTGGATCTTGGGAATTATACCAGTTTGATAAGAAGAGGTGCTTTTGTTCCTTTCTTTTTATGCAATCTAAATGCTCTGCATTTTGTGGGTCTTGACAATTCTCTGGGTCAATTTCTTAAGTAAACTTGTACTGATGGTATTTTTTGGGATTTCTTGCTTCTTCCCATTGAGTTAGAATCCCCTTTTCCTACCACCCATCCCTCAAATGAGATACTCCTGCTGAAGAGAAGAGTCCTTCTCGGAAAAGGAAAAGCCTCCAGGTGTGATGAGCACAGGGGAAAGCAGCAGCAAAAATTGGAACCAAACCCACAAGGGATTCAACAACTGTTCCAGAATATGGATTTTGAGATATACTTGACAACAACAAAGGCAGGAAGAAGACAACAAAGTGTCATTCTGAAATTCTGACCTACCGTGGCAGATTTCGCACCTCACCTACTAAGACTCACACATCCGAGAGAACTGAAGAAGGATTCAGGTAATGTAGGATCATCACATACACTGGATATTTGCAGTTTTTTAGGGTTGTAAAATTGCTGATCAGGTGTGTGTCCGGAATCTAAGGAGGGGTGTGACCTCTCACACATACAATTTAGTAACATTCCTGTCTCTTTCCATCTGAAGCTGTCAAGTTCCTTATTTTTGCTCACTAGTTGAAGGAGGAGAGATGAATTCAGTGCAAAATGAGACCACAACTTTTTGCATTTTCCACCCATTAAATTGAATGTGTGTTTATCATTCTCCATGCAAAGCATAGTGTTACTAAAACATGCATTGTGTGATGTTGCAGGATTGTAGTTTGCCACTTTCTTTTGAAACATCTTCAGAAGATTAGCAGTAAATGAGCTAAGTGTTTCATCCTCTTGGAATAATGAATGCTTATGAAATTTCTGTATGTAGGTCTCTGTAGTTTGTAGTCTCTAGTTTCCAGGTTGAGAGGTGTGGTATGTTGATTGTGTAGAGAGAGAATTGGTTAGAAGTGGTGCACTCAAAGAAAGATAGGATATGTGCAAGATGACAATTTAGCAAATTGTATAGTTTTGCCATTTTTTCAGCCAGTAGAACAAAAGGGCTGAGAGAGAACCACACCTGCATCAAGCATAAATTGCTGCAAGTGGTGGGGAAGAAGATGATCAATCTTGCAAAACCGCAACATGCTTTTCTTTTGAACAGTAGACAAACCGAGAATTTACGGCGTGAAGACATGCTTACACAAATGGTGGTGAAACACATACACAGATCACTGGTAGCTATATATGCTGTTGTTGGACCTGGTGCTCCCATCTTCAGAGGATCAGGTTTCCTAGCTCTCGGCAATATTCTGACCGCAGCTCACGTGTTGTACGATGTGACAGAAGTACCATCTCCACTTGTGGGTGAACAACCTGTGCAAGTTATAGCATATCCTGATCAAATGGTTGCAAGGATCCAAACACCGTTGCCACAAAGGTTCTTTCCACTCGATGTCAACAATGACACTGATCTCGATCTTTCACTCGACGTTGCCATGATCACACTGAATCCCTCGTCAATGCCAAGCCTGAAGGAGCTGGAAATCAGTAAAGAAGCGCTGCAGCCTGGTGACAGTTGTCTCTGTTGTGGCACTGATGCAAACTTGGAAGTCATTGTAAGCCTGGGCAAAGTTGGAAACGCAGTGGGTCAATTGTATAGAGAGGCAAGCACCCTTCCATACGGAGCTGTATATTTATCAGCTCGAGCTGACGCTGGTCACTCCGGGTGTCCCATAGTAAGACCCATTGATGGAAGTCTGATTGGCATTCTCGGTGGAGCTTTCAATTGTCAAGGTACCGGGTTTACATTTGTCAGTTACATGATACCTCTTGATGTAATCATGAGAGCTAGCAATCACATTTGCACTCGTCGATTCGCAGCAAGCCAGGTCCAAGACGAAGCTCATGAAGATGATCACAACACACAAGAAGACTGCTTACATGCTTCTGAAACCTCCAGCAATTGATGCATAACAAAAGGAAGTGAATAGATTACGTTGCAAAGTAGCTGGCAACTGAATTATAAAACCGATCATAAGTTTGAAGTAATGGCAATTTTGCTTCTTTTTTCTTTTTTTCCTTTTTTAAAAATTCACAATCGGAAATGATGTTCTTCAGGAATGAATCCATGAGATATATATATATACATAAAACATGATAAAAAAATTACGAAAGCTATTCATTCTTTTGTCATGATCTTTGCACTTGTTGGACCACCCATCATAATTATAAGAGATTTGTTTTGGTTATTTGTTTGTTTATTTATTTTATTTATTTGGGCTCTATGCTATTTCACACTACCAATGACCATAATTAAATTATTTTTTTGTGGACATAATAATTTTGTTGTAAATTTTCCTTTTCACATTTTATGTAGGACATGGGTAAGGGAAAGGAGTGAGGTAGGTTAGGTTTGAAATGGGTGTAGGTTTGAATGGCACAAATAAACAAACATCATTCTTTCAATTTACATAAATGTTAAAATTTTCACCCAAAAAAATTTTGAACAACAAATTTTTTGAAGGAATCTTTTGAAATAAAAATTTAAAAAATTCAACTTGGAATCTTCAAATTTAATTAATTAATTGATAAACATGTGTTGAGTTGCCCTTCATGACCAATTGTAGATCACCTCATCCTTGCATTGTTGATGGGGCATGTTTAAGTTTTAATGTTGGAAAAGAGAAATTTTGCTTAATTGTTAACAACCTAACTAGCCCATTCTATATCCATTTTAAATCTATTCAAACCTTAGTTGTAACTACGGTTCAATCTACTCATCCATGTTTGGGGTTAAAAAATCAACTATCAAATTCAAAGTTTACACACTTAGAAATAACAATTTAAATTTGTTTTTGGAAGTAACCAAGGTTACCCTTATAGGGTATTTAAATAGAGCAAGGTATAATCTTTTGTTAGGTTCCTTGGTTTTGAAAAGAAAAAATTGTAAGGTTTTAGGTTTTAAGTGATGCCTGCACAACTATTGAAAATTAAAACAATTTTTTCATTTTTTTTTATTCTTCAAAAAATAAAATAAAAGACTTGGGCCCCACTCTATCAATCAATTTGTTGTATAAGAAGTTGGAGTTATATGATGCTTTGAAAATCAAGTCTTCTTTTGTGGTGGTAAATTGAGGTGTTTTTTTGGCTTACCCTCTTGTGTTGCTACTTGATTCTTGTTGTGATGTTGTTGCTTGATCTTTCTTTCAGTTCCTCTTGCATTGTTGAATGGTTGTAATTCAACTCCTCTTATTATTACTTGGATTTTTTTTTGGCTATTGTTCAATTTTTCTCTTGTTGCTCGACTTTTCTCTTGATGTTTAGCTCTTCCAAGTTTAGATACCCTTTTGACCTAACTCCCATGTGCATTGGTTGGTTCTTCTTAGGTTTCTATTCAACTCCTTTTTATTGTTGTTCAGCTCCCCTTGTTGTTTATTAGTTTGGTACTTACCTTCCCTTGCTTTGTGCAAGTTTGGGAGTAAGAAGCTTGGATCCACCATTGAGGTTTTTTTTTATAGGTATTCAAACTTTCGAACTATGCTTGTAATTATGTGTTTTTATAAATGTTATTGTTAATAGGTCAATTTATTTTTGTGAAACATTTTTTTATGTTTCAAGTTCAATCTTTGTTGCTATTAAACTTGGTAGCATTTTAACATTAGGAATATATTTGTTGTTTGCATGATTCTTACTTTTTTTTTGCATTACATTACATTTCATTTGAATACTCATTTTTTATCTGAAGAGAGGAGGGTTAAATAATGACCTTGTAAATGTTGGTAAATGTTTTGAGTTGTATTGTAGGCTTTAGATAGTTAAATCAATTTGCAAGTAAAAAATAAAAACCATATTTTGGTAGAACAATCTCTTGGTTTCTCCATTCTTGTTCAGTAACACTTTTGAAAAATTGTTGAAAACTAAAGCAATAAAATGAAAATGAAAACATAATATCAGCTGAAAATTAAACATTTAATTTTTTTGTCAATGATATTTCTATGGAAAAAATGTTTGAAGATTATCCTATTTTGGAAACATAAAATAACAAAGTTCTTGAAAATGAAGAAAAAAGAATGAAAATGAACATTTAGAAGTTGCATCTTTGAAAGATTAAATGGAGACCTCATGGTAGAAATGCACTTTATTAGGGGTTTTTGAAGGTAATAATGATTAAAAAGTTGTTCATAACAATCCTCAATTGATGGATTGTAATTTTTGTTACAACAATCCTATAATGCAAATAATCTTAAAACTTAAACAAAAAAAGGCTTAATTTCATATCACAAAACAAATGGTATAACAACTTTCGACAAACATGTCAATGCAAACCATGCAATTATTACAAAATGAATTAAGGAGGAGATCAATAATCGATTAAAAAAAACTATTCAAAGGTAACTAGCAAAGGCTTAATATGATTGGTGGACAAATTTCAATTTTTTGTTACAAAAGATCCTTTCAAAAATGATGATGTGCAACAAAAAAACACATATGCAAGACTTAAGCCTTTTGATTATCAAAATCACGTGCTGATGTGGTTTGTGGAAAATATTTGAATGAAGCATTTGGCCTTGCATTTATGTCCTTGAATGGTATTTCTTTGAAGAAAACATCTAGTTGCTTAACTTGGTGGAGAAAACAAAACAAGAATATGTTCTACCAAACTTAACATAATATAATACTTACAACAAGTTATGATTTATGGATACGATCTTAAGGTGCACATGACATTTTTGTTCTTGTGATAAAAACTTTACGTGTTGATTGGTAGCCAAAACATGTCATTGTTGGTTTATTTGAAATAATAAAAGTTATTGGTTTAGATTTAACAAAAAAATTAACATAATTGTTACATAAATATGGGTTGAAGAAGAAAATTCTTGTTCATATAAAAGATGAGGGGTCAAATCTGAATGTTATGACAAATATTTTAAAGTTTTTTATGAGTTGTGAATGTTTAGATTTAGAAGAAAGGTTTCAAGGTTCTTGTGTTAGCCACATTTTCCTTAGAAGTTGCCAATATTTGACAACATATTAAAAAACGTGCCTAAATATCAAATATGTTTATTTTAATTCAATCAAATTTGTAGAAACGTATAATCTAGCCAAAAGTTTTTGGAAAAGGTAGACAATAATGGAACAAGACTTATGAGGATTCTAAGATTTCTTTTTAAAAATTAAACATTTCAAATAAGACAAAGGTATTTTTTTTTCACTTAAAATGATTCAAGTACAATCATTTTAGATTTTTTATTTGAACATAGATCATTTAGATTTTAAATGTTAGATTTTAGGTCATTTATTCAAACGATAGTTTTAAAATATTAACATTGAATGTCAATTTTTGTTTACATCTTTGCCTCTAAAGTGATTATGTTCCAAGAAGCTTTATAGATAATATGTCCCAAGAATTTTGTTATGATAAAGAGATGTAAAATCAATGGAAAAATGCATTCTTACATGGCACATTTCTCAAATTATTGATTGCCTTTCCTTGGTTGTGAGTGCTTGTGTTTTGAATTAATTCGAAGGCCATTGGTTGATAAGTTATGCATTGCATTTTGCAATCACAATGTGCTTGAAATTGAAGGAAAAGTTTAAAATCTCACCAACCTTAGTCACTTTGACATATGATGATTATGGGGTTATCATTGAGTTTTTTTTGTTGGCCTCTAACATGAAAAGGGAGGTTTTAAGGGTGTTGGAGTCTTTCATTTCCTATCCAAGAAAATATGGTGCCATAAAAACCCATAACTTGTTTTTGATGCTAGAGCATAGGTTTAAAAGCTTTTGCCTAATATCATCTTATATTAGTTGTGAAGGTGTGACTAATGTTGAGGAATTTGACAAGAAATCTTTATATCTCATGATTGTCAAATGCCATAATCATTTACATCTTGTGTCAAAATCTAAAGTTGGTTGTGAAGATCCAATGGTTGAAGAAGATTGTAGTTTGGATATTTTTTAACAAACTACTAGCACCAATGAATTAGTGAAATAACTTATATGGGCAAAGAGCTACAATTTTTTAGAAGATACAAAGTGGACATCAAGGATATCAAATGTCCTCTTTAGTGGTGAGAGAAGCACAAATCCATGTTTCTCATTATTGCTTTTTTGACCAACCAAATATTAAGCATTGTAGAATTTCAAATTGAGACAAAGAGGATTTTCTCTTTAGTTGGTGTACTAACAATTTGTTTAAAATGTCATTTAGAAATGGCCAATTTGGAGAAGTTTGATATTTGTGAACAAGAATTGATTTAATGATCCGAAAGTTGATTACAAATCAACTTTTAATTTGGTGGAGTTAATTGAAAAGGACCTATAATTTAAAAAAGATTTAAAGTAGTTTGAATGTTGATTTGATAAGATGAAGCTGTGGACATAAGAAATTATGGAAGAATTTCTTTTATATATATATTTCACTTTTTTTTTATTTTTACCATTTTTTGGGTTATATATATATTATATTATAATTTTTTTTGTTGAATAATTAAACTTTTGATAACTAACTTGTGAGAACCACATTTGATAATTGAATAGTTTTAAATTTGTGAGAACCAATACTTAAAAAATTAGTTGAGTTTTTTTTCAAAAGTCTAATGCCTTGGTTGGATTTTTTTTTAAAAATTGATTCAGTTCTTAAATTCTTATGTGAGAATTTTTTCCCTTGCATGTTCATCTCTTTCCATTTGTGTGAGTTCATCTACCTTTTCAATTTCCATAGATCCATCAAATAACACCCGAGCTACTAACTATCATGAGCACATGTGAAGTAGGTTGAACATGTTCTTATTCATACAAAGATCACATGCAAAAACAAAACAAAAAGCCTAATTCAATAGGAGGATCCCATAATGCAAGTCATGACACAAATTAAAATTAGAATACAAAGGTTTTTTTCTCTCTTGGGTCAATGGCTTTTTGGGGGAGTTTGGGAAAAACAAGGTGGAACCAATTTCGTTGGGTTTGTTGCAATGTGTGAATGTCAAGTGGAAGTTTTCCTTTCCTTTGTACCATTCAAAAAATTTTGAAGATTTTTTTTGAAAATTAATCACATTTTTGAAGATAAGGCACTTTCATAAAAATACTAATATTCGATTAAGCGTTATATTTTTGAATTTATTTTTGCCTAATTGGTTATCCACCTATAATATATCAACAAGGGCAACTTTGTGACAACCTTTTTTTAACAATGTCTCATCTCGTCATTAAGGCTCAAAAAAATATTTTTTCATCCATTCCACATCACCTTGGATTTTGTAACAATCATGTTTAATGAAGTGAAGGGCTTGTTATTATAATCATTGATTTTTTACGTAAGTCCAAAGGGTTATTATTAATACTAAGATCACTAAAACTTGGAAATACTCATGGTTTTCATGGATACTACTACAACTAAGAAAAAGGAGAACAACAACATCATCATCATCATCATCATCATCATGATGTGCATGTATGATGATGATTCTAGATGTTCAATCAAAGTTTATATTTTGATTGTTTTTATTTTCTTTCATATTGACTTGTTTCAATTTCTCATGATCATATTGAATTGTTTTTTTTTCAATTTTATCATTGAATTGGAGTTTCAATTTTGATATAAAAAGAACTCAAACACACACAATTCAAAGATTTCATAACATGGATATCATACGAATCCGAGTGGGGTGGGTATTTCATTTTCCGGGTATTAGCCGGGTATCAGATAATGGATATGCATATATGCTTGTTTCTAATGATTGATTGATTGATTTATTTATTTATTTGGACATTTCCAAGTTCATTTATTGGGTACCCCCATTTTTGTGTTGTTTTCTTATTTGGGTGTTTTTAAAAATGATTTTAATGATTTATTATTATTTATTAATTTATTTATTTTGTGTTACATATAATCTACCTACCTATTTACAAGTTAATTAAAAATAAGTTTTCACTTTTATGGGGGTTTTTTTTGGGGGGGGAGAGGGTGGTTTTATGATTTATTCATTTAATTTGGCTACCCATTTCTCAAGTTCATTTATTGGTTACACTTATTCTTGTATTGTTTTTTTATTTAGGTATTTTTCAGGATTTTTAATTTTTAATTTTAATTTTTTTTTAATGGGGGAATACCTACCTACTTACAAGTTTTACTACCTACCTACTTAACTACATATCTACCTACCTACCTACCTTTTGGGGTGGGGGGGAGGGGGTAGAGAGAGAGAGAGAGAGAGGATAGGGGTAGGGTAGGAGTAGGAAGGTGTTTGTTATGCTTGTGTTTTGCTAGGAATTTGCAATATATTTGTGGCAAGGAATTTGTGGCAAGGATAAAGTCTGTAAAGGATAAGTCTTCCCCTCTTCTCCTCTTGCCTTTTTCTTCTCTCTCTCAGACTCTCTCCTCTTTTGCTCTCTCTTGTTGTTGTTGCTTTTGATTGTGCAATTCTTGCCTTGTGTTTTGTCTTCCTTGAGTTAGTTATCTCTGGTGTTTTGGGTTTTTTTCTTTTGGTTTTGGTTTTTGGGTTTGCTTGCAGAGGAAAAGTAGTAAAGAAAAAACCCAAAAACAAAAAAAAAAACCAGTTTCTGCAGTTTGCTGCTGGGCTGTTTCTTCTTGTTGGTTCTTAATGTCTGAGGCAGTGGCACACATGTTGTTCCCGTTTGCATTCTTGGATCATCATCCTTAGACATCATCCCAAGTAGTTGTTATTGCATCCCTACCTTTGCTGCCCATCTGCTGCTGCTGCTGCTGCTGCTGCCACTTCTTGGGAAGGCAACAAACCAGCAAAGCTTTTTGTGGGTGGGTATCATCCTTGAGGACAGGAGAAGAGACTCCAGCTCTTGTTGCACCAGCATCTACTGCCCATCCCTCAAGGTTTTGGGTTTCCTGGATTTGGAGCAGAAAAAGTTGGAAAGGAAGGATTGGGTGAAGAAACCTTCAATCTGGTGCTTAGAATTGTGTTGGGTCTTTCTAGGGTTTGAGGAGGAGGAGGAGGAGGAGGATTCTCTGGTGGGTGGGTGGGTGTGCAAAAAGCTTGAAAGAAAGAGAAAGAGATATGGCAGCTCCTTCGCCAGGTGAGGTTGCTGCAGCTGCTGATGCTACACCATCATTATCATCCTTGCCAACTCAATCTCCTCCTTCCTTGACAACTTCATCGTCCTCTCATGAGTCTGTGTGGACAAAGGAGCAAGACAAGCAGTTTGAGAATGCACTGGATATTCATGACCAAGACTCACCCAAGAGATGGGAGAATATTGCAGCAATGGTACCTGGGAAGGATGCCACCGAAGTGAAGCGTCACTTTGAGATTCTTCAAGAGGATGTGAGCTTGATTGATGCTGGTAGGATTGCATTACCCAACTATTCTCCCTCTTCTCTTTCCACCTCTTCAGAAGAAGCAACAGCAGCAGCTGGTGGCCTCTCTGACACTGCCAACCTTGGTGGCTCCACCAAGAAACAAGCTGCCTTGTATCATCATGGCCATGCATCAGCATCTGGGTCTGGTGGAGGCGGAACAAATGCAAATGGATCCAATGGAAGCTCGGTTCTAGGAGGCGGAAAAGGTGTTGGATCATCCAAGTCTGCAGATCAGGAACGGCGCAAGGGCATTCCTTGGTCTGAAGAAGAGCATAGGTGAGAACAATTGTTCTGCAATTTTTCTCTCTGCCCGTAATTTCCTTCTTTTTCTCTGTCTTTCTCAGATCTCTGGCAGTTTATCAGGAAGGAAATTGGATCAGAATTAGGTTATTTCTTTTTACAAGAAACTGTTGTGTGATTGCTGCTCAGAGCAAGAAGAAGAAGAAAAAGAAGAAGTGTGATTGACAGAAACCCAACTGTGTTGCGGGGACTGGGGGGATGTGGTCAATGTGTTTTTCCCAGACTTTTTTTACTAGGGTTGGCAAAATTTGGGAAGGGCGATTGGCGGAGCATATCAAGGAATTTTGTAATCTCCAGAACGCCAACACAAGTAGCAAGCCATGCACAGAAGTACTTCATACGCTTGAACTCAATTAACAAGGATAAGCGCCGATCGAGCATCCATGACATTACTAGTGTCAACAATGGTGACACAATGCACCAAGGGCAACAGGGCCCGATTACAGGTCAACCGGCTTTGGTTCCCATTCCTGGACAGCCCGTTCAGCAACCCACAGGTGTGTATCCAGGTGGTCAAGCACCTGCTGTTGGTGCTCCGGTAATGCTCCCACCTCCAGGTCATGTTCCATTTGGGGCAAGGGGCCACCTTCCAAGGCCAGGGATGCCAGGCGCACCAATGCCATTCCCCCACATGGCTTACCCAATGACTCAGCCTTCAATGCATCAATGACAAAGGATCCCAGAGAATGTTATAAAGGTTCGTTGGTGATCAAGGTTTTGTAGAAACAGTTGTTGTGCTGATTTTAGTGCTAGGGTTCCTTTTTCTTTCAAGAGAGAAAGTGAGACAGCAAAAGACACAGAGAGAGAGATAGTTACACTCTTGTAAATCAGTTAAGTGGGAATTATAGCAATTAGGGTTATTCAACAACTGTGGTTGGGTTTTCTTTCTCAGGGGGGAATGTGCCAACAAAAGATGGCCTGTATAATAGGTCTTACCTTTTTTTTTAAGAACATGGGATTTGTGCCACCGGCAGTTGGATTTGGGAAGCCCCTAGTTTCACATAGAAATTCTTTCTCCTTCATCAGGTAGCACACATACAGGAAGGAGGTAAAATGACAGAAAAAAATAATGTCTTTGAAATGCATTCCCAGTCATTGTTCCCTTTTAATCATCGATGATTTTTCAGCTTCTGAAACAAAAATCTTTAGCAGCTTTTTTTTTTTTCTCTCTCTCAGTGGATTTGCTGAGCTTGTTTTGTCAATTCTTTTGAACAGTCTACGTGGTGTCATGTGAACAGACTTTCTTCTTCTACTTGATTTTTCATCTCTATAGAACTACTGCAGGCTTTGACTGAACCCATGGTTTGAAAGTTTGTTTTTCCAACAATGCTGGACTCCCATTGCCCTCAAAGCGAAACGAGGAGATCAGGTGCAGCATGTGGCATTGCTTGTGACTGATGGGTGCTTTCCCAAGCAGATATTATTCAGATGGGCACCGGATTAGGGTTGCACTTGAAGCAGAATCCAAGTTCTATATATGGAAGAAGCATCTCAACACTGGACAATGATGAATGTAAGGTTCTTATACCAAAGCCTAGATCATTTCGTTCAACATGCAATGCAGGTTGTGCCATGAACATGAATTTTGTTGCTCTGATGAATATGGAGAGAGATAATAGGAAAAGATCATGCAGAGGTTTTGCTACCCATCATCACAAAGATCAAGATGAGCAAGAGAGGAAAAACACAGAGAGAGAGAGAGAGAGTCCTTGTTGAAATTGGGAAAGGGTAGGGTTTTTCAAATTTTGCTTACGCCAATGTGTAAGCATTGAGACCAATACAATACCGATTGTGTTAGGCAAAAAGAATTTGCAACTGTTGATATGTATTTCTTTTACAATTTGAAGATCTCCTGTGGTGTGCCTAAGGGATTGGATTGGAGTGGAAAAGAGGGAAAAAAAAACCACCAATCACACCACCACCACTGCCACGACCATTTGAATGGATTGTGCTTTTGACAGATCATGTAATCAGCAATTGAGAATTGTAAAATTAGATTAGGTTAAATTTGTCCCATGATAGGGATTTCAAAATAACTATTTGCAGCAGCAAAGAATTTCTTTCATGTGGTTGTTGTTGGTCGTTGGTG
>Ga0116231_10001497_pt1 | contig 47800 bp, 48 predicted proteins | sample S1TSphgellanicum_2_FD_89695 | JGI IMG/M metagenome (GOLD analysis project Ga0116231, IMG submission 89695) | Host-associated microbial communities from peat moss isolated from Minnesota, USA - S1T2_Fd - Sphagnum magellanicum MG | ecosystem: Host-associated > Plants > Peat moss > Unclassified...
AAACCTAGACTTGGATCTTCAAAGATTAGTACACATTGTGACAAGAAACACACCATCAATGGCTGTTGTATACACCACCTTCCGAATATTCTGCACATTGAAACCACCTTCACTTGCTTAGAACAATATCATGCTCAATTTCACTGATAGGTGCCACAACATGCAACAAATACCAAGAGAGGGATTTGTATGACTCCTCACAAGTCCCGAAACTTCATACCAATTAAGGAGTGGTCTAGATATTAACAGTACAGAAGGTTTCCACTCAGAACATCATGACTCCAAGAGATATGAAATCTAAGATGGGGCGATAAGAGAAATGTGTGCTAGAAATTTCAGCCAGCTGCATGAGCTGATCTTGCATTTAAGAGAAGCTGCAAACCCACCTTGGAATACATAGTCAAACACTGCTCACAAGAGGCTTCTTGCTCAACCACTTCTGATGTGAGGCAAAAACCAGAAAGTGCAAGAACTCAAGGCATGAGAGCTGACTTACATCCAAAAGGCCCCCATCTTCAGACGCATTAACATTTGCAGAAGCCTTCAACTTCAATACCTTACTTTCCACCTGCTTCACATCTAATGCTGCACACAAAAGGCAAATATCATGTTTGAGGTGCCACATGCTCAAGCTCACTATGCTTCCAGAAGAAAGTCCTCTACTGTAATACAGGAGAAACACAGCAAGACATGGAACTGGAATGGAGCTGGCAATGAAGAGCCCTATTCAAGTAGAACAGCCTTCATAGGATGATGTGAGGAGCTATCTGATAAGTAATGCTTTAGGGCCATTCATAGGAGCTGCACTGTTTCTGTAGGAGCCTTCTAATTCCATGCCAAAACCTACATCTAGAACCTTTAAAAGATATAGGTAGACCTTGTGGTATTACCTATCCTAACAAAGGTGCTCAGTGAGCCCTTGGAAATGGAGACAGACACCATTTGGTGAATGAAAGTTGAATTGTGTAGGTCCAGTATATAAGTATATATATCACTGCAGGATTCAGGTGATCACAGCACCTTGGATTTAACGAAGCCCTAAATCAAGCCTAAGAGCAGGTTTCAAAGATGAAGTGGTAGGGATCGAGTATGTATGGAAGGGAGTGAACACTGTTCAGCAAATCCAACCTATACATAACCAATAAAAGCAGTTGATGAGGGAAACACAAAAGATTGAAGAAAATTCCTCTCGTAAACTTCGTGCAGGCAATCAACAAATAGAGGAAACGCAATCGTCAATGTGCAAGTTAAGCGGGAAGAATCTCGTTAATCCCCCTACAGTGAACCACTGCAAAGAGACTTTCGCATGAAGCCAGTCGAATTGTGTCCGTGAGAAGAAGAACAGTGCACATTTTCACATGCATAAAAACAGTATTGAGAGAGAGAACCGCGATGTGAAGAAAAAAAACCGGCGCGGGGGCGGGGGGAAGGGAACCCTAATCCCGGATCTACGTCTTTGGAATTGGAACAAGAGTATCCAATCAATCAGGTCTTCTTGCTCATAAAATCTCCCTTTAGAAAACGTATTCTGAGAGGGAAAAAACCAGGTACCCTTACCATATGTGACATACGCTGCAGTCCCGATAGCAGCCGTCGACGACAAAAGCAGGCTGGCCTTGACAAGCCTCCACAATGCAGTTTGCTTCTTGAAAACCTCTTCTCCATTCGCGCCTACAGAGGTACTAGGTTCGGAAGTCGAAGAAGAAGAAGAAGCCGACGAGATGGCCGCCGCCACCGCAGGCGTTGTTGATTCCGTATGAACCTCTCTGACGACGACGCGCAACGAGGACAGCGACAATGACGAGAGACCGATGTGCCGCAGTCTCTCGCTCGCACAGATCATGTCCTTCACCACCATGGAGGACCGCATCTCCTCGATCGCTGCAGCTCTTCACAAACACAAGCGTGCGTCTCAGGGACGCAAAAGTCTTTGTTTGTAGTTTCTTGCTGCAAACAGGTTTTGCATCCCGTTGCTTCTAGCGAACGTGAGAACTTGGGAACGTGATGTTCCCATTGCATCTAGCGAACGTAAGAACTGGATTCATGACGTTCTCCGTTTAGCTGGTTTTGCGTCCGGTTGCTTTTAGCGAACGTGAGAGCTTGGGAACGTTAATGTCTTCGACCAGCAGGTTTTGCGTCCCCGCGAACATGAGAACTGGGAGCATAACGTTCTCCGATTAGCGTCCCGTTACTTTTAGGGAACGTGAGGCCTTGAGAACGTTATATTCTTCGACCCCTCGCGTCCCCTTGCATCTAGCGAACGTGAGAACTGGGATTATGACATTCTTCGACTAGCATGTTTTGCGTCCCCTTGCATCTAGCGAACGTGAGAACTGGGATCATGACGTTCTTTGACTAGCAGGTCTTGCGTCCCCTTGCATCTAAGGAACGTGAGGGTTGGCAAACCGACCGGTGTTGGGCGGTTATTTGAATCTATAAAAAACTACCGGATTCGGTTCTTAGAACAAACAAATCAGAATCTAAGAACCGTTTATCTGGGGGTATTCCAAGACCCTTAAAGAACCAGCGGTTTTCATGAAAGAACCAGCCATGAACTGGCAAATTTATGGTCGGGTATTTGAATTTTTCAAATTTTTGAGGATGCTGGGGTCATATATCAGAACTCAGTCTTTGAATTTTGAGAACCGTGGTTATGAGTCCTAAAAAGCCCGCCCTGATCGTGTCGGGGCCTGTTCCAATGTTCGCCGGTTCTCAAACTTAGGTGGGTTCTAGCTTCAATTCTCGGACCCATTGTCAATTATGCAACCAAAAGATTGTGAATTTTGAAATAACCGCCTTGAGACCCGAACCATGGAAATTTTACATTAGAAATTACTGTTTCCGAACCTGACCAACGGCATAATATTGACCATAGTTGGTAAAACTAATTTTTTTCTAAAAAGGTTTTTAGCTAATGTAAAATGAAATTGGTGATATGGTTTGACAATTTGTATGCAAAGTAAATAAGTTTGTGATCTGACAAATAGGCTTCTGTTGTCCCTGAAAGACATTGGGTATTAGTAGAATTACACCAAACATGATCAAGACAAGGTTAACATAAAGTCCAAATGTACATTGATGTACAAACATTTACAACAATATGGTTAGGAATTAAGCTTACTAGAAAGCCCAATGTAATAGAACTTATATATGTATGTTGATTTGTACATATATGGACATGGATGTGATGATTCACCAAAGAACTGATTCTCTCCAAAAACTGAACAAGCTGGTTGATTTAACTGAAAGCTTATGTAGTGAAACTTATGTCTCAATCTCCAATATGTTCTTCAAAAGTAGTGAGGTCATCGGTTAGGGTGAGGGAAAATGAATCACAAATTCGAATGGCCTTCAACAAATGATTCACATCCTTTGACTAACGTATAACATTAGCAATTAGTAATCATTTTTTTGTAACTATTAAATAGCCTTATTATTAATTGTCACTTTACAACAAAAATAAAATTTGAGCGTCATTAATTTATTATCAAAATATTAATCTAGGTTGTCCATTATGATGCCAATAAATCTTGGCACATTCTGTAATCAAATTCTATCATGTGGCACTATTAAAAAATTTTGAGTGAAAATTATTTTATGTTTGAAATATTGATTTCAATTGTTCATTATGATTGTTCATTTTAGTTGGCTCTTGATTGTGACATGTGGCACAATCGAAAGTTGACATGACATATTAATTGAATTTTGAAAAAATAAATTTTAAATTTTGTATTTAAGTAGCTAGGTATGTGGATATCTAAGCTAAAAACCTACCAACCTAAGTAAAATTAGGTAGGTAGGATATACCTACCTACTTAAACCACATGCCTACATACCTACATAGGTACGTAACACCTACCTACATTACATACCTATTTATTTACTTCAGTCTTAATTAATTCTTGAACTTTTTTCAAAGGTCTACACATATATATAATGAATAAACATACAAAACCTCAAACCATTAAAGGAAAACACATTTGAATTTTGTTGTTTAATGACAACTCCACAAAATGTTTTGTCATGAGAAAATATGATTTGACAAGTTGCAACGTTTGTTTATGCAAAAACATTTATGGCAAACATAAATAAATATGTTAAAAAAACATTTGTCTTAATTAATGATAAATTTGGTATTAAATATTTCATATTACATTATAAAATAACTAGTATATTATGTCAATAAACAATAATATATTATATTTTAGTTATAATATTATGTAATATATTGGTTATTACATGTTAAGTATTAAATATAATGTAGATGACAATGTATGTCATACATACACATACATAAAGACATGTACATAATTACATTTTAATGCTATAATGTTATACATTTGTTGTATTTATACAATAAATGTAATTAAAATATGTATAGATAAAATTTTAAATATAGATGTATTTATATTATATACATATATATCTGTAATAAAATTATATATATATGCACTATTATTGATGTATATATAATACATATACATAATATTGTAAATGTAATATATATTGCTAGTACCATATATTATAGTGTATATATGTGTTATTATACAAACACATATATGACATTTTATATCATACAATAATTTTACACATAATCATAATGAAATATAAAAATTAATGAAAATTATAAGATTTTATATTAAATTAAATTAATTATTTGAATAATATAAAAAATTGACTTTAATGACTCATCCTAAGCGAATTGCTTCTACTAGACCATGGACATGAATGATTCAAGTTTCACCCAAGCTGAAATGGCACAAGGGTATGATGGCTTAGTTCATGTTGAGGTGAAATGATGTAATGAAATGCTAACCTATGGTGACATAGTTCACTTTTAAAACCCATTAGTGAATTGGGTGGCTGATCTAAACCCCAATTTTGTAATAGGGATTGTACTTCACATCTTTTCAACCAATACAATGTGAACAGAATAATTGGAATGTCACTTTGGTTTTTTGGAATGTGGTCCATTATTTGCAAAGTTACAAACATGCAAATTTCATGACATTTCAAGGGTACTACAGGAGTCAATTGGTTTTTTTTTAAATTGTTGAGGACAAACATGTGCTTTTTGAATTTCAAAATTCCATTTTGCTAATAAGTGTACATCATTCATTCTCAAAATTGAAGAGGACATCCATGTTGATGATTAAAAGAGCAAAAGGAGTCGAACTTTGAGAGGACGGATGAGAATACAACAACACATTGGCAGAAGAGTCTCTTAAAAATCTGTGGATGCGAATGGAGTTCAGACAATACTATATCATAAGAACAATATTGTCATGAAGATGGGATGCTCTGTGCTTTATGCCAATTTCCAATGTTCAAGCCAATATATGGAAGAGAGCAATAGTCACACTGCAGAAGTTCATTGAGGCCTGATGCACCCAACTAGTGTAAAACAAGATTGCCAGCAAGATCAGTGGAACATCTTGAAGTAATCTGCCATAACACACCTAGAAGAGCATGGTGATGGACACAACAAAGTTGACAAATAACTAATTGTGGTGTTATCAACCTCACAGGCAAAGCACCAGTTGTCCAGGGGTTGGAGGAGGTTTGGGCTACACAGCCAGAAGGACACCCCCTCCTCTTTGACCAGCACCTCTCTTAAGGAGGAAGAAGAAAACTGAGGTTAGTCAGTAACTTACTTTGTTCAACCTTGACTATGAATTACAAAAAAGAAGTATAGAAGAGCTAGCAACATTGACTATGCATTACAATCTACCATGGCCTGATCAACTATCCATAACAACCTACCATGGCCTTCATAGTGAAAAGTCTCCAATTACACATAGGTGACTTGGGTCGAAAGCAATACAATAGGTATAGACCCTAGGTAGCTACTTTTGTGGCATCTCCTCCATTGTCACACAGATGCAGAATACAGAACATACAAGTAACCAAGTACACAAAATGTCCAGCAAAGTAGTAAAGGGTGCAAAGTTGCGGTTATCTCCCTTTGCAGCTTCTTCCACTCTGAGTCCGTTTGTGCATTTTTCACTTACAAGCTGTTAACAAGGAGTTGACCACATGTATAACAAGCCTCAGATTGGCTTGCTCCCCTGGAACAGTTGTGTGGATCAGTTGACGATGCAAATTTTGGTACAGCTGTTCCAAAAAGGGTCGCATGTGTGGGGCCAACACTGGGTCATTAGGGTTAAGAACCAATGCAGCCTCACGGATCCACGACAGCTTTCGTCCTGTGCCATTGCTCAAATCACAGCCCAGTTGTTGCACAAGTGACAAAACAACTCCTTGGCTCAATGGCAGAGGTACTGTTGAAAACACCACCGCCTCATCCAACTGCCAAGAAAAACAACCACATCCTTCAGAAACAAACTGCTTGTGGGAAATAAGTCAGAGCCATCAAATGTGCCATATAAAACGTGATGATAGATGGGGAGAAACTTGCAGGTCCAGTAACATACCTGCATGCACAACCAGGACACAATTGCCACATTGCTGAGAGAGAGTGCCTTGTTGAAAGCTTCTTCCAGCTTACCCTCACTGACAAGTCTTGTTAGCTCAATTGTGGGGTCAAGAGATTCCTCCAGGTGTTGCAAAGACAGCACCTACATACACCATGTCCCAATCAATACCTTGACTTGTCCACCACAAATAAGTTCACATGAACCTTCTAAACATTCAACAATTTCCCATCATCAAATTTGGAAGATGCCGTGCTTATACTTTAAACATGACTACTCTTGCGAAACATATGCTTGGACGTTTTCAAGCCTGAAGAGAATGAAGCAGATGTATGTAATGAGGAAATCAGCTAATCACTGACAATGTAGCCAACTTCAGGGGAAGAGAATGTGAGATGATAACCTTGTCAGGGATGTTCATCTGCTTGGCTATGTGTGAGTTGTGTACTGCACTTGCACTAGCATTCTCTGCAAGTGCTACTAGATTCCTTTGGCCCTCAGCTAACTCACCCTTCAAAGAAGTTGCAAGTGATGCTGCTGAGGCCACTGTCTCCTGCAGAACCACAAATTCCAGACACTGTATGTCAGAAGTAGTCCTCATTGTCAAGGCACTTTGCTTTGGATATAAATGTTCAGGTACAGGAATGTCAATAAAAGGGGAACATTGTTTAGTGGTCACTAACAGCACAATGTGGGCATGCGGATCTTCCTGTCAAGGATTCCGACTTCTGCCTCGGTGGTCATGCTATGGATGACAGGTTTAATTCTAACCATCAAATTAGTTGGTTTGACTGGCAACCCAGTAATAGAAATAGAGACATGAGGAGGAGCAGAACAATTTCTGATTTGAGCAGAAGCCAACCTGCAGGGTGGATGCAAGAGCTGAGTGTGATGATGCAAGTTCTTGTTGGGCGCGAGAAGTGTACTCAGCCATGCCATGCTGGAAAGAAGATTCAACTTGCTCAAACATAGACCGGCATGAGCGCTCAAATGATGGGATGACTGTACTCTCAAAACATGTGCGCAAGGCCTCCTGCACCATACCACATTATCACAAGCTATCTTGAGTAAGATTTATATCTTGTAAAACCAAGTATATACTGACAGGTCACAATAAAGGTCAGTCCATCTTGTGTCAGTTCATGCCAGAAATCAATGCTTAATAACTAAACAGAGTGACCTGACCTGAAGTGCCTGCCGACCAATAGTTTGAAACTGTGTCTGTAGCTGTCTGGTCACTGTCCCCTCCAATTTAGCTCCCACTGACTTTTCCAACTGTGGAAACATTCTCTCTGTTACACCCTTCTGTGCAGACAGCCCGCCCACCCACCCTTTCCTTCTGTCAGTCCAGAATGTGAAGCTGAGATTCAACTATCTCAGTGCCTCACGATTAAGCTGCTGACTTCTGATTGGTGAGAAGTCTTCTCATAAGGATTTTCTTGGAGAAGCCTTGCAATTGTGGGCCCCAAACAGTTTGAGAGGAAGACAAGAGGGAAAGAGAGGGTGTATTTGTCAGGAAGTGAGTACCTAGGAACCTTGCCAGGAAGACCTATAGCACAATGCAAAGAGATATGGAAGAAGTCAGAAGTAAAGAAAACTTACCTGAAAGGATTCAGCGACAGTTGTGGCAACTACATTCTGAAGAGGAGGCAGCACTGCCTGAGCAACAGCTGGACCGATGGCAGCAAACTCCTTCTTGAACCCTCGCTCCAGAGCAACTGGCATATCCTTGTTTACAAAATTGGTCAGGAGTGTAGTGACCTGCTGTACCCTTTCACGCTCCAACTTCTCTCTCTTTGCGTTCTCTTCTGCTAATCGTGCCCACATGGCATCCACGTGGGCCTTGAGAACCTTCTCCATCCGCTGCCCCAGTGCTCCTGATACAGTGCAACAGAAACAGATCGGCACCTCTCCTCACATGAGTTTGCTTCCTCTAACTCAAAAGTTTCTGAGGAAGACAATGAAGCACTAGCAGGTAACCCATGCCTGTCAGCTCTGCTGGCTAGCTTAAAGGATGGTAGACATAGGATTTCAGTTGGTTGACCCTACTGTACAATGCAGTATTTGTGGTCAAGGAGAAGAGGCTGACATATAGCATGAGAGCATAAAGTGCAAGTACCAAACATTCCAAAACTACAAGGTCCACAACTATCAACAGGGCAAACCCAAACCAGTCCAGGAACCACCTCATGTTGACCACTCAAAAGAGAGAGACAGCCTGCAAATGTATGCATATGGAACGATTCAAGATTTTACAATTGGCACTGGGCATACCTTCCATGCGTTTGCCCTCCTTGTTAACTGGCACTGCCACCATAACAGTCATTTGTTTGTGCAACTCTTTCTGCATGGAAACCAACTGAAAAGCCCACACCCAACCAGTAGATGACAACACAAGTCAATTTCCTCATGTCATTTCAGAGATTGAAGGAAACATGACAATGAGTGCAGTCATGACCTTACGAGAGGTGCTCACAAAGTGTCAGACCATCACCATCATCATGAGTAGCAGTGATGAGCTGCCATGGCTACCCAGTCAATTATCTCAAAAGATCTCCAAATGAACAGCTGACACTGAACTTCAGCACATATGTGACTGCATATGGCTGTCAACTATTGCACAATGACAAGTCAAATGCCTCAAGAGATTCTTGTTGACGTACCAAAATCTAATGCAAATGAGCTAATAAGCAGCAGATCAATGACATGGCACTTTTATCTGGAAGGAACTATGACTGCACAAAATACAAATTTTCCATACCTGGTTCAGTGCATCCTGCATTGTGGCCACCTGGGCAGCTAATCCAGGATCCAAGGGATCTGAATTCATGTTGTAAGAAGCCTCCCCTTCTGGCATTGATCCAGGAGTCATCAGATCTGGTATCTGGGGAGATGACTGCACTGCTGCAGGCTCAACCCCACCATCATATGTCTTGTTCTTGTTCTTCCTCCCCTTTGCACTCACAGACATCTGAGGAGGTAGAGGAACAGAAGAGAAGGTCATGTCTCTCAACTGCTCACGTGCTCCATCTACAGTTACACTCATAGGATGCTTCCTATCATCCAAAGAGTCTCCCTCTTCCACCTGTACACTCTCCTCTTTTGAGTACATTTCAAGGAAGCCAAGCCTAGGTTGGCTTTCCTGACCTTTCTCATTGTACTCGGTACTTGCACTAGCATGTAACACTTCATGGGATGTCGACAGCACAGAATCTCTCCCTCTGTTATCTAGGCTCTCTGACTCCACACTCTCTTTCTTCATGGCAACTGATGGATTGCTGGCATTCAAACCCTCCATGTCAAAGTGCAGTTTTGTATCCTCTGGATTTCTATCTTTAACAATAGGCTCCTGTGGAGCAGCTGGGGTTTGGACATTGTTGGTGTCAAATGACCTGGAACTACTTGCAAGATTCATAAGCTCAAAAGGGGTAATCAAGTGAGGAGGATGAACACCAGACTTTACGCTGCTGGTACTCGAGAACCCTTCTCTTTCCTCTCTGCTTAGAACATCATCCCTCAAAGAATTGCTGCTGGAGGAGGAGTGAACTCTCTCCAAAGTCACATTGTCAGTAGGTGTTGTTAATGAACTAGATTCTGGCTGGCTATCCAAAGGCTTCTCCAGCTTCTCCAGCTTCTCAAGCTCTTCAGTTGATGAAGCTGTGCTTACAGGCACATACTGCATATCTGGTTTTGTTGGACTCTTAGAACGTGACCGTCTCTTTGATGATTGTGGTGGCTTTGTGATGCTACTAGCTGCCATACCCTCTGGCTGACTCACTGGCATGGTGGCCACCTGAGGTACAGAGCCACTGGTTGACTGATTTGCTGGTGTTGTTTCAGATGGAGGCTTCCCATAATCGTCAAGCATTTCCTTTACAGGAACTGTACCCAGCTTGGTTATATCCAATGGTGTGGTCCTCTCTGTCCCCGCATGTGAGACTTCTCGGTGGCCAACCTCAACCGGGCTCCCAAATGCTGATGAAGCAGTCATGCTGCGGGGTGGAACACTCACACTCGGACCAGTCAGGACAGTTGCTGTTGCACTCCCCAGCTCCAGGAAATCTCCTGCCCTCTTCTCATTAGCTGAGATTTGAGCAGTATCATGTGTCTGGGGCAACACTGGGACTTTCTCCAGCGTTGATGGAGGCTCTGAGCTATATTCTTCATTGGGAGGAGGCAGGCACTGTGACACATCTAGGATGTACTGCTGTATGGCTTGTGTTTGCACACAGTACACTTGCACAGTACCCTCTTTCTCTTCTGCAACTGTAAGGCTAAGAATGGGGAATGTAACCGAAAACTCTGCCAAATAGTTCATTCTCGCAGGAACTGCGCCAACTCCAAACTCAACATGCACTGCATAGATAGCATTCCTCTTTGCATTTGCCAACAAAATGAGGCTCGCCTGAGGTGCTACTGCAAGTTGGTTGAAGAAGGCATTCTCAAGTTTGCCTTCCGCAGACGAGCTCTGGAATTCCAGGGTCTGAATGCAATGCCACATTCCTGTATTGAGTTTTGACAGTGATTCTTCGTGGCTACCAGTTGACGCCCACAGCTTTAGCACCCGATTAAGGGGACCCTGCGAAAATTATGCAATATAAATTTCAGTCTGCCTATTCAAGCAAAACATCACAACCTCCCAAAAAGCCTTTGTTTATCTGCTAACTTGTTTGTATCAAATTCTCAGCCAGTTTCTGCTGTGAACCACATGAAGGGCAAAGGACAGTGCAACAGCAGAAATAGAATCTGTACCGCAGTAAGGATGGTGTGATCATCAGGGCGATCTGGTGCAGACAAAAAGGCAACTGCACTCACAGCCTCTCCATCATGTGGTAAAATTTTTGACAATGGTTTCCTTGTTTTGTCCTCCCAGATCCTCATCTGATCAAAAAAATCACCCAAGAGCACAAACAAGAACAAAATTTCAGATCATACCTTAGATGTTGATACCTTCTTGACAATGACAAGGAAAAGTGGCAGATCTTGATCACCCAATCTAGCCTGTCAATCTGTCTCATTGAGCAAACATTAAGAAAAAGGGCGAGTAGATGGCCAAGAAAAAATGGAGAGAGCTTGACTCACGGTGCCATCCTGGGACGCTGATGCCACATGAGAGGAAACAAATGAAGGAACTGCCAGGTCAGTGACTTGTTCCTCATGAGCCCCAACCACCTGGACACCTTCTAATGGGCTCTCCACCTCACAAACTATTGGTTGCTCTGCAGTGAAGCCTCCTGGAGGTGCTTTCTGCCGCACCTTCCCTACATCAATTGTCAACACAAACTTGCCAATTGCCACCACCAGGACATCCTGCACACATAGCACAGTTGAGGGCTATCTCCTCAGATCCACATTTCAAATATGTCTGCATCCTTCATATCTACTCAACAGTAATCGCTTCACTGATCAAGGAAAGCCATCAACCCACATACCCTGAACAATTCTCTCATGATTAGATCAGTCACTACAGCGAAGGTGTTCATAGGAAAAATTAGGAAAAGGACTTCCATACAATCCATTCTGCACAAGGGAGGAGTTATTCCACCCCCTTGATGCAGGCATGTAAATAACATGCATACCCCTTGCAATGATGGCCAATTGCTCAATAATGGACTCCAAGGAGGAATAAAAGCTACCTGCATCTGTGAATGCCAGCAAACACGGGGATGACAAGACTCCCAATCACCAACAATTTGTATAGCCAGCAAAGTCTGGTCTGATATGATTAGTTTCCCATCCTCTGATGGCCCCTCCACTATCTTCCGGACCAAAACACGACCATCTGCACTTGCACTGCATTACACAGAAACATAAACCCCTCCACAGAAAATGACACCACTGTCTGCTGGACATGCATTGATTGAATTTTTCTTCACAATTAGGGTTACCTCCTTTAGGTATCTTTCTAGCCACTATTGTGGAGCTGAAATGGTCATCTATTCCTCCCACAAGGACTTGGAGGTCCCTACATTCCTACAGTTTGGATAAATGGGTGACCTGATGACCTATATATAGCTGAGTTGGCTACAATGGGTGGAATTGCTTGATGTAGCAGGGATTTGAGCCACAAAGCTTGCAACATGGCCATAAGTCCTACAATCTTGATGTCTAGTCCAAGGATTAAATCAGTGGATGGAATAGATGCCAAGAATCTTTCATGAATGGTTGAATAATTTTAGGACACTCAGGGTCTTTTGCCTAGGATTTTATCCAATATGAATCAATCAAGGAATAATAAACACCACCAAGGTCAAAGTAACTTGAAACAGATTTACCTTGCAAGCAGATGCACATCCTCCCCAAAGAAAGACATATCTGTCACCCTCTGTCACCAAAAGAAAAGCCAGTAAGACAACCACCTGGCAAAGGAAAGTCTGGCTTCTACATGGTCACTTTAGGCCTAACCCCTAAGACTTAGACTGAAAAAGGTATTCAGCTCACATCATGATCCAAGGGGGACTGAAATTTTCTGAAGTACTGAGAATTCCTGCATACTTACAAGTCATGTCAACCTGCATTAAATTTAGATATGAACAGTAATAAGATTATAGATATTTCCAAGCCAACAGCACATCAATGAACAGGAAAAAGAGGAAACCCAACCCTAAATAATTGAGAGGAAAAATGAGTGGTTTTGAACAACAGTGACAGTCATACATGGGTTTAGTCACCTTCAACAACGTGTATGGTAGAGTGACCAGCTATCATTACATTCCCACTGACTTCATAGGCTCCTGGCAGTGGGTCAAGGTCAATGTCATACATTTACCAACAGATTAAGTTTCTGTCACAAGACTGGTAGTAACAGGAAGACTCAGCTGTAACGCAGTCTAGCTCAACAAAAAACTAAATAAGAAGGAGATGACCAAGGAAACCAAGAAGAAAGAAGGAGAACAAAAACAGAATAAATAAGGGGAGGGGAGGAAAAAGGAGAAACAAAAGAGAGAAACTTAAGAGCATAATGTATTCGGGACAAAGTGTGAAAGATAGATAGAATAAGGCTGGTCCATACTATACCTGGGTATGACCACGAAGCAGGGCTCGCAAAGCAGTGTTGACATTGAGAATACGGATGTTGCCTCCTCGCAACCCATAGCATATGTACCTCCTATTTACTGCTATCTGCCTTCCCATTAGTAGAACTGGATCAGATGTGTAAACAGTGATTGGGCTAACTTCAAGTTGTGGTTGGGCTTCCCCGCTCCTCCGCACATCCACGTCATATACAACATGTTCTCCTCTCAGAGACCGGCCTTTTGGCAACTTGTTACTGGAAAATCTGGAAGATGAAGAAGAGAGCACCAAATTTACAGGTGGGGCAGTTGGCATTGCTGGGGCTATAGCAGGTGGGGGAACAGAAACCTCTGGTGTGTTTCCATGTGAGGAACGGGGCCGCTCCATGGAACTTTGAGGAGGTCCTGCAACAGTGGTGCGGGTTTCATCCTCTTTGCTTGGACTGTCACTTCCTGAATGTGTGGTCAAAAGAGCCATAAGGCGGGCACCATCTAGTGGCAATGCAGCAGCTGGATTTGGGCTGCCACTGCCATGCAGCATTGGAGACCTTGGGAGTGATGAGAGAGGGGGATTGGGCTGTGCAAGATGGGAAACAGGGGTAGCTTGTGTAAACTGCTGTGATTGCTGTTGCTGACTGACAGCACTTGAGGTGTATGGTGACTGTAGCCTGGGTCCATGCTCCTGCGGATATGGCATGTAAGGGTGATACATAGGGGAAGGCCCCTGTTGTTGTGGTCCAGATCCATACTGATAAGACTGTACAGGCATGCTTGGGAATGAGCTTGCATTGGATGAGAAGTTACTTGCAGCAGGATACTGACCAGGGGGAAATGAAGGATATTGTGGTGGAAAGCGCCCTGGAGGTGCCCCACTGAACAAGTTGTGAATATCAAAACTACCGGAAGGCCCTGTTCCTCCCATGGTGTTTTTGTTCCACTAAGAGACAGACACCCCTGCAGCAAACAGAGTGAATCAGATTTGGCTTCCACTTCTAGCCAATATCAGTATTCAACTCCACAAGTGCCATATTCAGCTATCCCACAACACAACCATGCAACAAAACACAAAGAAACCATAGTGATACAGGAAGCCTCAAATTCCACATTAGCTTTCCATCTGAACAAAGCATAATCTTGAGCCAAGGTAGACAGAAAGCAAGGAGCTATAATCAAAAGCCTTGGACCCTGCAGCTGAGTACACAAGAACAAAAAAAATTGGACCCTAGTATTTGGAAAGCATGAGAGACAGACAGACAGACAGAACACCAAGATCCCCAGAAACATCAGCAGCAATGACACAATGTCTGGAGACAAGAATGGTTAGTGCAATTCCATCTGCATGACTGCTGCAAGGATGCAAGGCAATGAGATTACTCAGAGCTTCATCCAAGAACTTATAAGCCCTAGATTATCACACAACCTCTTCCCACCCTTTCCAGGGGCTTAAACAGATGGGTCCAAAGTTACAAGAAACATCAAGAATCATGCCCCTGCCTCGTACCGCACGTAAAAAATACCACTCGCAAGGTCCAGATAAGAATGGTACCAATACATGACTGTTTTTTGTCTCCTGACACAACAAAAAGCTTTCCACATCACCTTTGTAACAGTCATAAACATGTCCATAACTTGCCCCCAAAAAAAAAAAATCGCCACACTCAAGAATTCAAAAATCCTCCCAGGTTTCCACAATTTTATAACAAAAAGACGTCGCCTCAAAGAGCCGCCCTTCCTATATAGGTAGTCAGTTAGACACGAGCGCAAAAAGAAAGGAATACAAAAAATCCAAACCACACATGACATGAATTTGGAACCCAGCAACCGCTTGGCTCTCAAGGACCAGAAAATGAGCACAAACTATGCATACATTTCTACTGGTAATAATGCTCTTCGCCTTTCAAAGTCAAAAGAAGATTCAACCAAAGAAAAGACGCAACAAAGGAAAAAAGAGAAAGAGTCAAGAAGGAGGAGGAGGAGGAGGAGAAGAAGAAGGAGGTATCATCTGATGGAAAAGTTAACATACCAGCAAAAAGGAAAAAAAACCGTTTGCGAAGAAGGTGTTGAAGATTTTTTCTGTGGTCTCAAGACTTGCTTCTTCTGCTGCTGCGTAGCTGCTACTAAAATGCAAGCACCCACACAACACAAATCGATCGCGACGAGCGACGAAATCGACCAAGGAAACACAGAGAAGAGCGCTGTTGCGATGCGCGAAGAAAGCTCGAAGCTCGACGAGAGAGAGAGAGAAAGACTAGGGTTTAGACGTAAAAGGTAAATACAGGGGAGGGGGGGGTAAATAAGTAGAGATTGTGGAAAAAGGTAAAAAGGACCTGGTCTTATTTGGGCCCTACCAGGGACCACCTCCCAAAACACACAAAAAGACACCAAAAAGAGAAGAAAAAAGTGCACTTAAGCCCCCACCAACCTTCCCCAAATTAATGTCTAAAATTTAGGGTTTAAAATTCTAAGCATAATCTATAAGTGAAGCTTAGGGTTTGGGGGACATGGGGGGGGGTGATCCCTAGTGGTTGAAGTGAAATTTAAAATAAAATAAAATAATATATAGTATTTGTGTGTTGGAGTGTGAAATGTGAGAGAAAATAACTTAACTACTTAAAAGAATTGTTTTCCATCTTGTAATTTGAACTCCATAAACTAGTTACATGCTTTAAAATGTGAGAAAAAAATTAAAATTGCATTGAGAAAGAGCTTTGACAAGAAATAGAAATTGAAAATTAAGAAATAAAAGTGGAAAACCATTGCAATCTCCTTTTTTTCATCCAATGAAATTAAAGCTTGTTTTATTTAATGCAGAATTGATTTTAGGCATATAATGTGAATTTGCATGTAACGAATAATTTCAATGACTCACAAATCTTCTTTTTTTCCATTTGTTGAATGGAAATTTTTTTTTTGATTAGAAGTAATTAGTACAAGAAAGTTTGGTGAAATGTCAATGTAGTTGCATTTTTAGCATTTAAAAATAGCTATTAAAGGCTATAATATACAACTAATTGGAATGTATATTACAATTAATGTACATAATTAGTTAATTGTAAAACATTCCCCAAAAATTCTGGGGCAATGAATGTTAAATTTCCCCCCTGGACATTAGGAGAATTTTTGGACCATAGTGCCAACGACTGGGTCAATAAATAGGTACTAGGCTAGAGATTTTGTTTACGTGTAAACAACTCCCTTTTTATTTCAGAGTGTATTTTGAGGGATCTCCCCCACCCGAACAACCCTAGGCCGTTATGCCCAGGGAGCTCCCCCAAGTTTATGTGTTCCCATGTTCCCATGGAAATATTTCTCTGTAGGCCATTATGTCGAGGGAGCTCCCCCAATTTTATGAGTTCCCATGTTCCCATGGAAATATTTCTCTGTAGGCCATTATGTTGAGGGAGCTCCCCCAATTTTATGTGTTCCCATGTTCCCATGAAAATATTTCTCCTTCGGCTGTTATGTTGAGGGAGCTCCCCCAATTTTATGTGTTCCCATGCTCCCATGGAAATATTTCTTTTCACAAAACAGGAAAGAAACTAGGAAATAAAAAGAGAGTTGTTTACGTAAGGGGAGATTCTCGTACTCATGTGTTCTCCTGAGGTTCGGAAACACCCTTGGACTCACACCCTAGTTGCCCCTCCCTCAAGAGAACACACTCGTATGGGAACCTCCCCTACAACATTTCACCCATTTTATAACCAATTGCCACCATGCATATCACCTACTTTGGAAGGCCAAAAAGGCTCACGAGGAAGCATCAAGGGGGCTTCCAAGTCCTTTGGGGGAAGAATGGTATGCACTATTGCACTCTAGGAAACGGAAACAACAAGTCTTGGGAAAGCAAATCCTCACAGTGCACACCCCCACTTTAGGAATGAAAAGCTAAGGTGCATGTAGTAGTAGTAGTAGATTATAATGTGATAAGGCTAAGAAAACTCCATCCACATCAACAACAATCAATCACTCACAAGCTTGGCCGGCACGTCCCCTTGGCCGGCACTTCCCCGTAGTTGAAAAAATTACAATTCTTCGAATCGATCTTTTTTCATGGTCCAAGTTCCTAGGTCTTGAGAGATTCGTTCCAATCTATTCTCCAAGTTTCTTTCCTACCGAAGGTATCATTTTAGGGGGCCGGTTGGCCGGCACGGGCATCCATCTTCATTTTCAACATCTGACCGAAACGAAGATTCTTTGTTCATGGGTGGTGTGACATTAGTCATCTTTTCCTCAAGCCCTTTTGTAGAAGGAATTGAATGACTGCCTTAGTACCTAGGCTGGTTAGGCACTAATTAATTGTTTTTGAAATTGTCAAATTTTTTTTACAACTTATCTGTCGTGCCAAAAATATTTAAGAAACTCTCAAGCATACTAGCTACATTATTTAGTATAGTGCCTAATGATAAAATATTGATAATTTTACTGCCAAAAATAAATGAAAAAAATAAATGAATTAGCCCAGGTACTAACAGAGTGGAAAATTCCCCCAGAAAAAAATTTCCTCTTGTGCATAGTTCTTTCTTACTTACCATTTTTTCAACTTGAAATAGAAGGGAGAAAGGAGACCTGACAATTAGAATTACCCTAATACACGGGCAACTTCAATAGATGTCTGGTGAATAATTAATTAATTTAATTAAAAATATTTCATGTCGAAATAAGAATACCTATTTCAAAATTTTAAGAAAATTCTTCTCAAAATTGGTTCTTTGAAAAAATCAAAATTTCAAAAATTTCAATGTTTCCACAAATAATATAATTATTATCAAATCTACCAAGGTATTAACCAAATACTTGGGTCAGTTCCACAGGGTTTTGTTGAATGTTTAACTAATTTTTTAAAAAACTTATTCCACACTTTTTTATTATTTTTTTTATTAAAAATAATAATAATTTTTTATTATTTCGACAATAACAGTCTTTGAGTCAATATAATAAATATGTAAGTCAAGACAATAAATCTTTGAGCTAATACAAAAATATTTGAGTCAATATAAAAAAGAGCTTTGTAAACATTTGAAAAAAGACTATTTCTAAATTTAACAAGAAGTCAAGTTTTGTGAACATCCAACAGATGGTGGATAAATTTTTTAAAACTTTTGATTTAATTATATATATTTTCAAAACTTTTAACAAAATCAAAAATTATATAATTAATATTAAATTGACTCAAGTACTGCAATACAATACACAACTATTGATCCACCAACAAATCAACAAGGGATGTGTCACACTGTGGCCTTGCTAAAAAGTATCTTAAGGCATAAGAAGAATTATGAAAACTCAAATATTTCACCATGCAAAAATATAATCTTCAAAAAATCCTCTAAAAGAAACCAAAATCCTTCAAGATATTATAACAACCCTATAACTAATCTCAAGTTTCAACACAAGCCAAAATATCATCTTTCAGAAATCCTCATATAGAAATAGACCTATTCCTTGGGGCCAAAATCCCATAAGCCACTATACTCTATAATGAACCTAAACACAACATCCTTGCCTTGGTCGAGGCAAGGCCAACAAAGGCCAATACACGTATGATTATATTTTTTCGAATTTTTATGACACCCCCTATGATTGTGCCAGCGACTTATGTGAGGTAAAAGAGTCCCAGTGTTTTCACTTTTCATAATGCCTGTGTAACTTTTTAAACATTATACTGTGATACCCGGTAAGTACCCATGTGATACCCTCCGGGTATCATGCTAAAATGATGAAAAGAAAGAAAATGGTTGGTTTTTTATGTCATATAATAATGCCCTCAACCACGGGCATTACTGGAATTCCTCACATGGGCCATTGTTCTGGTAATGTGGCAGCCTCCTCCGACATTAACCTAACAACTTAACCTTTGAAAACAGCAAACCCTAGTAGTACTTTGGCCAATTCGACACTAATTATATCATTTTCAGAAATGTTGAAATTTTCAAAAATTATTTTTTTCAAATCAAAAAATATTGTGAGGGATAATAGTGAATATTTAGGAATATTTCATTTTTTGAAATGACTTTTTCAAAATTAATTAATTATTCGACAGACGTGTGTTGAAATGGCCAAGGTATTTACACTATATCTTTCAATAGAAATTGCACATATGTAATCAAACAGTAAACCCACCCCTCATGAGCAAATGGGGTCAGCTCTCAAAATGAATTGTGTACAGAATGTTGCAAAAGTCTGTAAATGCTTGTGATCATAACAACCCCACTAGTTTCAACGGATCCTGACAAAAGGGTCGAAGTCAAAGTGAGATATGAAGCTAAAATACTGACTTGTTCTGGACATAGGGAAGCATATTCTCATCATGTTGGAAGAAGCATATGTGATGGCACTAGCCACTTCAAAGTTCAAACTTCAAACCCACTCAATTTCAAATAAAGAATTGGTTTTTGCCATCATTGTCTATCATTCATGCTTTTTAGGTCAAATTTAGCATGGTGGCAAAATTTCTTCAATAGGAAGGAAGTAGTGAAAATTTACCTGATTTTGGGAGTTTCTTGTAACCAGAATTTGAAGCTTCTTTTGTTTTATAGGTTTTGCCAAAAAAATTCATTTGGTACTCTAAAATAGACAAGCCTGTCCAAATTGTGATGCATTTGGTAGCCATTTTTGGCTCTCTCTCTCTCTCTCTTGTAATGGATGATGATTTATCACCAAGTAGGTTACATCACAAAATTGATGGGAAAAATAATAATTTAATTGCCTATATATTGGTGGCATTTCTTTATGTTTTGCAGAAATTGATGAAGAGGAAATTTTTTGCTGAAATTTCTGGAAATGGATTCAAATCTTAATTAAATAAATAATAATAAGAAGAATGTTGACATTATGGGTACTTGCATATGGAGTCCACACTACCATACTCCCTCGTCAGATTCGGCAACAAACTACTGAATAAATAATTAAATCTTAAATCTTAACTTCAGCACTTGGTTTTTTAATTCTGAAAATTTCAGCAGGTAATCGTTATAAATAATAATATGCACATTCCTTTTAATTTTGTGGGACAGCCTAGTGTGTCTAGTTCTTGAGCTTTAAGGTCAGTAGTTCAACCCCAACAATCAATTTCATAAAAAAATTATAAAAAATTTGGCACAAGCAACGAATATTTTTTCAAAAATTCAGCAAAATGAAAAATAATTTAATTTATGCTGAAATCATTCAGGTATTACAGTAGTGTTGCGCAAGTATGGTAATGGTATAGAAATATCCCCCAAAAAAAAATTAAATGTGCAAAAATAATATAGGTATTAAACAAATGTTCAACTTTACATATTACTATAGTATCATTATGAATATAACCAGAATTATAAGTTTTAGATAATAATATGAATATATGCATTGAGGAGACTACTGTTGGGTGGTTATTTGATTTTTTTATAAGCATCAATGTTGTTGGATTCAGTTCTTTGAAACCAATCAGAATCAAAGAACCAATGGTTATTTGATTATTTTCAAATCTTTTGACAACCTTAGTTATATATCTATTGTTATGAACCATATTGTGATAACTGTAAGGGTTGGTCTATTGTCTAAATGTTTTTCATTTCACTCCCAAGTCAATTACGACAACAAATAGTCATCTAAACCAAAGAAATAATCGCTTTGGGGGGGGCGGGGAAAGAATTTTGGTTGAAAAAGTATTTTTGGGATTCAAAAAAAGAAAAAGAAAAAACAAACAATTGCCACCAAAAAATCATTGGTTGGGGTCATTCACACACTTCTTCATTTATGGGGTCATGATCTAAAACATATTTTGTAATATCTTCGAATAATAAAATGTTAGCAATCAAACTTAACTATAGGGTATAGATATAATCTTTATTATTTGAAAACCAGCTCATTATTTACCTTCACCTCTTAACAATAGGCAATGACTGGTAATGAGTACTAGTAAAGGTAGTTTACTACATCCCCATCTATCTATGAAGGAAGGTAGTTTGTTTTGTTTTGTACTTACGAGATTCACAGAACCGTGTTCTTGGTGTCTTTGGAAAGCTCTCAACGAGGAGGGGTGAATGGGTTTGGTTCCATGACATTTGGACTTGCAGTGCAAAAGTTCTTGAATACTGAGTGAGTTCTTCACTGAAAATTTCAGAGGAATTGGAATGTGCCCTTGGTGTTATTGGAAAGAACTTGATGAGCAAGATTTAATGGAAGTTATTTGGTAAGATTTGGATTCAGAATGTGGGAGATATGTATTTTTAAATAAAATCTGCTGCTGAAAATTCAAACAAATTCCAAAAAACCAGGTTTGGGAAGGAAATATCAGTTGAGGACATGATAACACTTTTGGCCAATGGTACAAGCCCCACTACTATTAGTTGACAAACACTTGATACCTTTTGAACTATCATACCCAGCTATATACACGAGAAGGGGAGCACTTTGGGCAAAACATATGGGATTAAAAGAAGGTGCTACTGGGAACACTAATGGGAACCTAGGGAACCCATTGGGAACAAAGGAAAAGTGAAAAAAATCATCCCCTCCAACCCAAAACTCAAAAGAAAAAAGAACAAGGCACTTTGAGTGCATGCAGAGCCTTCCCATTGGCTGCATGAAATTTCTATTTCCAAAACTGTTCATCACCATTTTTGGCCTGGGCTAATACCTCCATTATAAACTGGGGGTACTAACTGGGAGTACTTATATTCTGCTTCATATTAATTAGTTGGGGGTGCCTCTTAAGTCCAATTTTTTCTTTTGCAATGAGCCAATTTGATTGGCCCATTGCAAAAAAAAGTTGAAATTATGGAAGCTCCCCGAAATAGAAGATTCTATGGAAAGATGGAGTGCCTCCCCCTTTGGCCCACTTGTATAGGTGAGACGGGGAGGACTTTGCACAAAACATAGGGGACTAAAGTGAGGTGCTATTGGGAACACATTGGGAACCTAGGGAACATATTGGGAAACTGATAGGATCCCATTGAGAACTTGAAAGGAACATGTTGGGAACAAAGGAAAAATGAAAAAAATCCCTCCCCCCCAACCCAAAACTTAAAAGGAAAAAATCAGGCACTTTTAGTGCATGCTGAGCCTTCCCATTGGCTGCATAAAATTTCTAATTCCAAAACTGTTTGTTCTCATCATAAACTGTGGGTACTTATTTCTAAGTATTGACCCCAATATTTCATAGTTAAATGTTAAGTGATGTGATTCTTAGTAACACTCATACCATATTAATATTATTATTACATACCAACCAACAAACTAAATACTTGCCCAACAAGTATACAGGGAATTTGCAGAGTCAAGATTCAAGAAATGTGATTCTTGAAAATAATGACAAAATTGTTTGAATTTTGTGGGCTTGAGTTGTTTTTTTGTCAACAGATCTTTAGGTCCTAAATTTAGGGCAGAAACTCACTCTCATGACTCAGATTTAGTTTGGGGAAATATTCTTCAAAAACATAACTGGTTCCTCCATAGAAATTGGTGATGTGGCATCACCCCATTGGTGTAGAGGTCACAGGTTTACAACCCACATTAGCTGTGTACTGGTCAGCCAGTGGGCACAGGAGGATTATGGCGACAGCAACAATGGCATTCATCCCAAACGGCAACATAGTCATCAGTTATGGGCAGGTAGAAATCCCGTCTGTTGAGTCATCAGATATGTCAAGTAACATGGCTCAAGCTCAAGCAGAGGCTGGTTATGGGGAAAAGTCTTGGCGCTCACATGGCTCGACTTTTTTCCAGTAACCGGCCTAGTCCAACTCAATTCAAGCTCAAAAGTGGGTTTTGGTGTTGTAGTTTTGCTTACAAACGGATTCCAGGAAGTATAAGTTTGATCCCTCCCAACATTCCCAAAGACTCAAATCATGTTCACCAAGGTCTAAAACAACTGCCAGTTCTCAAACAAACAAACCAGACCAGCAGAGCTAAGCCAGAATCTTGGGTTTTGCATTATTGGTTGCTTAGAAACGGACATTGGAATATGCGATGTGCAGAGCATCTTCTAAGTACGCTTACACTGACAATCTCCCCTGAACCATGGCGCACTCTGGTGTGCTAATGTACTATGGAAAGGTCAACCCTGCCCATCATGTGGGGTTGGGTAAGGCTCCAGGCGAAGAAGCCCGTTCCCTGTTATACCTTCCACAACATAATGGGACCAGGGTGAGGCCATTACATGACATTAGAGAAAACTTCCTTCAACAATTTAAAGAAAAATCCATGTTTGATGGATCATTTTGGTCATTGAACGAGTATACGATTGTCACTGGAGGATTACGTTATGTAATTTGGTCAAGAAAATGATGCAAAGAAATTGGCATAATTTTCTAAATTGTATTTCGAAGGTGGCCTTACCCTTGTTCATATTTCTGCCGCAACAAGGAGGAGGCACCTTATGTGTAAGGTTCTTCATTTTCATTTTTGAGGAACCATATGTGCAAGGTGCCTCCTCTCCTTCAAACAAGGGGTGCATCACACTGTGGCCTTGCCATTTACATTAAAAGGTATCTTAAAGCAAAAGAAGAATTATGAAAACTCAAATATTTCACCATGCAAAAATACAATCTTCAAAAAATCCTCTAAAAGAAACCAAAATCCTTCAAGATATTATAACTCTATAACTAATCTCAAGTTTAAACACAAGCCAAAATATCATCTTTCAAAAATCCTTGTATCAAAATAGACCTATTGCCTAGGGACCCAAATCCCTTAATCTGCTATACTCTATAATGAATCTGAACACAATATCCTTGCCTTGGTAGGTAAGACCAACAAAATTGTAGTGGTTAAAATTCTACCAGATCGTTGCTCTGGATAAGGACCTTCAACAGGGCAGTTATAGGAATTCAGATCCTGCGCTTGGCTCCCACCTCACGCTGGGCCCTCGCCTTGTGCAGGGCCCTTATTCCCAGAATGTCCCTGGTTTCGGTCCTTGTCCTACACGTAATCTGCCACGGCAGCCCTTAATAGTACAGCTATGGCAAGTGCCTCACCATTGAAGTAGACTTCCAATGGAGATGATACTCTGCATACAGTGTGCTCGCAGTCTGGTGGAAGGATCCTCTGCTTTTGGACAGGGTTTGAGTTCTTTCTTTTGCGGTGAGCAGAAGAGGTTTAACTTCAAACCTGCAGCAATCGAGACAATGAAGGAACTTATGGCTGTTGGCCCTTTTAACCACTCCTTTATGCTCACCCAAGAACACATTCAAGGAATAATGCTCGTGGGAGACTTCACTTGCTGTTCCCGATATGCAACAATTCGGAGTTCTGTAAGTTATAGACCCTGTTTTCTATCCCCTGATTGCATCACAAGACCAGCAGTATTTATTGTGGGCTTTGATTCTGGTAACAGTGGTACCAGATCTGAGTTTAAGCAGGTGCAAAACTGCAGAAAGGGTTGGAGCCAGCACTGTCTATACTAGCACCAAGTTTAATACACTGTTGGCAGGTACCTATTGGCTAGCAGCAGTGGGTTTGTCAGTAGTGGAGTGCTTTGTGTTGCATTGGTAGCACTGTAAATAGTCTATTGCTCTTCTTGAAAGGGGTTCTCAGAAAAGAGAATAATAATGTATGTTTTGTGCAGGTTGATGTTTGCTATACATGCATGATTGTTGGATAAGGAGTGCAATACTTAGAATGCTGGCACATGCAACAAGCTGTTGGTAAATGCTGAGCAAAACATGTTTACAGGCCTGCAGAAGAAGGCAAGATGCTGCACCAAATGTGCTGCAAACTCCAAGGCCTTGTCTGGTGCTGCCTCCTATGGTTCAACCATAGTTTGCCCCTTTCTTCCCACCTTTCTGAGTTTTAATCATTCACCATTGCCACCACAAGGTTTTACTCTGGATATGTCAACACAAAGAGGATGATGTTGTTTGGAGAACAGCTTCTCAACAACGAAGAAGATGTTGGTGTTAATCCACAGGTATCAGAAAGAGAATGCTCTAAGAAATATGCTTTGAGTTGTCACTCTGCTTAGCAGACTCCAAGTAAGTTACTATTATAGCTGTCCATTTTTGCTTCCACATGATATTGTATGGTTATACGGTTTTGGATTGGTTCTTACCGCTAAGCAGCCTGCTTTTGGATTATTTTGAGATTTCACATCATGCTGTTTCAAATAAGGTTCAAGTTGAGACAGAGCAGTCAATTGCATGTGGGTGGATATTGGAGCAAGTTGGAACTCCTGTGACATCAAGTGTTGCAAGTTGATGCTGCGTTGATGAGTCATTTGTCAACCCTGCTTTTCTATGCATGGTACATGTGTCTGTGCTTTGGGTTCAACCCTTGCAAATCCTCCCAACATACGAATGCACACAAACTCTTGTGATAAGCAGTTCCTGACGTAATGGATGCTCTGTACTTTATGGCAAGATCAAACAAAATCCGTGAGAAACAAGTGGCTCATTAAATAACAGTTCTGCCCTTTAAATGATATCCATAAGGATGATAAATATTCAACATACTAAATTGAAAACACATGGTGGTTGGCGTGTTGAAGTCCAAGTGGATCCTTCACTATGCCGCCGAAGATGTTTCTATAGTGAACTCAACATGACCCTAGAATGTAAGGATATCAAATTTGACCTGTTTGTGGGTGCTTCACAATGTCTCTACCTTGAAAGGCAGAACGAATAAATGGAGCATGTAAGTTGTAACATGCTTTTGGTAGCTTGACTACAGAAATGAATGATCAAAGAACCAGCCTTTGAAGTTCAGCTCGGTCTCCAGCTGTCAACTGCACATTCGTTTTAAGTTGAAGCCAAAAATCTTACCTCAAAATCCTACATGGATGCAAAGTCTCTGCTCTCTGGGGCAGAGGCAACACAAAGTGATGCATTCAGTCTCTGTGACTACTGTTGCCAAACCTTGTAATGCACAGAGCTAGGGTTTGCTACGAGTTTCTAGGGTTCAATCCAACGGCTTGGACTGCTACAGTATTTTCAGTGGTGGGGATGCGGCGATGAGGCTTGCATTTCCCTCCGGCGCTTTCTACCCCTTCGATTGCACAAAAGAACACCTCAGTTTCGATGGTTACGATTTGTCACGGTAATCGAACATCACGCCGCGTTCACGCTCACGATGACCCCTCCCGTCGCTTTTCACAACTGACCGCCGATTTGCCGGGTCCATCGAATTTCTTTTCAGACTTCCTACCCGGTTATGTATCGGGTTATGATACCACGACCCGTTGGGCACACCGGTTTTGTGTTCCGTCCCCGGCCTCAAAATAACGAGCCCCGGGATGTGGCCTTGGTCCTGGGGGGGAGAAGGGGACGACGAGACTCGGGACCGCTTGCGCGCTCTAAGGCTTCGCGGCTCCTCTGGAGATTTTTCGCCTGAGGAGTCGTTTGGATCCGGGCGCTTCTTCACTGCAGAAGTGCGTTCTTAAAGTGTGTAGAGGGAATTAGAAGTTGTGAAGCATTTTTTGGTGCAGTAGGGAGTGAGCGAGTGAGCTTTTTTGTGTGCACAATGGCGCCAGCAATTGGTGCCCTTCAGGTTGTACATACCCTTACCAACTCGATCGTTCTCGTTTCCCTCTTGTAACTCGCTTCTCTTTTTTTTTGGCATCTGATTGCGTGATACAGGATGTCAATTCTTGTTTCGGGGGATTATGGTCTGTGCATGAAACAACAAGCTGTTCTCTTTTGCTGGCCATGATAATAATGATTCTGAAGATTTCTTTTGCACATTTCTCTACACTCCATTGAGAGCAAGGACCGATTCGTACAAAACTTTTGGCCTGGTTGTATAACTTAATGCAAACAGATAAGAGAAGAGACCGCGAGGTGATGAAGAGTACCATGTGCTTTGAATCATGTAAATTGGAGTTGTTTGGCAATTGCTTAGCCTGCTTCCTGTGTCCTGGACCAACATTGCCCAAGCCATATGAGCATGTTTTCCTTTGTGAGAGATGGAGTTATAAATCTCTGTGACATATCTCCTTGTCATCTAAGGCTTGAAATGAAATTGGGCTGTGTGCTTGTCAAGGGAAAATCCTGCAGCTCATCAAGTTCAAGCAAGAGTTCCATTGCATCAAGTTGAAGAAGCATGTTGCTGATTTCAGTGGAATTGTCTCTTTGTTTCCTTGACCTCAGTCTGAAACTTTTCTTTGATGTACAATTGCAGGCAAATTTGTGTCTTCCTAAACAGGCTGCAACAACAAGCCATCTGCCAACTCCTCAAGATTGCAAGGTGAGTGCTCACCACCTCTGTTGACCTCAAACAAGTCCCACTTTCAGCATTGTGACTTAACCGTCCTGCAAATATTCCATCTGCTAAATCCTCTCTGGACATCAAGACTTCCACATCTACAGCCCATTCACAGTTCAGGATGAATTGGCTGTTTGCAGTTGCAAGTATGGACTGAGATGGACAAGAGTTCTGATTGTTGGATGATTATTCCTGTTAAGCAGATTGTTCCCAGTCAAGCATTCTCCAGTGAGAAACATCAATTCTTTGCCGGAAAATCTTTGCATTCTGTGAAATGGACCACCTCCAGAAGGAGATTTCAAAGAGTAACCACAGTGAAAGTTGAGGCTTACACCAAGCCATACACAAAGGTAGCAACATTCCCAGGACAGCTTGAGACAGCAACAGAGCCACCTTTGAACACTTACAAGAACAAGGAGCCATATATTGGCACCATCAAGTCTGTGAAGAGGATTGTGGGACCCAATGCCCCTGGTGAAACTTGCCACATTGTGATTGATCATGAAGGGAATGTTCCCTACTGGGAGGGCCAAAGTTATGGCATCATTCCTCCTGTAAGTTGTTTCTGCACTCAGTTGTACTTAAAGGATAGGTTGACGGTGGAGGAGTCCCCAACCACTATGCTCTATTTAGGCAGCTCTATGCCTGCTTGGATGCTTGCTTGTGCAGGGGCAAGCTAAAATGAAAGGAAGTTTATCTTACATGAGCTTATTGCAACTTGAATCAGGATTACAATTGAGCTTTCTGATCAGCTATGTCTCTTAAGTGCTTGCCAAAATCATGACCAAGACTTCCCGTTGCTTCTGGAATTGTGACAGAAACTCAGGATATGGATTTTTGAATAATAGTTTACCCAAAAAAATTAGCAATTTATTATAGTACACTATGGGAGTTGTGGCAGTGCATACTTCTATTCATGATGGAAGTGACGGTCTGATACTTTGTGCGACACCCATAAGGTTATGACCACACTTGAAGTGTTGCTGTGGAATGTTCTCTGCAATTTCATGGATGTATTCATTGTACTTTTTGTGTACTCAATTTTGTGTGACTGGAGTACTAAGAACAAATAAGAGACCAAAGTCATGGTCACCAGTCACTTATATGCAAAGTTCTTCATTCTGTCATATGACACACGTGCTAAAAGTGGCTATAGGTTCTATCAAGACTGTTGTTTTTCCCAGAAAGGCAATTGTAGATGGACCCATACAAGCAACTGCCCTTTTATAATGCTTTTGAGGCCTGAATAGCAACTGAATAAGTTCCCCTTGACATGCTTGTTTCTCAGTATTGAAAGAGATCATCACAAATTCTTGTTCATTGTTGCAGGGTGAGAATCCTAAGAAGCCTGGAATGCCAAACACTGTCCGCCTCTACTCCATTGCTTCAACAAGGTATGGTGATGATTTTGATGGGAGGACTGCAAGTTTCTGTGTCAGAAGAGCAGTCTACTGGGATCCAGAGACAGGGAAGGAGGATCCTTCCAAGAAGGGCATCTGTAGTAACTTCCTTTGTGACAGCAAGCCTGGTGACAAGGTCCAGATCACAGGTAAGATCCATTCTCAGAACTGTTGAAAGCATATAGCTGAATTTTCAGAGGACAGTTGTTCATTAACCTGTTGTGCTAATGTAGGCATGAGATTCGCTCGCCCACCCACCCTTCTTGCATGCTGCTCCCTAATGCCTTCACAATGAAATGCCAAAGCTTGTCCTCACACCCTAATTACTGGTGTTCCTCTGGGCATCACTTTGATGTTTGACACCTCACAGTGTTTTTGTGCATGTGAGCGCCTGCCACTTGTGTGCTGTTAAAAGGCAACAAATTTTTTATGTGGATGCAAGGTAGGTTTCCAAGGCTGGAAAATCTACAGAAGTAAATAGGGTCTAAGAAAACAAATTGAAGTCACTCTTGTCCTAATTGAAGTTTAGTAGCTCCTAAGCCTTGAAGATTATTTTGGTTCCAAGACAGCTTATCAGAAGTCTAGCTCATTGCACCCATTGCTGGGAATTGATGAAGCTAGTGGGGGAAGTTAGCTACTGCACATGAAGTTTTAATTGGTTGATTATCGTGTTGTGATGAGATGGTGTTGAAGCTGCAAGGGTGAATTCATTTTCATTTTTCACCCTTGATTGTCTCCTCTGCATAAATTTGACTTTCTTGATGGATTTAGATTTTTAGCATAATCTCCAATCTGAGGAAGTTTCACTGTGGTACACTGAAGAGAGTGAGAGGCACCACTTCCTCAATGTCTGATAACCAAAGTGTTGGTTCTTGCTGCAGGTCCTTCTGGAAAGGTCATGCTGCTACCTGAAGAAGATACCAAAGCAAAGCACATAATGGTGGCTACTGGCACAGGCATTGCTCCATATCGAGGCTACTTACGAAGAATGTTCATGGAGGACATTCCAACCTTCAAGTTTGATGGCCTTGCTTGGCTCTTCTTGGGTGTGGCCAACACTGACAGTCTTCTTTATGATGCTGAGTTCAAGGATTACCTGAAGATGTACCCTGACAACTTCAGATATGACATTGCCTTGAGCCGAGAGCAGAGAAATGCAAGAGGTGGTAAAATGTATGTTCAGGATAAGATTGAAGAGTATAGTGAGGAGGTGTTCAAGCTCTTGGATGAGGGTGCCCATATCTACTTTTGTGGGTTGAGGGGCATGATGCCTGGAATCCAAGATACACTCTCAAGAGTTGCTAATGCGAGGGGAGAGAATTGGGAAACAAAGCTAGCTACTCTGAAGAAGAACAAGCAGTGGCATGTTGAGGTTTACTAAACATTCTTTCAATCACTGATTCATTGCTGTACTGCAACAAGTCACAGTGGCTGAATAGCAGGAAACAGGAACCACAAACAGTCATTTGGATGAGCATGTGGTCGGAGAAAAGTGGCCTGTAAAAATGTGATCCACCACAAATAGCAATATAATTGTCAATACAAAACCACCTTCACCTGCCTATGGCAGTGCTGGTAGTTCCAGTAAAGTTGATGATACACACCCCATTTATGTGTTTCTGCTTGCTACTTCTCTTGACCCAATGATGTCATATAAACCTTTGTGAACTAGTATTATGGTCTCACCATTCGAGGGCTGTTTTTATTTGTTCAGCATTCTCTAATGAGCTGTGTTGTCTGCATAGTAGCTGTTCAACATTGGTGGACATGTGAGTGTTGCTTGTATTCTTTCACACATTAGTCTTCAAGGAGCAATGTTGTCTGCACGCACTAGGTGTAGAGAAGTGTTGCTCTGTTGTGTAGCATGAGTAGCACAGCACTTCTGTCACAAACCCAACACTGGAGAATGTGTTTCTAAACACTGAGCCCCCCAGTTTACATTCTCCCATAAGATTTCTTAACTCTCTCCAGAAAAGAATGGGAGATCCGTCAACTACAACTTTGTTCATCTACCTGAGTACACAGAACACTTTGTGAAAGTGTTGAATACTGCACGATTTAGCCATGACAAATTCAACTGAATAGATTGTTCATAATGTTATGTAAATTGGTACTATGGTCATAATATATATTTTGTTTTATTCCTTCTCATTTTGCAACGAGCTATGAAGATAGTTAATACTTCATAGCTATCTCTGATAGTTATCTCTGAATATTTTTCCATCTTCACACTATATAGATGTTTCTGCAATTTTGCCAAACCCAGTTTGATTGTCAACCATTTCTGTTCAACCTACACCTGTAGACGACAAATATCCTTGGAGTTAATTATTTTTCCTATGTACTAGTTCTTTAACCTTGTAATGTCTACCTCAACTACAACTTCAAAATCACATCACACAAATTTCATATCAGATTGCGCAAAAGAATTGCAGATTTCACATCTTAATGTTAACGTTTAAAGAAAGCTGGAGACTAATGTTCTCACTAATGGCAAGGGTGATTTCCATACAATTTTAACTTTGGTGACTCACCATCCTATGGTCCGTCCTCCTATTACAGACCCAAATCAATGGACACACCATGTCTTCCATGTAGGTACAAATTGCTGATTTCATCAGAATACTCCAAATCCTCCTCCTCATGTCATATGAGTTTGAGCTCCTGGGGATTAGTAGCACAAATGTCTAAAATCCACTTTCTTGCTTGATAGAACCAAAGGTTTGACATGTTGATTTTGAAGAGTAAGGTCCATCAAGTTGGTTGCGTTCCCCATCTCCAAAATGTGACAACATTTGAGAGGATCCCCCTCCAAATATTCTACAACAATATTCAGAGTTGTAGATTGTAATGCCATGCCTATTAGCTTGCTACTATTAATGATCCTGCTCTACAGATCCTTGGTCTTGGAACCAAAGATACTCTCACCCAAGTTGCTAGAACATTCAGATGAACCCTTGCCACACTAACCCTTTCTGCTGCTAGATTTCATGCCATCATCACAAAACACTGGCCCTCATAACTATCTAGGTAGTTTCACAGCTCCAATTCTGCAACTCTGAGGTTACTTTGCTGTGTACCACGGACCTTGCTCTCTGGCAATGCCGTTTTGATGTTGAGCTCCACATTTCCAGCTTTCTGGCTCTTGCTAATATGGGAGTGTTGAAGCATCCATAGCTAGTACCAATCGTCCTGAAGAAGTTGCAACATCATCTGGCTTCTCTTTTCTCCTAAACCAGGCATCTCACTGGAAGATTGACAGAGTAAGGTTACGCCCATAGAAGTTGAGTGTTTAGGTCGACCTCAGGGGAGCCACATGCTAACTTAGACACTCGCATTAAGCTTTGATGTGGCATTGCACCAACTTGCAACTGAACACCCACTGAATGAGGAGAAACTGATCTGTTACACAAGACAACAAAGCTTTCAATAAGTATTGGGACAAAAGAGTTTTAGGGTTTGATCGGGCAAAAAGCTTTGCACAATTATAAGGACAATTAACAGTTCTTATAGTTGTGTAAAGCACTCCAAGAAAATCTGTAGTGTATTTGGAGGGCACATTATATCCATCAATTTCCCTCCCAGAAAATGGGAGGGATATTATGCCTACTCCTTAATAGTGAGAGGGTTCTTACACCTATAAGTAGGCATAATTTCCCTCCTACTATTGAGAAGTAGGCATAATCTTCCTCCCACTCCTGCACATTGTGACCTACGTAGGTTTGGCTCATGATAGATTTTGCCTCATGCTTTACAATAGGTAAAGCCCATGGGTGGGGGACATTCTCAAAATGCAGGGCTGGACTCAGCTGTCACCTTGTCCTAGGCCCCTTACTTTGAGAATGCCCTCACCCTAGGGCTTTACCCTACACAAAAAAATCGTAGTGTCTGCCAACAGATTATGTACATAGCGGATACTGAATTTGTTTGAACTTTTCTTCCTTCCTAGCAGTTGCCCAGTAGTGCAAATTGCTTACTTCCTTCTTCACCCAAGGTTTTCCAAGATAATACATCATCTTCCATCTCAGTTCCATTTTGAACTCCTTGGAACACAAAAAGCTATTGGAAGATCCCAAAAACTTTGGGCTTGTCAGCTTGGACACTTTTCAGATAAGGAATAGCGATAGTAAATCTAAGTTGGGCACTCATCCAAACAACTGACACTATTGGAGGTGAACTTGTCTTCATATGCAAAGATCACAGGTACACTTGACACAACTACAACTCTTTATATGGAATTGGAAAGACAGAACTTGAATTTTGAGGAAATGATGTGCATGATAAGTTAGGGATCCTTCCTGCCTCTATTCAACAATTTCTTCAATTTGACTTGAATGCCTATGGCTTGCCACAGATTGGATCGCTCAAATGCAGCTACAGAATCAAATGAGGGTGTGTAAATGCAACAAGAGCTTAAAACCTGGAGCAATTTCTGGTGCATAGTAGACAGATTGCTGGAGAAGTTTTTTGTGCATGGATGACATGTCATCATATAATCCCTGAAGAAATTAGCAACACAGAAAGTGCAATTAGAGTTCTATTATCACAAGACAGAAGGACATAGAGGTTTTCTTCATCAACTGCTTTGCATGAACTTGAAGTCTTCATTCTGAGGTCTCTATTATGCATAACACATGCACATAGATGGCCATGTGCTCTACTGTGAGAACAATCAATTTCTGATGCAGAACAGATGGGACATCTCAAAATCTGCACATCTTCACGTAAGGCTCTCCACATTTAACAAAAGCTCCATTGGGCCATCATCCCTTATTAGTCCTTAACCTCTTGGATTTGTAATTGCCATCACTCCCTTTCATCAAATAGCTTATACATCATCCCTTCCCTAACATAATAGGTCTAACTCATAGTGGGCATAAGTCTTAACCTTGTCATGAGCAACCTTGAACGTTGGGAGTTGATTGTCTAAACATTTGAACACTAACTTCCTCTCAAGACTATCATGCTCTATTGAGCATTGAGCCATAAATCATGCATTTTCATGAGTAATCTTGAACATAGGATCTCCCATCCCCCACAAACTTACGTTACTGAAACAACCTTTATCCTATCACGGGTAGGCTAGTTTAAGATAAGTCCTATCCAATAAAATGTTCTTATCATTTCCTAATTACTAGAATTAAGATATAAATATATCCCAAAAGCTTTTATCCTACCATATAACTAATTAGCTTATCCTATGCATTTGGAACTCTAAGATAACTAGTGTTGATTCATCAAAAACAGTTTTCCCTTTATCATTTAACCTAGGAAAGGTTAGGGTAACTAATGTCCAATTTTTTTCATAATCATCTTCCTCACAACTAGATTGCCATTGGAACATCCTTCTCAAAGAAATCATAGAACTAAGCAATTCACACATTCTAAACTTATAGCATTTTGATAGGACTCATACCAGATATGTAGTCAATATTTCAGGCCATGTAATGCATTTTTGAACTTGCACATGCTAATCCTAGGTCTTTCTATTTTTGAACAAACCTTTTGAAAAACTACATGTAGATTTCTTGATAAGTTGGCCATGAAAATGGCCATCAAGGGATAAATCATGCTTGATCTTTGAACCAAGTCCTTCAAGACACAATCTCACTCATTTGACTTCTTTATAAAGATGCAAAAAGATATGGAAGCATTTAGTTGCACTCAGATTTGTCACCTCTCACAACCATCCTTCCTTCTTAGTCATGTTGAATCACCAAGAAATGTGGAAATTAATACAACAAGAAGTGTAATTCCCTTCATTCCTTTCTTTCCTTTATAGCTTTTCCTTGCTTTTGGTGTGTGTTGTGTGAAATGTTAAAATCCATTAGGAGATATCACATGGCTTCTCTCTTGAAATTTAAAGTCTTACTTGTATTGCAAGGCAAACTTACGGCATAGCAAAGGATGAGGTTGTCATTATATTATTTCAATCTTATAATTTTATTTCAATTTCCTATAAAAACTTTAGTGTCCGAAACCAAATGTTTTAACTTTGAATCTTGATTTTATAAATATATTTTTTTTAATAAAATTGGCATTAGGATGAAAAAAAATTTATATTGATAATCTTTTTATTGTCATTTCATACGATAGGTGGTGGAAATTTTTAAGGGCATTTCATTGAAAAAATCTGTCAATTTGTTTTTATTGTCCCAAATTGACTCAAAGGGATTTCGTAACCTTAGGTTGGTTGACCTAACAGAAGCTTCACCAACTATTGTGAAAAATTGCATCCAAGGGTGAAATTTGAATAATGTTAAGTGGTTGTGCCTCAAAAAATGCATGATTCAAAAGTTGCCAAGTAATTTGTTTCATTATTTACAATTACAAGTACTTGATTTGGCACAATGTTTATGCATAACAAATGCTTCATTTCACTCTCTTTTGCACCACAAACAATTTTGTGTTTTTGTCAATGTATGTGTTTGGTCCACTTTTATCATTAGGATAATGGATATTCTCTTTCAAATCAGTTCACATGGAGTTCTATCATGTGTTGTTCATCATCATTTCTTCCTAGGGAGCTTCCCTTTTGCATTGCACATGATGGGATTGTTGTGTCTAAAGGTTTTTCCTTTTATTGACCCTCTCATAGTTTTGTCATTTGCTATGCCCCAACTCCCAAATTTCTCATAACATGGTGTTCTTTACTTTGTTGCTAGATTATAATATTCTTGTTGGCAAGCCAACAAAGAACAATAATGAGATTCAAATGGGAGTGTTGCGCTAGTAAGGCCTACATCCATAGTTGTGTACAACCATGAAATGTACACATGCAATCATCAGATTTTGGTGGGTTCAATCATCAGATTTGGGAAAAGCAATTTGATTTGTATATTAAGTTCCAATAGGTAGCCAGAAATATAGAAGTTCGTTTAAACTTCTTCTACCTTTTATATCTCATTAGTAAACCATATTTCGGATACATCTTCTTATGGACAATTGCTGCTTTGGCTACAGCACAATTTCAATATATATGTACATTCTTTAATGTGAATCAAGGGAGTAAACACTAATTACACTCTGGAACATGCCCTCGCTTTGAAAGGACCCGATTGCTACCAAGTATGTTCTTGGTACAATCATTGCCACCTTTATTGTTGGTTCAAGTCCCTTGGGGCCCTTGCAGTGTATACTACATTTTAACTATACCAGTTAAATTCAGCTAAACAGATACATCATTTGCTCAACCAATCAATTTTCAATTGTAGATCTAGGAGCTTCCACATGCTTGTGGGAAGAGTTTGAGTTTGTGAAAATCTAATTTCTAGACACCAAAGTACACTATCTCATTACACATGACCCTGGCTGAATCCTGCACACTTTCGTTCGGAGCTTTGCTGGACAAGAGCTGTCAGCTGTTGCTCACCAATTTGCACAACTCTAATGACCATCTAGGGTACTGGCTCATATCAAAGTAATGACAGTAAAACAATCTGGAATTTGTGCCTCTGCTCAGATTTGATTTGAGAGGCACATTGACACCAACTTCAGACAACTGCGTCATGGATAGTATGGTCAGATTGAAGACATCATTCTTGATTCTCTGTGGCCAGCATTCCACCATGAGAGATCAACATCCAATGCAACAACCTTCCTGTGACCGCACTTCCACCAGCAATGCCGTCATCGTTCATAGCACTTTCACTCTGCCCAATTCTTCCTTGAGTTTGCTCCTCCACGTCTGCCCCCGCCATTTGAAAACATGCTGACTTTGTTACGAAAACCCTAAACCCAGACCCTTGTCTCTTCTGACCCACACAGGCCATGCCGGCAACTGCTTCATTGCACTGACATGTATTCACCTGTACGTAGAACTTAAACAAGACATCACAAACACTCCGGCCCTACCAGTAGATAAGATGTTGTACATCGACCTACTGTGTCCACACTCTGAACACCCAAAAAATCCGTTCCGATCTAAACAGTCTAAACACTTTCACCAAAGAAACCGGTTCTAATAAGGTAAAGCTTCCAAAAGTTAGGTCCAATGCGATAGTCCCTGTCCCCACAGCGACAGGGCCCAGCAAACGTGTTTTGTAAAACAGAGAAGAAGATACTTCAAAGTCGAGCTCGTACAGAATCCAAGGCCCACACTAGCTTCTTCTGAGACCACTCTGCAAGGTGGAATGTTGTTCCTGATTAGACCTAGAGAAGCTGTCAAGGGCAAGCCGATTGATAGAAATTTCATCATCTAGGTCGAAAGTTGTGATCAGAAAGCTCCATTTTTTTTACGCGAAAGATTCTTCAGACACACAAGGGTTGAATAGGGTTTTAAGGTTGAAGAATATATTAGCAAGAGGATGGAAAACGTATTTTTTCCCTCTTGGCAAGCAGCGCACCACATGCGTTACTCGAGCCAACAGATGCTGAGGAGGAGAAGAAGCTGAATCTGAGAAGGAATAGGAGTCGTGGCCATTGAATCTGATGCAACAGTGCATGATCTGCGATGAACTCAATAATGTTGTGCAGTGCTCGTTGCAATTGTGCGCAGTCTCCATCTCTCTTTCCGTCATTTCATTTTACTATGCGGTTTGTAGATAAGAGACCAGGCTCAGTCTTCACTCCACCATCATCGTCAGGTACCATTTTCTCCTCCACCTTCGTCGGCATGTGCCAATGCAGTTCCTTCGTGTTGCGATCCCCTTCAGTTATTTCTCCCTTTCGTCAATATCTAGACAAGTTCGACCACAAGCTAGGATGTTGCAGCAAAGGGCAAGCCGGGGAAGATGCAGCAGCATCAAGATTAACCCGCAGCAAGTTGGGCTCCAAATCGAAGACGAATGCCGGGAGAAAGAAAGACATTGCAAATGGGAGTCGGAATGGAGAAGGAAGGCAGAGTTCAGAGGTTGACGATGAGAGGTTCATGAGAGAGGCATTGCATGAGGCACAGAAGGGTGCAAGGGCAGGAGAAGTACCAGTGGGTGCTGTTCTTGTATATCAAGGCTCAGTGATCGCTCGGTCACACAATCGGTAAGTGCATCAAGGCTTGCTTTCTAAGACTCCAGAAACGCTCTCTCCCACACTTTTTCTCCCTCTCAACCCTTGTCCATATTATGGGGATTTGGAGGACCGTTTTGATTGTCAGCTGAAGATCATTGAAATTGGAGTTAGCTTTCTGAAGGTTTTGAGAATCCATGACAGTTGTAAGCAAGCAGGGGTTTCTTTGTGTTTATTCTCACAACAAACTTGTCTCTAATGAAATTTGTAGAATCAGAGGAGGCATGTAATCATGTGGTTGATGGGCCAGTGTATGAGTGCAGAGTGGAAGCACAAGGGGACCCTACAGCCCATGCTGAGATGTTGTGTATCCGGAGTGCGGCAGCAAAATTAGGTGGCTGGAGACTACTGGTACTTGGAAAAACACTCATGACCCATCATATGCACAATTCATATGCTTGGTAGATCCAATTCTGTTCATTGTTGAGGCTTGGATGACTGTTTTGAACAGCTTCAGGATGTCTTTTTGAAATGGAGTAATCTTATGAAGTTACGGGATTTGCATTCAGGATGCAACACTGTATGTGACTCTAGAGCCTTGCCCTATGTGTGCGGGTGCCATTCTACAAGCTCGGATCGGTCAACTTGTCTGGGGAGCACGCAACTCCCTGCTAGGAGCAGATGGCAGCTGGATCAGGTACAATGCCCAATCCTCTTTCCTCAAATTAAGCTTCTCTATTGTGAATTTCCTGTCATTTTCAAAGACTTTAGTGGACCAGATCTCAGTTGTGAGAAGTTGCTTTTTGGTGTTGCAGTCTTTTTCCAGCCTCCTACCAATGTGAAGGTGAGTGTGATAGGGAATTAGGTGGTGACACAACAGAAGAGGTAACCAGGCACCCTCTCCACCCCTTCCATCCAGACATTGAAGTGCGGCGCAATGTTCTAGCTGATGAAAGCTCTTTCATTATGCGCTCCTTTTTCCAGATGAGAAGATTGAGAGCAAAAGAAGTAGATTCAATCAAGGCTGGTCAAAATATCAGCAGAATGTCTCTCTGGTCTTTATTTGCCCGCTGGTCTGAGAACCCGTTTATAGCAAAGCAACTCAAGAGTTTGGGACGGTTCATAATATGGTAATGATTATCTCTAGAAGAGCTGGTTCAAGGGCCACTGTTGGAATTTTCTGAAGAATCAATTGAAAAAAGAGTCTTCTCTTAGACTAGTAGACTTGTGATTTTGGCCCGAAGGCCATTACAATAGTTACAAAGATTGTGAAGGACTTGGTGGACACACAACTCAAAATTCAGGTTTTGCCTTTGTACTACACTGTAGAAATCCTGCCATGCTCTTGTGGAACTAGAAGGTGAAGTGGCAGCCGTACAAAAGATGCTGACAAGTGATCAATGTCTCAGCACTGGGTGAAAGTGGCCACCATACAAAATGTGCCAACACATGTGCAGATCAATGTCTCTGCACTGGGTGAAACTCTGAGATACTCTTCCAGGCTTCAAGGGCAAACAGAAGAAATAAAAAGAAGCAACAGTTGGAAGAATGCTGATCAGTAAAATAGTCCATGGAGACTTGAAAGGGCACCCCTTGAAAAGGGAGTTCATACAACCAGATGCATGTCCACCATCACAAGGGATTTACTAAGATGGGACTGCACTGGGGAGCAAGGCTAGCTACACGGATGGTCAAGCCCCTGTCATTGAGAAAACAGTAAGCAAGGTTAGTGGTGGATTGAATGAATGCATGAGGTTTGCTTCACACCTTCAAACTGTTGGACACCTTACACCTCTGCTGTTTGGGCCATGAGGATTTTGAAGCTTGACAGATTCTATTCATATTGAAATCAGTTGGACATTCTTTGCTCATGATGGAGTCTCCATGGTCTGTTTCAGCAGTAGCTGATGGTAAGTCATGATCACCATCAAGACCATTGTCATCTACAAAACAAGGTTAATCAAAAGCCAAGTTCCCTTGCAAGCAGCTCACTGGATAGAATGTCATCTATCTGGACCATTCTACAACAGACCATACACACTTTAACAGCTGTGAGGTCTTATTCTCCCTTTGAACCAATTAATTCTCATGCTGAATTGGTCATTCAGCTCAGGTGCAAATTCTGTAATGTGAGGGAGCACCACCCATGCTGAATGACTGATTTAGAATAAGAAACCCTTTACAGAAGAGGCAACAGTTGTTGTATATGTGGAGGTATTTTATGATCTGAATTAGAGAGTGAAAAGAATCCTAAGAGTGAGGATCAAGAATATTTCCAGAGAATTCTCCAATCTGTTTTGGGCATTGTTACTAAAGAAAATCTGTGGCTGCTCTCTTCCAATTTGTCATCAGAGATCTCATGACCCTCTTTTAAGCTGTGATTTCCTCATCTTCAAGAATGGTATCAAGAAGAGTAAGACATGAAATAGAGCAGATCATAGTGTACAAAGTATCTTCTAGATCTTTCTTTGTTATTTGTTACTTTCTTCTATGTAGAGCTTCCCTTTTGTTCTTCCCATAATGGACATTGAGTTCTGGCCAAGAGTTTGCGGTCATCAGTCCAGCTTCTTGCCTGCTAATATCATTGTGATCTCATCCTTGTGTGAGATGCAAGCCTCACCTCCTTTAATTTTCTTGCTTACCTGTCTGCTTGTGATCATTTAACTCCTTGAAGCAACTCCAAAAATACATTGGAGTAAGTCTTTAGTCTCTACATCATTACTTGGGCCCTTTATTTTGGTAATGCCCTCCCCCTAAAACCTTAACTACGAGGAAATCACATGAGAACCACGGTCTGAACAAATTCATGAACCCATTAGAAAGTTGTAAGCTACAATGGTTTTTTTAACTGTTATTTTGGGGGCTAAGCTGATAGCAGTCTCTTGAAGTTGTGGCATCCTAGAATTTGGAAGGTGCCAAGGGAAGATCTTTAACGCTACCCAATAAACTTTCAACACTGGGCCCCACAATTTGAAAACTTTCAACACTAGGATCCATAGTATGATGGTACTCGAGACTTTAAACAATGGGGTTGTCTTGCTAAAATGGCGAGCAAACCCTACCTTAAGTGTTTGGATACCAACCTGCCTACCCTAGAACCATGTTTTACCACCTGGGAGGTTCTAATTTCTAATATGTTGAACTGCAGAAAAACAAAGAGTTTACATAATAGAACTTAAATATAAAGAATTCACTTCAGTTACTACTCCTGAAGCTCGAATGGTCAAGAAAGCTTTGAAAACACCTGACAACAATAGTGGAGTACGAAGATCCACACGAATCAAGTACCCTGTACAGAAATTCACATATGATGGCTTTGTAGTTCATCATTATGCGTACATGGTGAGAGTTATACAAGAAGTTGAACCCACTTGTTTTGAACAAGCGGTTGGAAACTCTAAATGGGACAATGCCATGGATGAAGAAATGGCAGCTTTGGATGCGAATGCTACTTGAGAATTAGTAGCTTTACCAGAGGACAAGAAAGCAATTGGGTGCAAATGGGTGTACAAAGTCAAACACAATGCAGATGGATTTGTGAGTAGATACAAAGCAAGATTAGTTGCCAAAGGTTATGCCCAAACTTATGGCATAGACTATGAGGAGACTTATAGTCTAGTTGCCAAAATGACAACTGTAAGAGCAATCATTGTTATGGCAACAGCAAAAGGATGGTCTTTACATCAAATGGATGTAAAGAATGTTTTTCTCCATGGAGATTTACAGGAAGAAGTGTACATGGAACAACCACCAGGTTATGTGGACCAAACACATCCTAATTTGGTTTGTAAGTTGAAAAAAGCTTTGTATGGCTTGAAGCAAGCACCTAGAGCTTAGTCAAAGAAGATAGGTGAGTATCTTGTCACAAGTGGATTTCAAACATCCGATGCAGATTTTTCACTATATGTGAAAAAAACAAATCATGGGATTGTGGTCATAGTCATACGCATAGTGGGGAATTTGATTTACATGACCATCACAAGGCCAAATTTGAGTTATGCAGTTGGAGTGGTAACTCAATTCATGCAAACACCACAAAAGCCACATTTGGATGTAGTGAGGCACATACTGAGGTACATAAAACATACCTTGCAATGTGGAATTTTTTATGAAGCCAAGAACCAGTTACAAGTACATGGATACACAGATGCTAATTGGGCTGACAATGTTTCAGATAGAAGATCGACCAGTGGTTTCATGTTTTCTTTTGGAAGTGGTGCTGTTAGTTGAAGTAGTAAGAAACAACCAACAGTTGCACTATCAAGCACGAAGGCAGAATACAAAGGTGCAATAATTGCTGCATGTGAAATAGTTTGGTTACAAAAACTACTCTCAAATTTGGGATAATCAGTGGATGCTCTTGTTGTCATCTATTGTGATAACATTAGTAGCATACTACTTGCTAACAACCCAATCTATCATGCTAGGACAAAGCACATTGAGGTGCACTACCACTTTATAAGAGAAAAAGTTTTAGCAAAAGAAATTAACTTCATTCATGTCAGTACCGAAGATCAAGTTGCTGACATTTTCACAAAGGCTTTAGGTATAGACAAGCTAAGGAAGTTTAGAAAAATGTTTAGTGTACTAGAAGTGGATTTGAACTTGAGGGGGAGTGTTGAGAATTCAAGCTCAACTAGTTAGGTTTCATTAGTTACTAGAGTAGGAAAGTAACTGGGTTACTTTCACGAGGTTGAATTACGTTCGTTACTTATTTTAGTTTGGTTATTTGTGGTTTGGTCTTTTAGTTAAATACCTTGGTGTTGATGGTTTGGCTTTCTTTTCTTCGTTACACAAGTTTGTGTATTTCATGTGATAAGAACCTTGGAAAGTTCTTGATGTTGTGTTTTGTGTTGTGAGCATTATGTTATAATTTCCTTTCAATAAAGATTTATGTTTGCACTTGAGTAAATCTCCTATTTGTTAATAGACATGTGGAAGAAAAGAAGCCATAACAACCTATGAGCAATGGAAAATTATTTCTCCAATAATTCTTTAAAGAGGGACCTATTTCCAACATTATTCCTCAATGCCCAAGATTAGGAACAAGAACTATGATGAAGTGGAAAGGCAAAGCGCTTGTAGAAAAACATGTTGAAAAACCTGTTAAGAAAAAACCAATGTCCAAGGTGAAGGAGAACCAAAAGATGTTGTAATGGATAAAGATGGACTCCAACGAATTCAAATGGGCTAGACAAGTCGGTTTGGAAAGCATGTTCAACTTACAATGGACAACACCAAGAAAAGACTTACTACGAAACTTTTTACAAACCTGGGAAGCAAAGGAAGATGGAAGAATTCTAGGGCGAGTACATGGTCAAGAAATTCTCATTGATCATGTACTAATTCATGAAAAACTTGGAATTTCCAAGGAAGGAATAGTAGATGTTACTAATGCAACTTTGAGGAAGCCAAAACCGCCTTGAAAATAATTATAGGACCACATGCTTTCATTGAGAATGAACAATGGAGTGTAGTGCGCATATAAAAGGAATTTCGTGCAAGATTAGTAGTTATTTTACAAATTTTATATCAAAAGGAAAGGATAGCTTATTTCAATAATTAGATTGCCATTACTTTCGACCTAGCCAACAGGGGGCAACCTATTAACTGGTGTTCTATAGTGTTAACCTAGTTATTGGTTGAATTAACTCGTTGGATTGAATGTCAGAAATAAACAAAAACTAACCCAATTTTTAGTAAAACCAAAACAAATAATTGCTACTCAAGGCCTATCTTAAACATTATGTTTAGGAAGTGGTTCCCTTTGTCCAAGGTGCCTTCATCAAGAATAACAACTCCAAAAGAACTTTTATCACCAACCAACCAAGAGCATAAAGTTATATAACAGCAACAAGTTTCACCTAAACCTATTACTAGGGAACAATTCTTGAAAGAAAAAAGACCAGCACGCTCAACTACATCACCTTTACCCACATGTTAATCCCATTGATTGAAAATGCGTACAGAATCGCCTACGCCAAAGGACAAGTTTAGCCTTGAATTTGCTACCTCACCACCAAGAAAAAAGTTTAGGACTACTTTTGGATCATCGGTTAATGATTCAGAAAGGATGACAAGCAAACCTGTTCATATGAAATTAAAGGTAGGGGAGAATAAAAGCTTGAGGCAATAGCTACGCAAGGCAACATTGAAGAAGAACTTGAACCCAACTTGGATAAGGTAATTGACAACATTCAAGTTGAACTTGTTATCTCTACTAAACCTATAATTTCCATTATAGAGCCTGCAACTACATAATCATTCCAACCTATTCAAACTGAAGTTGAACTTATACAAATAGAAAACCCATAGTTTTTTAGATTTCAACATGTCCCAATTTTGGTCAATCCATAGAAACTTTGAGACAGATTAACATGTTTTTAGAACAAGTTACTCAAAATGCTAAAACCTAGTTTAAAACATTACAAGAACTATCAAACTTAAAGTTGAGTTTGAGCAAGTCAAGGAAAATTTATTTGAGACCCATAACCACCTATAAACTTGTAGCCTGGAATTAGAAATAGTGTAAAATTTTTTGAAAAACCATGACAAAAAACTAGTCATAGTCAAAGGACAGTTGAATGAAGTCCAACACGAAAACTAAACCCGTCTAATAAATTGAATGAAACAAAACAAACTACTAGGAAAACTGAAAACCCGCAACAAGAATATGCTAAGCTCAACCAATTCAATTGGAAGACCCATAATGATTTGACTCGTCTCTAAACCAATTTAGAGTGAATGACGAGAAATTATGCCAAAATGGAGGAATCCAATTTGGAACAAGGTATTATAACTAGTTTGGAGCATACGTGTCAAGATCTCAAGGAGCAACATGTAGTTGTTCACATAGAATTTGACAGGGAGAAACAAAAGCTTATTGCTCAAATCCAAGATTGGAATAGTCACTACAAGATAACTAAAGTACAACTCAATAAACCTAGCCCCGTTCTACCTGTTAGAATGAACAACGAGTTGAAGGAGTTTGAGGAGTTGTTGTTAGATAATACCTTACTCAAGGTGCAAAACCAAGCCTTGGGAGATAGAAACCTCAAGTGGAAGGAATGGTGGAAAATTGTTTAGGAGTTCAAAAAGGAATAGATTTAGGACAATATGGAATTGGCTCGCTTTGATGAACATAATTATCAACTTGAGCTACAAGCCTACCAAATTGTTTTCCATGATTTCAATTACAAACCATCGAGTTTTGTGTATGTGGAAATTGGAACTAGTAGTAGAGTTCCAGCAACGCCATTTATGGTATAACCTGTTACTAAACCAATTAATCCACTAAAAGGTGGAATAGGTTTAGAATTCATCCCCTTATTTGTTCAAACTTTTACTATGCATGTTCTGGTAACCACTGTTGTTAGTCAACCTATGGGAGGTAGTGAAAAATTTGACAAGAAATAAGATGAACTTGTTAATCTTACATATACTATATTGGACTATAGATTAGAGTGTTTGGAATTCTTATCTATTAGTGTGTCACGACCCTAGCCTTGGGCTCACGACCAAGGCAAAGGCATGAAAAGGTGTGGGCCAAGAGTGCAACCCGGGAGTCACATTTGCACTCCAAGGAGTGTGAGGGAATAAACCCACACACACCCAAATGGAATCCCACTTTGGGAGTTGGAATCTGTCACAACCTTAACCTTAGGTTCACAACCAAGACAAAGGCATAAAAAGGTGCGGGCCAAGAATGCAACCTGAAAGTCCCATTTGCACTCCCGAAAGTGTGAGGGAATAAACCCACACATTCCCAAGTGGATTCCGACTTTGGGAGTTGGAATCCCTATGGAGTCTCGAATCTTCAAAGAGGTATTTCAAGGGTCAAAACTCATTATATTAAAGCATTCCTTATACCATTGGAAATATCTTGAAATTTGGATGTCTAATATGAACTCGCATGACCCATTTGAATACTTAAAAGACAAGTTATGGCCTAAAAGAAAGGTCAACAATCAAATTATCAATTTGATTCCCACCCACTAAAAGTCAGGAATCGCCCTGAAATACATGCTTGCATGTGGCTTGCCACATATCCTTGGAATTTTTTTGACAAATGCTATAATTTTACTTTAGACCTCGCTTCAATTGGAGGTCTACATAAGAAGTTATGGCCCTCCAAAGTGTTGGGAGTTTCAATTTAGGGAATTTTGGGATTCCCAACTTGGGAGTCTTGAGACAAAATGACATTTGGATGTAACCCTTGTTGTCAATCACAGAGAATACTATAAGTGGGAAGAAGGTGGTGGCTTCCACCAAATCCAAGTCGTGGTGAGTTTGTGAATTCATGTATGCCCATGGCTCGTCTGTGCACCAAAAGTGCTTCAACCACACACTAACCAACTTATTGTTTGGTTTGTGCAGGTTCATGTGAATAATTGACCCATTTGATGCTTGTCCTAATCCCCATCCTAAAGCTCCAACATGCCTTTCTACCATGATAATTAATTATATCATTTCCTACCTCCCTTATACTTATTTAGGACCTACTTAATCTTATAATCTTTTACAGACCTTTAGGTGACAGAACTAACCAGGTGTCATCTCCTCCTCTTCCATATATGATATTCAATCTATTGAAAAATAGATTCAAAGGTCTATCCCTATTGATTGGCAAGTTTGTAGGCCTTGTTAAATAGAAGAATCAGCCCCAATGATCGATTTTGTCACCTTTTTATCCTACTTTAAGACTTACTTAAACTATTCAACAACTTGTTACAAACTTTTAGGCCAAAGAAAAGGCAAGTGTCAAACATGCCCATGTTTTAGTGCATTAAAGATAGGGCTCAACCAACATAAACATACAAAGATATTCATGAGGCCCTAGAGGTGTAGGGTTCTTACACCTACTCCTTAAGAATGGGAAGTATATTATGCCACTTAACCATTAAGTATAAGATAATGAACTTTTTAAAAAATTGTTCCTGGGTTTATAGGCCCTCCAAGGGATGATAGCCCCAATCTAGAATTATTTAAAATTTGATATTTGATATACATATTTTAAAATCTTGTGAGATTTTTTCTTGGGACAATTCAATAGTTTTTAACACTCAAAAAAAAAGGGGGGGAAAGGGGGGGGGGGGAGAAAATGAAAAAAGCGCATCATAATGAAAAAGGTAGCACTCAAGGGGTAGGGCATTCTTCAATTAAACTCCTACCCAAGGTGGGAGCCAAGGGGTGTTCATTTTCGAAATATTCAGCTCCAAAGGTGTTACACCATGTAAAGCACCGGCATAAATTTTTTTTAATTTAAGGAAAAAATGAAATGTATGCTCTGTTCATGGAGTAAAAATTTTACTAAATAATGGGTTGTTTAAGTACATTAGAAATATTTTTCCAATTCATTATGATATTAATGAACTTTGCATTGGTAGCCATAGTTTTTATATGGGAAGCAATTTCATCTCTTATGGATCTTGTCCACATTGTTATTGCTTTCATAAACAATTTCAACTCCATTTTTCATTTTCTTGCAAATTTTGAAAATGTCTTTTGGAATTATTCCTAGCTAAAGTGTTTTTTCTTTGTCGATAATAAATCTTTACAAATTATGTCCACAATTGATCTTTGCAAAACTTCCCTTTTACTTTGCACCATGCCAAATCCAATATTTTTATTCAAAGAGCCATGTCAACAAGAATTTTAGTAGGACAATACATGTTGAAACATTAGAATATATATATATATATACATATATAATTATTTCAAAAAGGATTCAATAAACTAAATTCAAAGAAAAAGGGACTAGCCCATTTAATTAGAGGATGATAGCAAATCACCACATAACAAAAGCTTAAAAAATAGGATCATTGTCAAGTTACGT
>Ga0116231_10001498_pt1 | contig 47788 bp, 32 predicted proteins | sample S1TSphgellanicum_2_FD_89695 | JGI IMG/M metagenome (GOLD analysis project Ga0116231, IMG submission 89695) | Host-associated microbial communities from peat moss isolated from Minnesota, USA - S1T2_Fd - Sphagnum magellanicum MG | ecosystem: Host-associated > Plants > Peat moss > Unclassified...
AATCTGAAGGCCTTAGGACTCTCACTCCTCGATGATCCAGTCTCAGACCGCAACTTCCTTACTGGGAAGATTACTCCCATTCCCAATGCTGGAACCAACCGAGATGCACTTCACAGGTACTGTCCGTAGAAAGGTTTAGGGTTTACAATACAACAACATCCATTTTCAAGTATCTTATATCTTTCTTCAGGGTTTAGGGTCAGTTTCAAGCAGCTCTATATTCCCCAAGCAGCTGTCTGACAGGGTTTAAAATTTTATCTTTTAGATCTGCGCATCTTCCAAGAAAAAAATTTGATTTTGAGACTGATCTGTTGATCATGTGGAGATGATCAACCTAGCTAATTGTTTGACTGCTCATGGAATTGGGACAGATTTGCTAGGTGGTTGTCGGAGGAGCGCAAAGCAAGGAAAGTAAACTCTCCTGCAGCTTAATAGACTGATCATGATCATCCAGCTACCTGCAGCAACTGCTCTCTGCCAGAGCTGAAAACAAATTCTAGAGTCCAGAAGATTGAGCTGAAGAGATCAAATCCTGCAGCAAAGGAAGCAGCAGCAGCAAATGAAGCAAATCCTTGAATCCACAGCTTACTATATTTTTAATTAATTCCTCCCCATAATATGCACATTGTCTTTATAACTATCCTGCATTTTGATTTGCCTGAGATTTCTATTTCTAAAACTGTTCTTTGCCATTGTTTTGCCTGCCCTAACTCCAGTGTTGGGCAGGTATATTGTTTTTGATATATCCTGCAGGAAGGATATATACAGCTTTTGAATTCAATTGCTTTGAATCATCATTGGTTTTTGTATTAAAAGAATCCAAGTGCATGTGTATGTCATACATCAACATTAACCAATGGCCATATATGAATATTTTGATAAATTTATAAATTTGCGCACATCGGTCAAAATACAAGGTGTATTATTATTTCTATAAAACATATAATGTGAGACATTTGAAGGTTATTGTCATTGTTGATGTTTTCATAATTTTGGCATTAAAAAGTTGTATTCAACATTTGGATAAATACATATGAAAGATATAAGTTCTTTAACTGAGGAATGAAAGGTGTCCAAGTATAGTTGTTTTCAATTTTTCATTTCTATATCTACCCTTAGATCATATAGAAGTTTTCATGTTGAAGACAAACTAATAAAAATATTTTTTCTTGAATGCAAATAAAATCGTATATGTTAGGTCATGTTTTCTAACATTAATAGGATCAAAAACCAATTCAAGGTGTAAGCAAGATAAAGTGAACAACTTGATTACCTTGTCAAAAATGAAACAAGTAGATTTAAAATAATAACAAAACCTATTATAGAAGTATGGAACATTGAATGTTTTCATTTCAATGACTAAATATCATATATATTTACCCTAATGTGCATTGATTTTCATATTTCAAATTGTAAAAGTAAGTTTTAAGTAAGTTTTTCAAAAGACAAATAACTTTTGATGTCTATTTTTCACTATTGGCTTTTGGTTTCAAATAGGTGTCAAATAGGTTCTTACAAAAAGGAAATAGATTTTTTTTTGATGACTTGCTAAAACATATGTTGATATTCATTTCTTAATTTATTACATATCAATTTCATTAATTTTTCTAACAAAAAAATAGGTTTGAACACATTTTTTAGTCAATTTCAAATGTATTTTCAAATTCTTTTTCTTTTAATTTTATTAGAATTAGATTCTTATAAATTTAATAAAACCAACTAATGCTACTTGACACATACTTTCACCTAATTTGATGCTACTTTATAATAGTTATATAAAAAGTGCAAGGTTAAAGTGGAGACATTATTCAATGACTTCTAAATAGCCCACAAGTTGTCCATCAAGTTAAAATTTCACTATGAACATGTAAAGAGAGGAATGGAATTCTTTTTCCTTTGAATTCAATGCAACCCCTTTGTCTTACTACATTTTTCACTTTTAAATGTATAGGGAAAAAGAAACAAAATCTTTATTGCTCGGATATTTAGTTGATTATAAATATTTGGGGTTCTTTATGGTTGTTTATTTTGGGTGGAGCTCTTTTATTTATTTATTTATAATGCAACATCAATAGCAATCATTCCAAAAAAGATATAACATAATTTGTGTTTCTTAGAAAATGTCCAAAATGTAGAAAATTGGCAAGTTTTTTGTTCAAACGCTAAAAAATGTGTCCAAATGAGGTGAAATTTTTTCAAATGTTTTTTGAAAACCATTTGGCATTTTTTCTTTCAAAAAAGGGAATTTGTGACAAAATATTCATTACCAATTTTTTGAGGTTGAGAGTTTACAAGGTTTTGCCACAAATAAAAAAGAAAAAGAAATCCAAGTGCCCCACATAATCAAGGACCAATCACCCAAGTTTTTTTCAAAACAAATATTTTCTCTTGAAAATTTGGCATTTTTTTTTCTAAAAGGCAGAATTTTTGGCAACATATTGCTTGAAAAGAAATTCAGGTCTAAATTTTAAATGAATTCACCAAAAAACCAAGGGTTTATTTTCCCAATATTGTCAAATGTACACTATAAAATATATATATATATTTGGGATTTACTTATTTTGTGTCATTTTTAAAATTAAAAAATATGTGGGAAAGAAATTGTGCCCCAACAACCTTTTTATTTCGTAGCTATATATAGCAAAACAACAAAATTAAAAAGTAAAAGTGTTAAAATCATGTTTTTTTGAAATTTTCAGTAGCGAGAAATCAACCATTGTTTAAGAAAAATTGTTAGATTTTTAATATGTGGTACAAGTAGGTAGCCAAAAATATAAAAGGATGTTTAAGACAGTTTTACTTTCATATTTAGTTTGTAGCCAAATCTAATTAAATCATCCTGTTGATGATCACCACTTTGACTACATCACAAGATTGATCCCCTAAAAGTAAAAAAATTGACAAGGTGTTTTTAACAAATGGATGTTGCTACAACAACCCAACATTTGAGACTTTTTTTAAAGTATGGCCAAGCACACTCTTACTTTGCTATTTGCATTTAGGAAGTTTACATAATTAGTGTGTGGGGAAAGGAGTAGGAAGGTTTATAGAAGTAGCAATGGCATCGACAATGGTAGAAACAACATATCATTCATGGAGAGAGATGGGCATAGGGTAGGATAATGCCCACACCCATTGAGTAGAAGGTGAAATTCTAATTCCAAATTTTAGGGTGTGACATCTTATTACTAGACATTACCTAACATAATTTAAAATGGGCATGGGAGGGTGAAACAAAGCAAAACATGGGCAAGGCAAAACAGGCAAGGCAAGTGAACAACACACACACACACAAATAATGACGAATCTACAATTGGGTTCATTTATTATTCCCACCCATCCTTTGGGTTTTCATGAGTTTGCTTCCCTATGTCCCCTTCTAATTTGTTTGATTTGTTTATAAATTAATACCCCTCTTTTAGGGCAATAATTTTAGGGTTTAAGGGGATTCAAGGGGTGTTTCGAGTTGGGGTTTTCAAGATTGGGGTTTAGAGTCTCAGTTTTAAACTAAATATGTTAGGTTAAGGATAGACATGGCAAATCCTATTGGTTTTCCATCCCCAAAACATTGTCATGCATCCCTTATAGCAATCACCCAATGGAAAGCAAGTAGTTAGCTTTACCCCTATGCCCAGTTGTGTTATAGCTTCCATCCATCCACCCATCATTCCCATCCCTCATAGTTTACATCGGTCAGTCCTTTCATTCTCTTTCAATTTGTCCGCCTTTTTTCCACCTCACTCACCACACCCACTGAGACCTTTTCCAACATCTGTTTTACATTTTTTTCCTTCACGACCCTACGTTCCTTGTCTTTTTTGCAATCCTCTATCCATTATAGGGTTGGGGGGGGTGGGGGGTTTAGCATGGCACCAACTTTCATGCATCGCTTATAGGTAGTCATTTGTCTCCAGGGCAGCATTGCCCCCGACTTTAGCATGTTCTCCTCCCTCTTTAGCATGGACATGGATTGCATCCATAGACATCATTGATGTTTTCTATTTGGGTTTGTTTCATTTTCATTCATACCATCATATCCCATATTGACACACCCCCACACTCTTTGAAAGATTCAAATGCGAGTTTGAAAATAAAAACAACAAAAGGAGTTGGGGTACGTTCCCTAGTTCGCAACACTTCGAGGGTAGAAGGGCATGCTAGAGTTCTGGGATTGGGACTATGATGAATGATAAGTGGGTCAATTATTCATACGGACTTGCATAAACCAAATAACAAATTGGTTAGTGTGCGGTTGGAGCACTTTTGGTGCACAAACGAATCATGAACATTCACGAACTCACAAGACTCACCATGGCCCAAACTTAAGGGAAGCCACCACCTTCCCCCTTATAGTATTTTATGATTAGCCATGGGGGGTGCATCCAAATGTCATTTTGTCTTGGGATTCCTAAGTTGGTAGTCCCGAAATTCCTAAAATTGGGACTTTTGGCATTTTGGAATGTCATAACTTCTTGTGAAGATCTTTGATTAATATGATGTTTTAATCAAAGTTGTAGCCTTCGTCAAAAGCTTTCCAACGATATGTGGCACGTCACCTTCACACACGTATTTTAGAGCGATTCTCAATTTTTAGTGGGTGGGAATTAAATTGGCACTTTGACTTTTGGCCCTTCTTTTGGCCATAACTTGTGTTTTGAGTACTCAAATGGGTCATGCGAGCTCATTTTAGACATCTAAGTTTCAAAAACTTTTCAACATTATAATTTTTTTTTTATCCAATCAGTTCTGACCCTTGAAATATCTCTTTGAAAATTTGGGACTCCACAGGGATTCCAACTCGCAAAATGGGAATCCATTTGGAAGTGTGTGGGTTCATTCCCTCACACTCCAAGGAGTGCAAATGTGACTCTCGAGTTACACTTTTGGCTCGCACCTTTCCATGTCTTTACTTTGATTGTGAACCTAAAGCTAAGGTCGTGACACATATGCTCTTCGAGTTGATGTTCAATGGGCTTTACATATCCTTTTGTTTCAATTAACATTTGATCCTTTCGATATAGCTTGACATTTTTTTTGTTATTCCCTTTTTGGTGTTTGTCCTTTCTTCTATGGGGAGGTGTAAAAAACCATTAAGAGATTCGCACTTGCTTGCATCAATACATGGGTGGTGGTGAGGAGACATTATAGAAGGAGCACATGATTAAATACTTGCTTTAACTTCTCATAGATGTGTGGAACCAATTTTATATCCTAACCCACCTCCATCAGTACGATTATATCATGCATGGGCCCCTACTCATATAGGGGAATATGTTCAAACAATAAGTGCATTAATTCCAAACACATTTGTAGCCCCATTTAATGAGACCACAAAAGTCTTTCACTTTCTCCATCCTCTTGTTGAAGTTAATTTCCCCCCTTTCATTGATGATTTCCATTTTGAGATGGAGGTTACTTTAGATCGAGAGACATTTATTTCTACTTTGGTTCGTTCACCACGTCTTTCTTCCAATGACCCTTCAAATATGGTGTATGAACTTTTATGAAATTGTTTTGTCTTAAATGGTTATGTGAACGACTTTGAACTCTTTTTTGAGGTATGTGGGCACATTGTTTATGGTCATATTCCACCTTGAGTGTTGCATTTTCTTTCTTTGTTTCGACTTTTAGCATTGGAAAAATAGTCTAGAGGCATACATCCCATTGTGATCAATGAAATGACCTATCATTTAATTGCCCGCACATTAGTTATTCAGTTTAGGGATACTTTTGCAAAGCATTTTAATCCTCATCAGTTTGGTCTAACAATTCATGGCGAGTGTGAAATAATAATCCATGGCGTTTGAACGATGTTAGATTTGCTCCCAAATTGGGTGGTGCTATAAGTGGATGCCTATAATGCCTTCAATTCAATGTTACAATCAACCATTTTTTAGGAGTTATGGTTTTTGCTTGATGTTTTGGATTAACTTATCCCATTTGTTTGACAATTCTACGCATGCCCATCTAGCCTCACTATATTTTTCTTAGGTTTAATCAACGTGGGGATCTCATGATCATTTTGTTGAAGTTAGGTACACGGCAGGGAGACCCACTGGGAGGAGTGTTGTTTGTTATGGTTTACCTTCACATTCTCCACCCTATAGTAGCAACCCACCCTACTTGTGGTTTCCCTTCGTTGGCTGATGACACACACATAATAGGTCTTGCATCAAATGTGGTTCTTGTTTTTTTTATGATTTTAAGAGGAATTTTCAACATTGGGGTTTTTAGTGTAGTCAACAAAGCATGTAGTTTGGTCTCCACAGGGGTTGGACCGCTCTATATCACTTCCTCTTAACTTTCTTATTCCTTATTCAAATTTTTGTATTTTGAACGCACCAATGGGATTTAGATCATTTGTTGAGTCATTTGTGGCTGAGGTTTTTCATGAGGATCTTGAAACAATATCTAATTTCCTTATGCTTGTAGATCCTCGGGTAACTTTTGTGATGTTTTCATTGTGTTATGCCCAATGTTTCGGCTATTTGTTTCATATAATGTTTCCATCTCCAAGTATTTTGTAACATTATGTTGAGTTTAATACTCATACCCTAAAGCTATGTTGGAGAAATTATTTGGTGCAAGATCTTTTAGTGGTTTTATTGGTCACCTAGTTCATTATCAGGCCATTCTTCCTATTTCTTCAGGCGGGTTTAGCCTCCCTTTTATAGTTCAAACTATTGCCCTTGCATTCTTGGGATGTTGGGCTGTGATCACTCTTGCATTTGTCATTCATTTCCAATAGGATGATCACCCTATTCTTCTAGATGCAGTAGCACATGTTGAAACTGACATTTCCCTGTTCCAGATAACATTATGAGATGCCAGAGCCTTTTTACCCCAAGTTGTCCGCTCTTAGGTCTCACCCTTTGAGAGCCTAGTGGTCTAGTCTTACATATCCCCAGTTGTAAGCTTCTTTGGTGGATTATCTACATGAACAAAAGTTTGCCTCACTTCTAATAGATGCTCTTTCTAATATCATGCGAGCACATTTCTGCTCATGTGCGGGTCTACAAGCATGCACTTGGTTATTAACTTATCTTACCACACCAACATCTCATTTATCCCTCGCCCATTTCCTTACACATTGCGTACCCAATTTGGCTTTTCACATCTTCTAATTTCCCATTTTTCATGGTGTCAATGTGGTCATACCATGATGATCTAGGTACCCATTTGCTTTGGTGCCCTTGTGGGAGTGAGCGTATAGTAGCCCACGATACACTTTGGGATATTGTCATAGCTATTGTTTTGGAGAGTGGAACACATGTCCAAAGGGAGGTCTCCCACCTTTTCCTTTGCCACGAGTGAATACCCTTATCACCAAAGATGATTTCTGCACCTTGATGGATGTCATCATTGTTGATTCGATTCATACAGATATGGTGCAACAAACATTGACAATGACAACACATGTAATGATGATGGTTGCTTAAAAAAAGACACGGTCATATGTTGAGTGAGCACTAGGCGATGATTTCATTTCCCTTATTGTTGAGACATATGGGTGTTTTCATTCATTTTTTATTGTTTATGCACAGACCACTATCGCATGTCATCAATGGTCTTCTTTAGTCCCTTCGATGCTTGTTTTTTTACTATCAACAATGTGTGTCCATAGCCCTGTAACGTGCGCAAACCATAGCAATTCTTCAATGAGTTGTTGCACTTGGTTAGGGTTCCTCATCTCTACCACACATCATAGCTAGTGCACTTTTGTCACTGGCCAATTTGTGGCAAATGACAACTGCTTTGTCTTAGGTTTTCAAGTTGTTAACATTGATTATCATTTTGTAGTCATGAGTCGTATTTGCTTAAGGTTTTTAATTGATTTTTGTTGACTATTTGTTTTTGTTTTTTTTTTTCAAGTTGTGTTTACTTGTGTTTTCATTTGCCTTGTATTTTTGATGGATGGGTTGCCATCCTTGATTTTTATTTACAAGGTTCTCCCATATCCCCAACATAACCAAGGACTAACAACTTGATGTGTCTTTAACAAGGACCCTAATGGAGAACCACTTGAAGGACCACTCACTAGAGGTGTCTTTAATGAGCACCACACAGAGAAACACTTGAAACATTGCTCATTAGAGGTGTCTTTAATGAGGACCAAAATGGAGAAACACATGAAGGACTTGTCACTTGATGTGTCCTTCACAAGGACCCAAATGGAGAAACACTTGAAAGACCTTTCATTCAAGGTTTCTTTAACAAGGATCAAAATGGAGAAACACATGAAGGACCTGTCACTTGATGAGTCCTTAACAAGGACCCAAATGGAGAAACACTTGAAGGACCTTTCACTTGAGGTGTCTTTAACAAGGTCCCAAATGGAGAAGCACTTGAAGGACCATTCACTTGAGGTGTTTTTAACAAGGATCCAAGTGGAGAAGCACCTAAAGGACCTCTCACTCGAGGTGTCTTTAACAAGGACCCAAATGGAGAAGCACTTGAAAGACCATTCACTTGAAGTGTTTTTAACGAGTATTCGAATGGAGAAGCACCTAAAGGACCTCTCACTCGAGGTGTCTTTAACAAGGACCCAAATGGAGAAGCACTTGAAGGACCATTCACTTGATAAAATATTTAAATTTTTTTTAACAAGGAACCAAGTGGAGAAGCACCTGAAGGACCTCTCACTTGAGGTGTCCTTAATGAGGTCCCAAATGAAGAAGCACCTGAAGGACCTCTCACTTGAAGTGTCTCTAACGAGGACCCGAATGGAGAAGCACCTGAAGGACCTCTCACTTGAGGTGTCCTTAATGAGGTCCCAAATGGAGAAGCACCTGAAGGACCTCTCACTTGAAGTGTCTCTAACGAGGACCCGAATGGAGAAGCACCTGAAGGACCAGTCACTCGACGTGTCTTAATGAGGACCCAAACGGATAAGCACCGGGCTCGTGAACAAAGGACCTCGTTGTCAGGACCTGGAAAGCCGGAGAAGAGCAGAGGGAGGACAACGACGACGGAGAAGAAGACGAAGGAGTTTGGAGAATTTTGGCGACGGACGCAGAAAACAAGAGAAAGGATTCGGACCGCGCTTCGACGTTCTTCATCATGGTAGGTTTATCTGTGAATCTGTTACAACCTTGATTATTGTTTTGTTGGTTTCTTCCTTAGGGTTTATCTGCTGTGAACCTTTGAAGGTCTGACGATTAGTACATGTTTTTGTTGTTGTTCTCCTTCTTGTGTTGATTTGGAGGAATGAATTAATATATAAAGCACAAGGTTTCTCTCTAGATTTTTTGCCTTCCATGCGGGAAATCACGAGATGCTAGATTTTTTTGTGTGGATCTTTAGAAGTCGGTTTTAGGGTTTAGGGGATGGATTGATTGATACGTTTGTGGCTTTTTTGTTTGTGTGCTTCTTCTTTTTTCTTTTTTATTCTTTTTTCGTTTTAGCCGCTGCTGTTAGGAATTGGATTGATATATATATATATATATATATATATATATAAGACTTGAGAGTTTGTATCTTCCCTTTCGAATGGGCGTGTGGGGGTAGCTATAAGGGTTTGTTGTTTGTCTTTGATTTTTAACTTTGTGCGAGAAATCAACTTTAGCTTGCAATTGTTATGAATTTTTTTGGGTAGTTCTCGTGCAGGCCAACGCGGCATCAGGGATGGCAGTCAGTGAGGAGTGCAAACTGAAGTTCGTGGAGCTCCAAAGGAAGAAAACTTACCGGTACATCATCTTCAAAATTGATGAGAAAGCACAGCAGATAATTCTGGAGAGGACTGGAAGTCCAGAGGAAAGTTATGTGGATTTTGCATCACATCTACCAGAGAATGATTGCAGATATGCGGTCTATGACTTTGACTTTGTCACTGATGACAATTGTCAGAAGAGCAAGATTTTCTTTGTTGCATGGTAAGAGCACAGTCTGAAGATTGGCTCCAGTCATGGCAGATCATTTGGTTTCCCATTTTTGCCCTTTTAGCTTCAGCAAAAAAAAGTGTAGTCAGAGCTGCTGCTTTTGGTTTTGGTGATTGTTGTAGGTGCCTTCCAGATGAAGTTGGTAGATTTATTCCATTGCAATAGTAAGCAATGCAATGTGAGATTGTGCTCCCCTTCACAAGAGGTTTGTTTATTGTTATTGAATAATGTCATGGAGCTTAAACTATGACTATCTTTACTCCAGGTCCCCAGACACGTCACGAATCAAGTCTAAGATGATTTATGCAAGCTCAAAGGACAGGTTTCGGAGGGAATTGGATGGTGTTCATTATGAGCTTCAGGCCACAGACCCCACAGAAGTGGGCTTGGATATCATGAGAGATCGCGCCAACTAAGCTGACAGACTTTGCTCCTTTTCTGCTCAGGGTTTGGCAGGCTGGAGGTCAGATTTTGAGGGAGTTCCTAAGTGTTTTTTATTGTGAAGGTTGCCGAGCCATGGACCTTGATTTTAGGCTACTTCTGAACTTTGCCTGGTGTTCCTTTACGATATTGGATGTTGTAGAAGTATTGTTGCATGCTGTAGGAAAACGTTTCTGATCAGAGTTTGGCAGTCTGGAGGTCATGTTTTGAGGGAGTTTCTTAGTGCTTTTATCACGAATGTTGCCACTCCATGCACCTTGATTTTAGGCTACTTCTGAACTTTGCCTGGTGTTTTTTACAATATGGACATTGTACAAGTATTGTTGTATGCTGTAGGCAAACTCTTACCTTTTGGGATGTCCTTGTTTATGATATTTCTGATTTGCCATGCTCTAGCGACTTGCTATTAGGTCTGCTGGGCTGCAAGGAGGCATGCTTGCCTTCTGTTCATCACTTTCACGACAACTGCAGAGGCCAAGACAGACCTTTGAAAATCAAAAACTTGTTATTGTTCAGTCTTCCTATCTTGTTCAAAAGAGTCAAATTGGCCTGTGTGTATTATGATGGGAACTAGTCAGGTTAGAATTGAGCTGGAAGGCACAGCTTTAGGGGAATGGACTGGAATAGTCTTTCTTCTATTTTGATTGTTTTCAATGCTGTGGATCTTCTTTCTTATGCTGTAGTGATGGGGATATCACCTGCAGGGCAATGTCCTTTGTACATTATTGCTCATGGCAACTTTTTAACTCAATCTGATAGCAGCAGCTGTGAAGGGATAGGTGTTCTCAGGATTTCATCTTTGTTTTTAAGGAGAGGAGAATGTGGAGTGTTTCCAATGTTTGCTCTTGCCAACTGTCCATAATGGAAGTCCTTTGATACAGCTGGAATTTTCTCAAGTTGGGTTGTAGCAGATTCATCATAACAAGGAATATTAGTCTGTTTGCTACACAATTTGGAGGAATGTATACATGAACTCGAAAGTGTAATCTTTTGTGTTTTAAACTAAGTTCAGCTATTTTCATCTGCTTTTGCTATGTCAGAACCTTTGGTTAGGAATTACTCTTATGTTAAGGGAAGGGTACTACCATATACATTTGAACTTAGACTAAATAGTGATGGTTGGAAAGATAAATGTTGGTGGTTGCTGGAGTGAAGTTGCTGCATATTATCATAAGGTGGGTGAAAGTGATTTAAATTGTGTATGTTTCAAGAATGAGCTATGGTGCCCTGCAAGAAGCAGAACCTCAATCCAAGATCAAAGGAGTCAAAAGATCATCTTCAAGCCACTCAATCTTCAAGGCATTGCAGGTGTGTGCCCAACCATATCTCATATCCAGTCTAATTTGAACTTCGTGCTTGAGATTCAATCTCAATGGATTCTTTTTCTCTTTCTAGTGTAGGTGAGTGCGAGCCCACCATTATCCAACAGTAGAATCTGCACTTATGATGGAGGTCTAAATCTTGTCAGTTTAACTTGCAGGGGGAGAGACTACAAGCACCATAAATTCAGTGCTGGTCCTTATACAGGTGATCAAGAAGGGTACAACTTCTGCTCAGAATAAACATCTCTCACCAAAGCTATCAAGAAATGCTGCTTAATAATGGGAATTCGCTTACAGATTCATACCAGAGATGAGGATGCCGATTGGGGTTAGTGTTGGATGAAGGCACTCACCTATTTGGTAATTCAGGTTATAGATTTCAAACTTGGAGGTTAGAACCAGCAGGAACCGTTGGGGGTTATGCATCAATGTTAGTCTTGTCTGGTTGAATTTTCAGAAACCGCATTCTACTCCATTTGGTGTATGAGGGTTGTAGTCTCTTGGTATACTATATCTCTGGTAGCTACTTGGGGTGACAGGTTGCAACACAGAAACGACACCAGGGCTGTCTACTTGCCATGGTATTCTATATTCTGGTAGCTACTTGGGGTAACAGGTTGCAACACAGAAACTACACCAGGGCTGTCTACTTGCCAGCCAGCATATCTATGAGAGTTGTGGTATTTGTAGGAATCGCCTCTTCCTCAATTTAAAAGACTGTACAACAAAGCAAGCTGATAGTTTTAGAATTTCTACCCTGGAAGCATAAGAGGTTGATACCAGACTCTCTGGTGTGAAGAGAATAAACTTGCACACACTGTGAAACGAGTGAAAATTTTTATTGACAAATTGAAAGATGGAGAATAAAAAGACAAGTACTTTGTAGGCCCTCTTGCTGCAAGGGAATTGAGTTGCACCATGGTTGACACTACAACCCATAAGTACTATACCTGTGAGGAGCTATACACATCAAAACACAAGTATTCAGAAAATCCCTGTTTCTGCCAATGCAGAACAAGTATGCAGAATCCCATTTCATCATCACTGTTCCCATGGCTTTAAAAAACTCTACCAGGTAACAAAACAAAGGGACCCAAAAACCTCTCTTTTCCTATTCACAATCCGTAACCAAAATATCCAGAATGTGTGGGGAAGTAAACAACCCTGTACACATTTCTAAGTATATATATACACAAAGCAACAATATTACTACAAGGAGAAAAAGAAACAAAGAAAATTAATCACAACAAACTGTAGAAAAACCCACTAGACAAGAGAGAAAGAAAACCTCAAACCAAAACTTCCACCAGGATCAAACTCCTGTTGTGAGAGAGAGAGAGAGAGAGAGAGAGAGAGAGTTTTGGAGAGAATGAGAGACAGAGACAGAGTTTGGAGAGACAAACAACCGATTCTTCCTTCTTCTTCTTTTTCTTCTAGTGGAAGAATTCCAAGTCTGGCCACATGGAGGAAACAACATCCCCTTCATCATACCCATTTGTGGAGTAGCCATTTGTTGGTGTGCTGCCTTCTTCCTCGATAGTACTAGATCCATGAGGTGGAGATGAGCCAATGTTATTGGGAGCTAAACAACATCCCTCAAATCCAGACTTCCTGTTGTTGTTTGTGTTCAAGATCTGAAGATGCTGCTGCTGCAACAGCATACTACTGCTATTATTGTTATTATTACTACATGGCTCGTAGCTTTCTGCCTTCACTACATGCTGCAGCTTGGCCTGAGGAGAGTTGCAGCAGCTGCTGCTGCTTCTTCTTCTTCTGTTGACTTCCTCCTCCTCATCACTTGCACTGAGGGCTGGAGATCCACTCTGCTGGTGTCTGGATTCATTCCAAATTGACTCAGTTTGCAGCTGCTGCGGCTGCTGCTGCTCAGTGGGCACTAAATTCCCCCACTGGATCACTTGGTTGATGATGGAGTCTCCATGAAGGAAATCACTGCTGCTGTTGTTGTTGTTGTCGTTGTTCGGAGTGCAATAGTAAGCTCCATTTACATTCAGCATTGGATGATGATTAACACCACCCTGAGCACCTGGATCACTGCCACCACCACATACTCCTCCTGCTCCTGCTCCTGCTGATGATGCATACATAGCATGCATGACAGAAAGCTCCTGTGCATTGTTGTTCACTGATTTGTTCATCACAGGATAGAACAACAGTCCCAGATTTTGATGCTCCAGGTATTGCTCTTGCTGCTGGAGTTCATATGCAGAAGTGGTCATGTCGTAGGGTAGATTGACATCTTGCATTAGCAATTGCTGGAAGCCAAGAGTGTGCTGCAGCAGCAGAGGGTTGTTGTTGCCAGAGAGGGCTGCTGCTGTTGAACTCGGGGGTGCAACTCCTCCTCCTCCTCCTCCACTTTGTGCTGCAGTTGCTGATCTGAGATATGGGTCAGATCTCTGACTCCTGCTGCTCTTCTTCCTGGATCCACCGCCCACAGGAACATTGCGCAAAGTGCCACCCACTGTCCAGTATCTTTGACATTGCCGGCAGAAATACCTAGGCTGCTTCATGCTATAGTTGTTGAAATAGCAGAATTTGGTGTTCATGGACTCACATCGTGGGCAAGGAACAACCTTGGCTGGCTTCTCCGGGACGACCACATTACTTCCGCTTCCCGGCGATCCTACGCCTCCTCCTGCTGCTTGACCTCTTGCTGCTGCTGGTGAGACCGGAGAAGAAGAAGCAGCAGCAACAACTCCCCCTGCTTGCTCCTCCGCATCCTCTTCCTCCTCCTCCGTCTTAGCTCTACCTCCCCCGTCTACTACACTATTCGAATTCACCAACAACTGCATGACTGCAAACAAGGAAAATCTACTCTACCGAGTTCTGAGCTTCTTCTTCAAGAATCCCTGCACTAAAACACCTTTCAACAAAGTCTCCAACACTGAAGAAGAAGCTCAACAAAAGCTCCCCATTTCTCAATTCCTCTACACAAAAGCTCCCAAACCACCACTCCTCCCTCTACAAGAGATGCTCCACCACTTGCAAGAACCACTACCACCACCTATCAACGAAATCCTCTACTACAAAATGTTTCAACTCATTTACAAAATGTTCCAGATTTCACAATCTAGATCTCCCCCAATTCCCCAAAAAGAAAAAGCTTGAAAAAAAAATTCACAAAATTACAACAGAAAATATACAAAAATTGGACGCACCACACACCTCCAAAACCAGTAAGAATCGAATGAATACTCAAAACATTCAAAAATATAATCACAAAAAAACTCTCTCTCTCTCACAAACACACACATACACGAAAGGAAAAGAGGTGCGATTAGACAAGAGGACCAAAAAAAAAGTCAGAGAACCACCCAGAAGAACCACCCTCCCTCCCTCTGTTGTTCTTCTTTCGCTGTCCCAATGCATCACAAATATCCAAGCAACCTTTCACAGAGAAAAGCCTCCAATACACACCTCCAATGCAACACCACCTCGCTCACAGGGGGAGAGGGAAAGTAAGTAAGTAAGTAGAGAAGAATGAGGTCGTTCAGTTGCACTAGCGCAAGAGCAATCTAAACGCGGAGAGAAAAGGCAAGAAGAAGAAGAAGAAGAAGAAGACGAAGGTGGTCGCAGTAGCAGCAGCCAACAGAAGAATAAATATGGGAGTAGCAGCAAAAGGAGAGGCAGCAGCGGCATCATAGTGACGGAACCAGAAGAGTGGGCGGCACTTTGACGACGTAGTGGTACTGGTTCCAAATTTTCAGTCCACTTTGGCGTCGATAGTAATAACAATTGGTGGGTATTTTTCAGTCCACTTTGGGTTTGGGCATCGACGTGGGTAGTTGTGTGCCTTAGACAAGCGGGTCCCGCATAGGCCCTCCCGCCCCCCCTAAATTGTCTCCGCGTTTTTCTTGCTTTTCTCGTTGCTTGTGTTTTTTTTGTTTTCCCTTACTACATACAAGCTTAAGTTTTTAATTACCCACCATGGTCCATTTAACATTACCTAGCTTGCTCTGATAAAATTCCACCAATTCTTTTTCCTTTTTTTTTCTTTCTTCTCCCTCCTCTCTTTTTCTCTAGATATTTGATATTCCATAATATCTTTATCGATTAATTAATTAATTAATTATGAGAATTTGATTTCAACAAATTAAATATTCCTAAAGATTCAATATTTTCCTTAACAAAAAAAAATTCTTTGAAAAAATAACTAAAATTGAACCTTTTAACATTTTTGAAAATGATATTATTATTAGTATTATTATTATTGTAGAAGCTGCCAAGCAGCCAAGTTGTTATTATGTTATATACAAAAGACTAAGTTTAATTACCCACCCTTCAGCTAGCTATGATTTTTTTTCACCAATCTTCTTTTTACCTTCTCTCTCTCACTATATATATATACACAAATCATAATCCAAAGCTTCCAAAATTACCGTAGTACAAGGGCAGCTTCAGCACATGTCTACCGAATAATTAATTAATTATCCAGATTCCATTGTGAAAAAAAATTTAATGCATTATCAGAATATTTCAAAACATTCTTTATATTCCTTCACACAAAAAAAATTCTTTGGAAGAAATAAATTTTGAAAATTTCAGCACTTTTTTAAAATAATATAATTTGTGCTGAAGCCATCATTAAGGTACTACTACCGTGTTTGTAAAAACCTTAGAAAATGGACATTATGTGAATGAGATCTCACACACTTTGGAGAAAGAGAGCATTTAGGTATGTGAAATATGCCACTCCAGAACGAAATTTATGGTTTTTTGCAATGTTGTTTCTTCCATGGTTTTTTTTCTTCTTCTTAAGTTTTTATTTTTGAGAAAATCAGTTTTTTTTTAATCATCAGGGAAGGTCTGACACCAGGGTAGGTATTATGGTCTGGAGTCTGGAGCTGGCCCTCCATGCTTGACTCCTGAGGCCTAACTTAATGCCTTACTGGCAGGGTCATTATCCTTATAGGAATCAGTGGTTTTTTCTTTTTTCCCAAACAAAATTTATAGTTTTTTTGAAAAACAAAAAGGGGAATTTTTTTTTGACTTTTTTTCTAGCATAAATTATAATTATTTTATTTTAATTTTAAATATCCAATTTTACATGTTAAAAAATTGGGGGTAAAAACCACCTAGATAGGAATCAATTGGAGAATCAAGCCATATAAATGGTTCAATGTATAAATGGATTTTGCCATTTTAGGGCAACTTTGAGCCTAAAGATATAACTTGGTTTCCATCTGTCACCCATCCATTGGTTCCAAGTTCATGCAGAAATTTTTTACCCTATAAATTCATAAAGACCAGAGTAAGTTATGCAGCTAGGGTAATCTAGGGTTCTTGATACCATAGTACAAGGGGAGCTTGCTTCAACACATGTCTGTTGAATAATTAATTAAATTTGAAGATTCCATGTGGATGACAAGGAGGAGTAAATTAAGCAGCTCTTCATTATTTTCTGAAGGTAAAGTAAATGTACCCTAGTAGCCTAGGGTCAGTTTCCACATTGACAAAATCAATTAATTTTTTTTTCCCAAAAAATGAATTCTTTTTTAAAAAATTTGAAATTATATATATTTTTTCCATCATCTACTATGATATTGTGATATGAGTAGTGAAATTATTCCGGGTGTAGCCTACTATATAATCAATAATTATGATGATTTTCAACATGTCAACTTCATATTTCCACAAATTTTCATTTCACTATTTTGGGGTACTGTAACCTAAGGTTCTTGAAAAATCAGATGTTTTCTTTTTGTCACAAGGAAGAGCTCTGAGCTACCCGAGGATATATTAACAAGTAGCTCATGAAGTTCCCAACAAAGGAATTAGGGTTTACAATAAAACTGAGTGTGTTTTTGAGATTTTTCGATAGCCAAATGTCCACAAAAAAATAATTGTAAAAAGGAATTCCTTATTCTTCATCAGATTCCAACTTCCAATAGGTCGGCAACATTATAAAAGGATGCATACCTATATTTTTTCTTTTTCATTTTTTTAAATATCCAAATTGGCTAAATTATCTTAAAGATGATTCCAACTTCTGTTTTTCATCACAAAATTGGGGGAAAAAAAAAACACTACTCCAAATGCAACTACTGCTTACTGAATGCAAAACTTCAGGTAACTACCTAAGTAAGTAAGTACTGCCCACTTTAGACTAGGAGTGAGGGCTAAAAATCTTGGGCCCAACTTTGAGCATTTTTGGCTTGTTGTGTGGCCCCAAGTTACTAATAAATGCTACAACATTGATGTCAGGATATTAATAAATGCTGGAACATTGGCCTCAAGGGTTGCAAATTGGCTTCCCAAATTCAATGGTATCCTTCTTTCTTTCAGCCTTGGGACCAATACAAGGCTATAAAGTTCAGCATTTATTATAAGTAACTTTCGGCAGATTGAAAAGATTTTTTCTATTTCAGGCATGACGCCTAGTGTAAAAAGTCCTTGGGGCTGATTTCAACTTTTGCACCAATAGGAATGCTTGATTGGAGTTGAACACTGGCCTTGACTCGTAGTGTAAAGTGGGCCTAACTACTTCTGAAATCTAACAAGTTTTTTATGTACTTTTGGGGGCCTTTGACTTGCTATGAGTAGTTTCCCTTTGTTTCATGAGTAGTAGTTTCCCTTTGTTTCATGATCATTCTTTCATCTCAAATCCTTAGTTTCATAATTTGTTGCTACCAGGACAGCAGAATCAGCAGCTTCTTATTATTGAAGTACACAATACAAGTTTCTGATTATTATTGGTTCAATAATTTAAACATCATCTAACTTTTGATATTGCAAGAAATTAACCAAGTATGAAGGAGCTAGCAACTAGGCTGCCTTAAAAAATCGGGAAGTATGTCTACATAAGTATCATCTACACAATACCACCATAGCGATCTGCTACTCCAATCCAAGCATCAAATGCAGTAGCATATGGAACAGTCTTTAAAGTATAATTTTTTTGGCAATGCATGCCAACCACTGGAGGTAAGTGTGGGTTTAAGGTAGCTCGCAACTTGTGTTTCAGAAATGCTAGAAATGAGAAACAATGTTCATCCTCTACATTGCCTAGAACATGAACAATGGCCATCTCTACCAACTTAAGATATTCAAGGAAGGAATGTGTCAAAACCTGAGATGCATTGATGGTCCTTCAAATGGAACTTAGTGCATTGAGGTCAAATAGCGGTTTCATGGTAGCCTTCAAATTGCTTTTCATATAGAGCTAGAACATTCCTTGTTCAACATCCAACCACCAATGGTTATGCAAAGGAGGAATTACATATCTTGATTTACCACTACCCACAATATTTGGTTTGCAATACCACACCTTTAGTAGTCCAAGTGTTTCACAAAATTGGCTTCACATTCAAGCTGTAGTCAGTACTATGGATATATGATGCCCATGGCATCAAGCAACGCACATTGAAAGAAATGGTTATCTAGTTCACCAATCAACTAAGCAACTACACCTATGGACCAATAGAACTAAATTTTTTAAAAACTAAATGTGCAAGAAACCTCATAATTCATAACAAATCAAGCTTTTATACATTCAAACCACGTAGGAGTAAGGAACTAGCAACTTACTTGAACATTCTGACTTCACCTTGAAAATTAGAGTTTAGTAAGGATCTTAAGTCATAACTATCCGCTATTTTTAAATTGGATCCATGTGCATGGCCCAAATCTTCTCATTCACAATAAAAGCCAATGTTTCACTATAATCATTTAGATTTGCCACCCACTTCAAGTGGATGTGCTCATGGGTGCAATCCAACAAACCCCTACATGCCCAAAACTCATTAATAGAAAATGAAGAGGGGTGCAAGCAAGGTAAAGTAAATGGCTCATTGCTTTATGTAAAAACAAATTATATTTAACCATGAAAAAAAATTATTGTATTGAAAGAAGAAATTTTTTGCAGTCCAATAATTAACATGATGATAATCTTTCATTTTATATTTAAAATATTGAAAAACCCCATCTTGAAAATAGAATTTTAAAAAAAAAAGGTTTTTACTTGCACAAAATGTTTAATCTTACAAAATGGGCTACATGTAGATGAAAATTTTTTTTTAAAAAAAATCAACTTAATGGAGCCCTAAAAAATGTTTATGTATTATCAAATTATTAATGTTATAATTGTAATATATCAAATTTTTAATTTGAAGTAGTTGTGAACACCATTTTGATCCAATTAATTTCAAATGTACTTTCAACCTATTTTTATGATACTAAAGTTGTTTAAACTTTGTATCTAACTTCCCATAAAATAAATGTTGTGACCTATAGTTGTATATGTTTACTTCAAGATATTTTGAATCTACTTTCTTGTGTCCATATCAAAAAATATACCATTTTTTAATTGGATTATGGGCATATTATTATCTTTGTTTGTTTTACCTTGCTAGCACCCAAAGTCATCATTGTACAAGGTATAGAACTACCATTAGCAAATTGTTACAACAACAACTAAATCACAAATGAAAATGTTTTGTTGTTGTGCAAATTGCACAAGAGATTCAATGTTCTCTAGCAAAGGAATGATGTAACACATGCCTAGCATGTAGTAGGGATCATCAAGGAAGATCATATTTGCCTGCAACCAAGCAAGATTAAAACAAAATGATTAGTATAAACAACTTGATTAATAGGAGCTAAAGATGAAACATCATATTAAATTGATTACAACAATAGCATTAATGTGGATTGATCAAATTGATCATAATAGTAGGATCAATATCCATTTGTCAAACTTTGCAAAACCAAACCTTCCAAGATCAAATTGATATTGATTAGAACAATAAGAATAACCACATTGATTAGAGCAAAAAGTCACATCAATTTTTTAATTATATCAACCAAAACCAAAAAAATCAATTTCCATTGATTAAACATCTGCAAAACCAAACCTTGCAAGATTAATTCATATTGATTAGAATAGTTGTAAGATATGAAACCACATCATAATTTGAGCACATTGATCAAAGCATCAAAATATGATCAGATTGATCAAAGATCAATATCCAAATTGGTCGGACTCTATGATTAAACCAGACTCTGCAAAATAAATTTGATATTAATTACAACTACAAGATTAATCACATTAACTAGAGTAAGTCACATAAGAATTTACATCATGTTGTGATTAACTTGGTTATAATAGTAAGTCTCTATAAAACTAAACCTTATAAGACTTTACATAACCAAACCCTACAAGAATTGGCATTAAATTTTGATTAATATGATTAGAGCAACATGATTATGTAAAACCAAAACCCATAAGAATTTGCACAAAAATTTGATCAATTTGATTATAACAACAAGACATTGCAAAACTAGACCTTGCAAGATGAAGGCCATATTGATTATAGCAACAAGATTAATCACATTGATTAAAGGGGTAGTAGATTAATTACATCAGAATTTGATCAAGGTAGTAGAATGATACGGGCAATAAATTAATTAAGTTAGTAGATTGATTAGGGTAATAGATTGATTAGACTTGGAATATCATATCAAAAGTTTTAATTTGTAATGAAATTTTGATTAGCTTAATCAGAACAACAAGACTTTACAAAACCTTACCTATAAGAGTTTGATTCAAAATTGATGACAACAATAGAATCACATTAGGTTGAACAAGATTATCAAGATCATTTCCAACATTCTTGAGTAGAATAAGATTAAGAATATCAAATCAAAGTAAAGAAAGGTACCTTGGTAGTTTGGTTGCTTGAGTTGTCCATCTTGGCTAGAAGTGACATATACTTTGAAAGAATTCTCCAAAAATGATCCAAGAAAGATATCCATTGGGTTTTCACATTTTTTAGCATCTTAAGCCCCTTTTTTTCCATCATATCAATAAGCTTAGTGAATTCAAAAAGCATAACTCAAGCCCCCTCCCTTTTGCAATGCCTCCATGATAACAATAGTTAAATTGTCAACTGATACTCCATCAACAACCTTTTGAAGATAATTCAGCATGGGAACTTTCACCCAATGTTGCATCACATATGCATGCATGGAGATCCAATTCCCACTATGCATGGTGCTCGATTTGTCACATGTAAAAGCCACATAGTTAGGAGCAAACCTTGGCTAAAATTACATTAGTCACATGAGCATTCATAAATTCAACCATTAACCAACCTAAATTATTTGACCAATGCATTTTGGGGATATTAAGCACACCAACACTACACGAAAACATGGCATATATAACTACAACCATGATTGGGTTTGTAGTCATATATGTTAGTGATGACTACATGACTACTTAGTCAATATGGACACATTGTTTATCCACCAATCATTTTTTTGTCCTCAGTCATATATTCTATTTGTCCCCCATGATTGTAGTCGTATAAGCCATGTGACCTTATTCCAATCGTTCATCCTTGCCCATTAGATCAAGATATTTAGATTAATATTAATATAATGTTTTTGTTATTATAGTCAATTGTTTCATGCCACATGTTTATGCAAGATGTTGCCACATGTCCGCATCTTATTGATATGAAGCTTCGTTCATTGTTGAGGTTTCATCCACATTTCATTCAACAAATGTTTTCTATTAACGCATTGAAATATGACACATGTCATTCACCAGGTAGACCACGTGTAATTTGTCAATAGCTAGGCTTAAGGATCTGAAGTAGTTTACACATGTCCCATGCTATGTGGAATGCCACATGTTTATCATTGATACGATGAAATACCATAATGTAGATTCAAAATAGGTTTGGACCAAGGTTGAAGTAGGTTTGGTTTAGGTTTGTATAATGTTTGGTTTAAGATTGGGATAGGTTTGGAATAGGTTCGTTTTTGTTTGATTTAGGTTTGGTTCAAGCTCAAAGTAGGATTTTTTTGTTTAGTTTAGGTTTGGGTCATGTTCAAAATATGTTAATTTAGGCTTGGGATAGGTTTGTTCAAGGAGTGGTTTAGGTTTGAAATCAAATTGTTTTAGGTTCAGACCATGTACCATGCTTTAATTCCTATTCAATACCATAAAAAAATCATTGAAAACTTTCAATTTTGCCTACAAAATAGAACATGAAAATTAATTGAACAATGAACAAGGACTTCATTATAGTAAAAAAAAAAGTAGTAACAAAATGTGGCACATGTTTATGCAAGCTAGTTCTTAATACTAAACACCAACCAATGCAAAGCCTACACATTCAAAGTCTTTCAACTCTACATAACAATCTAGCCATGTGCCATTAAGCATGGAGTACCTACAAAACAACCACATGGTTGCCACAAACATCCCAAACAAGCTTGAGGAACTTGGATGACCAAGGGTTCATAGCCCCAGGTGATAACCTCAATTGCAAATGTTGGGGATCTACTAGCCCATGCGGCTAATTCATATTAGAAACCATTGTATCTGGCATAAACACCTTCTAAATTTTAATAGCCACAAATTCAAGTGGGATTTCTCTGCCACCAACCTTGCTCCTAGGCAGCTTAGAAAACACTACAGTTGTAATTTTTTATTTTGTAATTAGGTTTGTCAAAATTACTTTAGTGCCAACACAAATCTACAAAAGAAACCAATGTTAGAATAACATTCAACCCCAAATTTCACCCTAATAATTTTGCAAGATCTAGTTTCATGCATTACCAAAACATTGGAACTCACATGCATCATTCTAGGATTGTGAACAAATTTCATGTCCCATTCAACACAATGACAATATACAATAATATACCTAGTGTTGACCCAATTACCTGAGTCGCAACAAGCCTTGATGTTACACCATGTGTCTTGGTTGATTTACATGAATGATTTGGTGGGCTTTGTAATCTCATTGCCCATAATCAATGCAAATATTGTGCGCCATAGCTAACATTTGCACCCCAAAATTAAAAAAACACACTTGAACTTGCATAAATCAACTACTTAGGTACCTTCATAAAAGTCACAACTTATTCTCTAGAAGGATCATTAGCTAAATTTTGTAAATTGTTGTCATGCACCGACATGATAACCCCATTAGTCAACATCATCAATCCAGTGTTCAAATTTGCCAACTTCCAAAACCATGTTACACTATAATACACACCAATAAAACTTGGGCACACATATGTTAGAAAAGATATGTGCCATTGAATGACTACCATACATTGGGTGTTAAATCAATAAAATTACTTGACATTGCCCAAAAGACAAGCGTTCTACCATATACAAATGCCTAGTCTTGAAATTACAAGATGTGGGCAATAAGGTTGCATAACCCAATAAGGTTGATTACCTAAGTTGCATTTAACCTTGAAGTTGTACCATGTGTTTATGTTAGTTTGGGTGGATGATAGGGTTTATTCTACATGCACATTTACATCAGTCATAACACATTTGTAGTACACATTTAAGGCATGCCATCCAATATAACACACCAACTTCCAAAAGTTAACAACAATTACCTTTTCAAAGGTCACACCTTGTTTTTGCAAAGGATAGGACAATTTCCTTTTTACATCCTACACTTGCATATTGTCACCAACATTAAGTCATTACATTGACCTATCTATGAATCCATATATGTATAATTTGCACATCAAAACTCAAGCCCAACACACATCAAATCCAACCTGAAGCAACAAGTCCACACTAGAAATGTACTAATAACATTATATTCATACCCAAGTAGCATCCCCTATAGCTATGGCAAGGTCAACAATTTGATTAACCATAACTATAATCAACCATCCCATATAGAACCTAGCCACACAAATTTGTGAAGACATGGCATCTTACCTTCTCATAGGTAACTCCTCCATGAATTGGGTTGCCCATAATTGCATCTTGCATGTCAAATGCAATATTTCAAACTACATCAAGAACATCAAAACATGTAAATACTCCTCCCTCTTCCGATGTCTTTTACTTGGACTCACATTTGAATCCTTTGAAGAGTTGGGAGTGCGTCACGTGGTATCAAAGCTTTGGGAGAGCTCGATCCACTTATTGGGGAGTTTTGATGGCACCGAAGAAGACCTGCAAAGTAGTCCAAAAGACCGTGGTGGAAGAATTCACCCAAGACCCAGATGTTCCACCCCAAGCCATAAGGGGGGAAGAACAAAAGGATTCCGAAAGTGAGGAAGACCGTGATAGCCATGAGGACCGTGAAAATGAAGAGGTGCAACTAAATACAGTCCTCTTCACCCCGAAACAATTGGAGGTCCTATTCAAAATGAATAGGCTCAATTTCAATGAATTGGTTGCGGCCCTCAAGGGAGGATCATCCAAAGGTGTGGAGTTCAAGCTCGCTAAGCCCGAGAACTTTGATGGGGCTCAGGATCGAAAGGTTGTGGATGTTTGGCTTGTGAAAATGGAAGATTACCTTCATGCATACTTGCACGAGCGCCTCCAGTTTGAGCTTGCACCCAAAACAAAGTAACACATTAACCTTAATTACCTCATAATCTAGCTCTAAAATTTCATTGCATTCTCCAACATAGACTTTTAGTTCAGAACCATGGTTTTGGTTTTCCATAGTTGTAGGTGGGGTATGCTCAAATTGGTCCATTATGCCAAGATCATAAGTTGCCATGCTATTTGTGCTAATGCAAGCACCAACTTTGAAATGGTTCCCATACATTGTTTTGCTTTGACATGACTTGGCCATGAGAGTAGGGGGAGTTGAAATATCCCATAGTTCCCATATATCTTCATATGTAGATTCCACATTATAGTCACCAATGGCCTCTTGCAACCATTTTGGGAAGGTTGGAATATTCTATTCACCAATTTTATTTTATTTTAAATTTGTATTTCCTACAAGACATTTGCATCGAGTGCAAGGTATCAAAGTTATGTGTATAACAAATAGTAAAGCATACATGAGAGTAGGAAAACAAAAAACCTTTCAAAATTAAATATTATCTTACCGATCAAACTGGGAGACCCCAATCTTGAACTGGATGTGGGACACAAGGCAATGGGAACTTATTGTCATCATGGAAACATCTCATGGTTTTCACAAATGTACATATGTGGAGCATCCGGTAGCTATTCTATTAACTGTCATGATTTAGGCACACCTTCAAAAACTTCACCAACCACTCATTTTTCGTTATCATCCCAAATACGCCTCTTGGTGGCATCAAAGGTTTGCATGTACTATGTGCAAAGACCCAATGCTTCATCAAATACATAACCCTCAACCATACAACCTTTTGGCTGACACATGTTTCTGACATAACCTTTTAGGTCTTTCATTGTTCTTTCAATAAAGTACATCCAACGACTATGGATTGGTCCATAGACGTCCAATTCATCAATTAAATGTACAACTAAATGTGTCATCAAATCAGAAAAACTTGGAAGAAATACCTTTTCAAGGGGGCAAAATGAATTTATGGCGTCAGTCTTAAAATCTTGGTATCTGGTTGGGTCATACACCTTAGTGCAAATTAGTTTGAAAACTTAAAAAATCCACATTATAGCTTTTCAGGGTGTTTTATTCAATCTATGTTGAATACACAATGGCAAAATTTGTTGCAGCAAGATGTGGTGATCATGGGATTTCATACTCATCAATTTAACATTGATAATGTGTTTTAAAATCCAGATGTGTATCTTGTTGGCAGCTTCAACCTTGACATGGTTTCCAAGAAGGCTATTCATTCCTCCTTCTGCATCACTTAGGGAGTTAGTGGAATTATAGCTTTGCCACTCTCTGATGGGTGAAGCTTCACCATAAAAACTCATGAACACCAAGTGCTTGAATATCAAAATAGACTTTTCTTGATTTTTTCTCACCTAGGACTATTTTGATTAGATTGATTGCCAATTTTTTCTCACAATGCATCATGTCAAATGTGTGTCGTATAATCAAGTCCTATCAAACACACAAAAAGTTTGAATGTTAGAAGATCACTTTGTATTAGGCTTAATATCCACATAACTTTACCACCCTCTAACATGTAACATTTAGATTTTTAAAACTTGCACTCTCAACCATGAGCTTGGGATTAAGACCCAGGCCCAATTTTGAATTTAATAGATTGGTCAAAAAATCAAACATTCAAATCAACTAATGGGGTACAACAATCTCATGAAACTTAAAAAGATTCAATGGGCATTCAAGCCACGAACTACTAAGAATCAAATTTTGTAAATTCCCCAATCAGACTCTATCTAGTTGATTAATTGAGGGATCATATGTAGTGTAAATCACATGCCCAATAGACCTTTGATAAATGAGCCCTAACACATCCTATGGCATGATTATACTATGGTTGCTTACTTAGTTTCATGAGTCTCCATTAGTGGCTAGTTTGCAGAATAAAAAGGCTACATTAGGGGAACAATCACAAGGATCGAAGTTGAGGACAACACAAAAAATAATAGTGATATTGAAATTGAGCAACATTAAGATAGTTCATATAAAACAAATTGTTAGACTCCAAAAGCAGCATAAAAACTTTCTACATATCTATGGTATGGCAAAGAGTTAAGAGATTCACATGGACCTTCTAGTATGGCAATTCAAAAAGGATGTTCTTTCGCTTTACTCCTATTTTTACAATTGGATCTCCGTCCCTACTATCAATTGACTTCCAACTTTCAAACAACTCAGCATTTGCCAAATGTTCAAAGCCTAACATAACTAGCAAGGCCAACCTTTGTTCAACATTCCCATTAAAATCATGCTTGCTTGATCAATATGGGTGATTCAAACGCAACCACCTACAATGAGCACAATATACAACCTTCCCAAGGTCTCTTGAATGACGAGCTGATGTGTTGGGGCCACAAGCAAGACACCTTTTATAACCCTTTGTCACATGTCTAGAAAGTAAACCATATGCAGACGTCATGGATGGACCACATAAGGACAACATGGATGATGAACCCATGCTCTCTTGGGGGTTGCATCACATCCATAACATCCACCCCTTTCTAGAGCTTTTGCGACTCCTCCAATAGCAGTGCCATGTAGATGTCAATGTTTGAGTTTTGCACATATTCTTTTCCAGGAATCAACAAGGCAAGCATTAGAAAGATTTCTTTGGTTGTTAACCATGGAGGTGGATTACAGTTTAAGATGATCGCCGGCCATGTAGACCATATTGTTGATTGGTTTCCAAATGGGTTCACATTATCTAGAGCAAGATCGGGCCTCAAGTTCCAAGGCTTTACTACAAAGTTTGGCCAAATGGCGTCAATGTGAACCCACACCTTTGAATCAACTGCACATCAAATTAGTCCATATTGATTTTTGTTTTTGTGAAGCCACCACATAAATAAGCCCTGACATATTAGAAGTTCTAAACATTCGTAGCAACTGAGGGATGAATGGAAAGTGCCTACCCACTTTTTTGGGAACTTCGGCACGTCTTTGAACATATTGAAGTTGGCCACAACTTGGACATTGTTATACTATAACATGTTACTTGTGATATAAAACACAACCATTCTCACATGAATGGATCGTAACATACCCTAATCCTAGGTTTTGTACTGGACATTTAACCTCGTAATGTGACCATCTATTATTTGGTTTTGGCAAGATGGAGTTTTGTGATAACGACAATAATTCATCAACAAATCCATTAGTGCATCTATGTGCTGCACATGTATTTAAAATCATCAAGGTTCTTGTCAACCTATTAAATTCACATCCTTGATACAAAGGAATCATAGATTTTGTTGCCAACTTAAGGTAATGTGATCCTTTATACTAAGTTTAGGTACTATTTCTATCGGGGCATCACCCTTACCATAATTTGGGTCAAAATCCATGTCCAAATCAAATATGAAATGGTCTTGCCTGATTTCTTCACATGCATGCTTGGATTCTTCTTGGGTTGCATCAAAGGCCTAAAATGCATGGTTGAAAGTTGTAGCCATTTGATGGTTCAAATCAACCTTGTGGTTCTTGGGTGTGCGAAGGTGTGCATCCCCTAACTTTGCAGCATCTAGATTTACCTCATAAGACCAATCCTCTTTTGATGAATCACTTGGAGCATCATGCATAGTCACGTGGGTGTACAATAGGATATTGGAAATGTTATGGATGCAAAAAAATCACTGCGATCTAGGCTTACAAAATAGAACATTCATTCATACAACTAAGCATTTGTAGACGATTATCATTATAAAACCTAATGTTGTTGGGCTATATAAAACAAAGCCATTTGAATACTAAGTTGCAAACAAGGAAATCACTACAGAAGAAAAGATGGAATTTACTGGAGCAGGTTTCACATAACGTAGGGTTGGATCACAACCAAAATCAGTAAAGTGTTGTTGTACCACTTTTCTTGTCCACAATCTCCTTTCGTGGTATATGTTACAATTGCACATCATTTGGGCCAACCTCTTTGAAATTGCGTAGGCTTCTTTTCTTTGCCACTTTTTTTCATCCTGGAGTCATAATCTTCCCTAAAGATTCAAAGGAGGATGCACTCATAATGAATTTAGCTTGTTTGCACTCATTGTTCTGTAATCCTTATAAGATACACAATTGATAGGAACATCATTTAATAAAGGTTTGTGTAGAAGAATTATTGAAAACATACAAGTGCTAAATATTTATTCATACAAATTGTCATACAAATTGAAGGTAATAACATCTAGATAACAAACACCTAAACCAAATAATGACTTACCAAAGTTAGAGAGAAATGGATGTGGGATCTGTGATGGTATTTAGGCTCTCAATTTATTTGAAGTTATAAAATTCCCAATTTGGCACAAACAACCACAACAACACATGTAACAACAACCTAACATCCATAGCTCATCCATGGTACCACTATCCATAGCCCATCATAAACCTATGTGAAATTTGAGTAGAAAAGTGGAGTATAGGAATGAGACCTAGGTACTATAAAAGATCATAATTTTTGTAAGGAATCCATATCTTTGTCCTTCCACACTTTTATGATAGGCAGTGATAGTAGTGGGCTATAAAAAAGGAATTTATCATTCCAAAGTAGATGCATGATAACAACTTTTGTAGCCAATTTTATTCATATGGGAAAACAAGCCATGCACAAAAAAGTTATGATGGTAATAATTGGCTACAATTTGTAAACAAATACCATCATATAACTGAATTGGTTGATGTGATTTACATACCTTGAACAAAGTTCATATAAATTGGTATTCATTTGTTCAAGTTTCTTCCCTCGGTGCTATCTTCCATCCATACCCCTACAAAACCTCTACACTTTCTGTTGCACAACACAAAAGCCATTGTCATAGCACCCAATAGTGAAAGACTTGCCATGATCTAGCTTAATAGAATGCAAAGAATAGAAACCCTAAGCCCTACTAACTAACCATGTATACCATGTCTTTCTCATTTTCAGACTATAAACTCCCACATAGTAAGCATGTGTATACTAGGCATATAAACACACATGCACATGCATATACAACAAATACATGAGTCGCAACTTCACTTTGGCCATCCATAGGGTTGGAAAGAATAGATGTTCACTTGTCAAAATCACTACATTTATAATCACCCGATTTTCCCCCTAATGTTGGTGTGGTTGGTGTTACGTTAGTGGTTCCTTTGGGGTGCCAACCAAAGGTGCATGACAACACTATATTCATCAAGCCTCATTTGAGCAACTAATCAGCTTAGATTACAACAACCTTAGATTCCTAAACAACTTCAAATTGCCATTGGGCACTATTGTGACATAAGTCAAATTGCAAATATCCCTCAAGATAAGAGACCCACAATAGTTGTCAATTGTGTTCACATAATGCCACATTCAACACATCTTTTAATAGATCTTTCAACACCCCATTTTATTATTATTTTTCATATGAGTGAACTCACAAGGTGGAAGGGACTTTACCTTTGTAGATGGATCGTTTCCATCTAGGGTGTTTCCTTTCTTATCCAAAGTGGAAGATTTTCCTACAATATACCCAGATTAAGGCACAAGTAGGAAATTCAACAACAAGCATGATGACCCAAAAAAAATGTATACTTGAATTTGGACATGAACTAATTAACCAATTATAGAGAGCAAGAAAGATAATCATTTGTTTTCATAACTACATTATCATTTCCACCTCAGACAATACCTTTGCTACTAGTAGTAATCTTCATGCCATTGGAAAAGAAGGTTATGTACAAAACCCTGAAGCTGAGAATTAGGGTTTAAAATTAAAACCTCCAATGCAAACCCTAATCGCAATTAAGAAAAGGTTTTTCCCTCGCATCTTACATATATCTACAATTTTAATCATAACTTTTTGAGTAAATTTTTTTTTTTCCAACACTATTAAAAAAACAAATCCATGTATCAATTCATGTAAGGGAATTTAGTCAAATTTGGCCATAAAGAGCAAGATTTTAAATAAGGAAACAAATATAAAGGCATGGTCCCACATTTTTTTCACATTACTAAAAAAAAATTGGAAAGTTGTGGAATATAATTAATGTAAATTAATTGAAACAATATTTATTTGAATATTAAACAATTCAGACCCATATGTATATATTTAAAAAATTTAAGAACAAAAAAAATGGTATATTTATTTGTGCATTAATTTTGAATTTGGATATTCTTTTTTGCAATACTGTAATATCTTAACCATTTCAACATTTTTTTGTCCAATGATCAAATAATTTTGAAGCTCTTACTTACATAGAATATTCAACAAACATTATTACAAAATGTGGGTGCAGTTCACTAGTCCTCATTCACTAGATTAATGAATTCGCTACTTTCCAACTAATCCCCGTTTATTAAAACCACTATATTCACTCAAAATCTAATGAAATCACTTGGTGTATAAGGACGTCTTTTGTTGTAGTGAAATAATTTCATTCTTAAAGTTTCAATATTTTCTTTCACAATATTTTGTGATTTGGAAGAGATAGTTTTTGAAAATTTCAACATTTCTAAAAATAATATAATTACTTCCGAATTGGTCAAGGTACCAAAGTTTTATTCTATTTGTGCATTCAACATCAAGTGTACCCCTTTATTTTAAAATATTGCTTTGAAATTACAAAAGAATCAAAACCTAATTGGTTTCACCATCACCTCAACAAGTCTATTAATCATGTTGTCATAATCAACATTAGGCAAATATGACTAGTGACAAAAACATGGCATATATGATTGTATGACTAGATTTGGTCATTAATAGTATTTTGTTCTAGTCATAGATGTCACATTTTGGTGTAGTGCAATGAAAGAGTATAAAGCCTTCTTGCTTTCATATTCTACCATAAGACAACCTGCATCCAAGATTTAAACAATGTGGCAAACTAAACCTTCTTCCTTTCTGACTCCAAGTGATTGTTTTCGTTGATTTGTTGTAGGACAATAGAACGAGCTTAAGCTTATTACAAAGCTTGATTTTTCTTGTGTCTACAAGTTTTGTTGTTGTACTAGTTTCCTTTCATGATCTTTAGCTTTGGAAAATCCTTTTCTGCCTTCCTCCTACCTTCATGTCTCATTAATGTATCCCACTTGGAGCAAACAAACAAGGCTTCTTGTCAATTTTGTTGCATACCTTGCACTTGACCATATGAAGTTTGCCATCATCAACAAGGACCCCTTTAACCCAAGATAGTTTTGCAACCCATTCAAATTGAAACTTCCATGTACAGTCATATGATTTTTTTAGCTTTTCAGTTGGAAGACAAGGCACCAAGTTAGGATTTAAGTTTGTATCAAGTAGATCACTTTAATTGATGACCTTTTCTGATGATGTGGGTGAATCAACATGCAAGTTGCTACCACTCAAACTAAGATGTGCATATGTTGCAAGCAAAGGGGTTACATCAAAAGGTAAATCGAAAGGAACTACAAAAGAAGGAACTATAAGAGCTACAGAAGGAGCTACATGAGCTATAAAAAAAGGAGCTACAAGAGGAGTACTTATAGAAGGAGTTGTAAGAGAAGATGTTACAAAAAAAAGGAGCTTCAAGAGATGAAACTACAAAAGGAGCTACAAGATAAGGAACTACAGAAGGTAATTTTTCAAGAAAAAAAGAAGTATAGATGGCCCACGAAGATGTTGTGACTCAAGAGATGACAAAGGTGAGATAACTTGGGTTGTAGGAAAGTGCGACCCAAGATGAATTGGTCTGGATGACTCTAATGACAAACCATCAACATTAAAAAGCAACAACATGGAATCGCACATTAACCACAAAGGTTTTACATTCAACATGTTTTTATTATTGGAAAAGTATTGCAACAATGCAAGTTTCAATTTAGCATTGGACCTTGTTATTAATTCCAAGGATTTATGCTTCGTGGTCCTATTTAGGCACAAACATAGCATAGACACACAAGCACAAATGCACAAGCTATGTAATACACAACAACACAAACAAGACTCTACAAAACATGAAACCAAAGCACAACAAACTATGGATAATTTAAAACCCTAAATGCATTTAGGATTTAAACCCAAAGAGATGGAGATGAAAAATACCATATTCAACTTGAAAACAATGTTGGTCCTCCAAAATTTGAATAAAGAAATTGATCTTGCTTTGGAAAAAGCTCTTTTCATTGTGTGGTGGTGTTCCACCAATGTTCAGTAGCCAAAAGCTTCAAAGCACCCTCACATTGCAAATTACACATGAAAGCCATTAAATGTTACAATCTACAGATCTTTCCTTTGCTTCAACAACTTTCTATTGGAAGTAAGCATGTGACCATTGTTAATGAACAAGTTCACAACATCATAGTTATGGCAATGAAGGCTACATGTTTCAGCAAACTTCTTGGTGACACTAAACCCTAAACCATAGAATGTGTTGGCTACACTAATGGTCACAATTGGTGCAAAAATTTTAGAACTCTTTGATGGTAATACGATGTACTAAGTGGAGTGTAAGACGAAATTCTTCGATGTGCGGAGCTTCACATCTGAAACCCAAACTATCCTAAGGTAACAAAATTTCTTGTTGCCTAAGTAGCAACCTGCACAAATGGTGTAACGACTGCCCTATTGTCTCCAACAGACTCAGTGAAATTTACATTGGGTACCATAGTCAAGATCAAACTCGTATTTCACTTTCACAAATGCTCAAAATAGTTTAATTCTAGATGTGATTTTCAATACAAAGCTTGAGATACAAACCAAAGGATTGCCAACATAATTGCATTAAAACTAAATATAATTTACAACAAAATTCAACTATCTCATGTTGAGTTTTTTTATTTGATCAAAATCTTAAAATATTTATGAATAATAATAAAGAGGGGTGACAAACTGAAGAGGATAAAAAAATATATAAGCTGGACTGAATGCAACTTGAAGGAAACCCTAATAAGTAAGCAGTAACAATTATTAGGTCTTATTCTCACTCTTGATCAACAAGGCATCACAAACAGGCTGGCCCTGCCAATAGATAACATGTTGTACAGCTACCTACTGTGTCCACACTCTGAACACCAAAACAATCCATTCCAATCTAAACGGTCTAAACACTTTCACCAAAGAAACCAGTTCACCTAATGTGAAACGGGTTTTGTTAAGATAAAACTTCCAAAAGTTGGATCCAATGCGGTAGTCCCTGTCCCTGTGGGGCCCAACAAATTAGCATGCCGAATACGTGAAGCACATGTTGATTCTGTAGAACTAATTGGCAGGCCTTGCCAATTCTTGGCCACCGACCTAACATTGGTTAAATGCCGGCAAGTGGGTAGGTGTTTAGGGTTTGGTCAATTCCCTAACCACCGGGATTGATGGGCATGGATCTTCAAGGGCAGGGGGTTAGGGTTTAGGGGTTGGTGAATTCCCTAACCACAAGGATTGATGGGCATGGATCTTGAAGGCAGGGGTTTAGGGTTTAGTCAATTCCCTAACTACAACATTTGATGGGCATGGATCTTCAAGGGCAGGGGGTTAGGGTTTAGGGGTTGGTGAATTCCCTAACCACAAGGATTGATGGGCATGGATCTTGAAGGCAGGGGTTTAGGGTTTGGTCAATTCTGTAACTACAACAATTGATGGGCATGGATCTTTAAGGGCAGGGGTTTAGGATTTGGCCAACCCAGTGTTAACGAATGGGCTAATCTAATGTGTGTTTCCAAATTACAACAACATTGGGGGTTTGGGGGAAAAGGTTGAAATGTGCAAAGGCTACATACCGGGTTCATTTATCATCAGCTTGATTGTCTTCCAGGTTTCGATGTAAAAGAGTGATGTGAAAACAATAGTAATTGTTTGGATCCAATCCTAGATTCTTCAAAGCATGAGACAAAGAAGAGGCCTCTTGTGGAATTTCATCCCGGGCTTTCAGCACTTTTGGGCATGTATATTGTTTTAGACATAGGCTTTGTGTAAGTGTAAATGATATTCATGTATCCACCATGTAAGTCAGTGCAAATCAGTGAATTTTTTATTTTTATTTTTTTTTTGGGGAAAACAAAAAGTTGTGCAAAAAATGTCAATATTGGTGCTAGTGAACAAAGCATTCTCAAAGTTTCAAAAAAAAAAGAAAAAAGATGATGGGCTAATCAAAGTGGCCCATTGCCCCCCCCCCAAAAAAGTTTTGAGTTGCATCAAAATTAATTAAATCAATTAATTTGAATCACAATAGATATTCAAGATCTTGTAAAATCCTAAGTCAAAAATATTGGTGAAAAAAAATTTTAAGAATGAAAATTCAACTCAAGCAATGAGATGAAGCAGCATGCATCCATTATGCATCCAAAAATGTGCATCCAAAATATTCCTCAATAGAACCATATGTTGTCTCATATTCTCCCAATTGGCCATTTGTTGGCTTCATCCATAAGGAAGAGATTACCGAAGTACTTTTTCAGGTTCGGCACCTCAGTGCCGAATAATTATTTTAATTTTTAATTTTTAATTCAACGATTAAAATTTGAATTCTGAAAATTTCGGCACTATGTATTAAATTCCAGTTCGAGAGGTTCAGGGTTGGCTGCATGAATTTTTTAGGGATCAAACTTTTAGTTGGCTGCGTGAATTTTTAAAATTTTCCTCATAACTAATTATTAATATTTTAAAAATTCAGAAAATTTATAAATAATTTAATTTATGCCAAACCTGAAAAGGTGCTATGGTATACACATCGGTGTAAGATTTAGGCATGAAATTTAGGCTCAAACTTTGGCCAACATCTGATTGACATCTGGAATACTATCTGTGCATATGATGGATGGGTAGTGTTCGTATTTTCCTTTTTTAAAACTTGAAAATATGATTTCAACACATACTAAGAAGGATTTTGGTGAGAAAAAAAACCCTAATTTACCAGTTTTTCAGGAATTTAAAAAAAAAAATCATCAGATTTTTACAACAGGTTCTAGCAGGTAGCCAAAATATCCAATGCTTTTTTACTCTCCTATCTTGTCTATAGCCAAATTTCTCTTTTTTTTTTTTTGGTTTCCTTTGTAAGGTAAATTTTCACATCTTAGTGACAAGAATATAAGAAAAGGAATATTCTGTCATAAAATCTCATTAAAAAAAAATCACCAACTTTTTGGGGAAAAATACTGTCACATTTCAACCAAGTTTTAGTTTTTGCAGGCAGTTTTTTTAAAAATTTGTTGGACAATTTTGTAGAAACCTGTGGTTGCTTTAATGTTAAATATTTCTTATGATGCTCGCTAATGTTGCCACATCAGAAAAGAGGGGGAAAAAAACACTGTAGACCATACTCAATCAACATGATTTTCATGGATAGAAAATGGAAAAAGACTTAGACATTTTGAATTAATTATAATTTATGGATTATTGTAGAGGTGAAAGAGACTTTATATATATATTCTCTCTTTTTCTCTTTTTTTCACCTTTTTTCTTGTGGGATTTGGTAAGGCCCATTTGCAGCATTGTTTTTAATATTAATAAAATCAGTTTTCTGATGTTGGATCAATTGCAAGCATCCAAGAAGAATTTAGCATTAAATGGCAACACATAATCCAAAAAGTGAAAAAACTGTTTCAAAATATGCCCCCAAACTAAAATCCATATTCAGATGTGGCCAAAAAAGAATATTTTTAAAATATTTTTTAAAAAATTGCAAAAAAACCCCCAACCCAAAACAGAGAATATGCAACCAATTTTTAAAAACTATTATTATTATTATTATTATTATTATTATTTGCAGTTGTGCAAAATTACAGAAAAGGTTGCCGAGCTTCGGTTTGGAGATTTCAACAGATGCATCAAGAAAGGCAGTAAAAGTACACCCACTTCAAATAAATACCGGGACAAATATATATATACCCAACACTTACTTACACACTCCTACTGGCCTCTTCTTACATCACATGCAAAAACCCACTGTGGCAGAGAACCCAACAATTATTTTTGCTGTTTTTCAAGTCTCCAAAATACCAGGCTTGCTGCTGCTTTGGACTGCCGCAACAACGTACTCAAGTATGAGACAAGGTCATTCATTCCTTGTAACACACATGTATACTATACACACACACACACACACACACACACTGTCTTTCTTTCTCCCCAGAGTTTCATTTCCAAAAGCCAGCATGGGTAGTATTAATTGTTACACCAGAATATCAGTCACATAACATACTTATATACTTATTCATCTATGGACCCAAATATTGAGAAAAACTGGAGCGCTCAGACTTGCAGAATGAGTTTGATTGAATACCTCAGTTGATTGGTTCCTAGTGAACATGTTTATTGCTTTAGCTTTTGGATGTCTACATCAACAGATGGATGAGCTTTTTTTTTTATCAATGTGCTAATACTGCACAAAGAGCCAAGGGTGTTGCAGGCCCACCTTTTTCAGTTTTGCACACATTTTATAGACAGATGGTGTCAATGATGTTATAACATGCAAAGGTGACCTCTATTTTGAGACATGTTGTTGCGGTCGGTGAGGGTTCTTTTGGGCTAGGCACCCTTTCAGGAGGTCCCCTCCTTTCCCTATCTGATATGCTTCTCGTGACTGGAGGGGGTTTGGGAACTTGATATTCCCTTTGTGGTTCCCCCTCTTATTTGGTTCTTTTGTCTTGTATGTGGGTCCTTCCATTGTGTCCCAAGAATATCGTAGTAGTATAGGAAGGCAGTGGTGGATCTGTACTGGTTTTACATTTAAAAGATGTAGTCACCGTCAATAGCATGGGGAACCCCAAAAATATAAACCCTTAGAAAAAAAAAAGCCCCCCACCCCGCCCGCCTGAGCCTCTTACAACAACTACTGGTGCGTGGTGCACAACCTAGCTTGGCAGAATTTATCGCCAAAATCACGGTTGTTGTTGCAGAATGAACGAATGAATGAACGAACGTGACGCCATGTAGCTCTCATTTGAGTGACCTGACAAAATCATATTTTAACACACTGCTGCTCCACAGGGTGGGGTGGGTACAGGGACACCAAACCTGAGTACATACATGGGTCCCAATTTTTTTTTAAATTTTTGTTTTTCTCTTGGGAGCACCAGGTTGAATGGTTCAACAGGGAGCTAGATTTCACAAATTGTTAACAACTTACAAAGCCAGTTGCATCATGTGTATGGTTACATTGCATCAAAAACGCCAATGGTGACGACCTCATTCGACTACTACGTACTAAGTTTTACCATCTCATTTGACAAGGTACTAGTTATATATATACCTTGAGCCTCTGGCAACTACAGGCTGTATGTAGCAAGCAACAAGCCATCCACCTAAGTCCTGCACCTCGAACTAAGTTGGGCTGGCTTGCTTGCCTAGAGTCCGTAGTCAGGCAAAAGGTGATGTCGAATAATCTTTTGTCCCTACCTCTTTAGCTATTTGTTTTTAAGCTGGTGATCTACATAATTATATTTCAGGAGGTTGATGAGAGCAACCAGGCTATTGCGGTCGGGGCCATAACTGTTTATGCTCAGAGCCAGTAAATGAATGCCATGTTAGTATTAAGTTTTCTCACAACCTCGACCATGATAATAACCCCGAGTATCACACACCAGAAAGAATCATGAGTCCACCGCAAACTGCATGTGTAGTAGGCTCCTGAACTTTGCAGCATTCAAGGTCTTCTTCCCCCAGCCTGCTTTTGTTGCAAGCATCTGCTTGGTAACTGGAGGCCCAATGCGAAGTGGTGGCTGAGTGCTGCCTGCTTTCAGTAAGGCTTTACCAAGTGTAAACAGCAACCTCTCCTTTTTTGTTTTTCATTTTTTCCCGTGTGATAGCTTTACAAGAAACAGAATGCCCAAAGGACTGGAACTTCCGTTTTTGAAAGGTAGGATTTTTTGAAGTGTTGCAAAGTGCTCTCTAGATACACTAGAGAAATCAGAGGAGGTCTTTCTTTATGCATCTTTGGAGTTTCTCTGTGTGCAGGCAGAAAGCAAGAAAACCCTATGTTGATGAAGGAGGTTTTCGCTGAATCAATGTAGACCATTAATACACCATTAAAACACATAATGTGAACTGTTTTTCAGTATTTGCTGTATCTTTGTTGAAGCAGAAATTAAACATCACCTGACTCAATGGCCAGCAGTGATCTAGGAAAAAGATGATAAAACCCTTGAAATCCCATTTTTGTCTTTTGATCCTCTCTCTGAAGATGTTGCACTACACTCATCTGACACAAAGATTGTAAGTGATAACTTCCTGTCAGATGAGTGCAGAACAAATTCGTTTTGTTGCAAGACCAAATTACAAATTGTTGTAAGATTTGAAGCCCAAATTCGTTCTCATTTTGTTGCAGCATCCAAGGTACTATTGTGGACAAACAAATATATCACAAAAACATCAAATACCTTGTCCCTGCAACTTCATGTACATTCTTGCTCTGAAAATTAAGGGTTAATTTGGAGCAAAAATCAGCATGCTTCTATAAATGTCATGTAGAGCTTTGAGTGAGTGGAAAACAAAAGAGAGTCAACCAGGAAAAAAAATCTCTTCAAAGATAACATGAAACTAGTCATTTCAGCAACCACTCAAAAGTTCTCTGTAGAAAATGGCATTGTGATAACTGCATGAATTGGGAGTGAATTACTCCAAATTCAAGATAGTTCCTGCTTTTCAGTGCACAAATTTGCACATCAAACTTTTGCATCACTCAGAAGAAAAATCAAGCCACCAGCTGAACATTCTCTAGTAGCCTGGATAGCTTGCATGAACCCACCCTTTCTACAACCCCACATATACTACTAAGTTGTAGAGAGCAAACTGGTTACAGGCAGCTTATCATCTGTCAGATTTCCATTTTGCAGTTTTCTATTTCATAGCAAGGGGCCCAGCACTGTATACAAAAAGCCAGATTCGAAACCAGAAAACTGAGAAAAGCTCCTAAACCTCACTTACTGTACCCATCTGGTTCAAAATGCTTGAACACCTTTTTTTCTTTAATCATCTGAGGAACCACAATTGCAGTTCAATTTTTGTCAATGGTTTCTGAGGGCTTGTGACCAAAAGGGACCTAGCTTGCAACTACTGTCTCATTGCATTTGGTGGTGGTGGTGGTGCACAAAGGCCTTCGCTCCAGTGAACCCTATGTCTTTGTAAAGTACAAGATATTTTGCCTTCAACATCTGTAGTTGAAGTTTGGTACAAGAGCAGAATGCCCGAGAATCCCTCCCCCCTACTTTTACTTCAATTTTTGTTCATGGTGGAAAAATCTGTTTCCTGCGAGACAAAATACACAGGGCCTACAATTTTGAATCAATTTTGCGAAGACACTTTTTCCTGCTCACTTGTCCCTTACCCTTACAGTCCTTGGTCGCTTTGTTGGCACTGAACCCTTTGCACCCAATTCTTCCGTGTCATCCTGCCAGGCATATTCATCAACACAGTTGATGTTCACTCTCTTTCTTTTAACTCCAGACTTTCTGGGTGGACTGCTGTTCCTCCACTCTGACAATAGGTCGTGCCCTTGTCCATTTGCAATCCTTCCATTATCCATCTCCAGTGGACCCTGCTTTTCCGACTCTGCAGCCAGCATTTCCAGAACCTTGACAGTTGGTTTGCGCAGCCGCTTCCCTTGTCTTAGATGCAGGCACTGCCCACACACTTGGATGCCATCCACAGCACAAAGACTTGTTGTCTCACAAACAGCTGTCATTACAAATTTACTAGGGCACTTCAGTGTTATGGTATCAATGGAATTTCAGAGAAATCTCCACAAAAACAATTTGATGGTGACACCGCAATGACTGCAGTTATAACCTTATGAGAGTCAGTCACAAAGTGTCAGACCATCACAAATAGCAGTGCTAAGCTGACTATGACTACCCACTGAGTTCATCAGCTCCTGATCATGGGTATCAATTTGAAGTATATAACATGACAGAAGGTCAGTAGTGTCTACATACATGCTCAACATGATACATGACAACTTGAAAACTATCTACTGCCATTTATGTCTGCTCTCCAAGAGAGCTGACAGGTCAATCTTTCTTAGTCTGCTCTTTCTTTTTGTGATAAACCCTTGTAGGACATTACTGAAGGATCCTGTGGATTTTAGCATGAGGCAGTGTTTGAAGAAGAAATCAAGACAACATGACTCCACAGGATGAGTCAATGTTGTATCCTAAATGAACAAATAAAACTCCCTAAACAATTTGGGTAGGTACTCACACCTACAAAATGCAAAAGACCAAATGTGGATCTCACCTTGGCATCGTTGGCAATTTCTTCTGCACAACCCCCAGGACAACAACACAGTAGTCAGAAGATGATGAGTCAATAACACACACTGTCACGTGGTTCAAACTCACTGCAGGTCCATTGTGTCAAGCATATCCTGATTTTCATACTCTCTGTTTGGTGGGGTAACATTTACTTTATCAATCCCTCTTACAGCTCTAAAGACATCTATGTATATATAATGGTCTGAGATGGGTGGTTGGAAACCAACCTGGCTGACTTGCATTCTGACTTCTTATTCTGCTTATTCTGCTTGCTTTGCTTGAGAAGGTCAATTTGCTCAAAAGGCTTGGTTTGCTTGACGACATTCTTCTCCTCAAGAGGCTGGTTCCACTCATCCTTTTCTTCAAAACACTTATTCTCCTTTTTCAGACTCTTCTTCTCCTCTTCAAGGTACTTCTTCAAGGTAGACTCTTCAAGGTCTTCAAGGTGCTTCTCCTCTTCAAGTCGCTTCTTTTCTTCAAGGTGCTTCTCCTCTTCAAGTCGTGTCTTTTCCTCAAGTCGCTTCTTCTCTTCAAGGCGCTTTCTCTCTTCAACACGTCTCTTCTCTGCAAGACGCTTCTCTTCAAGACGCTTCTTCTCTTCCAGCCGCTTCTTTTCCTCCAGTCTCCTTTTCTCCTCCAGGCGCTTCTTCTCCTCCAGGCGCTTCTTCTCCTCCAGGCGCCTTTTCTCCTCTAGGCGCCTCTTCTCCTCAAGACGGCGCTTCTTTTCAAGGAGTTTCTTCTCCTCAAGAAGCATCTTTTCTAGAAGAGTATCAACAACAGTGCTCAGTGATCTCCTTTTCAAGAGAACAACTGGTTTATCTTTACGTGCAGCCTTGCGAAGCTTACTCTGTTTGAGTTTCCACACCTTCTCCTCATAAAGTTTCAGTTGAGACAGGGGCACCTGCTGCTCTGTCTTCCATACCTGCTTCTTCAATGGGCTACTTTCTTCACGGCCATGTGTAGAATTGTCCTCACTCTGGTTCTCAACTGTAACATCTTCCTCTGTTAACTCCATCAAGTACTTTGTGACACCTCCTTCCGTGCGCTTATCACATATCACAAGTTCTGTGCTTTCTTCCATGTCTGTAAGCAGTTGGCTCCACTTGATATGGGTATCAAAGCAGCGCAGCTGTTATGCAAGTTACAAAAGAATGAATTGGACATGCACAATAATGCTTAACTCTATACTGAACACTTGTTGCCTCATTTCCTCTAGTCTGGTAATTGGTATGAGTCTGTCAGCAAAGCACGAGTGGTAAATCTCTTTGAATTGGCCCCCAAAGTTGGTTCCAAAGTTCAATTCATGAAAGAGGTTCACACCTATACTTCATATTGCATGTCATAGTGCAATGATCACCGGTCTAGAATCAAAAAAAAAATTGGGAACAGTCAGGTTCTATCTGTGAAGGTTTTCAGCACACTCAAGTCTACCATTTGGCTGTCATTCCTCCACAGAAGAATCGAAGGGTACTCAAAGAAACAAATTCCTGATCTCAACAACTGCACAGAAGATTGATTGAGAGACCAAAATAACCTGCATTGCAAGCTGGGAAACACTGGTTGCCATAGCTAGACGTGCACGCCATGCACACTGCTTGTTCCTTTGAGGTACTGCATTTGTGTCATTGTAGATAAGGCCCGCAATTTGTTTTAGTCCCCCTGTTAACAAAACCACCTTCTTAGCCATGGATCAATAATCTGTGCAGCTTAAGTAGACAGTGGCTATAGCAGATGAAACATACCGAAAACATATATCTATGAGATTGCAGAGAAAACTCCACAATGACTTCAAGTGTAAAGCAACAATGGGTGTGGTCCTAATCTTATGATCTCACTCACAAAGTATCAGACCTTCATCATGAATACCTAGCTTTGACATAATGGTAACAAACAATTAGGTAGTCTTCAGTTGCCAGATGCCACCACAGACATGTAAAAAAATAAAGCCAGCAATCTGGTAATGATACATTAAAAACAAACCTTGACGGCCACCACGCCTTGCAATTATCTTTGGAAGCATTTCCCAGTCACAAATCCGACGGGCTAGCTGTCCACCACGCCACCACTGCACCCCAAATTGCATTGTTGCAGACCCCCCACTCTCATCTGCCTCCAGGGCAGAAGACCGCTTGGCTTGCATACTTGCTGGCCACAACAATGGACCACTGCTAGGATGCTTTAACCATTCTGCTGATAAAGCAATGAGTCGCAGACTGGCCTCCAACTGCACCCAAAATGCAACTGAAGACATGAATTGACAACAGAAAGTAATGCCACCTCAGTGTTTGTGGCACACAAGCTCAACTCAAAAGCTGCCCTTCTAGATAACACAAAGAAAGATTGTGAATTGAAAGGTGTGCTATAGGCATGCAAGAAATTCTGTCTGTGACCTGAGGGGTCTGGTGCACCCTTCTGTACCCTGGCCAATACAAACGTTTATCTCAAAGAGGAATAAAGGCTGCCTGCTGAGCACCTGCAAAAGTGCAGTTTTGACAGCACTAACTGAGCATGCCTGCTCCAAGGATGTGCGCCAGCGCCTTCGCTCTGCTGCCACCTCCCATGGCCCTCCAACTAGCAAACCATGAAGGTTGGCTTCCAAATATAGCAAATATGCTACCACTAAGACCAGATGACGAGGCCTGTTGTTCTGTACTTCAATGGGCTTGAGATGATCCACAAAGCGGACCAGCTGTGCTTCGGTTTGCACCAGGAGACAGCCACGTTTGTTACAGCATGAAACACACCATCCACACTTTTCACTGTGCCGTTTCTTGAAGGTGGGCCAGACAAAACTCTGCAAAGTCTGGGTAAAAGCCTTAACTTGTTCATTTGCATTTGTTCCTCGAGCACGTTTGCAAGGAACCCCTGCTGGACTCGCACCAGTTCCCCAAGCTGCTAATGTGGCAGCTGCTGAGGCAACAGCGTCACCAAGGGCATACTGATTAATATATGTTCCTGTTGGTCCTTGAAGAGCCCATACTTTTCGGAATCTTTCTAGTGCATCTCTTTTAAGAATACTCTGCATCTCAAGCTGCTGCCCAGAAGATTTATCATCTATCTGAGCATCCATATTCCTAATCCTTGGCATGCTCTGCATCTCAGGCTGCTGCTGAACTTTATAATCTACCACAGCATCCCCATTCTTGATCCTTTGAATGCTCTGCATCTCAGGTTGCTGACAAGGAGATTTATCATCTACCTCAGCATCCATGTTCTTGATCCTTTGAGTGCTCTGCATCTCAGACTGCTGAACAAGAGACTTATCATCTGTCTGAGAATCCACAATATTGACTCTTTGAATGCCCTGCATCTCAGGCTGCTGCACAAGAGATTTATCATCTGTCCGAGCATCCATGAACTTGATTCCTTGAATGCTCTGCATCTCAGGCTGCTGAACAAGAGACTTATCATCTGTCTGAGCATCCATATTCTTCTTATTCATTTCACTGCCATCCTTTTCCAAGGCACAAACGGAGGATGGAGATTTCTGAGGTACAACCATGCCATCTGGAGAAGCAGAAAGAGACTCCCAATGTTGTTGTATTGCACATTTCAGCGCATTATGGGCAGGCCCACATCCTTGCAAGTAACTCAAAACTCGTGGCAAATCAGGGGTGCCATAGTACCAGTGTGTGGTCCAATTTTCACCCACCTCTGAACTGCAGTGAATAGTCAGTCAGAAAGTGTACCAGAAGTCTCCCAACCTCTTCTGTCTAGCTGAGTACAGTGTTCAAACAATGACTTCTGTTATGTTCAGACCTACACAAGATTGCTATTAGATGAACTAGACCTAACTAATAGAGCTAAAAAAGACCGTACTCAGAAAAATTTGCATGCAGTTGCATTATTGCCAGAAATCCCAACCCAGTATGGAAGGAGGCAAAAGAAGAACTATACTCAGAAGACTGTAATGCAGCCTTGTGACCACAGACCCCAGGATCCACATGTGCATTTGGGGCAGAGAAAGCACAGTTTGAAAAGAGCAATCACAGGGGAAAGCAGACAATATAGCAGCACTACCTTCATACACAGCTCCCTCAAATAGTGGGACTCACATTGTAGCAAAGAGGGAGAAGGAGAGAGGTAGGGAGTTGTGGCAGGGATCTTACACCAAGAGATAGTCGCATGTTGCAAGAAAGTAGCGTCCACTGGGACCTATACCCAGAAGCTGTGCTCCTTGCAACCGGTTGGATTGTGGATTGCCTACAGATTGCACACAGCATTCTGGACAAAACCAATCCCCTGATGGCAGGGAAGCTTTGGCAACACCAACACAGCGAGAGTGGAAGGCAGCAGGACATGCATCACAGCATAGCAAGATACCATCCATTCCACATAGCATGCACTCATTGCTATTTCCATCCTCATCCACTGTCCCTGCCTGCAGGGCCAGCAGCATCTCCCTACTCAACTCTATCTTCTCTGAGCTTTTCTGCAATTTATCACTCCCCTTTCTCTGCAGTGGTATCTCATGAATAGTATTCAAGGCATGAACCTCCTGCTGCCTCCCATTGCGATTACCTTCCCCCCCAATCCTTGGGAGTGGACACTCATATGAAGGTGGTAGGGCAATCATGAGGCGAAGGTTAAGCTCATTGCGACTCTCTTCCGTCTGCACCACGTGATCACACAGAAAGCTGAGGATTTTCAGCTTTTCAGTCAATTGTACAGCTATCTGATACTCACCCTTCCCCAACCCTGCTTGCACCAGGCTATGCCCTTCCAGTTTGCTATATCCATAGGTTTGCAGATATGCAACCAAGAATTCTGGCCATGTCACCAGATCCAAGAATTGCCAATCAAGATGCCTGGAAGAGAGATAGAGACAGAGTCAGATTTCTTACAAGCCAATCCATTCAGAACAAGTAGCAAAAAGTTTTTTAATAAAATCAGTGTAAGGTTCAGTAATGCAGGAGACACACACACACCCCAAGTATGAAGGAGAACCCTCTGTCGCAAGACTGTGGCGCTTCAAGGCTTGCAAAAGACTCAAATGCACATAGTCCATCACTTCATTCCCTTGCTCTGCCAGCAGCCCTGCTACAAACTTCTCCAAAGAGATGGGGCTTAAGAATAGCATGGTGCTGAAACACCGCAAGAAGCTGTACACAGCAAATAGGTCACCCAAAGATGTAGTTGGAATATTGAAGTCTGAAGAAGATGGCGGCATATCCAATAAGATAGGGGCAGGGGAGGGAGGATCACCATCCCTGCTTATGTCATGTTGAATTCCATCACCATTCTCTATGACACATACATCCTTCTCAAGGTTTTGGGTTGATGCAACCTGCTCAGGACTCCCACTCTTCAGGCGCTCTGAGCACCGCCGCGAAGAAGACATCATAGTTTTGGGGGTGGGTAGCAGATGCTTGATTTGTGATGTCTTCTTCTATGATGGCCTTAACCAGTCTCTCTGAAGCTCCTTGAAAAACCCTAGAGCCTCGAGCTTCACCTACTCTTTCCCCACTACATCGCTTCTAGCATTGGCCCATTAGAACAAAGCCTCGACCCTGCTGCGCCTTCTTCTTCATAGCGGCCATCAATGCCTGCTTGCATGCAGGTGGCGCTGGAGAAAAAAATCACAATAATACCTCATCCCTGGCTGACTGCTGACGACAGCAATGAGAAAGAAAGCTCTCCCTCCACCGAAACCCTAAAAACTCCCGTGCAAGCTTCCTAGGGTTCCATCACATTCCGATACCAAAAATACAAACCAACCTTGAGCACCAATAACAACTCACCTCCCATTTCTTCATCGCCACTAAAGCTCCACATTCCACAGCTCCCACAAGCTCCCTTCTCGCTACTGCTACTGCGGGAAAAATTCAAAAATATCCGCTCCACAAAAATGGAAGCAAAAACCATAGGAAATGTAATAAGAATACAACAACCCAGCCCCACCAGAAAAACCAACTCCAATAAATGCAAAAAATGTTACTACTTTTCTGCAAACAAATCCGTTGGGCGTTCCGCTATAGTCTACAGCAAAATGCCAACCAAAAAAACGCATTCAAAAATTGAAAAGAGAAGGAGAGCGATGGCGAAGAAGAAAGAACTCTTCTTTCTCTCTCTCTCTCTCTCTCTCTCTCTCTCCTTCGCCCGTCGTCGTCTTCTTCCTCTTCGTCGCTGTGGTCGACGATTAGGGTTACGGCGGCGTGAAAAGTAAAACAAACGACCAAGGGTCCCACTTCTTTTCACCCGAGGTTAAGTAGATTTAAACTTAATTTAATTTAATTTAATTTAATCCACTTGGGTACATTTTAACTTAACTAATTTAATTTAATGTACTTGAGCACATTTTAACTTAGTTTAATTAAATTTAATCCACTTGGGTATATTTTAAAGTTAACTTAATTTAATTTAATGCCCATGGCCAAAGATAAATAAAAAAACAAAGGAAAAAAACCCGGCAAGGGAACAAGAGAAGAAAAAAGAAAGACCTAAAGCCTTCACTGATTGTAAAAGACCTGAGTAATTTTTTTTAATATAAATTTTTGGGGTTCTTTAAAGGAAAATTCTTTTTTTAATTCTTTTTTTTGGGGAAAAATTTCCAAACTTTGAAAACCACAAAACTGAAAAGAGAGGGAAAAAAAAAAAAAAAAAAAAAAAAAAAAAAAA
>Ga0116231_10001499_pt1 | contig 47731 bp, 45 predicted proteins | sample S1TSphgellanicum_2_FD_89695 | JGI IMG/M metagenome (GOLD analysis project Ga0116231, IMG submission 89695) | Host-associated microbial communities from peat moss isolated from Minnesota, USA - S1T2_Fd - Sphagnum magellanicum MG | ecosystem: Host-associated > Plants > Peat moss > Unclassified...
ACTAGGAAGAGTGGACAAGCTTGACTCACTCACACGAACCCTCCATGAACCACTCCAAGTGGTTAGTCCAAAGTTGGAGCACCTTTGGTGCTAGGAAGAGCCACGGCTCGGACCTTGGGGAAGCCATCACCTTCCCCCTTGGGACTCATTTTGAATCCTTTTGGTGTTGGGACAAGCCACGGGTGAACTCGGACTCACTTTGACACACTACAACCCGGGCTCGGGAGTAAGCCACCACTTCACTCCCTTGGGTGGGGAAGCCAGCATCTTCCCCCTTGGGGAAGCCAACCACTTCCCCCTTGTAGTATACTCTGTGACTCGTTGCGGGGGTGGCATCCAAATGGCCTTTTTGTCACGGGACTCCCGGGACTCCCGCGTGGGAGTCCCGAAATCGCGCAACTTCGGGACTCCCGCGACTTTGAAGCTTCATAACTTTCGGAGCAGACCTCCGATCGATTCGCCGTCTAAAGCAAAGTTGAAGATCTCGTCGAGACCTTTCCAATGGTATGTCGCACCTTTTCTGCACCCAAGTATTTTGGGTCGATTCCCGACTTTTAGTGGTCGGGAGTCAAAACTGGGAGACTCCCGGGAATTCGACTCCCGCCCCTTCTTTTGGCCATAACTTGTGTTTCAGATGTCCAAATGGGCAATGCGAGCCCATTTTGGACATCTACACTTTGAGAGCTTTCTATTGATATAAAGAGCGCAACAAGCCATGGAGTTTTGACCCTTCAAAACGCGCTCTGAAGTTTCGGGAGTTCCTCCAGGACTCCAACTCTCACCAACTCCCAATGTGGGAGTTCACTTGGGAGTGTGAGGGTTCACTCCCTCACACTCTCTCGACTCTTTGCACTCTTTGCATTCTTTGCACTCCCGGGAGCATGTGATGTGCCTCCCGGGTCTACTACTAGGCTCGCAACCTTGCAACCCCTTTGCCTCGGTCGCAAGCCAAAGGTTAGGGTTACGACAGTTTGTGGCAAAGATGATGTGCAACAAAAAATGATCTGTTAGATTATTTTGTTTTGCAACAAAATATGCACTATAATACACAAGTAATAAACATGGAATTGTAGGTAGATCAAAGGAAATCAAACATCAACACATTGATTTCAGCTTGAACATTATCAACAAGGATAACATTAGGCATCTAATTATTTGGCATACATTTTGATAGTGCTTGAAAAACTGGGTCAAGGTCACACTCTCAACTTTTTCCAATACAATGAATGCAACTAGTATCCCATTTTGCCATTCATCAAACACCATTAAGGTGTAAAAAAAGTACTGCAACTAAATTAACACCAACATTAATTACAATGTTATGGAACATATTAATTATGTGGCATTTCATGTAATAGCAAAAAAGGTGTACCCTACTTTGATTAGTGGGAAATGTTACATCAAAAAATACTTCACTACCATGCCCAAATTTTTACATAATTTCCAACTACCGTGGAGTTTAGATTCCCAATGTGAACGAAGTGTCATCCTAGGTTTGTGAATTGAAGTCCACAGGGGCATGTTGAACATAAAACAAAATTGAATCAAGATTTTCTAGAACCCACATTCTAACACTGATGGGGTCCTTACGGTGTTTTTGCCATAATTAATTAGCTTGTTTTTTTGCCAAGTTTACCACATTAGATGAAAGAACAAAAGTGTCTCAGGTCACATGTTCATTTTTCAATGCCATCTTTTTAACAGGCACTTTGTGATGAATTATTATTTAAACCGGCAATAGGCCTTGCCTTAGCAACCCCATTAGGTGAGTTTTCATACCATTTGATAATTGGGAACTTAGAACATGCTTATATCCGACAACATCTTTCGCATGGCATATTTCACCCTCCTTGTTTTTATGTTCTGCATTCAAGTATATCAATTGATAAAGGCTTTGGTCCAAATATGGTTGTTGTGCAATGAAAGCTATTTGACAACCATGTTTAATGGACATACCAAATATTATTTTTGAAATACGAGTTTTCTATTGTGCTTGATGACTAAATTTGAGGAACTCCACCAAAGCCTTTTCCCCTTCTTATTGTTGGTTGTTCCATTCACTTGGTGATGTTTTTGTTTTTATTATGTGGACAATAACAATTTTTGCATGTTCTTCAGGAGTACATTGGTGTAGTTTTCAAGTCCAAAGTTACAAGAGAACCTACAACACAATGACACATGTAGTGAGCTCTAAATTCATAACAAGCCTTGAATAGCAAAATCATCGACATATTATTTAGTTATTTGTTAAATTGAGATGTGAATTGTCACGTTACATTGGGACAATTAAAATCTCATTTCAATTTATATATCATGAAAAGATGTTTAGTAGTAAACTTTCACAAGATCTTGTAATCATGGTACAACACCGGACCTTGGAAACAACATAAAATTCAAAAAGAAAAGGGAGATTGGAAGGAGTATATTATAATGTGACAACCAACATTGCCAAAATTGCAATATGGTTAACTATGCCAAAATTGAAGAACCAAAACAATACATATTGGAAATTTAAGTAAAAACAAAAGTGCAAAACAAAGACTATACATACATCAAATGTTCTACTATTTGTTTCCTCACCTAATAACAAGTGACGCAAAGTTGGCTCTTGGGTGTGTCAATGTGTTTGAAGGATTGCAAAGTTTGTGCTCTTTTGTCCTTGTAAATTTGCAAGGGAATTCTTGATTTTTTTGTTCCCCTTGCACAAAATCCTCAAGGTGATCCCATGGAATGAACACAATTTCAATATGCTTATAAAACCATGCCCAAATGTAACATGAAGCAACCATGTGATATGATGCTTCTGGAATGGTCCAAGAGGAGGTGATTGCACGATTTCCTTCAAAGTTTCAATTATATCCCTTTCCTTTGAAGCGACAAAAGGTTCATCTTGCAAGATTTTTGGGATTCCTACATCATTGACAAACACCTTGTAATAATCTTGGTTTAACATTACATAAAAAAAATTGTATACCCTAGAATGAATATTTGTTACAAGATAGACATTTGGAAACTTTGTTGAAGAAAACTAAGCAAAATTAACATTCTAGTGTATAATACATTGAATTCCATATCTAAGGAATCTTGTTGCATTTTCAACAAGAAAGTAAGGTTAATAAACCCTAAGTCCTTTAGATTCCCAAACATAGTGGAATTTGAACAATAGGAAATTATGTTGCAATCTCTTCTTCCTTTAGAACAAGGTCAAAAAGTTGAACCTTCAAATGTGGGTTGCTATAGTATAACAACAATGAAAACAAAAATGTATTTAGTTTTTATAAAATAGAAATAATTGAAATCTTAGGTTGGAAACTTGAATGAAGTCTACAAGCAAGGATATTGGAAAAAACATTGAAGAAGCACTGGATTTTGATAAGCAAAGTAAGGTTAATAAACCCTAAACATAGGAGATGATGTGTTAGAGCAAAGGTGAAAGGGAAGGTTGTTAATTTGACTTCCTTGGATGGAATTGGAAAATATTTCCCTCTACAACTAAATACATGTAAAGAACACAAACTATTGCCATGATATTCCATCACCAAATGCAATTTTTATGCATTTATTGTAAGCTTGCAAGATATCTTGGTTTGTAAATGTAATGTAAACTGGTTTATGGAAGCATAATGTTGGGATTAGAAACAAGTTTTGCATATGGGTTTCGAAACAAAACATGAATTTCAATTATAAAAGTTGAGGTTAGGTTTTAGGGTATTTACTAGGTTTATTTTGCTTTCAAATGCTTGGTTGTGGGTGCTTCAAAAACCTTATATACCAAATTTGCTAATGTTAGATGAATTTCAAATTTCATCTCCAACTCCCCCATTTTTTACACACTACTCAAATTCCTTGGTTGTTTGAAGATTTACTATTCAAGCACGTAATAGAATAATCAATGGAGAGTCAATTCAACTTATCAATAGAATATGAAAACTCTTCATCAATGATAATAACGTTTGAAGGTGGTCGATAGTGATTGAGATGTTCTAAAGGACGACATTGGGAAAGGTTCGCACATGTGACATGGAAGGCTCGGTGTTGCAACCCTAGCCTTGGGCTTGCGACCAAGGCCAGGGCTTACAAAGATGTGGGCCAAGTGTGAAGCCCGAAAGTCACATTTCATGCTCCTAGGAGTGTAGGAAAATGTGAAAGAATGAACCACACACTCCCAAGTGGGCTCTCATTTTGGGAGTTGGAGTTTTGATGTATTCTCAAATTTTTAAAGGGCCATTACAGGAGTCAAAACTTATTGGATTGAAAAATTCTTTATACCATTAGGAAGCTTTTAAAATTTAGATGTCTAAAATGAGTTTGCATGACCCATTTGGGTACTTAAAACATAAGTTATGGCCAAAAGAAAGGCGAGGAGTCAAATTGCCAATTTGACTCCGACCACTAAAAGTTAGGAATCACCTTGATTTCCTTGCGTGTAAATGACGTGCCACATATCGTTGGAAAGCTCTCAACAAGGGTTATAACTTTGCTTTAAACTTCACTTCAATCAAAGGTCTTCATACAAAATTATGAGCACACAAAATTATGAGCCTCCAAAGTTGCGCGAGTTTCAATTTTAAGAATTCGGGACTCCTAACTTGGGAGTCTTAAAACAAAATGACATTTGAGTGTTGACGTCGTGGCCAGGCATAGAGAATACTTTAAAGGGGGAAGGTGATGGTTTCCTGCAAGTCCGAACCATGGTGAGTTTTGTGAGTTTGTGTCTACTCATGGCTCGTTTGTGCACAAAAAATGTTACAATTACGCACTAATGAACTTATTGTTTGATTTGTGCATGTTTTTGTGGTAAGTGATTTGCTTGTCACTCTTTTTAGTTTTCATTTCGGAGCTCCAACACACCCCTCAACCCCAAAATGCTACGAGCTAGAGAACATGCCACAACTCCTTATTCTTTCATTGTTTTCATTTTTTATATTCACAATTGAATCCATCAAGGAGTTTACGAGTGTGTCACCTAATGATGAGGCATTAAAACCAAGAATAGACACCCAATAAAGCTCAACAGGGGTATTTATCATCTTGCTTGGAATATTATGTGCTTTCCATCCACCCTCTATATTTAAGATTGCCATAAAATGTCACAAACAAAAAAATCTCTGAAATCAGGGTTTTGCCATATAATGTCTCAGAAACAAGATTATCTCGAATCAGGGTTATGCCCTATAATGTCGTAGAGGGAAGAACCTCTCGAACCAGGGTTACGCCATATAATGTCACAGGCAAGAGAATATCTGGAATCAGGGTTACGCCATATAATGTCACAGGCAAATGAATATCTGGAATAATGGTTACGCCATATAATGTCGTAGAGAGAAAGAACAGCAACCACAAGTCTGGAATCAGGGTTTTGTGAGCTCTTCATCGTCACCGTCGGAGCGCTTGCTGCTCGCGCGCGGCTCTCCGGCGCAGCGTAATCGCCATCTTCTTCAGGGAACAAAAAACATTGCTGAGAATGCTTGGTGTGGTGCTTACGGTAGCTGTAATTTGCGAGTTGAACTAGCTGCTAGTCGTGTGTTGTTGATGCGTGGATTCTTGAAAAAGAAAATTCTGGGGTTTTGGGATTATTGGGGGCGGATTTGGTGAGCTTTGGAGTTGTTAGCTGTAGATACGTACATATCGCTTTGAAGCTTTCTCGGAAAGCAAACATGCCGTCTGATAAAGAGAGCAAGGAAGTTCGAGACCCGGCAGCGTTGGAGCTGTTCAAGAGCCTGGGATTGGACTCCAAGACTGCACAAAATGCCGTCGCCAACCCTAAAGTGACAGCGAATCTTACCGATGTTGTTCGGGAGGTCAGTGATCTCCATAGCTCCATCGTGTCAACATTTTCTTGAAGAAGTGCTGTCTGTTTTCATGTGTGTTCATAAAAGCTTTTGCTTTCATACCGCTCTTGTATTTTCTTCTTTTTCTTTTTGGTAAAGACTTTGTGGGGGCGCGGGGTTTCTCTAACACTCTTCCCTCGAGGAGCGGCCGGGGCTCTTCTGCAGGCTGGAGTAGCACAGGGATGCGACAAGTCTATAGGCAACCTCCTTTATACTGTATGTTCTTGTTCTTCCTTTAGCGCAGGGTTTGTGTAATATTTCTTTGTTTCCTTCTTTTTCTAGTGTTTTTCTCTTGTAGTTTCTTGGTTTCATGGTTGATGCTGTCTTTGTGTAAATCTTGGAACTTCACTTTCTGTTACTGAATCTAAAATGAAGACTTTTGCTGCTTGATGATCTTGTGGAGCATCCATATGGCATTTGTTCCTGAACTAAAAGCAGCTCAGGTATAGTGTGCAATAGCAGGGAACTTTTGCACAATACAAGGACAGCATGAGAAGGCAACTGGCATAAAAACAATGGTGTAATGTGTGGAATTGCATTTGATGGTTGCTGGATGGTTCAATGCAGGTAGCAACTAAGTACCCAGCCAATGCACTGAAGCACCGACCAGCTTTGTGTAACTACATCATCACAAATAGGGTATGTGCAAATAATAGAACTTTGGGATACAGAGAGGAACATTTGTAAAGCCGGTTGAGATAAATAGACTGCAACTTTTATGTATTTTTTTTCTGGTGAAATTTCTTTGCAAGCAGTGACTCTCATAAGCTTATGAATGCACTTGCTGTTGTGTTACCTGGCTAATTGTTACTGCAGAGATTTCTCTGCAACTTCATAGATATGTATATTTTCAGCTGCTGGTGTATGGGTGTACACCTTAAGAGTGACACTTCTACATGGTAAAGGAAATGAGGGTTTGGCATACAGGTAATAAATATTGTGTGGTTTTTGGGTATCATAATAAGCTGATTCTTGTCTTTGCAGATTAAAACAGTGCCACAATTGGAGGCAGCTTTTGCCTTTCTTGCCCTTGTTGGTCCTGACTCCTACAATGAGGTTGAGTTTGAGGAAAAATGTGGTGTTGGTATGGGCCATTCTCTTCATCAAATTTTCTCTGAATAAATTTCTAGCCAAGGCACCAGATAGTGTCCTCTATTTCTTTCTTTGTCATTTAGGCATCTATACTTCACTTGCATTTGGGTTATTATAACTGTGATGTTGGGTTGTCTTTGTTTTCTTGTGGTGATCATGATCACCCCATTAAAGTTACCATTAGCTACAGGTGCTTTTTTTATTCATATCTTTGTCATGCTGTTGCATACATTGTAGTATGTATGGCTTCATGGAGATGTTTGAACTGGCTTCAATGAACTTCCAAAAATGTTTGCTCATCTAATTCAGCAACCTAGCCATTAGCACTTGAATGAAAAATTCAAACTCTCTCTGAATCTATCTTCACTGTAATACCATATGTGTATCTCTGGAATTTTGTTGTGGCAGGGGTGGAGGTGTCACTAACAGATATCAAGGCAGGTGTTGCTGATGTGATAAGAAGTAACAAAGATGTTTTGCTCGCTGAACGGTACCGTGTTAATAGTGAGTAATGAATTTTCTCCAGTTTTTGTTGGTATTAGTCTTTATGACAGGGATTTCCCTCTTGTTTCCTTGACAGTTCATGATATGTTGAAGACCCTGCTGCTCAATCTTCGAATCATCTCTTTATTATGTTCACTTTCATAGATCTTATGGCCCTTGTGATGAAGGCAAATGTCTGATACTTTGCGTGTGACACACATAAGGCTATGACTCCACTTTTTTTTGTTTGTGTTTGTGTTGGTGTGGTTGGAACTGACATAATGGTTGCCTTCAAGTGTTTTTGTGTGCCATTTGTTTAATGTCTAATGACCTTCTGTTTGTTGGATTGTAGTTGGAACTCTCCTCAAAGAAGTCCGAACTAAATTACCATGGGCTGATGGAAAGCTCTTGAAAGTAATTTTCTCTTCTTCCTGGCCATCTTGGAATATACTTGCAGTTGTGTGTGTGAGAGAAGCTTACTTATTTCATTTCAGCCCTGGCTTTCTCTCTACCTCCTTGTTGATATTGGCTGCTTTTTCTGCTCTGTTGAATGAAGGTGGAATGTAACCTGGCATTCCAAGATAATTATTCCATACTGTGCATGCAAATTGGAGGATTGTGTGAGTTTTAGGTGTCTCTTTTTTCTTGTTCACTTTTGGGGGTTTTGGAAAATGAACTGAACTATTTAGGGCAAGTTCTACAGGAAGAGCTTGAAAAACAGATGCAGGATCTGTTGGGGGAGAAGACTGCTGCTGATGATGAGAAGCTTGACAGAAAGAAGAAAGAGAAGAATCCCAGGGTTGAGGTGACAATCTTATCCTAGTCCTCCCTTGTACTGATATTTTTGGTTCAATCTTTTGATGGATATTAACACTGAATGTAGAAATCCTGCACCAGAAGTTGCTGATAATCTGCCTTGTTTTTGTGATGAGCATGTTGATGTCCATCACTATGGACTCAACAATTGGCTAAGTAGTGGCATTTGTTTGGGCTTGAAGGATGGGAGACCTACAAGTCGTACTGACCGGGAGGCCTCAGCTGGGATTGCGCCGGAAGAGAATGACCCCTATTCCATCTTCCCCAAGCCACAGGAAAACATTTCGGTAATGTTCTGGAATGGGTTGGGAGTATTCTCTTTATGCATTTTTGCTTGATTAGAGGTCTCAACTGTGATCTGCTATGTCTCAGGTGCACACAGAAATATTCTTCAGTGACAAAAGCATTTGGAGACCTCATAACTCACGTGAAAGGTTAGAGAAGCATCTGACGGAAACTGGTGGCAGGGTTCTCACTCGCTTTCCTCCTGAGCCAAATGGCTACTTGCACATTGGACATGCCAAGGTAACTACACTTTGAACCACTGTTCCTGCTGTTGTGCAGTTCATTGAAGAGTCTTGTCTTTCGTTTGTCTACTTCTTTCACTATCCATGGTGCAATTGAGTAAATTTTTTTTCTTGTTCATGTTTTGTCTTTGTCATATTTTCCTTTGTAAGTTTTGTAAGTCATTTTCTGGAGTCTTTTTTGACTTAAAAGAAGAAGTATAAACCTTTGTCTGGCTTTCTTAATTGTGAGACTGGAGATTTCTCAATTCTCATGAGAGATATCGACTTCTCCCACTGTACATCAAATTCCTTATGGTGTCTGTGGATTCTTTTTCCTGGCTATGGTCATTTGTTACTTTGTTGCAGTTTTTTGGGGGTTGGAAGTATCTCTTGAAGAAACACTTCAAGAACATTGCCAACATTTGTCTCAAGATGTTTCAGTCTTCATGCAAATGCTTTTCTTCTTGTCATCTTTTCCCCATGTAAACCCACTAACTGTAATAGTACAGCAATTGTTCCAACTGGTTTTCTCAAATTTTCTCTGATTTCTGTGCAGGCTATGTTTGTTGATTTTGGTCTTGCCAAGGAGACTGGTGGAGGTTGTTACTTAAGGTGGGTCAATGGTGTTGTATGATTTTGGTCTATCATATTGCTCTGCTTTTTGTGGTTGAGTAGCACTTCAATGACTGCTAATTGTCATAGTTGCATTTCATTACCTGGTTGTTGTGGTCTGGAACAGATTTGATGATACCAATCCAGAGGCCGAGAAGCAGGAATACATTGACCACATTCAGAACATAGTTTCATGGATGGGATGGAAGCCTTTCAAGGTGCCACTTAATGATTGACTGAGGCTAACCTTTTCCAGTATTTGCAGGCTGCATGTCTATGAAAGGATAATATGCTAGGATGGATTATTGGTGACCTTCTGTTGCATCTGGAGGCTGATTTGTCTCCATAAGCATTGACACCAATGTGTGACCCCTGGGAAACTGAAAACTGCCTACTGTTGGGAGTGGCAGATAACCTATAGTAGCGATTATTTCCAGGATCTCTATGAATTGGCTGTTGAGTTGATAAAGCGTGGACGTGCCTATGTTGATCATCAGGTGTGGCATATTTTCCTCAAAATTCGTCTGTGTTCTTTTCTCCAACATTGCAGGCACTGTGTTCTGATACTTCAAGATTCCTTTGTGGCCTCTGTCAATTGCAGACAGCTGATGAAATTAAGTTATATCGGGCAGAAAAAAAGGACAGTCCTTGGAGGGATCGACCAATAAGCGAATCCCTTAAGCTTTTTTCAGACATGCGACGTGGTTTGATTGATGAAGGCAAAGCAACACTACGCATGAAGCAGGATATGCAGAATGACAACTTCAACATGTATGACCTAATTGCCTACAGAATCAAGGTGATGACATTGCTTTCAATTTTAAAATATGTGTCTTGTTTGTGGCAGATGTAGGTTGTCCTTATTTGTTTATTTACTGTGTTTTGTCCTAAAGTCCTTCAAGTCCTTGAGCCCCTGATTATTGGGTAACAGGTTAATAGTCAGGTGCATCCTCCCTTGTTGTTGTAAGCCCAAGAAGGCAGTGATAGAGACATAACTCAATTTGGCATTTGCATTTGTGCAGTTTACACCACACCCACATGCAGGTGACAAATGGTGCATATATCCAAGTTATGACTATACACACTGTATTGTTGATTCTCTTGAGAATATCACCCATTCTGTAAGTTGCTGTTCTTATTCAAAATTGACATTGTGACTAATTGATTGATATCATTTGTGCAATCATCACTTTTGCTGATTAGCCTGCTAGCAGTACTTGTTGAAATGTTGGTAAGGTCAATTAACTGCTTATCCTCAGCTTTTGGAAATTTTTGTGTTGTTTTCTGTGCTTGCAGCTCTGTACCCTTGAATTTGAGTCGCGGCGAGCATCATATTACTGGCTGTTGGATTCACTTGATCTTTACCTGCCTTATGTGTGGGAATATTCACGCCTTAGCGTAGCGAATACTGTCATGTCCAAACGGAAGGTATGATGCTTGCTTTCTGGGAAAATGGGTTGCATCAAAGATTTTCACACCAAAATGTTTCACGCTCATGTCAAACTTTCCTGTTCCTGAAGGATCTTATAAATGAACAATGGCTCCAAGTGCACTTGAGTACCAATCTAACATTATCAACATGTGTTTTAATGTTGACAGCACTTGCTTGACACACTTCCAATGTGGGTAACAACTAGTCATAGAGGAACACCAAGTGGGGTTGAGAAATTCTCTGTCCTGTTCCTTAGCAGAGGACTGTGATAGGTCTATCACATTTGCAGGCATGAATTTGAGTGTTGTGCCTGTGTTTGCAGCTGAACCTTCTTGTAACTCAGAACTATGTTGATGGATGGGATGACCCCCGCCTGCATACACTTGCAGGCCTTCGGAGAAGAGGGTTTACTCCTGAGGCCATCAATGCTTTCTGCCGAGGCATTGGTATTACCCGCAGGTATGTTTTTCATGGTGAATTCCTTGTTTAAAGAGGTTGAGGTAGGCAATACAGCAATGTAGCACCTCTTTAGACCCTCTGCCAGCACCTTATGAGTGGCCACTAGTTTGCAGGACTAAAAGTTACATCAGTTGTGCGCTTATCCTTGTCAGAATTCTTACATTTGAAACAGTGATAACATAATCCGTACGGAGCTGGTTGAGCACTATGTGAGACGTGAGATGGACAGGAATTGTCCTCGAACAATGGTTGTCCTCAAGCCTTTGAAGGTGTGTATTATCTCATCTGTATGCATACATCTCATCTGTATCCCACATGTGCTACGTGTTCATCATGATTGTATATGTTTGATCTACTATAGCTAAGCATATGGATGGTGGGGTGGTGGGCGGTGACCTTTGCAGGTTGTAGTAGTGAACCTGAAAGAGGGCGAGGTGGAAGAACTGGATGCAAAAATCTGGCCTGATGACAGAGAAGGCAGTTACAAAGTAAGTGATCTTCTACCAAGGTGGTTCCTTTAATAGAATGAGGGGCGCTTGACTAGGGGGCTGCTCCTGGAGTTCAATCTTGCTCATGGATTTTTTGATCTTGTTTTTGTTGTCAAGACCTGGTCCAGCCAACTATTGAAGTTTTGAAGATTTACCAAATATTTGTGTATGCTTGATGTCCGCAGTGTCTGGAAATCTAATTTTTCTCCATGACAGCAGACTTTCAGTAAGGTTATCTGCCAGTGGTTGGAAGTGAGACAGATTTGCATTGTGAAGTTGTGTAGAGAGTTTTTGCCTTGCAGAGTCAACTTATCTGGAGAATCACTCTTGTATCTGGGTGCTGCAGGTCCCATTTACAAAGGTGCTGTACATAGAATCATCAGATTTTCGGTTGAAGGATGCAAAAGATTATTATGGTCTTGCACCAGGCAAAAGTGTCTTGCTCAGGTTGACCAACAGCATTGCAATTTGTCTCACTTTTCAAGGGCATTTATGAATTTGATTTACAGACCCTGGATGCTACTGGTGTCTGTAAATGTGCCTCTGCAAATGAAATGCTGGAAAACTGATAAACATGCATTTGTTTGCAGATGGGCCTATCCTGTCAAGTGTTCCAATGTAGTACTGGCAGATAACAAGGAGACAGTTTTGGAGGTCCATGTAGAATATGACCGCAGCAAGAGCACCAAGCCTAAAGTTTGTACCTGACTGAACTTCAGCATCTCAACAGTTGTTCTGAAAGTTATTTCCTTCACTAGCCTTCTGTGACTAGATTTTAGCTTGAGATTCAGCCTAATATTTGGGTTTGTGCAGGGTGTGATACACTGGGTGGCAGAGCCATCCCCTGGTGTGGAACCACTGAAGGTGGAAGCCCGGTTGTTTGACAAGCTGTTCAGATCAGAGGTTTGTAGCTTCATCCTTCTTGATGTGTTACATATTTGAACTGTATGAGTGGTGAGTCTTTCCTGAATTCAAAACTAGTCAGGCTGTTCTGGTTTCAAGGTTCTTTGCATGCACTGCCCATGTCCTTGGGGTTCACCACTGACATTTAGGTTTTGGGTTAGTATTATCTGGAAGTTTTGGATGTTTAAAATGATATATCATATTGGATGTGCAACAAATCCCCTGGGCAGCTAACAAGGAGACATGTGAACTGTCTTGCAATCACTAAAAGAGAATAAACATATGTCAAGAGACTGGGAGTCTGCAATATCTAGTTTCAGATATCAGCTTGGTTAAGTGCTGCTGCTTGTGATTGCAGAATCCTGCCGAGCTTGATGACTGGCTTGCAGATCTGAACCCAAACTCCAAAGAAGTGATCACTGATGCATATGCTGTGCCACCTCTGAAGCATGCTAAGGAGGGTGACAGGTTCCAGTTTGAGCGCCTTGGTGAGTTCTTCTCTCTTGATTTTCCTTCCTAAATAGTTCAGTAAACTGTCATGCCACATGTTTGGAATTGGGCCCTTCAAGGGAACTTATTTATGGTTCTGTTCAGGTAAAATCTTGGTGACAGGTTACAGAGGTTGGCAAATGTTGAATGTTATTTCACAGCTCTGAGAAGCACAACCTGTTGATTCTGACTGCTATGATATTTCCTGGCAGGTTACTTCTGTGTTGATAGAGATTCTTCTGAACAGAAGGTTGTCTTCAACCGAACTGTCACATTGCGAGATTCTTACAAGCCTGGATCCAAATGAGCAGGTATACCTTTTACAGTTACTGTACTTAAATCTTTACTAGATTGAGTATAGACTGTCACCTGCATGGTGATCCTCTTGGGTGCATTTTTCTCAATGCACTAGGCTTTTGAGAGCAGCACTGAATTCAAGCAGTTAGCCTGTGAACTGACCTGACCTGTTGCAGAAGATACAACTGTGTGCACCAACAAAAAATTACCATGTGAAGGTCATATGCTGCAACAGTTGAGGGAAAACAATTGTTGATCCTGAACTCACCACATTCATTTAGGAGGAGCAGATGAGCAAACCCAAAACATGTATTTGGTTTTTAATATTCTAAAGTATTCAGGAATTATTTTGCACTTTAGACTGGACAGGAGTTCCACTATTGTATACATTTGAATTGCAATTAATTGTTTCAAGAGTACCCCCATTGTTTATGCAATGTATGGGTATTGATACACAGGAAATTTGTCATACTAACCACAAAATATACACCAACAAAACTTGATCTTTAAAATTTGAAGAAAATTAGTGAATATAATCAATGCAATTTCATCTTGACTCATTGGATTGTTAAGTATGCAAATCTCTATCTGTCAATAAGAAAACCAAAAATCTATGAGTTAGAAGCACCTTTGATTTTTAAATTTGTAATTACTTTTAACTGCCCTCTTGTTGTGCGAATGTGCCTCTTGTTTTTGAGGAAGCATACACAATGTGTATAAGGTGCTCTTGAAATACATCAGGAGAGTTCTTTAGTGCTTTACATGGTGTCAGGTCAACAACCATAGCGTCTTTGGTTAAATGTTAGAATCAATGTTGGAATTGTCTTTGCTTGTTTGAAAAACATGTATATATGTATGTATAAACAAGGATGGAAATCTATCCACAAAAAGTACAAGGCATGTGAATGCAAATGTAAGCACATGAAAGGAAAAAATTTCATCCTCAAAAAATACAAAGCATGTCAATGCAAATGTGAACACATGAAAGGAAAACCAAGACCATCAAAACAATAGTAATGAAGAGGAAGATGTAATGTTAAAAGGGCATCCTATGCCACAAATCAGCTAGTGATGGAGGTGCACTAGTTAGTATATGTGGAAGAGATGAAGGACTATGATTAAGCATGACAACCCATTGAAGAATCGTGATGACTTGCGCACGTTGTAAGGCTATTGACACTCGTTACTTATAATAAGATATAAGCATTGAAGAATCATGATGGCTAGTGAACGATGTAAGGCTATTGACATCCATTGCCTACAATGAAATATAAGCATTGAAGAATTGTGATTGCTTGTGCACAGTGTAAAGCTATTGACATTCATTGCTTATAATGAGATATAAGCATCGAAGGTACCAAAAAGGTTTGCTAATAGCGAATTATACAAGCATGTACACAAGAAGTTAGAAAAGAATCAAAATGAGGATGGAGACAACCATAGGTTTCTATGGTGGAATGAAATCATTTCTTGGTGTTCATTCTGTGTAGGATCATGTTTTGTTTTGAGCAATAATTGTTGCTACATGTGTTGTTGTTGTTAAAGCATGCTACACCAAATGTGTATGAGTCAGATCAACAATGACAACATCTACCAAGGTTCAAAAAATGTCTCTAGTGATGACAATATCCACTTGTCTTTGTGTGTGGTGAAGGAAAAGGTGAAAAACTTCTCTTTGTACGTGAGTTCCACTTTTCAGTGTGATAGTTCCAACAATATTTCAAAATGTATCATGTACTACAGTGTGCTCACCTTCACATGGGCAACATAGCAAATGGATATCCAAATCATTGATGGTATAACCACATTGGCATCGTGAAATATGTGGAATTGTAGAAAGATCAATCTTATGTGTTGTGCAAAATATGTTGTGATGAATTTTGAATGCTTTTGTCGCACATAATACTTTTTTTAAAGGGTATCAATAAATTCACAAAATAAATTTACCTTTTCATGAGTTCCTAAATTTGTGGTGAAAGGATGACCATGGAAATAAAACTAAAGTATATAATTATCACTACTACAAATGGAAATAAATTTGTAAATCCTATTTACAAAGGTTTATAAACTTGCAATACTAAATAGGAGTATCATAATTATGCAACAATATGCAATAACCAACAACCTTGGCAAGTGGCCATCGAGTCCATTTGATATGATAAACAATATCCAACCTACATTTAAACTAGTGTTCAACAATATGAGAAAATCATTAAAAATTGGGCATGGTTTCAAGTTGGTTTTCAAGTTGAATACCTACCCTAGGGTCATACTTTGTTTCAAACCCATTCACTAATCTTCATTCGACTAAGAACTAATCCTTTGAAACTTTATTTATTTATTTACTTTTAAGTTGATACCCTATCACGGTATTAAAAAAGGTTTAAAAATTTGCCTAATATTTTATTATATTCAATTGTCACTTTAAAAAATATTTATTAAATCTCAATATGAAATGCTAAAATTCAACATTTAATGCACAAGATTTGAGAATAATTATAATAGTTGTACAAGTAAAAAAAATGAAATTTTATGTATCAATAGTGGAAGGATTCAAGAAAAAGGAAAAGATAGGCGTCCTTTCATCACTATCCCCTCTTTCAATGGTACTTGCAAAGTAAGGAAATTTTATTTATGAAATGTTGAAACTCAACATTTAATGCACAAGGTTTGAGAGTGACTATATTATTTGTACAAGTAAGAGCAATGAAAATATATGTAGCATCATCAAAGGCATTCGGGAAATAAAGACTAGATGAAACTCAATTTATCACTTGATGGTTTCAAAGTTTCACCCCCTTAATGTTCATTTGTGATAACCACCTTTCAATACATGCAGGTTTAAAATGTGTGAAACTTGACATTTTGAAACCTAGATGAAAATAATTTTTTTCAAAATTTTGAAAACCTATTTGAGTCTTTTGAAACATAATTTAAAAGTAAATTAAAGAACCAAGGTGAATCTAATAAACTATTTTGAAACCCAACCTCAATGAGTCTTCAAAAACATGAAGACCACCCAACATTCATCTAAACCTTTGTTGGAATAAATAATATGTTACAAATATTGAAAACACAAATAGGATAAAACATGAAGAATTAAAAAAAAGACTATTGAGAAGTCATATGTGCTATTTGTTGAAAAGGAACGCATAATGTTAGGACATGAAATATGTTTGCTTACTTCTCCATTTGGCTTCAACTTAAGGTTTGGTTATTCTTGTATGTGAATTCAAGGGTAAGTGTAAATTATAATATTTTGTTTTCCTCATTTTGTTTTCATTTTGTATGCAAGTTTTTGTTAAAGAAGACAATATTGATTTTGGAGTTAGTGAGGTTGGTGTGGTGTGTGAAGGAGTAGTTGGTGTTGTGTTTGATGGAACATTTGATGGTGTATTTGATGGTGTGGTTGGTGCTATGTTTGATGGTGTAATGGGAGTTTATGTTCATCATGGGGTTTGTGATTCTTTTGTTGGCGTTGCATCTAGAAGTCCTTTTCACATCCTTACTGGGGTTCTTTCTCCTAGTTCTAATTTTTTATGGCTTTTGGAGATTGATAAAAGATGGCCAATCAAGTTCTTGGTGTTGGTGTTACTTTTGTGGATCTAGGGAAAAGTGTGGCATAGGTTATAGATTATGGCATTGGTGGATTTGGAAATGTGATGGAATTTGAAAATGCATTTTGGAACATGTTTGAGAAAGAGTTGCCCAAGTACAAGGATTGTTTGGATATAATTTTTCTGCACCACCTTCTTGAGATAGTCAATGTCAATACTGCTTTCGAGCATGTGTTTATATAATCATTTGCAGAATTGTCTTATTAATATTACATTTGTAGTTGATCCTAAGTCTCTACTTAACTTGGGAGTACCAATGGGAGGAGAAAAGGCTTAATTTGCTTAATTTTGGATGCTTGATAAATTTTGACAAATTTTGATTTGTTTAATTGGATACTTTGTTTCTAATAGATGCATAATAAAAGATTAAGGGGGAGTTGTGGAGAGGATGTAAAATGTAGGTAATGTTTTGAATTTCATAAAGATGCCTAGGGTTTTGGGTGTTTATGGTTGGAAGGTTTTTTAGGAGCCTTTGGGTTTTCATAAGTTTTGGTGGGATTTGGAATTGGGTGATTGGAATCTAAAAATATGAACATTGCAATTGATACCTTGGGGTTTAATTCGTTATCACATGTCTATGGGATTTGGGTGAATGAAATTCAAATAGTTGAACGTTAAGAAACTTGATCCACAATGTTTTTTCTTATGTTTTTTTTTGGTGCATTTGTTTTTAATAAATAATTTCTAAGCTTTTTACGAATCCTTTTAGGAATTGATCCACAACAAGTCCTTTCCAAAGCAATTGATTTAATATAGCTTTGCTTGTTATGAATCATTTGATTTGTGCATTTAAGTACAATAAAATTTATGATCTTTGTTTAATTTTGATTTAATTTTGTAATTTTTGCATTTTGACAAATAAAAGAAACATGAGTTTTTTTGGTGTGGTTTTCCTTGTAGATACATTGTCTTTGAAAAACATTTTTAGAGCTTTGAATATAAAATAAAAAATATTTTAAAAAAATTCAAAAAAGATTGATCCAATGAAAAAATGGAATAAATTAATTTATAATTAAAATCAGTTAAAGAGAATTATAAATAATTAAAAAAATATTTTAAAATATTGAAAATTAAAAATAATTAAAAATTTTAAAAATATATTTTGAAAAGCCAGCCTGGCGAGTAGCTTCCAAGGAGTGGAAGTTCCTCTACTGAGTTGGCGAGTACCTTCAAAGCAAATCAATTAAAAAACATATTAATTCATAATATAATTTTTGAAAAATTCAAAGCAAAACAACTCACTTCATTTCAAAGCAACTTAATTCAAAAACATATGGAAATACAATATTGTAACATGAATTACAAAATTGTACTTTTTGTAGCATTTCAAAAATATCAAAATTGTCAATTACAACATGAATATACCATGGAATTTCTAAGCATCTAGAAGTGTCAAAAAACAAATTGAAATTTGAATCATAGACGCCACAATGAATTAGGTCAATGGATTCTAAATGCATACTCTATGATAAAGTCCTTTCATTCTCATCATGGGATTCAAATGTCACACATTTTGGTGCATTCATGAATTTTGCCCCAAGTTTTTTTTTGCCTTTGTCTCGTGTTCACCTTGAGTCATATAGATTGTGCCTTGTGTTTTTGATAAACGTGGGGTTCATGTCCAAACTTTTGCATGCTTTTATATTTTTATTTTGTTAAAAAAAACATTTGGGTTGTTTTTTTTTGGGTTGAAGAAGATTTTGGGAGATTTAAAGGATTTTTTTTATGGTTAATGTTTGTAGGTTGAAGATTAATTGTTTTTTGATTTAGAAGTATATTATAGAGGTTTTAGTATTATTTGTTTTTTGGGGGTGAATGTAGATTATGGAGATTCTAGGGATTTGTGGTAATGATAGTGTTTTTTTTTTTGGGTGGTTGGCTGGAAGATTTGTTGCATATTCTTAGATGGTTTATTATTAGGTTGTTTTGAAGAGTGAAAGAGTGTGGTATTTCAAGGATTGTAGTGGGTAGGCTTTATTAGGATTGAAGATCTTATGCATTTTTATAGATTTTAATATCAAAGTGCTTTTTTTTGAGGATGGAAGAAGATTGTGTGAGATTTGAAGGTTGTATTTAGGGTTGCTGATAATTTGGGCTCAAGATATCCTATGTTTCTAGGATATTTGACATTAGTTTATTTTAGAGAAAATAAGATGGGTGTAGAATTGAAGGTTTTTTTTTGTTTTGGGTTAATGGTTTTCTATTTTTTTTTTATAAAATTGGGGAGTCTTTATCTTTTTAAAATTTTGAAGATTTTGTCTGGTTTTAGAGATTTTACCATTAGAATTATTTTTTAGGGTAAATAAATATTGTGTGAGATTTTTAGAATTTTTTTGGGGTTTTGAGGGTTAGGGTCAGTGTTTGTTTTTCCTTTTTTGTAGTTTTCTGATGTAATATAATTAGCAAATCATCCAAAAAAGATTTAGCATTAATTTGGGACACATTCCTATCAAAAACTGTCTAAACTGTAGAAAACGGGTGAATAACTACCCCAAAGCTTAAAACTGTGTGAAAATGTGCCTGAAAACTGTGTCCAAACTTAGGCAATAATTTCCAAAAGAGACAGGGGAATTTATAACACAATATTCTTAACACAATTATTTTTTTTGAAAAAATTGGCAATTTTCTGAAAATTCGCCACCAAGAAAGTCACTGAATTATTAAGGAGTTGTTTTAGGATTGAAACTTTGAAACTTTTGTGATTTTTGAGGGAGAAAAACAGTTTTATTTTTGGTCTTTGAATTGGGGGTTAGGGTTTTTTAATGTTTAATTAATTAATTAATTAATTAATTAATTATTTTGGAGGAATTTTTTGGAAATGTTTTGTATTACTGAAAATGTGTTAGAAGATTTTGTGAGTGAGAGCTTAGGGGTCTTTTTTTAATTTATAGATTCAGGATTTATTCTTGAAAGTTGAAGATTGTGTTGTGTAAAATCTAGTGTTTTTGGGGGTATTCCAGGAATTCTCAGGGCTGAAAGTTCCCTGGGTTTTTAGGGCTAGGGTTTGGGGAGTTTCTTGGGGTATTCAAAGTTAGGGTTTGGGGGGTTTTCTTTGTTTTTAGGGTTAGGGTTCAAGACTATGTGTTCTTCTAGCTTGAAAAAGTTGTGTGTTCTTTTGCGAAGTCCGGGAGTCGATTGTTGCAACAACAACAATAATCGGAACGGGCAGGTTGTTGTCAATCTGCAAGCCTCGCAGACGTTCGTCCTGCCGTTGTCCCCATGAGAATCTTTATCATTTTCCACAACCTTGTCCAAGCAGCAGGAGGAGGAGGAGGAGGAGGAGGAGGAGGAGGAGGGGGACGATGAAGAGATTCAAACTCTGAAATAGCAATCAATTTGGTCAAGAATCCTAAGTACCTTCAACAAGAGACTCTGGACACAGTGCACACTCAATGCAATCACAGAAGCTTCTTCGTCTTGGTGTCTACAGGGATGTGTTAAGAAGAGAAGGCTACTTTGCTTACTACAATTTAGTTTGCCTCCCACTGATATGCAGAGAGAATCCCTGTTGTTTTGGTTTCAGCTCTTTGGAAACCCCACAGTTTCTGAAGAATCACTACTAATCTGTTGGTCTTAAATTGACGAGTCTCTATTGCAATTGCAGCATGGTTCACAGAATACCCATCCTCCTAAGTTTGTTCAGCTGCCCTCCTCCTCCACATTGCACACTTCTGGGAGATGTGGCAGGGAAGAAGAAGCAGAAATACTGCAATTTTTTTGATTCTTTTGTTGTTGTCAGAGTTTCTCCAAAGTTCATCTCCGTCAGGTCCCAACTCCAGACATATACATGCTCCTCCATGCTGCTGCTGCTCTTTGGAAGGACATGCAGGGCATGCACCCCTTTTTTGCAGTACCCATTTGGATTGCAAATCTGCAATTACCTCCCCAGAGAAGAGGAGGGATGTTATTTTGTTCTTGGATGACCACCTGTCGCCACTTTGATCTCTTTGACATGAATGTACATTCTCAATGGATTTCACTAGAGTAAAATGGTTTGCTACAACAGTCTTCTAGTGCTGTTTCTACAGCAAAAGGGGATTACCTTGCGCTGCCGTGGAACTCTTGCTTTTAATGCTATGTTCGGAACAACAACCTGCAAGATCAAGATGCTATTTCTCAAACAAAAATCCCTCCTGCTGCCTTGGGAAAAAACTCTGAGTTTCACTCCCTCCCTCTCCCTTGTGCTTTTTGTATCAAGAAGAAGCAAAATCGTTGCTGCCTTAGAGAGAACTAGGAGCTCTTTTCTCTCAACTAAGGAGGACCGACTCTTGTGCATAGATCCTCTTCACATATCCACAACTCTTTTTTTCATAGAAATTGTGTGCAGAAAATTGCAAGTTTCTATGTCGCAAAACTTAATTAGACTTCCTCGCATATTCCTCCTCTCACCAATTCTCTTCCTGAAATCACCTATTGCACTGCTTCCGCTTGATGGATCGGCTCATAATCAACTGTTTACTCCAAAGACAAAGAAACAGTGGCAACAACAACAACCCCGGAACTACGAAGCGCGCAACCAGCACCACAACACTACTGAAATGGTTGCACTATTGTAGTGAATCCGATCTCTTAGAAACGGATATTCTCTCTAACGCACGGCCCATGCATGACGAGGTTCTTTGTTATTTTTCTCGTGATCATCATTCCCGACATTCCAAGGACGCCCTTCCGGGGATATTCGAGGCGTCTGCAAGAACGAGGATCTCGCAGGATCTCGCCAATTCCTGTATCGCATCCGTCCATGCCATCAGACTGCCTGTGTGCTCCTTCTCTCACGGATATGGATAGTGAAGTGTATCTCTCGCTCAGATATCTCTCTCTCAGATATTTCTTTCCTCTTCTTCTTCTTCCTCACAGATTGCTCCTGTAGATTTTTTTCAGCGGTTTTCTTCCTTTTTGTGGCATTTCTCTCATGCATTTGATAGATACACGCGCGCGCGCACACACACACACACAAGTATCCAAGCTCTTCATTCTTATTATGTGACCGATCCGCGATCATCAGACTTGTGTGCTTTTTCTTGTTGTCCAGTGCTGTTGTTTTTCGCATGTCCGTTGTTGTTGTTGTTGTTGTTCCAGTGCATGTTTTTCTTTTGTTGGTTGTTGCAAGAACCGGATAGAAACAGAAGAAGATCATGTTGTATTGGTCCAATTCATGACTTTTGTGAAACAGAAACAAAAGCTGTTGATGCAAGAATCTGTGTGTGTGAAGTTCAAGAGCCTTGTGCGACGAAAATAAAGTAAGAGAGATTGAACAAGAACAAGATGAATCTCGTTCCATTTGGTGGCAAATCCGGGCCTCGACCTCGGATGCTTGTGTGCTACCTCTGTGGCCGTGAATTCGGAAGCAAAAGGTGTTGTTTCCATTCCCCTCCTTTTCTCAAACGCTGATGCAAGAAAGTTTCTTCACTGTTTTTGCTTTTCACAATCAATCCACCATATCTACAAAGACTTCAACAACGAAGAATGTATCTGAATGCAATTCTTTGGAGAAATTCAATTTGAAGGATCAATCTTCCAAGTCTTCCTGGATCTTGAAGAATGGTTTGTCACATGCTAATCTTTTAAAGTTTGTTTTCTTTCTTTTTTTGGTTTCTTAAGAAGAAAATTTAGATTCTTGAGACTAGCACAAAATCTTCACCTGTCTCCCTCAAAGGGTTGGTGGGCATGCATACATGCAGTTTACCAATTCATATTCCACAATGCCAAAAGAAATGGATGATTGAAGAGGAGAAGAATCCCCCAAAGGAGCGCCGACCCATGCCCCAACCTCCTCCTTTGGAAAAGGCCTTAAGAAGTGGTGATTCCCGTGCCATTGATGAGTTCAACAGTGAGTAAGTTCAAAGATTCTCTCTTTGTATTTTCGTCACATCTGTTTTTCCAGGCAGCAAAAGTGGGAAGGAGGATCAACAAGATGATTCTGGTAGTTTTTTTTTGAGGACCCAACTTTGGGTTTTGTTGTAATGCATGAAAAGATTTGTTGCCTTGTAATTTGCAACTGCTGCTGCTGTGTTGTGGTGGTTTGGTCCATCCTATTGCAACAGAGCATTTGCAGCATATGAGCAAACTCTGGAGCAGTGTCCCCATTGTCAGCGAACATTTGTGCCAAAAGCTTTCAAGCATCACCAAAAAGCTTGCACTGCACGCAACCCTGCCAAACCTGCTGGGACTGGATTGATTAGCAACTCCCTTTCCAACAGATTGCCACCTGGTGCAATTGCTGGATCAAAGCATGGAAATGCCAGTTAGTTTTCCATTTTTCCTTCCTTCCTCCATGCACCTGGATCTTCCACTCTCAGGCTATCTCAAGAATACAAATTGTAAAATCACAATGCATGTACTTCCCTCATATGCTACTCTATGACTGTCTTGGAGAGTCTGTTTGTTGCTCCCAATCATAGGAAATGGAGATCAACTGTGGTCTTAACAAGTTGAGTTGCATGAACTGCAACAGAGGCAAAACCTCTTGTGTTCCACAACAATTTTGACTTCTTGGATCCAAGCAAGAAACAGAAGACCATGGATGAGGTCCTTGCACAGAAGGTGGTGGGCTTTCCTTGCACGCCATTCGGAAAAGGCCATGTAAATGAACATTACCCTCATAACCTCTGGATTCTAGTTCGCCTTTTTTTTAATTTCAGTGTCACTATGAATGTTATGAATTGTTGCACTTCTTGATCTCATTCTGTTTTTTCCCCTGCTTTGCAATCAAGGAATCCCTTGTGCTTACTACTGGGTGTAGCTTGTGGAATGGGAAGCAAAAGTGTAAATTGTGGCCATTGCCATTGGCTTCATGGTGGATCTTATCTGATTAAAAGAAAGCAAAAAGTAAAAAAGTAAAAAATTACATATACAAAGAGTATGAGCACCAAGGAAGATGATAGTTGGATTCTATATAGCTCAGTTGAAATGTGAGGGCTCTGGGAATCTACTTAACCATGGACATAACAGAGGAAATTTGCATGTAGGGAGGAAACACAACAACTGGAGCTTTTTGTGATGTATGCGGTAGCCAATTCAATCGACCTAACTCTAGATTCTGCTCTCAATGTGGAACAAAACGAGCTGGTATGTGCTAATGTTTATGCACTGGGTAATGCAGAAAGAGGCCAGCTGATTGAGTTTCAAGTGCAGGTTACTTTATCATCAACTAAATTGTTGTGACAGGAAGTTGTCAGAAATTATTCAGTAAACAAAGTGGTGGTAAATCTTCATATGAGGATTACTAAACGACAGATGATGATTATTGGGGCAATGGTATTCCAGGCCCCAGCAAACAAGTCTAGACACTTTCTGAAGGGTTTGAAAGAAATGAGAGCTTCACATCTTAACCAGTGTTGGGGGTGTACCCACTTTGATGGGTAAGAATCACTGGTTCTGGTTCTGGGTACTACAAACTGGATCCAAATCAGGACTGATTTTCAGAACCAGAACCAGAACCAGAATTGGTTTGTTTGTTTTTTTTTTTGAAGAACCAGACCCCAAGCCATATTCCTGATTCTACTTATGTGTGGAACTGAAACCAGAACATGATGCAGTTTCAAAAGAATAACAGGGACTCAACCTGACAGTTAAAAACCGGCAGTTAACTGGCAGTTCTGGTCTTGGTTAGTAAAAGATCTGAACCAGGACTGATTTTCAGAACTGGAATCAGATTTTATTTTCTTAAAGAACTGGGCCTGAAACTGGATTCGTGATTCTATTTGAGGGACTGGAATGTTTATTGAAGTGTGGAACTGGAACACCAGAGGTTCTTCTTCGTAAAAATAAAGAACCATCCAACACTGATCTCAACCTCATTTCTGTTTACAGTGTCATTGAGAGCTTTTTGCTTCTGATAGCAAATTTTGTGCCTGAGGAATCATCACTACTGCGATTTGAAATGTCGTGCAGTGAACTTCAAGAGCTTTATGCTGGGTCATACATGTTTGTGTTTTAATTTTGAGCAGGTGTTTGTGGGTTGGGGATATCAGAGGATAGCCCAGCAGCAGCCACTAAGGCAATGGCAGGATACAGGTTTGAGGAGTCATGTCCCAAGAATTGCACCACAAGTTTGTCCAGGGGTTGGCTGAATGCGTTTCGACTGAAGACCACACCTTCGCAACCCAGTCTGCTTGGCCAGAAAACAATGTCTCACAGCCACAAGCACGGAAAGGCTCACCCAAACTTTGGCTTGGCTGCACTTTCCGAAAATCTGCATTGGAGGCCAACCTGATGAAGGATGTTGGCAGAGCAGAGAGACCGTTCTGGAGATTTCAGTGCTCCATATATTCATCCTTGCACCCAGGAGCCAAGTCTGCCTGTCAGTCACCAAAGCCTTTGTATTCTGACAAGTTACTCACAGTATGCTTGCCACTGATAAAAACCCACACCTACAGATTACTGCATATTGCACTTCAGCAAAGTGTACCATGAACAAAATGTTTCAAGGAGAACAGCTCAATGGAATGAAGCATGAGTGAGAAGAAGACTCTTCAAATAGCAAGGCTATAAGTTTGGTCATGGGGTAAAATTCACGGGGATACAAACGGAAAACCAGCATGCCCTTTTCTCCTCCTAAGGTACCAATCTCTGATTTCTTTGCTCCACAAAGCAGGCCTTCTCAAAATGTGGGAAAATTTTAATGCATCAAACTTGAGCTTCCTGTTGCACCCATCCACTTGCTTTGCTTCAACTGTCAACAGCTGTGGCTACTGTATCCATAAGGTAGTGCGGTAAAACCCTTGTGGCCATAGACTATCTGAAGGGAAGGTATGCACCATATAGGAAAACATGGGAGAGGGGGTTATTACCTGCACAACTTTTGTTGCCAAGAGCTGCTTGAAATCAGCAATCCATATGCCACAACCAAGACAGCTTTGCAGAGAGGGAAATTCTTCAGAAGAACAATTGGTAAGGATCTCAATTTTTGGCAATGGTAAAGCCACACCCTTTAAGCTTGACCCTACACATAGAGTCTGAACTAGTGTTGGGCGGTTCTCACTTTGTTGTGAGAACCACTGGTTTTGGTTCTCCCATAAGATTTTAATAACCGAGCTGGTTCTCTAAATGATTTTTTTCCTGCTTAAGGAGAACTGGTTAACTCCAAAGAAAGTTAGTGTACTGTATCAAACTTTTAGGGGAAAAAATTTTCAATCAGTTCTCTAAGTGTTGGCTCTCACAAATTGAAGACCAGATGGTTCTTAAAGGCAATTCTCACAAGTTAGTTATCAAAAGTTCAATTTTGGTTGTAGTAAAAATATTTTTTAATCATAAAAATGATTAAAACTGTGTAAAAATAACAAAAAGTGAATCTTCAAATGAATCTTCAAATTGCTCTGACTCATCTTCTAGTTCTAGATCCTTCTTAATGAACTTCACCAAATTAGAAGCTGATTTGCAAGCAACCCTAGGATTAGTAAGCCAATTCTTATTCACAAATATCAACTTCTCCAAATTGGTCATTTGTAAATGAGAAAAAAAATTGTTAGTATGCCAATTAAAGAGAAAGTTCTTTTCACTTCAATTTGAGATCTTACAATGCTTAAAATTATGAAAAATATGGATTTGTGCTCACTTCTCCCACCATTGAAGAGGACATTTAATATTTTTGATATGCCCTTGGTATTTTTTGAAATTAATAACTCTCTACCTACAAGCTTTTTCATTAGTTCATTTGTGTTGACAATTTGTTCAAAAATATTCAAAGCACAATTTTCATTTGGGTTTAGACAACGAATTTTAAATCTTGTCACCATATGTAAATAATAATGGCATTTGATAAACATGAGATATAATGATATCTTGTTATATTCTTCAACAATAACCACACCTTTTTCATGACCAATAAAAAATGATATTAAGCAAAAGAATTCAAATTTAGGGTCTAGCATCTTAAACAACATGTTATAGATTTTTTGGTTTCATATTTCATTAAATATGAAAGGAAAGACCCTAATGCCTTCAAAACCTCCTTCTTGATGTTAGAGGCCAACAAATTAAAAAAAACCTTAAAATCATTATTTATCAAATTAACTAAGGTTGGTGGGATTACATTTTTCTTCTTTCAATTTCAAACACATTGTTACTGTAGAATGCAATGCTTCAATTAACAATCAATGGCTTTAGGACTTATTCAAAATAGAAACATTTATAATTAAGAGAAAATAATCCACAATTGTTTGAAAAATATGCCACGTAAGAGAGGAAACATTCTTCCATTGCTTTTGTAAAAATTTGTTTGTTACCAAAATTTAACATTAACTATAAATATTCTCAAATTATCATTTAAATAAAACATATAAATTATTATAAACACAATTTAAGGAAATAATTTTCCTTGTTTTAATTATAATGTTTAATTTTCTTGGGAAAATATTATAATCTTCACATGTATTGTTCTATTTTTGTTTGCCTTTTCTAAATTCTATAGGCCAAGTTATACATTTTTGCAAATCTGATTGAGTAGATTTAATAAGTTCATATTTGAAAATTTAGCACATTTTTTCATTTGTGATCACATATTAGTAGGCTTTTTAAAACCCATGGCCAAATAGGTATTTTGAAAGTTTTCCTCCAAATCAAAACTTTCATAATTCACAGTAAAGTTTAAAGTAATTGTCATAACATTCAGATTTGACCCCTCATCCTTTACATAAGCAATTAAAAAAAAAAAAACCCATATTCATCCAATAATTATGTTAAATTTCTTGCCAAGGCTTGATTGGTAATTTATGTTGCTTCAAAACAATTTATAATAACATGTTTTGGTTGTGAACCAATCCTTTAAAAAAATTATCACAAAAATAAAAATGACATGTACACCTTGAGACATCCATAAATTAGAACTAGATGTTGCAATATTGCAATTTATTAATTTTGGTACAACATGCTCTTGTTTCTCCACCAAATTAGGCAACACCTTTCGATAAAATTACTTTCTTGAAGGAAAGACCACTTGAAAACATAAATGCAAGGCTAAATGCTTTAACTAAATACTTTCCACAAACTACATTAGCAAGTGATTTTTATAATCAAAAGGCTTACATTTTGCAAAAAATCTTTATATTACACATCATCTTTTATGAAAAGATCTTTTGTAGCAAAAAAACTTGAAATTTATTTGTTGGACACATTATGTTTTCTTTGCTAATTGCTTCTAAATATTTTTTTCAATGGACTATTGATTTCAAATTTTTTTTGGCAATAATAGCATGGTTTACATTCACATGTTTTTTTGAAAATTGTTATACCACTTGTTTTATGATATCAAATTAAACCTTTTCTTGTTTGAATTCTAAAATTAAATGGATTGATAACATTGTTGTAACAAAAAATATAACACATCATTTGAAGATTGTTACAATCAAACTTTTTTTATTATTGTTAAAACAAAAATACCCAACAAAATGCATTTTTACAATAAGGTCTCCATTTAATTCTTTGAACATGTAACTTTGGAAGTTTCATTTTCATTTTTTCTTCATTTTCAAGACTTATGTTGCTTTCTTTTTCCAAGTTGGGATAAATTTTCAAATAAGTTTTTCATAAGAACATCGTTAAGAAAAATTTCACAAGTTTCATTTTTTTGTTTTTATTTTGTTTCATTTTCATTTGATTGTTCCATTTTCAAGAATTTTATTCAACAAGACTAGAGAAATTGAAACAAAAGATTGCTCTACCAAAGTTTCTTCTTAATTTTTTTACTTGCAAATTTATTTAACTATCTGAAGCTTACAATACAACTCAAAACATTACCAACATTTAGAAGGTCAAAGTAATTCATTTAGCCCTCCTTCATTTTAAAGATGAATATTCACAATGAAATGTAACAACACAATACAATTTTTTTTGTAGAAATGACAACAAATCCTACAAACACCAAACATATTTACTAATGTTAAAACGTTACAAAGTTTATTAGCAAACATAATGAACAAAAATTGAACTTGGATCATGAACAAATATTTCATTAAAATAAATGAAGAAATAAAACATGTAACATTAACATCAAAACACAAAACACAAAATTATAGGAAGCATAGTTTGTAAGTCGTACTTGAAAGAATGGAGAAAGCAATTTGATCAATGCATTTAAATTCCTTGCTCTCAAACTTACACAAAACAAGTAGGGGGAAATACCAAACTAATAAGCAATAATGCAAAGGACTCAAACAAGAATGGAAAAGGAACCAAACACACATGGGAGCTAGGTCAAAAAAGTACACTTGGGTTTAGAAACAAGTTGAGCACCAATGTCAAAAATGTTGATCATCAACAAAAAAAATTCATGCAACAATAAGAGGATCTGAACAACAACCTAAAAAGAATTATTCAACAATTTGAAAAAACCAAGCAACAATGCAAGAAAACTCTATAGCAACAGCAAAAGAGTCAAGCAAAACATTAAAGGAGTCGAACAACAACCCAAAAAAACTTGACTAACAACACAAAAGGAGTTGAACAACAATGCAAGAAAAAATAATAGTAATGCAAGAAGAAGTGACAACAACTCAAAAGGAGTTAAGTGTCAATGCAAAGAGGACCCAACAAGCCACCAAAAAAAAATGTCAATTTGCAAGCCATTATTAAAAAAAAGGAAAAAGAAATCTTCTTGAACTCCAAAGCACTAAATAGCACAAACCAAGAACAAATCATTGAAGAAAGCAAAGTGGGGCCCAATTCAGACTTGGTCCCATTTTATGTTCTTTTTAGAGAAGTGGAGAAGAAGAAAAAAGCCTTCTTGAACTCCAAAGCACTAAAGAACACAACCAAGAACAAATCATTGAAGAAAGCAAAGTGAGGCCTAATTTAGACTTGGTCACGTTTTATGTTCTTTTGGGAGAGTGGAGAAGAAGAAAAGACCGCTCCTCCACACAACAATTATGGCGACGTCACTTGAAAAACCCTCCAGGGGCCATGACTTTGGATCTCCAAACCAACAAAAGAAACAGCTCTGAAGCCAAACCCCAAACCCCAAGCCTGCAATCTCACAAAACCCTAACCCTAGCAGTATGATCTGGAATTGTCCAGGAGACAATAGAGCGCAGAATGATTGATGCCAGCTGGTAAACCACCTCCCCCCATCTGCACCACCCCCCAAACCACACATTCTGCGTTGGAATCGTGTGTAGAATTGTAACATTACTTTACTGAAGGTGGACGAATGCTATGCTGCCACGTCTGTGGACACAAAACGCTGAAAGATATTCTTCCGTTTGGAATATTGTGGAAGGGAAATAGAAGCTTCTATAGGGATTTTGCCCTTGACTTTAGCGGTTGCAAACCTTAGGCAACGCGCACATAATTATCTCCAAGAATTTAGGTTTTTTTAATAAATTAAAAATTTTACAGAATTTTTCATCTTCCTCATATATATCAATGATCCCTCCATAATTCTTTTTAACTATTGCAAAAAAATCCAAGGCACCCAAATTTACTAATTTCTAAAATTATAAAAAATTTATTTGCCACTCGGCTCAGGGGTGGCGGGATGCAATCGGGACCAAAAGGAAAAGGGAGGGGGGGCGGTGCGACGGGTCCACCCAACGGAACGGCGGGTATCGTTGTCGTCGCCTTCATCGCATCGGCTTCGCTCGTCTCCGGCCGTGTTCGCCGACCTCGCGTTCTTTCTCTTCTGCATCATCACCGACCTGTTGTTCTTGCTTCTCTACCGAGTGGCTATATATTCTGGTGCTGTAACTTCGTTTCCTGTGTTTCATCTTCTCTCTTTTGATCTGCTCTGTCTGTTGCCTTCAATTGCTGTTCTGTGAGATTATCTTAAGTTCAATTATTTTCCTATCTTCGCAATTCTATCGTTCTTTTTTTGTTTGAGTGACTCACAAGAAGGAAAAACGGCGACGACGTTCATGTTGGATCTCTCAGAAATCCAGATCCCTGGCGTTGCGGGTACGCTCCTAACCTGTCTTCCTCCTCTCTGTTGCTCTGTTGTTGCTTTTTCTTTGCTTTGACAGACAGATCTAGTGGAAAGCCCCCTTTTGGATTGATCTGTTAGGGAAGGATTATTGTCTCGGTCTTTTGTTTTTCTTATTGCGTCGATGAAGCTGTTGGAAAGAATTCAGGTTCTTGCCGTTTATGAGTGAAGTTCGATGTGTGCTGAGAAGTTTGGTTTGTCTTTTCGTTTCCTTCGGCCACCGGGAAGGTTTTTTTGTATCCCTTTTTGATGGAGAATCAGCTTGGTCGGCTTTTGAAAAGTCGATATCCGTGAAGTACAGGAGAAAGAAGTCTGTCCAGTTAGGGGAAATAAGTTTTAGGATCTTGCCGTTTGAGAGAAGGTGCATGTTGTGTGGGGAAGCTTGGCGAGTTTTTTGTTTGTTTTTGTAGAATCCTAAGCGTTTCAGAGTCTCCTCTATTTGCAAGTAATTTTGATAGTCTTGATGGCGGGATTGTTTGTCGTGTCTATGGCAGATCCATTTGCGGAAGAAGATACAGGAAAAGGAAAGGGGTATGTTCATGTGCGGGTTCAGCAACGAAACGGACGGAAGAGTCTTACGACTGTCCAAGGCTTGAAGAAGGAATATGATTACAACAAGATTCTGAGGAAGTTCAAGAAGGTAAGATAAACAACCACCTCCACGGAGGAGGCTCTCACGTTGTGTTTGTTGTTTCTAAGCTTCGTGTCATGAGCAATTCTATTATGTTGGGTCTCCTTACACTGGATTCCTGCTGAATATTGTCGTGTTCGTCCCGTTATTTTCTCATTTGCTGATTGAGGTGGGATACATTTTAAAATTGGAGCTACTGTGTGATGTTATGCCAGGATTTCTGCTGCAATGGAACAGTTGTTGACGATCTAGAATTGGGGAAGATCATACAGTTGCAAGGCGATCAGCGGAAGAATGTCTCTCATTTTCTTGTGGAGGTAATACTTTCCCTTAGTCCTTTTATTACTAAATTTGTTTCTGCTTGATGTTGTTGAGTGGCCTCTGTTTTCTTTTAGAAAACAGAAATTGTTGTGGAAGGACATAAAAGATGCACTTCCTTCATTTCTTAAACTGCTGCACACTACTCACCATCTTGTGGAGGAATTAGTGTGATGTATGGTGTGTGACCCAATCTGTGTGGTATTGACTATTGACACATTGATTTTGTTTTGTGATCAGGTGGGCATTGTGAACAAGGATGCCATCAAGATTCATGGGTTTTAAATGCACTTGGAGGGTGGAGTGAATAACAATAACTGGGTGCATTATTTGACATTGTAGCAAATTACATGCAATTGACATCTGTGCAAGTTGTTTGGAAAATTGCTAGTTATGCTCAGTACTAGAAGGCCTCAGAAAAGTTGGATGTAGTCTGTAAGTGTCCTGCTAAAAGCATGTACTTAAGCTTTTGGAATAAATGTCTACAATATATCATTTTTGAAGATATGATCTTTCTATGGTGTGTTGATCCCCTGTGTCCTGGTGATGAAGTGCACCATTGATATGAGTAATATAGAGGTGTAGTGTAGTAACTCTGAAAAGCATGTTTTGGTTTGTATCTGGTCAGTTTAAAAGTCCTTGGTAGAGAATTATGTTATGATCACGACACTGGTGTTGTATGGTATTGTGGGGGTGAAGCATCTCTGAAGAAATGTCAGAAGTAGTCCACAAGTAGGAATTGGATGGTGGAGTGGTTCCTAGATGAGAGAAATCCTGATCTAGAGGATTCAGACTTGAGTTAGACAACTCTCACATGTCTGCTTGGGAGGACCGCTGCATCACAAAGTGCCACTGAAAACCAAAAGCAATCAAACTTGAGACCAGTGGCCGGTTGCTCTAGTTAAACACTCACCTTCAACTCTGTTCTATACCCAGCATGACCTCCCTCAGATAAATTAAATTTGTGCCCAAATATGCAGCCAAACCTGAAGACCTCAGATCTTGCTATTGGATTTCAGAGTGTGGTCCGGAGTGTAGAATCTGCGGCATTTTGGAAAATGTAGTGTCCACAGGCGTGGGTATTTCAGTGGATATCACAGAATCCGAAGATATACGATTTGGGCCCTTATATTGGGGCTTTACATTCAGCTCCACCTCATGTGGGCTCTTCTTTTGGGGCTTTATGTTCAACTCCACCTCTCACTTGGGCCCTTATATTTTGAGGCTTTACATTCAGCTCCACCTCATGTGGGCTCTTAATTGGGATTTTATGTTCAGCTCCACCTCACGCAGGCCCTTATGTTGGGCCTTTACATTCAGCTCCTCCTCATGTGGGCTCTTATTTGGGGCTTTATGTTCAGCTCCTCCTCACGCAGGCCCTTATTACCGGGCTTTACCACCTCATGCAGGCCCTTATTTTGGAGGCTTTACAACCTCATGCAGGCCCATATTTCGGGGCCTGAATCAGACGCCTGTTGGGCCCTGATTTTAGTAAAGCATTCCACTTCATGTGGGCTCCTTTTATGGTAAAGCACATGACCTTAAATATCTGGTCAATTGACCTTCACTGTAATAGGAATCTTAGCAATATCAAATATCTAAAATATTTGATATTGCTTTTGCTTCTTGTGGAACTGACACAGGTTAGCCAAATCCATCATGTTGGGTTTGTGGTGACTTTATGAAAAAAAGGGCCCTTAATTCATAATGACATTTCTTTGTACTGTTTTGCACCTGAAATATCTTAGTACCTTGGCCAATTCGACACTAATTATATTATTTTCAGAAATGGTGAAACTTTCAAAATTTATTTCTTCCAAATCAAAAAATACAAAGAAGGATAATAGTGAATATTTAGGAATATTCCATTTGTTGAAATGAAAATTTCAAAATTAATTAATTATTCGACAGACATCTGTTGAAATGGAAAAGGTACTATGGTATGGTGATAAATTGCCAAGGAAAAAAAAAAATTTATTGCTTGGACTTCGGGCTCCAGCCTCAACTCCTACCATGGAATGCCCTGAAAATACCTCCTTCCCTCCATACAAAACCCCCCTCACACTTGACAATGTTGACATGAAAGTTTTGTATGTGGGCAAAGCCCCAGGGGGAGGGCTTTCCATGGCATAAAAACCCTGGTGGTTTAAAACAAAATAAAATCCCATGGTACCCATTGGAGACTCGTGTATATGAAGTTAAATGCCATATGCACTATTATTCATTCTCTAATAATCTCTGTAAATCTCTTTATTAGGATTTTTGTCAGATTTTCATATTGCTCATTGATATAATTTGCATTGCCAAATTGCTTGTTGGCAGAATTGAAAATTATCAAAATTGCCATAACCCTCACATTTCCCTTACAACTTTGCATCTACTCATAACAAGTCCATGTAGCCACATAGCTCGAACAATAAACTAAAATTATCACCAAAACAATATAGCCAAAAAAAACTTATATAGTCAATGTCTGTAATATTTTCATTTATACTTTCCCACCTTAATCCACCTAACCTATAAAAGAGGGACAACAAATATGAAAACAAAAGCGCAAATTAAACAAGAAAATGTAGATAATAGTTAAATTAACTTATTTGAGAATATAGTAGGATTCTAGGGTCCAATAAAACTTCATGGAATGAAAGTATTGAATATGTTTTTATTTTAGAGTGGTGGGTTCAATTTAGGAAATTAAAAACTAAAAGTAAAACGTAATTACTAAAAATTGATTAATTAAGGGTGACAAACTAAAGGTCATCACGGTTTTCTAATACATTCTCAATTTCTTACATAATAAAATATTTTTAATATTTTTAATTAAGAAAATTTTCTCATAATCTAAGTTTCTCATGAAGTCATCAGAAATTTTTAAGTCAAAAGGAAAACAACAACAAAGAAAAAACAAGAAAAATCAAAAACTAAGAGGTGGTGCAAATGAACAACATCCAGTACTGGCGAGCCTCATCTACGAAGAGACTATTCCCAGGTTGATAATCCAAAGACTCCTCATCCACGAAGGTATTGTCATCATCGCCATGGTCCGGAAACTCCTCATCCGTGAGGAAGTCATCGGCAAGTTTGTAATCCGACCTCACGCCGTCTCCCTCCCGCCCGCGCTCGTGTTCTCTCCTTCCTTCTTCCTTCCCATCGCTACTCTTCCCTGCCTGTTCTGCGCAGTCGGCAAAGCTCTTCCCTTTGCCGTTTGCATTCTGTGAATTTTTTTCCCTCTCTTGCTTCCTACGTTTGTACCATGTAGGTGAGCATTCGCTGAATGTGAGCAAGGTAGTTGCAGCAGCGCGCTCGTGTGTTATTAGTGTTTGTATTCTATCATTTGCCTTCCTTTTGCTCTGTCTGGTTTTGTTCACGAGCCTCTCCTTCAACACCGCATTTATGGCCAACTCAAAAGATTCCGCCGCCACCGCCGGCGGCGATGCCGTTGAGAAGCTGTACGAGTATGGTGACCGTCTCAGCGAGTCCGGCGACAAAAGCAAGGTGAGTCGACGACAGTCTTGCAGAGACTACTAGAACTGCTTGAGAAGCGATTCTATGTTGTAATTGTAATTTTCTTGTTTGAGGCTTTGGTGTTGGGCTAAGCATCACGGTTAAGTCTAATAGTCCTGATAGTAATAAGAGAGTTGGTAGGGTCAAATTTCGTTTACAAAATTTAGGGAATTTATGGGGGCTTCTTCCTTTGGGGAGGATGCGTAACCGAGTTCTTCAGGTGGTTAGAAATAGTGTCCCTCTCAAATGCAGGTAGTAGCTCTATGGCTGAAGAGACGGTTTTAGTGCCCATATGTTGATCAGCAAATCATGGAGTCTATCTTCTTCTTGTCCTTGTTTTTAAGGCTGTTTGTGGATCGAGACACTGTTTTAACCTAAAACATTACTTAGGGTTTTGTTTCGTGGAAGTTAGTCATGATGACGGTATGTGTGTGGGGAGTGGTTTTGGGGGAGTAGAATGAGGCAGATTATATTGGGATTATAGCAGCTGCCAAGGGGAGCAGTAAGGCAAAGCAATTGGCTGCACAGCTCATTCCACGGTTTTTCAAGTACTTTCCAAGTCTTTCTGCACAGGCAATCAATGCTCAGCTGGATTTGTGCGAGGAAGATGAACTTGGGGTTGGTTCTGCCACAACCTTTCTGCTAGGGGTTAAGGTAGCTCAGTAGCTTAGAAGTAGCTTGACGTTTGTGAAATCAGGGTTGTAGCTCGAGCAGGGTTTGCTGATGACGGTTTGCTGACCTTGGCTGTGTGACCTGCTTTTACCACATAAGCATTGGTATGTTATTGGTAGTTGGCAGGAAACCCACTGAAAAATCAATTTCCTCCCAACCACCAATCACCTTCTTAGCCTCAGTGTCAATGGGTTGAAGCTCTGTACCTCAAGGAGTCATACCAGCAGGCAGGAAGCAAGCAGAGTCGAATTGGGAGACTTGATTGTAATGTGGAGTCATTTCAGTTGAGAGCAATTTTAGGGTTTCCTGTGATGTCAACATGCAATCTATCCTTGAACTCCTTCTGCATGTACTGTAGCTCACAGCAGGTACCTGGGACAGGAGATTTAATTTGTATACAGCATAGGGAACTACTGACTGGAGGCATGGTACATCTACTGCTATGGAATTGCACAGACATGAGTATGTTGGAAAGCCTAGGAACTAGAGTGGAAGACTGCAAAATATATGTGACTATGACAGTATTGAGAATTTATTTTTGTTATTTGAGGACTTGTGAAACCAGGAGTTGAAGAATTCCTTGACATCTATGATGAACATAAGTCCTTGATTTTGAATCTTGCTCTGGAAATACTTTAAGTCATGTCATATTCCCAGAGGATGGCATAAAAATTAGAGTCAGCTTAGGTCTGTACTGATAGTACAGTATGGGAGTGTGTGGGATGGATTGTAGATTCGGGTGCAGGCAATTCGTGGGTTGCCACTGTTATGCAAAGATACACCTGAGCATGTGCCAAAGATTGGTGATGTTTTAGGTCAATTGCTCCTTGCAGGTATGCAACTATTTTCTTCTGCTACATCTGTTTTGCATAGAATACTGGGGAGCCTTGTCATGTTGGTCAGATGAATTATCCAGTGTGCATTGGTAACAGAAGAGGGGCTGGAGCGTGATGCTGTATCAAAGGCACTCATGTCTGTGCTGCGCCAAGACACCAAAGGTATACCATGCCAGTTCCTTTGCTCTTCTCAGCCTTGGCATGAATAAAGCACCTTTGTGAATAGCCATCAACAGCAGATGTTGCATTGGAAGGATCATATGTACTACATGCTGCTTTTGAGATTTTAGCCAGGTGAGCACAATCAACTTGCTATTCCATTATAACTTGACAAGATGCTTTGTGATTTCTTGCAGCATCCCTAACAGCTCTGTTTAAACACATTGAAAGTTCGGATGAGAACATTCGGGAGAAGATTCTAGTCTTCGTCCGAGAAAGAGTATGCACCTGTCTCACCGTACATGTCTGTCCTCCTCAGCTGTCAATTGACCGGCTTCACATCTGGTAGACATTCTGTTCTTAAGTGTCACAGAGTGAGGTGCTAATTTTCTGTGAATAGTTTGCCAGACAATGTTTCAGCAGTCGCTGTTCTGCAAGTGACTCATGTGTTCCTAGCTCAGTTTCTCTTAAGAACTAACAATGGATACAACTTCAGGTATTTCCATTGAAACGGGAGTTACTGCACCCTGAGGCAGAGATGGAGAGACACATAACTGATCTCATCAAGAAGGTAAATTCAATGTGCTTTAAATTAATGAGGTTCTCCTCAGGTGCATTGAATCTCTCTAAGCACCTATATTTATAGTAGATTGTAATGCCATGTAGATGCTGTGCAGGCAACGGACTTTTGAAGAAATAGTACTAGAAGAGGTGTTTTCACTTTTCTTTCACAGAGTTGTCCTACTGCAGCAGTTTTTGTGATTCAGCCTGTTGGTTATGCAGAGTTTGCAAGATGTAACAGGAGCTGAATTTAAGATGTTCATGGACTTCCTCAAGAGCTTAACGCTTTTCAATGACAAGGCGCCCCCAGAGCGCATACAGGAACTCTTGGAGATTGTGGAGGGTCAAGCTGATCTAGATGCTGTTTTCACTGTCTGTTCCCTCAGTTGCTTCTGTTTTCCTCACTTTTTTTTGGCCATGTTCTAGCAAGGATGCTGGTATAATCTAGACAGTATCTGAGTGATTGTAAAGCAGTGTCCAAGGGCAAAAGGGGAGTTCGGAGTGAGATTCATGAATAATTTAGGTGAAAACTGCATAGCGTTCTGCTGCCTTCAATGATGATAAACTTCTCAGCTCCTGAGGCAGGGTCCAAATGCATCCCTGCTCTGCTGGAAAGAAAATGGACACATGTCTATGTCTTAGTTTCCTGGCCTTTGACTTGTTTTATTGAGCAGTGTATGATCCAGGCCATCTTTATGCTAATTTTTTGATCTGATGTGAATGCAAATTAGTGTTGACACAAGATTTGAACAAGTATTCAGTTGCTTTCACCTTTTGCAATTGTATGGGTTATGTAGAAGTAATGTTGGGCTTCCTGTGCAGATAACAGACGCGGACCACATTGACCGCTTGATGTCTTGCTTGAATATGGCTCTTCCTTTTTATGTGGTATTTCTCTGCTCTCTAGTCCATGTGAACTTTTTCTGGCAACTCCTGGTCAGTTTTCTGTCAGTGTTGGTCATGGTTGCAGCGGTTTCTCCTAGTTTGCATTAAAACTCCACAGAAAGGATCCTATAAGTTTGTGCCTGAATTGAGTTTCTAACCTGAATTGAGTTTGGGATTACAGCTCTTGATGGGTTAAATTCCTACTTGACATTTCTGGATGGTTTCATCTGCAGCGTGGAGCTTCTAATAGCAAGTTTCTCAATTATATCAACAAGCATCTTCTTCCTGTTTTTGACAAGGTATGCATTCTGCTAGGCCACACTGAGAATACCTGCTGGATGTGGATTCTTTTACAATGGAGGTTTGAGTAAACACACAATTGAAATATGCTTGGTGGGTGCAGCTGAAGGAGGATACGGAGTTAGAATTGCTGAAAAACTTAACTGAGAGCTCACCCTACACATCTGCTCAAGATGCTCGGAATCTTCTTCCTTCAATTTTACAGCTTCTTAAGGTACTCTGCTCCACCTTTGTATAGTTATGTAATTCTGCAGTGCAAGTAGCATAGCTGGTTGGCCTTGAACATTCAATGCTTCTCCTGTGGATTTTTTGTCTGCCTAACAATGAAGCTGGGAACCCTTTCATACTTGCTTGTTTAATGACTTTTATGATGTCTTCAAGATACTGAAGCCATGGTCATTGTGCACGGTACTGCAGAAGTATGTGCCACGGAGGAAAACAGGTGAAGAGTTGAATTACACTTTTGTGGAGTGCCTGCTGTTTATATTTCATCAACTTGCGCATAAGGTCAACCTCTCCTTCTATACTTGTAGACTAGACATTCAAGACCTTTCAGTCTGGTTTTTGAAGTATGCACAAGTATCCAAGGATACCTTTGGTCTGAGTTTTCAGATTTAAACTAATTGTTCGTACTTTTTGTCGGTCTCACACTTCAATTGTGGCCTGCTATCCTGGATGTGTGCATGTTTGCAGACACCCAACACAACAAACAGCTTGTGTGGATACAAGATAGTTACAGGCCAACCCTCTGACCGCTTAGGGGAGGACTTCAAGGAGCTCTTCATAGACTTCACTGAGAGGCAAGGGACTTGCACTCACTAGGTCTCTACTTATATAATCTTGCTCAGTTTATTGTCATATTGTTTCTGTCCCTACCCATTCCTGTACAATGAATTTAGGGTGAGGTTGAGAAGTTTGTTTGCAACTTGTAGTCAATAAGTTCTTGTTGGTGGGAAATTGTAGGTTGACTGTGGTGGAGGAGTCAGCAAAGGCTACCAACAGGAAGTTGACTCAGGGAATGTCAGAACACAACAAGGCTATGTCTGCTGCTAAAACAGATGCTGCCAAAGCTGATGTGGTATGTGGATGTTGATCCTTGAAAGAATCTTATAGATGTTTTAGACTTCCTTCATGTTGAATACCTGAAAGGGGTCCATTTTTTTCACTGTTGCTGTATTTGTCTTGTCAATGTTGGACTGTTTTGTACTCTTTGTTTCAGAAGAAGGACCCTGCTACTGGCAGCTGGTACTTGATGAGTGCTGTTTGGGTGTGCAGAAAGCGAAGAAACAAAGTGCAAGCATAGAATTACGTACTTGCAACAACATACTTACTCTAGCCCAGGTAAAGTCACAGTACAATCCATGCTTGCTGGTTGCTGGAGATCAAAAAATGTGTTTCTTTCTGCAGTATCCCTGACAGTTGTGCCTGCTTGCTGACAGCCATTACATCAAAAAGCACCCCCTTTCTTCGGTGAGAAGAAGATATTTACACTCTCATGGAAAGAAAATCTGAAACCTGTCCCAGCTCCAGCTGTTCCTTCCACAGGGTAAAACACAAATCTCCCTCTGAACAATTGTAGTTTGCAGAAAGCTAGCATCTCTGTTTGAACCTGCTGACTTCCCCTTGTCTGCCTAGTGCAACTCCATGTCTCTAGATTGGAAATTAGTGGACTATGAATTTGAGTAAAGGTTTTTCTGGGGAAAGGTTACATCTTGTCAGTCTGAAAGAGTATACAATGTTGATATTTTTGCTGTTGATTTAAATTTGAAGGAACAAGCGAGCAGCACCAGCAGTGAATGGAAGTGGGGCTACAGTTGTGAAGAGGGCGCGGGGAAATAGTGTGGGCTCCACACAGCTAGTGAACAGAGCATTGGCTGGACTTTCTCGAGGTACAAGACCTGGGGGCAGCAGAGGAGGTTGGCGAGGAGGTCGCAGTCGTGGCAGAGGCACCTGGTAGTGTTGCTGCCTGAAAAAGGTTAAAAAAATGCTTAGAGTGAGTCTCCATGATTGTATGCCAATGTACTTTTATTACACTACCATGCCCAGGAGGTTGTTTACCTCATGAGGGACCACACAGTCTGAACATTTCACAAAAACACAGTTAGTTCTGATGACCACTGTCCGAGGCAAATCTGCAGAAATTCCATGTCATGGGAAGTGGAGAGTTGTGCCAGGGTTTTGGTAAGCTTCTTCAGCTCAATTTGGAACCCTGAACCCTGTGTGGGGCCTAAGATTTGAAGTGTATTTCTGATGTTTTTGTCTCTTGATAGTTCTCATTTGAATTAGAGGCCCTTTGTCACTGCAAATGTGCTTGGAAACTGGTTGACAAAGATGGTGAAGCTCTTCAAGACACCAGTTCCTTTCAGGACAAAGTGTAGCCAAGAAAGTGAATTTCTGTTCAACGCTGCATTCCATATGATGTTTTGATGTCAATGGTCTTGCCCTGAAGTCATGTGCATTGTCACCAGTCAGTAGGTTTTTTGGCATTTGATTAGAAGGTGCTAGAGAAGTAATTGATGTCTGTCAAGTGGATTGCTGCAATGCCCATTACGTCACCATATGTGCTATGGCATGTCAAGCTTCCTGCTAGTGTGATGGCAGTCTGGTGTGTGATTTGTAGCAAAGCTGTTGCAACCTCAACCATTGTATGAAAACCCTGAGGACTCTTGCTTTTCCAGGCTCTCTAGTTTTCCAGGATGTCAGACTTTTTACAATGCTACTACATTCTGAACCATTGTATGAGAACTCTGGGAGCTCTTGTTTTCCAGGAGACAGTTTTACAATGCTGCTACAATCTCAAACCAATGCATAGGACTGAATCTAGTAGGCTCTTGTTGTGTTCCAGGATATTGTTTTGCACTGCTGCTGCAGCCATTATTGCTGTTTTAGTCTCAAAACCATTGCAGGAAAATTCTAGGAGAGTTCTTTGTTTTCAAGGAGACTGTTTTGTACTAGACCTTTCAGGAGACAGGTCCAAATTTGCTGAAGTCAGTATGAGCAAATAATTGTTCCTGTGTATGTACAAGAAGAAATCAGGAGGAGCAGCAGCATGTGCTATAATGGTGGAAACAAATGGCATCTTCTGAAACAACAAGAAGTGAGCGAGTTATCTTTCTCCTCCCACAATCACGGAGAGATTCTATTCCTTTATGCGAGCAAAGCAAATTGAACTGGAGGCAGCAATAACCATCTATAAGGACGCGATTTTTTAATTGTACTACAGTAAATGACTGTGCGCAAGCTTGATGTCAGCAGAAACTGGAAGATCCACGAAATTTGCTGTGTTCTGGAAGAGATCTACGAATTTTTTATGGGTTCTCGAAGATGCACAAATTCTCGCTAGGTTCTAACGTCCTTGGAGTCCACCGAAGTGTGTTCTGTACGTTTTGTATTATCGCACGCGTGAGAAGAGGGCCGCTGTGACCCAGCACCCACCAGTTCACCAGATGGTGGATGGTGGATGAGTCTGTACAGACAGTTTTGAGATGATTTTTCTTTTAAAAATTCTCTTTCCCTACCCTGACCTGCCCCCCATTTTGAAAAACCTAGTTTTACTTGCTTTATTTTCTACTTCCTTGTTTTCTCTTTCAATCCGGCACCAGCAGCCATTGGTATAGCTTCTCTTCTTCTTCTCCTCTTCTCTTTTTGTCCTATTTGGTTCCTCTTTTCTTCATTGTCCAAAGCCAGCACCAACATGATGAATATTGTCATTGTAGCAAGCTATTGCCATCACATTGAGTTACCATTACCAGCATTTCATGTTGCATTGGGTGTCTTAGTAGTGCGTCACAATTGTAGTGGGCATCACAGTAGGGCATTGCAATAGTAGGGTGTTGGAGCCATCATGATAAGCATTGTAGTAGGGCATTGGAACGTCACATTGCAACAATAGGGCATTGGAGCCATTTTGTCATAGCTTCGCCATCACCAATTGGAGTGAACCAATAGCCACCAATGCACCAATTTAGGATGAGGTCATTCAAGCCATTTTGGGGATGAACCCAAAACACATTCTCTTCCTTTGCTTAGGGTTTTTTCAGCCTTTTTTTCAGCCCAAAACTTTTCCCCTCCTACTTCCCTCCTACCTGCATCCCCCCTCCTACCTATCTCACCTCATTTTGCACTCATTTTGCACTCATTTTGCACTCACTCCATCACCATAGCTTTAAAGGGCTTGAGAACCTCAAAGCTTTGAAGGGTTTGAAGGGTTTGGGGTTTAGGAACTAAATGCAATAGGCTTAAACAAGGCAAGATGTGGGAGCTTGAAGTAGTGATGCTAGGCAAGATGTGGGAGTTTGAAGGAATGACGCAAGGCAAGACTTAAGAGCTTGAAGGTAAATTCCATCCCTTCATTTTTTGGGGTTGTTGTTTTGGTATGAAAAAGGCAACGATAGTAATGTCATCGTTTCTTCTTTATATTTGAAAAGAAGAAAGGTGATGGCAACAATGTTGTTTTTTTCTTCTCATAGAAAAGAACATAGAAAGAAAGCGACAACAATGTGTCATCATTTTCTTCTATGGTGGTGTTGTTGTAAAAAAGGTGTTGCTTTTTTTTGTGTTTTTTTTTTTACTTGAAAATAAAAAGATGACGTCTTCTTCTTCTTTGGTTTAGTTTCACGAAGAAGGCGATGTAGCTGCCATCACTTTCTTTGGTGATTTGCTACAAATAAGGTGATGGCAACAAGCCATCACCTTTTTTTTCTCTCTACTTGAGAAGACAACGACCACTGACATGCTCCTAAGTCCTTGGTTAGGCCCAAGTTGGGACTAACTTGCTCAAGTTGCGGAATTGGGAAGGACTCGCGGCACGCTCCCAACTTCCAGCACTAAAGGGGGGTGAAAGGGGCATGCTGAAAGCTCCAGGATTAGAATAGGAAGAGGGACAAGCTACTTAGTTGTTCGGTCTTGCATCCAAATCCAACTAACAAGTTGGTTAGAACTCATTCTGCACCCTTTTAGTGTTGGGACAAACCACTGGCAACCTTGAACTCACTTCATTCACCCTTGAACTCACTTCATTCACCACGGCCCAGACTCAGGGGAAGCCACCACCTTCCCCTATATAGTATTATTTGTAGCTCTATGCCGCACTTGCATCCAAATGGTTCTTTTTCTCGGACCCCCAAAATGGAGTCCTGAAACTATTTCGGTTTAGACTCCTAGGACTTTGGGTGTTCATAACTTTTCGCCCCAAGCTCGGATCAGGACGAGGTCTCAACCAAAGTTGTAGCTCTCCTCGAGAATTTTTCAACGATGCGTCGCACTTCACTTGCACGCACCGGAATCGGGTCGATTCCTGACTTGTAGTGGTCAGGAACCAAACTGTCAGTTTGATTCCCGGCCCTTCTTTCAGCCATAACTTGTGCTGCAGATGTCCAAATGGCTCATTATTATTCACATAGTTCAGAATGAATATTTGTAATGTATAAATTTTATTTTAAATATATGTTAATTTTAATCATTATTAATTATTTAGTGAGCAATGGATTTGAATTGTTTCGAACTTTAAGAATTAAGAACAAAAGGCATGAGGAAAGTTTTGAAGTTTTAACTTAATTTGTGAGAAAATTGTAAATTCAAAATTTGTCCCATATTGTTTGTTCTCTATTCTTAATTAGAACATTATATAAACAAAGGATGTGAACATCCAGTTTCACATTAAAAAATGTGTGCACATGGGATGAACCAATTAAAAGGTTGAACCCCAAAAAATATATAAAATTATGCACAATTTTAAACTACCTACCTCCTCAACCTACTTATTTACTTAGTTAAATGGGTGCTTAGTTTGTTCTACCCACTCAGGTCGACCTATGTACCTACCTATATGAATAGGTATTTAACCTAGGAGGTAGGACTTAACTATTTATTTTTTTACCTAAATAAATAGGTAGGTATGTAGCCTAAATTTATAAACACCTATTTATGTACCTACCTAGATGCCTACCAACTTAATATTAATATTTTGTATTAAATTCATATTTTAAAAGTGTCACATGGCATATTTACATTGGGCCATGTGTTATAATATAAATAGTATAAACATATGAATTGAATGTCTTAGATTATTACAAAATAATAATAATATGTATTTTAAATAATTAAATATTAGGATATGTGGTAGCACATCATTTACCTTAAATAGTGACCAAAATAATTACATTTTATTCACATGTGATAATTCGTATATAATGGAGTCAAAGGATGAACTTGTATTTGTTGATTTATTTTTTTCATCTAATACCTCTTATTGTTTGTGAGTAATATCACATGCAACTTATCCAAGGCGAGTAAGGGGATTTTATTTACTAAAGTCGCTTGCAACAAAAATTAGTTAGAAAGACCAATTGAAAATAGGTGTTTTTTTTTTAGTGATTGTAATACCTGCATATAGGTCTCACAAATAATTGTTGATTTTTTTACATCAATTATAATACCTACATATATGTTTTGTAAATAATTGTTTTTTTTTTACATCCATTGCAATACCCACATATAAATGTCCATTACAATATTTATGAAAGTCATATGACATAACAATTTAGTTTAAGTATCAACAAATAATGTCATAATTAAAAAATATTAAAAATATATTTTGAATAATGTAAATGATTGATTATCATAATTAGACAATCATTTTTAAAATTAATTAATTGATTGATTATTTGGTTGAACCTTAATTATTTAGATAATTAGAATTTAGATTTAAAAATCAAATTGATAACTTGATATTTAATTTATTATCTTAATGAAAATTTTTATGTTGATAAGTTATTTAAATAATTATTCATGAGAATTAATTGTAATAAAATTAATTCAGGTATATAAAGAAACATATTTTGGGTACCCAAACCACTTTATTGTTATTTTGAAATGACTTTACATGTGAGTATTGCATTTAAGATTAGGTATTCACTTAAGGTTACTTAAATCACCTATGGGTTATTTCAAAACAAACTTGAATGTGGCTATTGCATTTAAGGCTGGGTATTCATATAATTTTGTAATTCCCCCTACACACGTACTTACTTTCACCAATTAAAGATTTGGCCTTCATGTTTTAAATAACGAAATAAAATTTGTAACAAAACACAAAAAAGGTATGTCTATTACCATTTGGTAATATCTCCAAACTAATTTTTTTCACTTTCTTTAATATATATATAAAATGACATTACATTGTTTTGCATATGCTTAAGCCCTAAAAATTCCCCCCAAAATGCACCTCAGATTGATTTTAATTACTACAGACTTGTAAAAAAAATGTTTATTAATTTATATGTAAATTAAATTGTAATCCAATAGTATATACTTGTAATAATTATATGAAAAATTGTGTTTCTTTTTAATAAGTTTTTTAAATTCAAATTTAATATGTCATAATATAAAAAGGAATGTACATTAAATTGTCATAAATGTTCATTAGACTTACGTAGCCTAGGTGACTTAAGCTAGTAAACTACCTACATGGCTAATAAGTTTATTTAATAAACTAAGCCACCTTGAATACCTACTTAGACCATCTAAGATATCAACCTAAAAGGTTTACACTAGTGAGTAAACTACATAATAGGCTTATATTATGTAGGTAACCTATTGAGTACACCTAGGTTAAGTTACTATGTAGTTATTTAGGTTATTCAACAAGTAGCTTATTAACCTAATACTTATGTTAGGCTAGGTTGTTTAATTTGGTCAATGTTAACACTTAGCTTAGTTTACATTAATTACTACAGATTTGTGAAAAACTTGATATTTAATTTATGTGTCCCAACCTTAAACCTAAACCATAATCCAATAGTAGATATTTATAATAATTACATGAAAAGATGTATTATAATGTCCATTCCATAAATAAATTAGGTAAACAAATTTAGTGAATTATGCATTATACCAAAATGGTTACAATTATGACATTTTTTCCACTATAAATTATTTGTAATACCTACATATGGGGACCTATGTTCATCATCCATGAGTTAGGGCGAACTTTAATAAATTGATAGGTAGGATTAGGGGGGGGGGGGTTTGAAAAAGTGAGTTGGTAGTTAATTACGTATTTGGTTATGTAAAAAATGTAAGTATGTAAGCATAGTGGTAGGTAGGAAGGTGGGTGCATAGGTAAATAAATAGTATATAGGTAGGTAGTTGGGTTAATAAGCAGGTTAATAAGTACAAAGGAAGTTCAAGGAGCAAGGTAGATAGGTTATTAAGGTAGGTAGGCATGTAGGTAGGAAGAAAGTTACACTAGCAAGGTAATTAGGTAGATAAGCAAGTTAGTACATAAGAAACAAACTACCTTATCAAGGTGGCTAAGTTTGTAGAATACTTATGTCAATAGAGTGGTTGTGTATATAAGGTTGCTAGTTAATAAGGTAACTAAGTTAATAAGATAGGTAATTAATATGGTGGTTAAGTTAATAGGGAAGTTAAATCAATAGGGTATGTAGTTAATAGGGTAGTTAAGTTAATAGGGTAGGTAGTTAATATAGTAGTTAGGTCAATAGGATAACTAGTTATTACGGTAGTTATGTCAGTGGCAAATAATTAGTAAGGTACCACGGTTGGTGCAATACTCATGAAAGTAGGAAAGTGAATATGTTAACTATGTGTGAGGTTAGGTGCAAGGAAAAAATGGCCAAGAGCCAATAAAAAAAAAAGGATTATGATGAACCCCATTTGGCACTAAATGAATAAATGCAACCTATTTAGTGGATAGAATGACCAATTGGTGCATTGGTGGTTGTTGGTTCACTTTGGCCACCATCACTAATAGCCATGATGTGAGCTTTTTGTTTGTGTATGTATGAAACTAGAAACTTAGACCTAAGGTGTGTGCAAAAAAAAAAAAAAAAAAAAAACAAAAAAAAATAGAAAAAAAAATTATATTGTGGGTGAATAACTAAAAAAAAAAAAAAAATAACTTAT